>Ga0265293_10003521_pt1 | contig 28988 bp, 26 predicted proteins | sample Munlanlewell138R_FD_192505 | JGI IMG/M metagenome (GOLD analysis project Ga0265293, IMG submission 192505) | Leachate microbial communities from a municipal landfill in Southern Ontario, Canada - Leachate well 138R | ecosystem: Engineered > Solid waste > Landfill > Unclassified | place: Canada... | reverse complement strand
AGCGTCCGACGGCGTTCTGGACATCATCGGCGAGGGAACCGTCCCATCCGACGGGCTGCGCAAGGGCGTGGTCGTGAACCTCGAGCGCACCATAGCGGCCGTGAGACAGTCCGTGGCCGCCGCCCAGCGGGTGGCGGGCGTGGAGGTGCACTCGGCCTGGGTGGGAGTGGCCGGCAGCCACCTCAAGGCGCTGACGAGCCACGGCATGACCGCCATCCGCCGCGGCTACGACGTCACGCGCAACGACGTGGAACGCACCATCGAGAACGCCCGCGCCGTACCGCTGGAAGCGAACATGGAAGTCCTCCACGTGATCCCACAGGAGTACGTGGTGGACGGTAACGACGGCATCAAGGACCCGCTCGGCATGTCCGGCGTGCGCCTCGAGGTCGACGTTCACATAGTCGCCGGCGCGCAAGGGCCGCTGCAGAACCTCAGGCGCTGCGCCACCGACGCCGGAGTGGGGGTCGAGGGGATGGTCGTCCAGGCGCTCGCCTCGGGCCTCGCCGTCCTCAACCGCAGCGAGCAGGAGCTGACCACCCTCCTCATCGACATAGGCGGGGGCACCACCGACGTCGGCGTGTTCCGCCGCGGCACCCTCTCGCACTCGGCGGTCATCCCGTTGGGCGGCGATCACATCACGCAGGACATCAGCCAGCTGTTGCGCATCCCGCCCGACGAGGCGGAGCGCGTCAAGCGGCGCTACGGTGTCGCGTTACCCGATCTGGCCGACCGCGACGTAGAGCTAGAAGTGGCCAACCCCAGCTACACGGCCAGCATCTCCACTTTCGAGCTGGCACAGGTCATCAGGCCGCGCGTGGTGGAGATCCTCGACATGGTGCGGCGCGACATCGAGCAGCGCATGGGCGCCCTCGAACTCCTGGCCGGCAACGTGGTCATCACGGGCGGCGCGTCGCTCATGCCGGGCGTCGAGCAGGTGGCGAACGACCGCTTCAGGCTGCCCGTACGCCTCGGGAAGCCGGACGGCGTTTCCGGCCTCTCCGACGTGGTCGCCAGCCCCGCGCACGCCACCGCCGTCGGCCTGGTACGTTACGGCATGGCGCAGGGTCCGGTCGCTTCCCCTACCAGTCGCCGCACTCGCTCCGGCGACGAGACGGACGAGAGCTTCATAGGGCGCATTCGCAAGATCCTCAAGGATTTCTTCTGAGTTCGGGCAAGAGAGAGGCGGACAAGGTGATGGGATACGTCGACAACGCGGTCATCCGGGTGATCGGCTTGGGCGGTGGCGGCAACAACGCCGTCAACCGCATGATCGAGACGGGCTTGCGTGGGGTGGAGTTCGTTGCGGCGAACACCGACGCGCAAGTGCTCGCCACATCGCTGGCGGACGTGCGCATCCAGATGGGCGACCACCTGACCAAGGGGCTCGGCGCCGGTGCCAACCCCGAGGTCGGCGAGAAGGCGGCCCTCGAAGACCGGGACCGTGTCGCGGAGGCACTCCGCGGCTCCGACCTCGTCTTCATCACCGCGGGCATGGGCGGCGGCACGGGTACGGGCAGCGCGCCGATCGTGGCGGAGGTTGCCCGCGAGTTGGGCGCCCTTGCCATCGCCGTCGTTACCTCCCCGTTCCTGATGGAGGGCCCCCGCCGCATGGCGCAGGCGCAAGAGGGCCTGAGGCGGCTCGAGGACAAGGTCGACGCGCTCATCGTGGTCGAGAACCAGCGCCTCATCTCGGCGCTCGACCGCAAGGTGCGCCTGCAGGACGCGTTCCGTGTGGCCGACCGCGTGCTGTACCACGGCGTGCGGGGCATCAGCGACGTCATCAACGTGCCGGGCCAGATCAACGTCGACTTCGCCGACGTCAAGGCGCTGCTACAGGGGGCGGGCACGGTGCTCATGGGCATCGGGGCCGGTCGAGGGGAGAACCTCGCCGAGGAGGCCGCCGAGAGCGCCACGCACTCGCCGCTCCTCGCGCGTGGCGTCGAGGGCGCGCGCAACCTGCTCATCAACATCACGGCCTCCGACGGCCTAACGCTCCACGACGCGCACGAGATCGTCACCAAGATCAGTGAGGCGACCGAGATCGACGATCCCAACGTCCTCTTCGGCATCACCTACGACGAGGACGCCGGCGACGAGGTGCGGGTGACGGTCATCGCGGCCGGCTTCGATCAGGCCCCGCAGACCCGCATCCTGCGCCCCACGCACCTGCGCGGCGGCCTGGGCGCCGGCGGCAACAAGACCTACGACCCGAGCAACTACGACATCCCCGCCTTCCTCCGCTACAACCCGGACGGCAGCGAGAACTGAACGAGGAAGCGGTAGCGCCCGGCAACGTTCCGGGTGAGCACGGCACAGCGCATGCGTGAGGTGAAGTTCCGCGGAAGGTTGATCACCGTGGCCGTCCTGGACGGCCATTGGGAGGTAGTGGAGCACCCGGACGCCGTGGCGGTGATGGTCGTCCGTGGCCGAGAACTGCTCGGGGTGAGGCAGCCGCGGCCGGCCGTGGGCGCAAGCACGTGGGAGATCCCCGCCGGCCTGATCGAGGACGGCGAGGCCCCAGAGGACGCCGCCCGGCGCGAGCTGGCCGAGGAAGTGCAACTCGGCGGCCGCCTCAAGCTCGTCTCGCGCCTGTACGCATCGCCCGGCTTCACCGACGAGCAGTGTTATTTGTACGAACTCTCCGGCGCGCACCAGGCGGCAGGTACTCCGGATGCCGGCGAGGACCTCGTCCTGGAATGGCGCGACGCCCTGGAGGTATGGAACGGGGTGCTCGCCGGCACGGAGTCGACGTCGGGGGTGACGCTGCTGGCCGTGAGGCACGTGCTGGCACGCTCCGGCGTTGCTCTATGAACGCGCGCGAAGCCATACCGATCAGCGTCGACTCGCTCGCGGCCGTGGAACCTCGTGGGGCCGTGCTGTGCATCGGGAACTTCGACGGCGTGCACCTGGGCCACCGCACGTTGCTCAGGCGCATGCACGACCTGGCCAGCGACCTTGCCGCGCCCGCCGTCGTCGTCACGTTCTTCCCTCCCGCGCGGGTGCTGTTCGAGGGAGCAACCTTCCTCATGACCCCCGAGGAGAAGCTGCTGGCGCTCGGGGAGTTCCACCCCGACGTCGTAGTGAACATCGCGTTCGACCGCGAGTTCGCCGCCACCGACAAGTCGTCGTGGCTCGCCGAGCTCGCCGAACTGCAACCCGCCGCCATAATCGTGGGCAAGGACTTCCGCTTCGGCCGGGGGCGCCAGGGCGGCATCGCCGACCTGGGCACCGTGACCGACAAGCTGGAAGTGTTCCCCCTCGTCGAGAAGGACGGCGCACCGGTGAAGTCCTCGGACATCAGGAGACTGCTGGCCGAGGGCGACGTCAAGGGTGCGGCAAGGTTGCTTGGAGCGCCGTACCTGGTCCGGGGCGTGGTCGTCAAGGGTCAGCGGCGCGGTGCCGGCATCGGCTACCCCACCGCCAACCTGAGCGTCCCGGCGGGCAAGGCGGTACCTCTCGGCGTGTTCGCGGTGCGCGTGAGCGTGGCGGGCGAGACCTTCGGCGGCATGGCGAACGCGGGTCCGCGGCCGAGCTTCGAGGAGGCGCCGCCGGCGCTCGAGGTCTACCTCTTCGACTTCGACCGGAACCTCTACGGAGCCGAGTTGGACGTGCGGTTCGTCGAGCACTTGCGCGCTCAGCTGAAGTTCGCCGGTCTCGAGGAGCTCAGGGCGCAGTTGGCCGCGGACGAGACCGCGGCTCGGGAGATCCTCGCGACCTCGGCGTAGGCGCGACCCGGGCGCCACTACCGATCCGAGCGCCACTTCCGCCCGTATACTCCCCGCATGTGGATCTACGGACGCAACGCCGTCTTGGAGGCCCTTCGCGACTCGACGGTCGAGCGCGTCGCCGTGGCCAAGGGCGTGCAGCCCGGAATCCTGAAGGAGCTGAGGCGCGCCACGGCGGCGGCGGACGTGCCGCTCGACGAGGTCCCGCGCATCCAGCTCGACCAGGCCCTGAAGACGACCCAGCACCAGGGCGTGGCAGCGCTCATGCCGGAGGTGACCACCGCCCCGCTCGAAGCGGCATTCGAACGCGCCGAGAGCCGCGACGAACAGCTCCTGTTGGTGCTTCTCGACCACCTCACCGATCCCCGCAACGTGGGCGCCATCATCCGTAGCGCCGAGGCCCTGGGCGCTCACGGCGTGGTGATGGAAGAGCGACGCTCGGCCCCCCTCTCGGCCGTGGTCGTCAAGGCCGCGGCGGGAGCCACCGCGCACTTGCCCCTGATCGTGGTCACGAACCTGCCCCGGACCATCGAAGACCTAAAGGAGCGTGGGGTCTGGGTGTACGGCGCAGACGGGGCCGCCACCGCCACCCCGGCAGACATCGACTGGGAGCGTAAGGTGGCGCTCGTCATCGGCTCCGAGGGGGACGGCATGCGGCGCCTGGTGCGCGAACGCTGCGACGAGCTCGTCGCCGTGCCCCTGGCGGGCAGGATCACCTCACTCAACGCCTCCGTGGCCGCCGGGATACTGCTGTTCGCCGCAGTGACCGCGCGCGCGAGGGCCAATGCGCCAGCCGGTGGCGCGGAACGGTAGTAAGCCATGGCAAGAGCCCCCAAGAGCACCGACCTACTATCCCTCACCTTCGTCTCCGACGTGGTCGCGGGCCCGGACGGCGACTCGGCCGCCTGGGTCGTCACAGACATCGTCCCAGGCAAGGATGGTGACGAGTACACCCCGCCTCGCTACCGCAGCCGCGTCCACCTGCGCCGCGGCCTGGCCAAGAAGGCGCCCAGCGAGTTCACCCGCGGGGAGTACTCCGACACGGCGCCGCGCTTCTCCCCTAGCGGCGACCGCCTGGCGTTCCTGCGCTCGACGGAGGCCAAGGGTCGTCCGCAACTTCACGTCATGCCGATAGATGGCGGCGAACCCGAGCGCGTCAGCGACCACGAGGCCGGGGTGCAGGCCTTCGCCTGGGCGCCGTCTGGCAAGCAGATCGCGTACGTAACCCTGGACGACTACCAGGATCTGGCCGCCAAGAACGGCCTGCCTCGGCGCATAACCAAGCGCTTCTGGCGGATCGACGGCCTTGGCGTATTACCCAGCCAGCCGGCTCAGGTCCACCTGCTTGACCTGGCCACGGGCCGGTCCCGCAAGCTGACGGAGCTTCCCGAATCGGCGGAGTTCCTGGCCTTCGCGCCTGACGGTGAGACCCTCTGGGTCACGCTGCAGTCGGCGGCCAGGGGCTCCGGCGAGATCCTCACCGACGTGGCGAGCGTCGACGTGACCAGCGGCGAGCACAAGGTGCGTATTCCCGGGCTGATGGGCGTCTCGACTCTCTCGCCGTCTCCGGACGGTAAGTGGCTGGCGTACTGTGCCAGCCAGGTACAAGGGGACATCGCGTCGGATAGTGGCGTGTGGCTCCTGGACCTCACCAAGCCACGCAGCAAACCCAAGCTGTTGTCGGGGGCGCACGTCACGCCACCGAGCGCCGGTGGCGACAGCCGCTACGGCAGCTACGTGAACGCGGCGGCCTGGAGCGCGGACTCAGGCTCCATGACCTTGAACGTAAACGACCGAGGCGCCAGCGGCCTGGCGCGGCTGCGGCTCGACGGGTCTCTCGAGCCTCTGGGCGCCGAGCGGCGGGTGGTCACGGGCTTCAGTGCTCCCACGGTCGCTGGCGAACTCGAGGCGCTCTTCATCGCCGAGCACCCCGACCGGCCCGGCGAGGTCTACGCCCGCTGGCGGGGCGGGAGGGAAACGCGGGTCAGCCACGCCAACGACTCGTGGTCCAGGCGCCTCGCCCTTGTCAAGCCTGAGGGCCCCTTCACTGCCGGCGAGGCCGACGCGGAGTACTGGTTGCTGCGCCCCCGCGAACCACGCAAGGACGGCGCGGCCGTGGTCGAGGTGCACGGCGGACCTCACACGAACTACGGTTACGGCTTCCAGTTCGAGTTCCAACTGCTGGCCGCCAAGGGTTACGCCGTCATCTACGGCAACCCGCGGGGCAGCAGCAGCTACGGGTTCACGTTCGCGACGAGCTTCCTCGGCAACTACGGCTCGGTGGACGCCGACGACGTGATGGCCATCGCCAGGGCCGGCCAGGCGCGGCTTGGACGCAAGAAGGTGCCGCTGCACCTCACGGGTGGCAGCTACGGCGGCTTCATGACCAACTGGCTGCTGGGCCAGACGACCCTCTTCAGGTCGGCGGTCACCCAGCGCAGCATCAGTAACTGGACCAGCATGTACGGCACCTCCGACATCGGGCCGTGGTTCGTGGAACGCGAGGTCGCCGGCGTGCCGTGGGGCGACGTCGACGCGCTGTGGCGCCAGAGTCCCATCCGCAACGCCGACAAGATAGTGACGCCCCTCCTCATCGTCCACTCGGAGGAGGACTACCGCTGCCCGATCGAGCAGGCCGACCAGCTGTTCTCGGTCCTCAAGCGGCTCGGCAAGGCGGAGACCGAGTTCTTCCGGGTGCCGGGCGAAGGCCACGACCTCTCCCGCTCCGGGCGGCCCGACCGGCGCGTCCTCAGGCTCGACGCCATCGTCGACTGGTTCGCGGGCCACGCCTGAGGCCGCAACTCTCGGCAAGGCGCAGCCCCGGTACCGCCCAAGCCCGTCAAGACGCGAGCCCGGTAGGGCGCGAGGCCGGTAGGGCCGGAGCCAGGTAACGCGCGTTTCGCGCCGCCGCGGACGCGTGTGTTACACTCCAACGTTGATACCTGGGCCGGCATCGACACTTATCCCCGGATCCGGCTCGGGAGTGCGGATTTGAAAGGTAGACCCTGATCATGACGATGAACGCAGAACAGAAGCTCGACGTCGTAAAGCAGTACGGCAAGGACGCTCAAGACACCGGCTCCACGGCCGTGCAGGTTGCCTTGCTAACCAAACGCATTCAGGAACTCAGCGAGCACCTGCAGATCCATAAGAAGGATCACCACAGCCGGCGCGGCCTCCTCATGATGGTCGGCAAGCGTAAGCGGCTTCTCACCTATCTAGAACGCACGGATTACGACGCCTACAAGGAACTGATCGCCAGCCTCGGCCTGCGACGCTGAGGTGGGGCATTAGGAAGCAGTCCAGTGTGCGAGGGGCCCCGAACGCGGCTCATCGGGCAGGTTCGTTGCTGATTGGACTGATAGACGGCGAGGCCGACCTGGCCTCGCCGTTCGTAAAACAAGGGGGCGCGACCATGGCCGACGCCCCACGTCCCGGTGTGATGCCCAAGGGCGTCTCCCACTTTCAGCCCCCAACCGGGGGCACTCAGATGCGCGGTCGACGCCCCCACCCGGGCGCCCTAGCCGTGCTCAGCGGGTAACGAAGCAGTCGAAGGAGAGAGCGTGAACCTACCCAACCACCGCGTTTACACCACCCAGTTCGGGGGCCGCGAGCTGGTCATCGAGACCGGCAAGCTCGCCAAGCAAGTGTCCGGCAGCGTCACCGTGCGCTACGGCGACACCCTCGTGCTCGTCACGGCCCAGATGAACGACAGCGCCTCGCCTTTGTCGTTCCTCCCCCTGACGGTCGAGTACGAGGAGCGCCACTACGCCATCGGCAAGATCCCCGGCTCGTTCATGCGCCGCGAAGGCCGCCCCGGCATCCAGGGCACCCTGAACGCGCGCCTGATCGACCGCCAGATCCGCCCGCTCTTCCCTAAGGGCCTGCGCAACGAGGTCCAGGTGATCGTCACCATCCTGTCGGCGGATCAGGTCAACGACCCGGCGCCGCTCGCGGCCATCGGCGCGTCGGCGGCACTCTCCATCTCCGACATCCCCTGGGCCGGGCCGACCGCCTGCGCCACCGTGGGCTATGACGGCGGCCAGTACCTCGCCAACCCGAGCATGCGCCGGCTGCACGACGGGGGCTCCCAGCTGGAGCTGACCGTGGCCGCGTCCAAGAACGCCGTCTTGATGGTCGAGGCGGCGGCAACCGAGCTTCAAGAGGACGTCATGGTGGGCGCCATCGAGTTCGCTCAGGAGCAGCTGGCCCCGGTCGTCGCACTCATCGAACGCATGCGCGAGGACGTCGGCGCCGTGAAGCGCGGCTTCGTCCCATCCATGGAACTCTCGCAAGAGGTCGTCGAGAAGGTCCAGCAGGCCGCCGTCGGCCGCTTGAAGGACGTGCTGCTCACCCAGGGCAAGCACGAGCGTTCGGTGGCCATCAAGGCGCTGCGCAGTGAGATCATCGAGTCGTTCGTGCCTGACGTCGGGGCGGAGGGCGCCGAGCAGCAGGTCAACGAGCTCAAGGCCGCCTTCGCCAAGGCGGAGCAGGCGGAGATGCGTCGCCTGGTGCTGGCCGAGAACCTCCGGACCGACGGCCGCCGCTCCGACCAGGTGCGCCCCATCTGGATCGAAACTGGTGTGCTGCCGACGGCGCACGGCTCCGCCGTGTTCACGCGTGGCGAAACGCAGGTCCTGGGCGTGGCCACGCTCGGCACCGGCCGGGACAACAGGCTGGTGGACGACCTGGGGCTCGACGACAGCGAAGAGTTCATGCTCCACTACAACTTCCCGCCCTTCTCCACCGGCGAGGTAAAGCGCCTGCGCGGCACCGGCCGCCGCGAGCTGGGCCACGGCAACCTGGCGCGCCGCGCCCTCCTCGACGTGATGCCCAGCCAGGAGAGCTTCCCTTACGTCGTGCGCGTGGTCGGCGAGACCCTCGAGTCGAACGGTTCATCCTCCATGGCCACCGTGTGCGCCGGCTGCCTGGCGCTCATGGACGCGGGCGTGCCGCTGCGCGCTCCCGTGGCGGGCATCGCCATGGGGCTGGTTAAGGAGGGTTCCGACTACCGGATCCTCACCGACATCCTGGGCTCCGAGGACGCCCTGGGCGACATGGACTTCAAGGTCACCGGCACCCGCGACGGCGTGACGGCGCTGCAGATGGACATCAAGATCGGCGGCATCACGGCCGACCTCATGCGTGAGGCCCTGGCCCAGGCCCGCGAGGGTCGACTGCACATCCTCGACCAGATGGCCCAGGTGCTGCCGGCGCCGCGCGGTGAGATCTCGGCGCGCGCGCCACGCATCCTCCAGGTCAAGATCCCGACCGAAAAGATCGGCACGGTCATCGGGCCCGGCGGCAAGCAGATCCGCGAGCTGGAGGCCATGGGCGCCACCGTCGAGGTGCAAGAGGACGGCACGGTGCGCATCTACTCCGAGGACTCGGACGCGGCCCAGGCGGTCAAGTCACAGATAGAGGCGCTCACGGCGTCGGCCGAGGTGGGCAAGGAGTACGACGGCGTGGTCGCCAAGACCACCGAGTTCGGTGCGTTCATCACCCTCTTCGCCGGCACCGACGGGCTCTTGCACATCAGCCAGATCGCCGAGGAGCGGGTCGAGAACGTCGAGGACTTCCTCAAGCAGGGCGATCATGTCCGCGTGAAGGTCAACGGCATCGACGACCGCGGCAAGATCGACCTCGTGCGCCCCGAACTCGAGGGCAAGGTCGCCCCGCGCGGCCCACGCAGGGGCCCGGCCGGTGACCGTGGCCCACGCGGCCGTAACGACCGCGGTCCCAGGCGCGACCGCTTCTGACGCAACTTTCGAGGGCGGCGAGAGTGATCGCCGCCCCACCAGGCACTTCCCCCACTTGAACGAAATAGGTGGCGCCCTCCTGGGCGCCGCAACACCGATCAGCGAAAGGAGTTCGAGCGATGCGATATGCGGACGCTGCGAAGCGCCGATCGAACGTAGCTCGAGATGAACCAGATGCCAGACGACGAGCGCAAGCCCAACAACCGACGCCGGCCCCGTAGGGCCGGACCCAAAGACAAGGGGGCGGGAGCGTCGAGCGGCGACAAGCCCTCAAGCAGCGCCGCCCCGACGCAGCCCGAGACCAACACTGCCGCAGCGCCACGCATCCGCCGCGGCCCCGATGAAGCCGGCCGCGGCGGCAAGTCGAGCACCGCGGATGGCGGGGGACGCTCTCGGCGCCCCCGTGGTCACAAGAGCACGACCAGCGAGGGCCGCCCCGATCACGACGGCGGAGCGCACCATGGCTCAACGGCCGACGGAAAGCTCAAGGTCATCGCCCTGGGCGGCATGGGCGAGATCGGCAAGAACATGTTCGCCTTCGAGTATGACGACGAGATCCTCCTGATCGACGGGGGACTCGCGTTCCCCGAGACCGAGATGCTCGGGGTCGACATCATCGTGCCGAAGATCGACTGGGTGGTGGAGAACGCCCACAAGATCAAGGGCTGGGTGCTCACCCACGGGCACGAGGACCACATCGGCGGACTGCCTTACATGCTGAGGCTGCTGCCGAAGATCCCCATGTACGGTGCGCGCCTCACCCTCGGGCTGTTGCGCGGCAAGTTCGACGAATTCAAGCTGCGCGAGGCGGACGTCGACCTGCGCGAGATAAGCACGGACGACCGCGTGAAGATCAGCAAGAACTTCACGGTCGACTTCTTCCGCATGACGCACTCCATCCCCGACAACTCGGGCGTGATCATCCACACCCCCATCGGCCGGGTAGTGCACTCCGGCGACTTCAAGCTCGACTACAACCCCTCCGACGGCAAGACGAGCCACCTGCACAAGCTGGCGCAGGCCGGTGCCGACGGTGTCTTGCTGCTCATCTCCGACAGCACGAACGCCGAGAGGCCGGGCTACACGCCAAGCGAGCACGACGTGGCCATGGCAGTCGACGAGATCGTTGCCAAGGCCAAGGGCCGCGTCGTCGTCACGACCTTCTCGAGCCACGTGCACAGGCTGCAGAACTTCGTGCGCATAGCCGAACGCTACGACCGCCGCGTGGTGGCAGAAGGCCGCTCGATGGTCAAGGCGATCGGCATAGCTCAGGAACTCGGCTACCTCGAGGCGAAGAACCCGCTCCTCAGCACCGACGACATCAACGACCTGCAGGACGACAAGGTCCTGTTCTTGTGCACCGGCTCACAAGGCCAGCCCATGGCCGCGCTGTCGCGGCTCGCCAACGGCACGCACCGCAAGATCCGCCTCAAGCCGGGCGACACGGTCATCCTCTCCTCCAACCCCATCCCTGGCAACGAGGAGGCCGTCGGCAGGGTCATAAACCAGCTCTACGCCAGCCGTGTCAACGTGCTCTACCCGCCCGCCTACAAAGTGCATGCGTCGGGCCACGCCAGCCGCGAGGAACTGAAGCTGATCCTCGACCTCACCCGGCCCAAGTTCTTCCTGCCGTGGCACGGCGAGATGCGCCACCAGGTGCACCACCAACGCCTGGCAGACGGCATGAGCGATCCGCCCACCAAGAGCCTCATCGTGGCCAACGGCGACGTGGTCGAGTTGAGCCGCGACGACATGAAGGTGACGGGCAGCGTGGATGCGGGCGTCGTCCTCATCGACACCGTGGGCAAGGCCGGCGACGAGGTCACGGAACCGATCATCCGCGACCGCCAGACGCTCTCCGCCGAGGGCGTGGTCGTCATCATGGCCCTCGCCAGCAAGACGCCCACAGTGGAGGTCATCATGCGCGGGGTGGCGTCGGGCAACAACGGCCTGAAGGACGAAGTGGTGAAGATCGCGCTGGAGAGCCTGCAGAAGGGCGTGCGCGAGAAGCGGCGCCTGGGCGACATCCGCGACGACATCTTCTACCCCGTGAGGCGCTACATCAGGAAGGCCACCGGGCGCAACCCGCTCATCGTGCCGACGGTCATCGAGAACTAGGTCGGGGTCTAGGCACCTAGGGCCTGGTTACCCGGGGCCTAGTTGCCCGGATCCCCGCCAGGGGTCATGAAGGGGCGTTCGGCGATGTCGGACGCCTCTTCGCCGTTCAAGTAGGCGGCCACGCGCTCGAGGGCTTGGGCGAGCATCTCTCTCCCCTGCGCCGGTAGGTCCGTTTCGATGAGCAACGCGTTGCTGGGGCGGTGCATGCTGTCGTAGCCGGCCGCCGCGACGTACTCTCCGTTGCGGAACAGCGCTATGGCGGCGTTCAAGGGCACCTCGTAAAGCGTATCGACCTCGTCGATCTGCAACTGGTAGTCGTCCAGAGCCCGGTCGTCCAACACTAGGTACACGTCTTGGTGCTCGCGGTCGACGATGGGCGTAGGCCCAGTGTCGTAACGCCTTACGGCCGCGGCGGTGCCCAGGTATGCCAGCTGGCCCGGCCGCAGCGCGAGCCCCAGCTCCTCCTCGGCTTCCCTGATGGCGTCCAGGAACAGCTCGCTGGCACGCACGTGACCCCCAACGCTGACGTCGAGCTTGCCGGGTTCCAGGTCCTTCGTGTTGGCCCGCCGCTGCAGCAGGACCATGTTCCCCTCGCGGACGACCCAGATGTGAATCGCGCGGTGCCAGTCGCCGTCCTCGTGGACGGCGCCCCGCGGCTTCACCTCGCCCGTAGGGTTGCCGAGCTCGTCCAAGACGTCGAGTGGCTCAAGGGTAGGGTCGCTCACGTTGTGATGATAAGTCACGGAATCATCGAGCGTTACGGCCTAACTGGAGTTTCTTCCGAATAGGACGTCGCGCACGTTAACCTTGCGCGAATACTCGATAGAACCGTACTGGAAGAGCATTACCGCCAGCCGAAGCACCAGGGCCGCGAGGACGAACAGGATAGCGATGATGATGATCGCCTGCGCCAAAGGCAGCGTACCGAACGCGTTGCGGAGAAGGCCAGTGATGGGCGCCGAGTACGGGAAGTAGCTGAACACTTCCACTATCAGGGCGGTCGGGTCGCTGATGGTAAGTGGCAGGACGTAGAACGGGATGAATATCAACGCCATCATCGCGCCGAATATAGGACCTGCGTCCTTCGCCGTCGGCATCGCTGCCCCGAGAGCCACGAGCGTTGCGGTGAACAGAGCGAACCCGCCGATGAGGAGGAGCGCGCCGACGATCATCGTCTGAGGCTCGAAGTCCAAGGACGACAAGTTCACGCCCGGAATACTCAGCCGTTCGCGGAACAAGGCGTAAGCAACCACGACAGGCAGCGCGAGCACCAGCATCTGGACGACGCCGACGACGAACAGCGAGATCACTTTCCCGAGGATCAGACTCGTCGGCTTGATGGTGGTGAGGATCATCTCCGTGACCCGATTCTCCTTCTCTTCGAGGGTTGAGTTCAGCATCTGGCTGCCCAACAACAGGATGACGACGTAGAAGATGGCCAGGAACAACATCCCCGGGATCACGGCGTTGATACCCCCGGCGACTACGCCATCCTTGAAGGTCGTCGTGTTGGTGGTGAGGTTGCCCTGGATGATCTGAGCAAGCTCGGGCGCGCCGAGTTTCGACTGTGCGCTTCGCTGCAGAATCGATAGGGCAACGGCCGAGTACTTCCCGTTACCGAAGATCCCACTGTCCGTCCCGTAGATCTCGATGGTGTCCTTCACGGGGTCAGCCGGGTAACTGAAATATGCGTCCACCGCGCCGCTCTTGACCGCCGCCACTCCTGCCGCGGAATCAGACACCTTGGTTCCTGCAAGCGCATCCACGATAGCGGGGTCGACCAGGCCCGAGGCGTCCGTGTAATCGAACGAGAAGTTAGCGTTCTTCTGTTCTGCCTCGTTCTTGTCGGACGCCGTGCTGGAGGCGTAGACGAGAAAGAACACGATCACCAGCAGAACTGGGACCGCCAACGTCGCGATCCAGAAGCGACGCTTCGTGAGCGTGCGAACGACCTCGAACCTTACGACGGTGCCGAGATTGTGCTGAGCCATGGCTATGCCTCCACTGCCGCTTCGTCGCCGTAGACCTCCACGAAGATGTCGTCGAGCGACTTCCGCGTCGGTGTGAACGCACGAACCTCAGTGCCGCCGGCAACGAGTTCCCTGAGGATCGCTCCGGCGTCAGCACCCGGAACGAGCTCCAACTCGGCATGCCCGTCCCGGTCGGACAAGACCGTGTAAGCGCTCGAGTCCGGCACCCCGCCGTCGTGATCGAGGTGGATAACCGTGCCTCCGAACGAGTCCTGAACCTCTGTTACCGTCCCGTAGGCGCGCGACATACCGTCTTTCAATAAGATCACGCGGTCACAGAGCCGCTCGACTTCTTCCATCTGGTGGGTGACCATGATCACGGTCGCACCGGCTCCCTTACGCTCATCGATTACGTTCATCATGAGGCGGCGGTTCACGGGATCGAACCCCTTCGTCGGCTCGTCCAAGATGAGCAGATCCGGCTCGTTCATGATCGTCACCCCAAGTTGAACCTTCTGCTGCTGGCCACCGGAGAGCCTGTCCAGCCGCACCTTCTCCTTGTCGCCAAGACTCACGCGTTCGAGGTACTCCCGGGACCATGCCCGGGCCTTAGCTCGGTCGAGACCTTTGAGGGTGCCGAAATAGGTCATGACGTCGATGACCGACTCCTTCTTGTAGAGCCCGCGTTCTTCAGGCAGGTACCCGAGCCGATCGCCATCTTCGGGCTTGAAGGAGCGGCCACCGATGTGCAATGTGCCCGACGTTGGCAGGTAGATACCCAGGAGCGCGCGAATCGTAGTGGTCTTGCCTGCACCGTTGCTACCGAGGAAGCCGAAGGTCTCACCCCGTGAGACGTCGAACGAAAGGTCCTTGATTACGGTCGTCTTGCCGAAATCCATGCGGAAGTGGGAGACATGAACAAGTGGTTCTTGCGAGGATGGCGTCATCGAATGCACGCTACTCGGTAATCGGCCGCTCGAAAAGTGACGGCACGCACGTAGCAGCCGGTCGCCGACCTCGCGCCGCCCCCCAGATCCGCCTACGGCTCTTGGGCTTGCGGGGCAACTTAAAGGGCCATCAAGGTCTTTCGGCGGTGAGTTCGGGACTCGTGCAGAGTGCATAAGAGTCGTCCCTCACCCCAGGGACTCGGCGAGGTAGTATCGGCAATGTTCAAGAACAAAAGGATCAGCGTCATCCTTAACCCGTCGAGCGGTACGGAGTCGGCTGATGGATTGAGTGATCTCGTCCGAGAAGCCCTCCGCGCCGGCGGAGCCACAGAGGTGTTGTTGCGGCTCACGACCGGCGCCGCAGACGCGGGCAACTGGGCGAAAGAAGCCGGCGATGAAGGTTTCGACGTCGTGATAGCCGGCGGCGGGGATGGAACAGTTACCGACGTTGCTCACGGCGTATTGCTATCCGCAGGGTCGCCGGTCATCGGCATAATCCCGCTTGGCACCGGTAACGGCATGGCGCGCATCCTCGGGCTCGCCCTGGATCCCAAACAGTCTCTAGAGGCCATGCAACACGGCAAGATCGTCACATTGGACGCTCTCGACGTGGTCTCGCACGACACGACCTGCCTGATGTTCCTAGGTGCCGGGCTCGACGCGGAGATCAACCGTGACGCCGACGCGGAAGAGAAGACGCGACTGGGCTTCCTAGCCTACGTGAAAGCCACCTTCTCGAATCTGTTTGGCCGGCAGAACCGACCGGTAACCCTGGTCGTCGACGGCCACGAGCGACACATCCTCGCTCATACCGTGAATGTCTTCAACGCTACGCACTTAGCCGTCCTGGGCTTCGATGTCGGCCCAGATGCCCACCCACACGACGGGGTCGCCGAGCTATCCGTCATGTCCTCTCCCGGCTTCTGGCCACTCGTCGGCCAACTTCTGAGCATCGCGGGGCGCAAGACCAGCAAGCCCGAACTCGAGCCCGTGCATACCCTCAAACTCACCGCCGAGCCGCCGATGCTGCTACAGGTCGACGGGGACGTCATCGGGGAGACTCCCGTCGAAGTCAAGATTTTACCGGCCGCGCTGTCCTTCATCGCCGACCACAGTTACGAGATCCCGGAGTAGCTTCAGACGGCCTCGTGGGGAGGATGGCGCTGCTAATCGCTACAAAAGCTCGGTGAGAAACGATCGCGGCGGCGTCCACCTTCTCCTATTCGCAACGCCGGCCTAAATCTCGTAGTCGAGCGTGTAGCGGTGGGCCCCCGTATCGTCGATCGTGAGGTGGACCGTTCCAGTGATGCTGGTCAGCGATCCATGCCCCGACCCGGGCACCACCACGTATTCGAGAGCTTGCTTGCCCCCATGCAAGGTACCGAAATGTTGGAGAGCGAAGCCTCCCACCAAGCCGTTCAGGCGACCCTCAACGGCTTCCATAGCCACGTAACCAGCTTCCCCCGCTTCCGGGGCGCCGGCGGAGAGCATGATGCCCACGCTAGCCGCTTCAAGATCTCCGCGGAAAGTCTTGGTGAAGTCGAACCGGCCAACCGCGTCGTGGATCCCCGACGCCGCTGGAGTCATCTCAATCTCGAACGTCCCAGTAGCTGTGCTCACGACACTCAGTATATCGATGCCCAAGAATGAGGCTCCCGCCTGCGGGCTTGATGACAGGACCATGTAGTTTACCGATTCGTTCCCGGGGGGCCATGCTTCATCTTGCTCAGCCTGCAGCGGCCTGGGCACCATGGTGGAGACGAGTCGCTCCCGAACCCAGTCGCACCGAGGGTGTAGTGCCACCAACGCCACCAGGAACCAGGGCCAGGGGTCGGCCGCCGCAGTAACCGACTGTTAGGGCCTGTTGGGACGGGACCTTCGTTAAGCGGTCGCGCCTTCGCGCTGTTCCAGGTCGCGTAGGACTTGTTCGAGTTCCCCCACGGCTGGGGCCGGGAGACCCTGGAGGGGGTGCGGCAGTTGTTGCCCGGTGACAAGGCCGAGTAGTTCCGCGACCGCGGCCGCAACCCGGTAACTACCGTAGCGTGCGACAAGAGCCCAGACTGGTTGCAGTTCTGCCGATAGAGCCATTGCAGTGCCGTGTTCGCCCGACTGAGCAGCTCGTGTGATGGCCAACAGTGGCCCTGGCATCACCCCGCCGAGTGAGCTGTACCAGGCCTCGCACCCGGCGAGCAGCCCGAGGGCGCCTGCGGCATCTCCGCTGACCCCTATGGCGACTCCGGGCCGGAGGTGCCGTCTCAAAGTGGCGACTCGTTCGGTGGCCGCCCGAATGCCGCTCGGTGGTGCGGGGATCTACACCCCGACGACCGAAGGCAGTCGAGAGATGCGCCCGTGGAGGTCATCAGAGAAATTCACATGCGTCGTGGTTGGGTTGTCGTACACGATCAGAGGCACAGACAACGCCGCGTCGACCGCCTGGTAGAGGGAGTACACCTCGTCGTCGCGGAGCGGCTGATAAGTCATGGGCGCCAACAGTACCGCCGCCACGCCCGCCGCTTGGGCGTCTTCGATGTGCTGCAGCACGTCACGCGTGCGAAGCGCCCCCACCCCTGCGATCACCGGGGTGCCGTCCGCGTGCTCGACTGCTAGCCGCAGCACTTGCGCACGCTCGGCCCGGTTCAGATAGGCGTAGCCGCCGGTGGATCCTAGGACGGCCATGGAGTCGACGCCGGCCGCGACCGGGCGGGCGACTACCCGCTCGAGCGCTGCCAGGTCGACGCCGATTTCCGTGGTCGGTGTCAGGCAGAACGCGCTGAACCCGGTGGTCACGGTTCTCGATCCGCTACTCACCTGGCGCCCGTCCTGGCGGTGCTTCTTCAAGCCTTCCATAACGAACTCCCATGCCCTTGGACTCCCCTGTTGTCGTGGTGAGCCGAAAAGCAAGGTTACCGCGCAATCGGGTAACTACCCTCCCGGAATGGCCCCAGCTGTCGAACCGCCGTTTGCCGGGCGTCAAGGGCCGCAGGGACTCGAGACCCGATACGTGGGGAGTAGAGGAACCTCCCGCGGGAACAATCTCGAGTCCACTGGCTCGCCTTGACGGCCACCAGCGCCCGAACGTAAACTTGCCGTTGCGACCTGCAAAGGACGCCCGTGCCTACGCGGTGCCCACCGCTCTCACGGACACCTCGGGGTGTAGCGCAGCCTGGTAGCGCACTTGACTGGGGGTCAAGTGGTCGTCAGTTCAAATCTGGCCACCCCGACCATAAGGAAACGACGTCCAGGACGTCATACACGAGAATCCCGCGCTGAGCACATCAGCGCGGGATTCCTCAAACTGTCCCAAAAACTGTCCCAAACTCGTCCCGACGTGTCAGCAGCAGGCGCGGAACGTGCAGCCGCAGCATTCTCATGATGGACCCGAGCGTGTTCGGGTAAGGGACCTAGGGAAAGCGTAGGGACTTTCCGTCGGCTTCCCACGAGAGCCTGAGACGCTACGGTCGCCCCCGACCTGAAGACGGCGACGAACCTCTCCTGCAGATGTCGCATATAGGCGCGACTCGGCGTACCTTCCTCGCTCTGCGGTGAGTTCCAGAAAACAAGGACGGCCTCCACGCGAACGAGTTCGGCGTGGAGGCCAAGGTCGTGAAGGAGCGAGCCAGGGCTAGTCGGCAGCCACCACCCCTTCCTCGTCATCGCCCCCACCATCGCCCAGGAACGCATCCATCGGGAGGGTGCTCTGGCGCAGCGCCTCGTCGTCCGGATCCTCGTAGACGTTCTGCGAGAAGGCCACGTCCTTGTGGCCCATCACACGGCTCGTCAGCTTCGGTGCTCCCGTGTCGTTGGTGGACAAGGTCATAAAGGTGTGTCGGAACGAGTAGAGGGTGACGCTCCCCCGGATGCCGGCCTTCGCCGCGATCGGCTTGACATGCCGGTTCAGGATGTTGCGGGAATCGGCCGGCCGACCAGTCAGGTCACAGAACACCAGTTCGAGTTTCTCGTCGTAGGCGCGCAATTCCTCCTGGCGGGACAGGTGATCCAGGAGGACCTGCTCCAAGCCGGGTGAGACCGGGACCTTGCGCTTGCTGCTCAGGGTCTTCGGTGGGTCGAACTGGAACATGCCCCCGGGCAACAGGGTTAGCTTCCGTTCGACGTGGATCCACCCGGCATCGAGATCGACGTGCCTCCACGAGAGCGCCAGGGCCTCGGAGGGACGCAGTCCGGTGCTGGCGAGGAGCGCGAACAGGGAGTACCAGTAGTTTCCACGTGCGGCCACCATGAACGCCGCGAGTTCGGCGGCCGTGAGAGCGCGCTTCTTGGGTTCGGCTGCATCGCTCTGGCGGCGCTTGAGGTCGTGCAGGACGTTCGTGGCCACGTAATTGTGACGGCGTGCGTAGTTCAAGCTCATGGACAGTACCTTCAACGCGCCATTAACGGTCGTCTCGGAGAGTTGCCGCGGCGCCTGGCCGCGACGCTTGCGCTTCGACGAGTTCCGCACCTTTACCTTGCGGCGCAGAAGCGCGTTACGGTAGTCCTCGGCCTTCGCGAGCGAGAAGTTTTTTAGTTTCAGATTGCCGATCAGCGGCCGGACGTACGTGTCAGCGCGGCGCTTGTAATCCAGGTAGGTGACCTCGCGAACCATCGGTTCGACTTCGCTCGCCAGCCAGCGGTCCAGGAGCTCGTTGATCGTCTCTGGACGCTCGACTTTGTCCAGGGAGTCGGTCTCCTCGAGGATCTCGGCGAGGCGCCGGTCAGCCTCGCGGCTCGTCCCCACGAACTTCTCGTACGTACGGCGGCGACTGCCGTCCAAGGCACGCAGAAGTTCGGTGCGCAGCTCCCACTCGTTCGGGCCGAGGCGGCGCTTCGTGCCGCGGCGCTTGCTACCACCGCTGGACTTGCGGGAGGAGAGGAAGTAGCGGATGGAGTTCAAGGGCTTTTGCCCTGCAGGCTGCTTCGCCCAGCCGCTGAATAGGTAATGGAGTTGCGTGCTGCTGTCCCAATAGGAGGCCAAGAGGAGGCCGACCAGGGCAGCGAGGAGGATGGTGTCAAGCATTGTCATGCGTTCCTTTGCGGTTGCCGGGGCACGGCAGTCCATGCCCCGGCCGAGAGGTTAGTCGAGGCCCAGGGCCTCGCGGACGCGCTCCGCGTCGAAGCGAAGGCTACGGCCGATGCGCACGTGGGGCAGGACGCCCTTGCCGGCCCAGTAGTAGACGCGGCGCTCCGGCAGCGCAAGAAACTTCGACAGTTCCTTGGCCGTCAGCAGACGCTCGCCAGCCAGTTGCGGGCGGCGGTAGGTGCGTGAGATCTTGTGCTGCAATTTATTCGTCTGCTCACCGGGCCGGTTACCGGTAACGCGCGCTCAGGCCCGGTGGAGCAGCTCCTTTCTCGGAACTGGACGTGTTCGTCCTGTTGTCAAGGTATCGACTGGTACCGTTTCGCCCGGACATCGCGCAGAATCTCTCTCATAAACAAAGAACTCACGTCGGTGACGTTGTTCCTTAGGCATTGACGCCGAACTGCCCGTTTCATGCGCGTTCACGCACAGGAAGTTGGATAGACGCCGAACACCTTCAATCGAGGGGGTCGTGAACGCGACCGCATGACGAATTCGCGTCCTGCACGAGCTTTACGGGCTGCTTCTGGTGCAGAGCTGGTGACACCGCCCGCCTTCGCGGCAGGGGACGAAGAAGTCGATTTGCCCTGCGCCGATGTCTAGGACCATGCGTTCCGTGGTCGGTCCGGGTGTTGATCCACGGCTCGGACAACTCAGCGCGCCACTCGGTGTGCCGCTTGAACGAGCTGGCTCAAGCGTCAACGGCCGCTTCCAGCGTTTCCGGAGGTCGCTGAACGACCTGCATCCCGTCTAGTAGACCGACAAGTACGCCAGCCAGCTCAGCTATCCGGACGTCGTTCCCGCCTACCGAGCAGGCACTTGAGAGGTCCTCGATCGCTTCCAACGCGACACGAGCCAGATGCTCGGGCACCGTGAGCGTCACGATCACCTCCCCCGCCCAGCGGTCGAACCAGGCGGTGACTGCAGAGGCACCTTCATCCTGGACTTGTGGCATCGGCCGGCTAGAACAACGAGGTCTGCGGACCATCGGCGGTTTGGCTCAACAGGTTGAGAGGCAGCGCGGACAAGATCGGGTCGTAAACGTGCTGCATTCGCTGAAGCAGCTCGATCGTGACCTTTACGCTCCGGTCGGTTTCGGCCGCGTAACCTCCGCGCACCGACGCCTCGATCCGGCCGCCAGTCTCGGTCTCTTCCCACAGAAGCTCCCCGTCCGACAGGGCCGCTTCGATCTGGTCCCGCTGCGCCTCCAGGGCCGCGTAGACCTGTTCGCCGTAGAGGGGCGCACGCGACTTCACAGTAAGAGCGACGCGCACTCGACCCGCGGCTTGGTGGATCCTGTAGTAGATGCCAGAGGAGTGCCGCCACGGCTTGAGCATCCAGGGCTGGCGTGTCGGCCGGTTCCCTGCGAACAGGTCGAGACCCTGATCACGGGCGCGCTGGAACAGTAGCTCCCAATAGCGCTCGTAGAGCCGCTGCCGCTCCGAGGGCGGTGCCTGCTCGCTCTGCACCTCCGCTGCGCCGACGAGTTCGCCAGCCACGAGGCGGGCCGTGAACGTCCAGCCACCGGCGACCCGCAGGGTCGAAACCTCCGCCAGCGCCACGCGAGCGTCACCCCACCGGTTGAGGTCAAGCACGTGGTCGACGTAGTCGTGGCGGACCTCCTCCGCCAGCCACAGCACCGCGTCGGCCCCACCGCTCCGCTGGTAACGCCACACCTGCCCGAGGTGGCGGGGGTCGACGGGGCCCAACTGCAGCTCCACCAGCACCTGGTAGCCGTCAACGTCAAGCGCCAGGTCGGGCCTTAGGCCACCTATGAAAGGTGCCGACTCTACGTCGTCGATCGGGCGGCCCAAGATCGACTCGAGCAACGCCGTGTCCTCCACCAAGTGAGCTTGCCACGCCCCCTCGGAGCCGAACGCCTCGGCGAGCGAGCCGCGCCGAGAGGGCAGCACCACCGGGCCTAACCCCAGCGTGGTCTGCGCGCTCTGTGTGGTGTTCGTAATCTGTTCCAAGTGTCACTCCCAGGCCGCGTAAGGTCTGGAGCCCACTACGCGCGGCCGAACTACTTCTGGGCTCGACCGCCCGCCTGCCGGCCCTCGGGCCGGCTACCCCCTCTTCTGCGGAGCTCGAACGCCCGCGGCTGAAACCACGCCAGACGTCCGAATACCGTTCTGCACCGTGAACGAAGTCGGGCGTCCGGATGCACCGACCGCCCGATCCCAATGATGAGGCGTTTGCTTACACGCGCTCGCCCGGCTTGCCGTTCCCCACCAGCGAGTCGGCGGTGGGCGCACCCAGAATGCGTGCCAAGCCCGTTACATACTCGCGGACCTCGTGCCCGCGGTAAAGCTCACGTTCCAGGCCGCCGATACGAAGCACCACACACGACGCCCCGTCAGCCGGGTCCGGGATGTAGACCAGTGCACCAGAGTTGATCTCAACAAGGTCACCTGATGACGTTCTCAGCCACTGCGTTTCCATGCCCCAACGGTACGGCTATGCCAGCGTCCACCCCTGGTAGAACCTCGCACGCCCCACCTTCGAAGGGACGGCTGCTATAGGCGCCCCCGTGCTCGCCCGGGAATGTGAACTCACCAGCTACCCGCGCCAAAGCCCAAAGGACCCGGAACGTCTCGGGCCGCCCCAACGACCTGTCAGCAGCGATAGCCCGCGAGAGCGCCGTCATCGCCACCCACGCTGGTTGCCGCCGCGCCACCAGAGCGCGGTACTCCGGAAGCGACAAACTGCCCTTGTCCGAGGTGCACGCCTCGCAGCAGGGCACAAGGTTCTCAGTCCGTTCGCTACCACCGCGAGAGCGAGGCACGACGTGGTCCAGAGTCACACGGGAATCGGGATCGCAACCGCAGTAGTAGCAGGCCCGTGCCCGGCGGTGCAAGACGGCCTTGCAGCGCAGTTGCCGCCGGCTCGGATGCGTGTCGGAAATGTCCATGCAGACTTGATGCGCGCGTAGCGTGCTACGTAATGCCTCTGCGTGTGGCAGCCTCGCGAGGCGCTCGCCGCGGTCGGCGTGGCGGCAACCGACCAATGTGCGATCGGCATCGAAGACCAGCAGACCGTGCTCATTCTGACCAGGAGGAAACGAAGCGCTGCCGGTGAACCGTTTAGGCACACGGCGCCCAACCCCTCGAGGGCGCGGAGGCGATGGCGAAGGCAGGACCCCTCCCCGTGATCTGGGCTGTCGAGCCGAGCACGCCAACTCCTCGTGCTCTGGCCATGGCTGAAGCGTGGGCGGGTAGGTAAAGGCGCCCTCGAGGGGCGCCGGTACAGGCTAGGGATGGGCGCAGCAGCGAATGAAGCCGGTTGCGCTCCGCCAGAATCTGGCGCCGGTCCAGACCCCGTAACGGGTAAGGGCGGTACCGCGGGCCGAGCCCCAGCGACTATGCCTTGACGCTCGTGCGAGCCGAAATCTCGATGGCCTCCCCGCGGCGCACCAACTCGCGCGAAAGGTCGACGAACGCTTGCTTCGCGCCAGGTCCCTGGTAGACCACCCTCTTGCCCAGCTCCTGGTTACTGAGCATGACGCGATTGCCAATCACCTCAAGGGTCCCCTCGAGTCCAGCCGGGGTCATGAACCGAAACACTCGCCGCCTGTTCGTCTTCTTAGTCATGAAACCAGGGTAAGGGCCACCAAATAATCGCCGCACAGCTCTACCCACGTCCCCTGCGGCAGCAGGCGCCGCGGTGTGGGCCGACCATTGGCCTCCCTACATTGATGCTCCGCCTAGTCCCCCCGGGGGACTAACACCATCCCCTGTTCGACTCGCTAATGAGTAAGCACGCCGCAGCGCCTGCACCCGCTGACGAGGGCGAGGTGAAGGCCCAATCGCGTAGTCTGGAGGCCAGATGCAACGCCGGGCGCGCCCCGTACCAGTACTCGTTGATCCCGCTACTGGGCGAGTCGACGCCCTGCGCCTGGCTCACTCACTGGGGTTAACGAGCGCGGAGGTCGAAGCGATCGCCCAGCCCCCCGCAGGTGACGCTCACCCCCGCTCGCCGGCCGAGGCTCCTCAGGACCGGCTGCGACAGGCAGCATTCATTGCTGGGGGCCTACACCAACTCACCGGTGGCGACAGCGAACAGGTGGCTATCTGGCTGCGCGCGCCGCACCCAGCGCTCGACGACGCAGCGCCACTCGAACTGATGCGCGGCAGCGAACTCCACATTGTCGCCGACGTGGTCGACGATATGTTGAGCGGAGCCCCCGCCTAGGCCACAGCAGGCAGCACGGCGCGCGACCTTACGGTCCGCCGTACGCCACAGCCACTCCTCAAGGTGGGTCCGGTGTACCGCTCCCGCACGCCATTCGACTAGAAGCGCTTCGCTAGTCCCCTGGGGGTGTTAACGGCGCTGCCTGAGCCTCTTGCGCCCGACGGCCCAACCCCGCGCACCACCAGTGGGATCAGGGAGATCACCGCTGCACTTGCCCGTTATTCTCCGGCTACGATGGCCACATGAAAGACAACAGTGTAGGAGCCGGATTGATTCGCGTGCGCCACGTAGGGCGCGCCATCTCCGGTGGCCCCGAGATGAACGCCGAGAACATCCGGATCGCAGTCCACGCCCTTCGCCGCGTCAGCCGCGCTCAAAGGGCCAGCCAGCAGGTCGTGCACTTGCCAAAGGAGGCGCTCGCCGCCGTAGGCGTGGCGTCGACTGATGAGCTCGAGGTCGTCGTGCGCGACCGCGAGATCGTGCTCAGGCCAAAGCATCGGCAATAGTCAGATTGCGGCGCCCCCGTGCGCTTGCGGCCATACTCGAACGGAGCCTGCGCTACGACTTACTCGTGGAACTACAAGGCCCTCGAGGGGTTATGCGAACCCGACCGGGACACGCTCCCTAAGCCCTCCGAAGCGGAGTAGCGCGGGACCACGTTCTCGACTACCACTGCCACCAAGGCGCCAGCACCACCTCTGCGGTCTCGTACGGCTCAAGCAGCAGTTTTATCTTCTCAACGCGCGCAGGCGTGGCGGCGCCCCACACCTGGCCGTCATACTGGCGGTCGAAGCTGGCACCCTTCAGAATCACCTCGTCGTTGTCGTACCCGCCCGCGTCGTACTCGATCGCGACCAGGCCGTCCTCGCACTCCCAGGTGCCGTCAGGCTGCCTGCCGCGCCCCAGCGCTCCCCCACGGTTCCTCCACGCCCCCACCGGCGCGTCCAGAACATGGCGCATGGCCGTCACGCCAGCCAGGTGCCGCAGGCGCGTCGCCGCGTACTTCAACGACGCCAGCTCGTCCTCGAGCGTGAGGAACGTAACGTCGATCTTGCCGCCGAGCTCTGCCGAGCGTTCCAGCGAGCGGCGCCTAGCCAATATCCCAACACCCCGCGCCGCCTTCTGCGTGACCCGGTAGAGCTCGAACGCCATGCGCCCCGGGATCACGCGGTCGACCTCCAGGTCCGCGTACAGCGCGTCGAGCCCCTTCACGAGAGCATCTCCTGCAACATGTCCGCCGTCGGCTCGTGCGGATCATCCTGTGGCGGCTCGAAGGCCTCCATCGAAACCGCCAACAGCACCTTGCGGAGGTCGGTCGGCACCGAAGCCAACGCCGGCCAGTAGGGCCACACCTGGATGCGGTGCCGGTGAGCGCGTGCCATCGCGCGCGCTTCGTCAGCCGTGCGCACGTACACCACGATCACGCCGCCCGCCCGGTGGACCGCGCCCGCGTGCTCGCTAAGCAAGTTGCCAACATGGAGCACGGAGTAGCCCCTGTAGCTCGCCAGCACGAAGCGGGGCGGCACGTCAGCCTCGAAATGAGCGAAGCGCAGCAGCGGCCCCAGGCCGTGCTCCTCACGCCAGCCGTGCTGCTCGTAGCACTTCCGCACCGCCCGCCGCGCCAGCCCGTCGAGGATTCCGCTGGCGCGCGGCTCGTACGGCCACCGCTTGCCGATGTGCCGCCGCCCCTCGAGGTCGAGCACGTACACGTCCTGCCCGACCTCCACCAGCCGCACCCGCTTAAGCCAGAGCATGCGCTCGCACCACTCCAGAGCGCGACGACCGAAGCGCGCCTCCAGACGATATGGGTTGACAGGGCCTCCTCTCGCATAGACCGTGGGTTGCGGGCGAGGCCCGTAGCGCCACATATGTGAAGGAGGCCCGGTGATGATTGTAGAGCGCACGCATGTCGGCTTGGATGTTCATGCTCATGCGGTGGTGGCCGCCGCCATCGACTCCGAGACGGGTGAGCTCACGAGGCGCCGCTTGACGTCGGATCCGCAGGAGTTGGTGGCGTGGCTGCGCACCCTGCCGGGGCCGGTGGCGGCCGCTTACGAGGCGGGCCCGACCGGTTTCGCGCTGGCGCGGGCCTTGCGGGCGGCGGGTGTGCGGTGTGAGGTGTTGGCTCCCTCGAAGCTGCAGCGACCTGTGGGTGAGCGCGTGAAGACCGACGCGCGCGATGCGCTGCACCTCGCTAAGCTGTTACGCCTCGATGAGTTCGTCACCGTGACTGTTCCCAGCGAGGCGCAGGAGGCGGCGCGCGACCTGGTGCGCGCCCGCGAGGACGCCCGGCGTGACCTGATGAGCGCCAAGCACCGTTTGGGAAAGCTCCTGTTGAGGAAGGGCATCGTGTATCCCGGCAAGACGGCGTGGACGTCGGCTTATACCGGCTGGTTGCGCCGGCAACGTTTCGAGCTGCCGGGGCTGCAGGCCGCGTTCGACGCGGGTTTTGATGCGGTGATGGCGGTCCTGGAGCGCCGCGAGCGGCTTGATGAGGCGATTCTCGCCATGGCGGCGGATAGCGAGTTCACCGGCGTCACGCGGCGCCTGGGGTGCTTGCGTGGCATCTCGACGCTTAGCGGTTTCGCGCTGGCGGTGGAGATCGGTGACTGGACTCGGCTGGATGGGCGGCGCATCGGTTCCTACCTTGGGCTGGTGCCGAGCGAGAACAGCTCGGGTCAGTCACGCTCGCAAGGCGCCCTGACCCGCACGGGCAACGCTCACGCTCGCCGGCTACTCATCGAGGCCGCGTGGCATCACCGGTCCCAGTACTCTCCCTCAGCGCCGGCCTTGCGAGCCCGGTGGGAGCTCGCGAGTCGCGAGGCCAAAGAGCGCGGGCACGAGGGGAACCGGCGATTACACCGCCGCTGGAAGGCGTTCCAGGCGCGCGGCAAGCGCAACGTCATCGCTAATGCCGCCATCGCCCGGGAACTAGCCGGATGGTGCTGGTCGCTGGCCGTCATGGACGCGTAGCTTTCGACTTCCTCTTCGGGTGTGAGGTGACGGCAGCGTCCTAGAGGGTGATGCGCGGCCATTCTATGAGCAGCCCCGATAAGGCTACGCTCGGTTCCAGAGCGCGACACGCCCTCGGCCGAAAAGATCGTCCTGCGGTAACCAACCCGCGCATATCAGACTGACAACGCGTCGAGAACCGACCCGCACGTCGCCAACCACACCCCTGAACATCCGAAAGGGCGGTGACCCCGTACGAGTCATCGCCCTTTCGTGCCTACTTGACAAAAACGCACCCATATCAGATTGGGAAGTGCGAACTACCCCTGGAACGGAGTGAACGATGACTCAATTGAAGGATAGTGTTTTGACGACGCGTTTGCGTGAGGCGCTGGTGGATCAACCCGATTTCTTGCGTGACATCGTGCAGTCGACGCTGCAGCGGTTGTTGGAGGAGGAGATCAGGCTGCACCTGAACGCTGACCCGCATGAGCGGCCGAGGGGCGGCGCGGTTACCGTAACGGTTACCGTCCTCGGCAGCTCAAGACGCGCGTGGGCACGCTTTCACTGCTGGTGCCGATGGACCGGGAGGGTACCTTCAAGACGGAGCTGTTCGACCGGTACCAGCGCAGTGAGAAGGCGTTGGTGAGCGGTGGACCCCGTTCTTAGACAAGGATCCCTTAGTGCTTGAGTGTTTCCACGACGCCAGCGCTGCAGAGCCAGGGGCTACGCCAGCGGCAGGCGGGGCCGATGGTGCGGCACCAGTTTCAGTAAGAGCACCGTGAGCCGGCTTACGGGGCAGCTCGACGCCGAGTTGAGCGCCTGGCGGGAGCGGCGCTTGGACGCCTGCTCCTATCCGTACCTGGTGGTTGATGCGCGCTACGAGCACGTGCGGGTGGATGGGCGGGTGGTGAGCCAGGGCGTGCTGGTGGTCAAAGGCGTGCGGAGTGACGGGCAACGCGAGTTGCTGGCGGTGGACGTGGCTGACAGCGAGAGCGAGGCGACCTACGATGAGCTCTTCCGGCGCCTGAAGGAGCGCGGCCTTAGTGGTGTGCAGCTCGTGACGAGCGATGATCACAAGGGCCTGGTGGCCGCCATCCAGCGGCACTTCCAGGGCGCTAGTTGGCAACGTTGCCAGGTGCACTTCCTTCGTAACGCGCGTGGCAAGGTGGCTCGGAAGCATCAGGCGGCGCTCACGGCTGACCTGAAGGCGATCTTCGCCGCGTCCGACCAGGAGTGGGCGTTTTCTCTCGCTAAGGAGGTGGTGGAGCGCTGGAGTGCTTCGCATCCGGCGGTGGCGGAATGGATCGAGGTCGGCATCGAGGCTACGCTGGCGTGCTTCTCATTCCCTGAGCCTCATCGGCGGCGCATCCGTTCCACCAACGGCCTGGAGCGTTTCAACCAGGAGCTGAAGCGAAGAACGAGGGTGGTTCGGATCTTCCCGAACCGGGAGGCGTGCTTGCGGTTGGTGACGGCGTTGTGTGTGGAGCAGTCCGAAGAGTGGCTATCTGGCCGGAAGTATCTCGACATGGAACTGCTCGAGGTTAACTCCGCCGCATCGTCGACCACTGGTGAGGAGGTGAGCTTGGCAGCCTAGCGATGACCGGCCTTGGAGGGATTTACAGACAATTCCGGACTTGACTGGGCTGACCCGCCAGCATGGCTTTCACCACCCCCACGATGTCATCGCCCAACGGCGTCAAGTTCGCCAGGGTGCGCTTCCTGACCCTGCCGCCCTCGCGATACGACTGCATCAACAAGTGAGCCGAGTACGTCTTCCCCTTATACACACGACCGCAGCACGCTTGCTCACACGCCACTCGTACAACAACGAACCAACTGCAAGCAAGCCTTATTAGTCGCTACAGATACAAGCACCACCCCACCAGCACGACAGAAACCGACAATCTACGAAAGGAAGTTCAGGTTAATAGTTACGGGCCATGCGCACACAAGGCGACATGGCGTCCAGAGCACTTTCCTCCGCAGCGAGCGATTCCAACGACGTCCGCGCCTCGTTGATATGCTTATTTGAGGAGCGCTGGTCGCGCCAGATCGCCTCGCCGGAGAAGAACCGCTCGAGCCCGCAGGCCGCTACGAGGCCCGCCTGCTGCCGGTCAGTCAACTCACTGGCAACACGCACATATGTGTCAACTGACTGGTATGGGAAGCGTCTCAAAAGATCGATGTAACCGTTGAGGTCGCCCTCTCGCGCCCGCGTCTCAGCACGGGCCTGTTGCAACCAGAAGGCG
>Ga0265293_10003519_pt1 | contig 28989 bp, 20 predicted proteins | sample Munlanlewell138R_FD_192505 | JGI IMG/M metagenome (GOLD analysis project Ga0265293, IMG submission 192505) | Leachate microbial communities from a municipal landfill in Southern Ontario, Canada - Leachate well 138R | ecosystem: Engineered > Solid waste > Landfill > Unclassified | place: Canada... | reverse complement strand
AAAGGAGGTATGCTCATGTCTGAACAAAAGATACGTCTGACACAGATGACCCAAGCGGGCGGTTGAGGCGCGAAGATAGGACCGGCGGTTCTTTCCCAGCTTCTTTCAGGATTACCCCGCGTGTCGGACGAGCGCCTCCTCATCGGTTATGATTCCGATGACGATGCCTGTGTGTACCTCGCTTCGGAAGATGTTGCCATCATTCAAACGATTGACTTCTTCCCTCCGGTGGTGGATGACCCTTACGACTACGGCTGCATCGCAGCAGCCAACGCCCTAAGTGATGTCTACGCCATGGGGGCCACACCGAAAACCGCGCTGAATCTGCTTTGCTTTTCCAGCTGTCTCGACTTGGATGTCGTGCGGAAAATTCTGGAAGGAGGCGCCGATAAATGCCTTGAGGCAGGTGCCAGCATCGCGGGCGGCCACAGTATCGAAGACGAGGAACCCAAATACGGACTTTCCGTCATGGGTTTATGCCATCCAGATAAGATACGGCGCAATGATACACCGAGAATAGGTGATCTCCTCGTACTGACGAAACCACTGGGCACAGGCGCACTCTCTACGGGCTTGAAGGCAGAGCTGATCCAAGAGGAGTCGATTAAAAAATTAGTCGACACCATGGCAAAGCTCAACAAATATGCCTTTGAAGCCTCGATCGGCCTCGACGTATCGGCTTCCACCGATGTCACAGGCTTTGGCCTTCTGGGTCACGCCAGAGAGATGGCGGGAAAAGAAAATCGGGTGACCATCGAGATCGACAGCGAAAAGCTTCCGCTTTTGCCTGAAGCGCTCGAGATGGCCCAAGACGGCATGCTGCCCGGCGGCTGTTATCGTAACCGCGGCTTTGTCGGTGATCGAGTCCAATTCGATGAAGGGGTACCCTTGGCTTTGAGTGATCTGATGTTTGACCCTCAGACCTCCGGCGGATTGCTGTTAGCAATGCCCGAAAAAGACGCTACAACCTACCTTTCGACCATGCATGAGCAAGGTGAAGGAGCTTGGGTGATAGGGCGCGTCAAAGCCTTCGAAGGGGTCGCGATCAAAGTCCGCTAATCCGCATTACCCTACGGTCCATTCCAACGACTCAACCTTGAACAAGTCGGCTGTTGTACAGCCGGGCAATGCTCGAGCGCGCTTTGCGACTCGATTATGGATTAATAATTTAGGAGAATTTGAATGAAAAAATTAACAAAACTCGCGGTGCTCTTGACAGGAGCCGCGATCGGATTTGCCGCGATCCTCTTAGTGATCACCGGCAACCCCGCCAACATGGGTATTTGTATCGCGTGCTTTATCCGCGACACGGCAGGGGCGTTGAAACTTCACACCGCAGCGCCCGTTCAGTATATACGCCCTGAGATCATCGGCCTTATTTTGGGCTCCTTTGCCATCTCGCTTGCGACCAAAGAATTCCGCGCTAGAGGCGGCTCCTCGCCCCTGACCCGCTTCGTCCTCGGAGCACTCGTCATGATCGGCGCGCTCGTTTTCTTGGGCTGCCCGCTCCGCATGGTCCTGCGTATGGCGGCAGGCGACCTGAACGCATGGATCGGCCTTGTCGGATTTGTCCTGGGTATCTATATCGGGACACTGTTTTTACGCCGCGGCTTTTCACTTGGCCGCACGCACAAGCTCAACAATTTTGAAGGCGCCTTTATGCCTGGCCTGCAGGTGGTACTGTTCATCATGCTGGCGGTTGCCTCCCCCCTTCTCGCCTACTCAGAGGCGGGACCTGGATCCATGCGCGCCCCCATCTGGATTGCGCTCGGACTCACCTTTGTCTTGGGCATCTTCGCTCAGCGCTCACGCATCTGCCAGGCGGGCGGTATCCGCGACGTCTTCATGATCCGCGACCTGCACCTTTTCTGGGGCAATATCGGCATCCTCGTCGTCGCCTTTGTGTTTAACATCGCGACCAACCGTTTCAACCTCGGCCTTTACCATCAACCTGTCGCCCACAGCCAGTGGATCTGGAACGTTCTGGGCCTCATGGTCGTCGGCTTTGGCTCAGTCCTTTTGGGCGGCTGCCCCATGCGCCAGCTCGTCCTCACCGGCACAGGCAATGTTGACTCAGCCATCACCGTTCTGGGACTCTTGGTGGGTGCCGCGGTCAGCCATAACTTCGGGCTTGCCTCATCAGGCGACGTCTATGAAGAGGGCACCAGCATTGTGGTAGGAGGCGGCGCCACACCGGGCGGCCGTATCGCGGTCATCGTGGCCCTGGCCCTGATGATTCTGATCGGGTTTTTCTACTCGAAAAAGCCCAAAGCCAAAGTCAGCCAATAAGACATACCGATAAGATTGAAAGGAACTAAAAATGAAAGTAATTGACGCCAAAGGCTTATCCTGTCCCGAACCCGTGCTTCTTGCAAAAAGGGGAGTCGCCGAAGGAGAATACCCTTTCCAAATCCTGGTGGACGATGAGACGCCGAGGGAGAATATCCTGCGCTTTGCGAAAAACAACGACCATCACGCAAGTCTGACCGAAGAGGATGACCACTACGTGATCGAATTCACAAGATAATATGTCACAGATTGCGACATTTCATTCCCATTACGGGGCGATCTCCTTCCTCCGGCGCCTGGAGGCGCTGGGGGACGAGGAGGCCCGCATGGTCCCCGCACCCCGGAAGCTGTCGGTTTCCTGCGGCTCCGCGGTGCGGTTTTCGTTACCCTTTGACGAGGCGACCATGACCGACGATGACACGGAACGCGTGTTCAGAGAAGAAGACAACGACTATATCCTGATTTTTGATAATGAATAGATGGCATCACATCGATTTTGCGTTCTTTTGATAAGATGTGAGTGTGATACTTCAAATAGTGAGAGGTAGGCTTCATGACGACGATTGACAGCGTGCGACAGCTTCCGAAAGTAGACGAACTCCTAAGAGAGCCGCGACTGGAAAATGCCCTCCGATTAATAGGGCATGTGCCCGTCCGTGAAGCGATTCGCACGACACTCGATAAGGCCCGTGAAAGCCTTCTTTCGGGTCACCCCGATGAACCGATCACAGAAGAATCCATTGTTTTTTCCATTTTAAAACAACTCGACCGAGAGACAAAAACGAAGATCCGGAAAGTCATTAACGCGACCGGAGCTATTTTGCATACCAATTTGGGACGTGCGCCGCTGGCCGAACAGGCCTTAGAAGCGGTCATGGACTGCAGCCGCGGATATTCATCGCTGGAATATGACCTTGAACACAGCCGCCGCGGACAGCGAAGCTCATCGACCGAAGAACTGCTCTGCCGGCTTTTCAACGTAGAGGCGGCCACCGTCGTCAACAACAACGCGGCGGCAGTCATGTTAGCGCTCTCATCGCTTTGCCGCGGACGTGAAGTCATTGTCTCGCGCGGCGAACTGGTCGAAATCGGAGGCAAATTCCGCGTCCCGGAAATCATGGAAGAAAGCGGCGCTAAACTGCGTGAAGTCGGCACCACCAACAGGACGCGCATTTCCGATTACGTGCGAGCGGTGAACGAATCTACCGCCGCATTTTTAAAAGTGCACCGCAGCAATTTTCGCATGAGCGGCTTCGTGGAGGAAGTCGATGAATGCGATTTAGCCGCGCTTGCCCGCCAACACGCGATTCCCCTCATCTACGATCTGGGCAGCGGATGCATCTCCCAAGATCTGGCCGAGCTATTGCCTAAGGAGCCGACGGTCTCACAGGCCATCGCCTGCGGCGCTGAGGTGATTTGTTTTTCCGGCGATAAACTTTTGGGCGGCCCCCAGGCAGGCATCATTATCGGAAAAAAAGAATACGTTGAGCGCTGCCAGGCCCATCCGCTCATGCGCGCGTTTCGCTGTGACAAGATGACCCTCTCAGCGCTCCAGGCGACACTGACCCTTTACCTTGACCCTGAAATGGCCCGTCAACATATTCCGCTTTTGCGGATGGCGCTTGTGGATACGGACGCGCTCTTTAAACGTAGCGAACAAGTAAAAGAAATTTTAAACGCCCGGGGTATCAAAGCAACGGTCACGTCAAGCAACATGATCATGGGTGGCGGCTCCGCGCCTGAAGTTCGCATTCCTTCGTGGGCCTTAACCCTTGTTCCCGAAAATGGCGGTTCCTTGACCCTGCAGTCGATTGAGTCGGCGCTTCGCGCCTATGATCCGCCGATCATTTGCCGCACGGTAAACAACTCACTTTTGTTTGACCTTCGCACGGTGTCAGAGAGGGAAGAACAGATTTTAATCGAGGCACTTTGTGCCATCTTAAAAGAAGGAGATAAACGCTTGTGAGCCACGTCATCATCGGCACCGCGGGACACGTCGATCACGGGAAATCCTCGCTGATCGTCGCCCTGACCGAGCGCGACCCCGATCGCTTAAGTGAAGAGAAAGAGCGAGGGATCACAATCGAGCTCGGCTTCACCTGGCTTGACCTCCCCGACGGTACCCGAACGGGCATCATCGACGTACCGGGGCACGAACGTTTTGTCAGCAATATGCTCGCGGGCGCGGGCGGTATTGACTTAGCGCTCCTTGTCGTCGCGGCGGACGAAGGTGTCATGCCGCAGACGCGTGAGCATTTAGGGATCCTGTCACTCCTCGGCATCCCCAGAGGTGTCATCGCCATCACAAAATGCGACCTGGCCGAAGAGGATTTTATTGAACTCGTGGAGGAGGATGTCCGCGACCATGTGAAAAACACCTTCCTTGAAAATGCCCCGATCATCCGCACTTCAAGCGCGACGGGCGAGGGCATTCAGCATCTTAAGGATGTATTATTCTCCGAAATTACCCGTGTGGACTCCAACAAAAACCATCTACCCTTCCGCCTGCCTGTTGACCGCGTCTTTTCCATGGGAGGATTTGGCACGGTTGTGACCGGCACCCTGATCGAGGGCACAGTCCGCACAGGGGAACAGGTGGAGGTGTATCCCGGGCAAAAGAAAGCCCGCGTACGCGGCATCCAGGTCCATGAGACGGCGGTCGATCTTGCGAGCCACGGCCAGCGCGTCGCGCTGAATCTTGCGGGACTGCACAAAGACGATCTTGATCGCGGCGATACGCTCGCGCCTGAGGGAAGCCTTCTGGGCACCAATCTTTTAGATGTCAGCCTGTCCGCCTTGCCGGACACGCGCTTTTCAATCAGTCACAATATGCGCGTCCACCTTTTCCACGGCGCCCGTGAGGTCTTAGCGCGCGTCGTCCTCTTAGACAAAGATATCCTTGAGGCGGGAGACACAACCTTCGCGCAGCTGCGCACAGAGGAAGAAGTTTTTACAAAATACGGGGACCGTTTTGTCATCCGTTTTTATTCACCCTTAGAAACGATCGGCGGCGGCATCATTGTCGATCCGTTCCCTTCTAAGCGTAAACGCTTCCGGGATACGAATGAGGAAGACTTCAACCGGATGGGTGGAGATGATCGGTCCCTTCGCCTTGCCCTGGCCATTGAACACGGCAGCGAAAGATTGGATCCCTTAACGGTCGCTTATTACCGTGCGGGCATTCAAAGAGAACAGTCAAAAGCCTTACTCGATGAACTTGTATCCCGCGGGCTCGTCATCGTGTTAAACGAGCGCGTCGCCATCGGGACGAAGGAGCTTGCGTCCTTGAGCGAAAAAGCCGTTGCCATCCTCGAACGCTTCCACGAAGAAGAGCCTTTAGAACAGGGAATGCGACGTGAGGAGCTTCGAACACGCCTTATGCCGCGCGCCAACCTCCAGCTGTCCGACCTAGTCATCGACCGCCTGAAAGAGCGCCAAGTGATTGACGTCCTCGAGGGATTAGTCGCCCGACACGGCTTTTCGGTAACACTCACCGCCGAGCAAGAAGACACGCTCAAAGCATTGGAGCAGGCGTTCATCAAGGCGGGCTATCTGCCTCCCACGCCTGAAGAGATCCGGCTTGAGACCGCGGGGAAAATCAACAGCGACCAGTATTTATCGCTCCTCATCAACCGCGGGGTGCTAATCCGTCTCACCCCTCAGATCCTGATGCACCGCGACCATGTCGATGAAGCCTGGAGGATCGTCCGTGAGGCCATCGACATAAACGGCAGCATCACCTTAGCGGAATTCCGCGACCACCTGGATGCCTCGCGCAAGTTTGCCATCGCTATTTTGGAATATTTCGATAAATTAAAGCGCACGCGCCTTATAGACGATGCGCGCCAATTCTATCCGCAAAAAGAAGGGTAAGGACGTGTCTTCCAAAAAAGTCCGGCTCGTCTATGCGATAGACCAGGACGCTGTCATTGATCATGTCTTCGATGAACTTGCTAAACACCATGCGCGTTGGCCCGATGACCGCGCCTTTGTGGTGGTCCCCGAATACTTAAAAGCCGATATGGAGCGCCGATACATCACAGGCCAGAAATCACAGGGCCTCATGATGGCGGAGGTGCTGTCCTTTAACCGCTTAGCCACCCGATTATTCACAGAGGCCGGACAACTGGCGTTACCTTCTATTTCGCTTGCGGGCAAGGCCGTCCTGACACAAAGAGCGCTCTTGGATGAACAACTCCCCTTCCAACAATTTCACCGCTTAGCGGGGCGCCCGGGCTACGCCTTAGAATTGGTCAATATCTTAGGTGACTTCACGCGTTACCGTATCTCAACGGATGAACTGCGACACAGCGGTACGTCGGAGGATACGAGCCTCCATGAGGCCACGCGCCATAAGTTCTCCGATTTTGCCATCTTAAAAGAGACCCTGGATCAAAGTTTCGTTGAAAAAGGGCTTGCCGACCCCGATACGGCACTTTCAAGACTTGCTTGGTTATTACAAAAAACACCGCTCGATGAGCGGCTCCATTTCCTTCGACGCTGTCATATCTGGGTCATCGGATTTGGAAACAACCGTGAATTGACGTCCCAGGAACTCTTAGCCATCCATGCGCTATCTGAACAGGTGTCTGAAATGACGGTCGCTCTTTCCGCTGACTCCATCGATCCGGAAGGTGATCCTGCCTGGCAGCACGGACGGGAGACTTTGCGAAGCCTGATGCGCATGTTCCCAGAAGCCGTGCCGGAATCCCTTGAGGGGCCTTTTCAAGCGCGCGAACCTGAATTGAAATTCATAAGAGCGGTGGATCGTCGTGAGGAAGCGCGATATGCCGCGGGCGAAATAAGACGACTGCTCCTTTCAGGCGCTGTGCGCCGCCGGGAGATCGGCATTGCGCTTTGTGAAACGGACAAGACCATGGCCTATCTTGAGCCCGCTTTGTCTGAATATGGGATCGCGGCCGCGATTGATTCAAAACGCCCTCTCCAAAACACGTCCTTCATACGGATGCTCAGTTCTTTCCTCCTGCTTTGTGAATACGAATTTTCATTTGAGGACTTGATCGACTATTTGAAAAGCGGGCTTGTGCCGCTTTCTCTGTCATCCGTGGATCTTTTTGAAAACACGGCCTTGGCGCTCGGCTGGAAACGTGCCCGGCAATTTCGAAAGTTGGCTGAAGATGAACTAGTGATCAATGAAGCCATGGCGCGCTACCTCGACCCCACTTCCGAAAGAGGGGCGGTCATCCGGGAGGTGTTCGCCTATATCCGAACGCTTTTGGAACTCACCGCCGCTATGCGCCAACTTCGAAGCGGGCGCGAAAAATGCCGATTCCTGCTTAATTTTTTATACGACGAAATGGAAGTGCCGGTCACACGACAAAGAGACCGACTGCTTTTGGAGGAACGCGAAGAAAACGCAAGACTGCTTGTATCAAGCTGGAACGCGGTCGTCGATTTTCTCACCGAATCGGAAAATCTTTTGAGCGATATCCGGATCTCGCAGGCGCATTTTGGGAAACTCTTGAGCGCGGGCATCGAAGGACTGTCCTTGCCCTTTATCCCCTCCGGTGTGGACCGCGTGCGCGTCGGCCCCTTGAACGAAATGGTCCACACGCCCTGCAAAATACTGATGATCCTCGGCATGACGGATGAAGACTTCCCGCCTAAGATGAACCGTGAAGGTTTTTTGCTTGACAAGGAACGTGCCTTGTTGTCAGAAGAAGTGAATAAGCCTTTCCCGAGCCGTAAAAGAGATCATCCTGCCACCCAGGCATGGCTTGTCAAAAATCTTCTCAATCGGCCCGAACACAGGCTTTACTTATCGGTCCCAAGCCTTGGGGAGGACAGTTCGCGCATCTACGATGAGGAATTGAGAAAGCATGAAGCCAAAGAGACGCTCTTAACCGACTATGGAAAAGACCCGGACCCCAGATGGTATGCGGCGACGGTTGCCTTTCGTATGCTGCGCTGGAACAAAGAAGCGCCCCTTGAGTGGAAGGAATCGATTCGAACACTGTTAAAGGAGCTCCCCGAGACGGCAAGAAATGCAGATGAGATCGCGGATGAGTTTTCATTACCCTCTCCCCTTGTCATGTCGGTCATGGAGGAGCAGGACAGCGTCAGTGTGTCCATGCTCCAGCAGTACAACGAATGTCCCTTCCGGTTCTTTACCCAGTATCTGCTCAATACGAAGGAGCGCCTGATCGCCGATGACATGCCCAATCTGCAGGGGACGATGTTGCACCGCCTTTTGGAATTGTCGGTCAGCGATTTGGTCAGCCGGCTCGAGGCCGCCAAGGATGGACAAGAACGACAGGCGATCGCGCAACAATGGGAGGCCCGGCTATCGCTGGATTTCATGCGTCCTTTCTACCGAAGAGCGACTGAAGATGCCCGGCTTGCGCTTTACGGATTTCCTGATTTTGCGGGCGGCGTAGGCGAACGGCTCATGACGCGGGCGTCCGATACGCTTGCAATTTTGGCGCGATTTGACCCGCAAAATGATTATCTTCCGCGCTGGCTTGAATGGTACTTCCCGCACAGTTCACTTGAGCCTTACCTTTTAGAAGCAAAAGGTCATCCATTTACTTGCCGCGGTCTCATTGACCGCGCGGACGAAGGCCAGGGGGGCGTGATCCGCCTGATCGATTACAAGCGCTCGCCCAAAGATTTTTCGTGGCTCAATCTTTTCGATGGTACGGATCTTCAGATGCCGCTTTACAAGCGCGCCTTTGAGACGGCCTATCCGGATCGATCGGTTGAAACATTACTTTACGCGGGCTGGAAAACGGAGCATCGGTACAGTCTCGCGGCCTATGGGATCGGGGGCTTTGATCAAAAATCTGAGGCGATCAGATCTTTAGAACGGCAAAATAAAATGTGGGAAGAAGGCGCCGCCGATCACGCGGCAAGTTTTGCGGAGCATAAGGCCCGGGAAACCTTAGAGGCTATCCTTTCAGGTGATTTTGCCGCAAAACCCGTCATTCGGGGAACATCCGGCAATCCTTGTAAATACTGTCCCTGGCACAGCGCCTGCGGCTTTGACCACCGCCTCCCAAGAAGCCGGCCGCTTGCGGACGGGAGGGCTGAAAAAGAGATGGCGCGGCAAAATATCCTTAATTTTGATCAGGGCGAGGTCGGCGATATCCAGGGCAGTTCTTCCATATAACGGATATAGGGTTCGTTGATTTCGGCCCACTCCTCTTCACTCAAAAGATCCCTGTAATAATCTGAATCAATCACGACGCGCGCGGTATCATAGCGCAGCTTCACCTCGCGGTTAATGCGATCGACGTACGCCTCCTGATCCTCCAACTCACGTCCCGGATGAGGGGTAAATGTAGCGGTTAGGGCGTTGTAGCGCCCCTCCTCAGTGATCCAGCTCCGCCCTAAGAAGATGGCGATGGCCTCGGAGTCTGAGAAGATGTCGCGTCCTGAAAAGAATCTGGAATCGTAGGGCACGCCCATGTAGTTATAGATGGTCGGCAAAAGATCGAGGCTGGTCGCGTATTTGTCGACCACCTCCGGCTCAATGCCGTCATGGTAGAAAAGCGCGCAGCTTTCGTAAATATCAAATTCTTTATCAAGCTTCTTACCGGCCAATGCCTCATAGCTGGAATGCTCTTCCAAAGCGTAGGGATAGTGATCCGGGTTGATGACAATTAGAGTGCGCTCCGCGATGCCCGCGTCTCTGAGTTGTTCTAATAGGCTTGTCATCGCCAGCTCAAGTTCATAGTTCGCCGCCAGATAAGCGATCCCCTCGTGCGGGAGATCAAGATGCGAAAAGGTATCCCAGTGCTTGGTGGACATCGCGTTACCGTTCTTCGTCCAGTTGGCGTGTCCGCTGACGGTCAGGTAGTACACATGGAAGGGCTCTTGATCGACAAACTCAAAAGCCGTCTTTTCAATCATTTCAAGGTCGGACTCCGGCCAGGTTGGAACGACACTGAGGCCGTGCCCTAAACCGCGGTAGTCATAGCCGAGATTCGGATGCGACAGATCACGGGAATAATAGTTCCAGGTGTGGTTGTGCCAGGCGTACGTCGTATAGCCCAGCCGCCTGAACATATTGCCCGGCACCATGGCCATGTCATTCTTATGGGCTTCTTTCAAAGTCCACACCCCTTGCTTGGGGATCATGCCGCACAGGCCGGCATACTCACCGTCGAGTGTGGAGACTGTCCAGACCGGCACATAGAAGTTCTCAAAGTGAACGCCCTCGTGGTACATCATCCAGAGCGTGGGGGTCAATTCCTCATCGATGCAATACTTTGAAAAACTTTCCGCCGTGACAAAAATCAGGTTAAACCCTTGGCCGCGCCCCGTATGGTCGTTCGTGTAGCTGGGCGGGGTCCTTGAAAATACAAGATCGAGATAGGACACAAGGTCCGCTCTTGATTGTCCCATGAGGACCGGCAGACTGTCGTCTTTGAGCCCGTCATTCAACAGCCTTGCCTCATAGTCAATCGGAAGGATGTTAGGATAGCGGATCACCGGGGGCGGGGCTTCACTCTCAGTCGGGTCCGTGGAGGGATCCGGGATCGTCGGTTCAATCGGCTCGGGCGGATCGATCGGATCGGGGAGCAGACCGCCTTGGATGGCAGCGCTTCTTGGGTAGATCAAGTGGCTAATGTCCACCCCCATGGCTGTCAACAGGCCAAATTGATTCGTGCCGGTGAGTATCTCATTTTCCAAAAAATAATGTTCCCAAGGGCTGTTAAAAGAACGGTTGAACGCCATAATCCCGAGGGTGCTGCCAAAGAGCAAGAACATGATCATTCCCGCGGTTAACAAGACACGCCAGCCCTTGATCATCTTTGGGTACATCGCGCTGATTTTTTCTTTTAGATACACGCGCCATAGGATGAAGGGGATGAAAAACAATATGATCCACGGGAGATTGCGAAGCACCTTAAAAATAATATCTTCTAAAAATTGCAAAATCTGGCCGCCTTCACCGACCGAGTAAAATACGAAGAAGGTCCGGAAAAACTTATAGTAAATAAGCTGCGAGGCGTAAATAACAGGCAACAGAACGAGCAGGAAAAAGATTGCGCGCGACTTAACGCGCGCGGGCAAAATGCTGATCACGGCCGCAAAAAATACGGAACGGATGAGGCAAAACAGACTTAAGTAGAATAATCCGACGGTCAGAAATTGGCCGTCGACATTCAATCGCAAAATGAGTTCATAGATCAATTGCGCAGCAAAAAACAACAAGGTCAGCTGAACCGGAAAGCGCGCCTCAAGTTGAGACCACTTACTATCTTCCGGGAGCTCAACCGCTTCTATTATGTCGTCTTCTTTGACAAAATGAGACCGGTCGATCAACGGGGCGCGAAAATGGCGTTCGTTTGAATTGATGTCGATGTCGTCATGTTCATCGTTGTGCGAATTCATCCAAGGGCCTCCCTGTTTTTAGCTTACGCTACGACTGATAATGATAGCACAGCATGAGGTTTTCGATCATTCTTGGTAAGCCACACTTGGGGGGACCGCGGCTTCTACGATCAGATTGCTGCCGGCCCCGTATTGGTGTTTCAGGGTCGAAATCACGTCGAGTTCAACATCGCTGTGAAGTTTCAAATTGATGTCATAAAAATCTGTAATATCCGCGCGGTCATACATGATCCGATCGATGACGTACACAAGATAGAGTGTAGAGGAAAGCGTTTCCCCCTCCTCGTAAGATGACTGGTAAGGTGTAGCCTCAACACAGGTCCCCTCGACCGAAACTTCGTAAATGATCGCGATGAAATTATCTGCCCGGTCTGTTTGATCGTAGCCGTAGTAGATGCGCTTCACCCCGAAACGGTCGCGGTAATCCCACAGGCTCACCGGCTCGCCCGCCCGGTAGTCGCGATTCCAGTAGTTGCTTACAAGCCTTAGGTGGATATCTTGCTCAATCCATGTTTCGATTTTTTCAAACAAGGGAACAAGGTCAATATCGTCGAGGTTTCGGGGATATTCTTTTAAGCCCGTGGCCTCATACTCTTTTTCCAAAGCCACAGGCTTCAACCCACGCGTTGAGAACCATTGTTCGTCAATCTGCGCCTGAACAGTGAGCTTGTCACCGTTCGCCAATCCGCTTTCGGGAAAGGCAAAAAACTGCAAAGGCGCCCGGCCCATACTTCCCGCTTCAACCCAGTCGGAGGGCAGCCGTGTAGTGTCAAAAGACACGCTCCCCTGGTCACTGATGCCGTCAAAAATAAGGACAAGCTCGCCGAACAAATCGACTGAGGCCATGGGGGCTAACCCCTGCACCTCAAAAGACAGCGAAATCTCACGCGCGATCTTGCCGTGAGATGTCAGCACGGTGTTGTTGGGTACCACTTTTAATGCCACGCGCTCACCGTTTGATAGGTTTGTTTTATCGCCCTGGAAAACAAAGTTAAAAGCATAGGAGAAGGCCTCCACATCGCCGTCGAGTTCGAGCGTGGCCGTACCCAGTCCGTCATACCCTTCAAAGAGTAGCTTGACATTATTCTTCACATCGATGGCCAAGGCATCTGTCAGACCTTCCACCCGATATTTAAACTGGGTGTTTTTGAATTTGATGCCGGCGTCTTTAGCAAGTTGTTCGTCATAGCTGGCACGGATGTTGATTTCATCGCCGTTTTTAAGATCGGCCATCTGCTCCGCTGTGAAAATGATCGAATTTAAAGCTGCCTCACGTTTAAACAAGCGCTCTAGACCCTTTTCGTCATTGTCCTTCAATTCCGACATCGCCTCTTCGATGAGGGCCGCAATCGCTTGTTCGTCCGTCTTGACGGCGATCGAGGCAAAGCCGTCCGCTCCGGTAAGCTCTATAGACGCCAAAGACTGCGCGTCAATGGAACGCGTTCCGCAGGCCACAAGCGTCACAAGCAAGAATATAAAAATTAAGATTAATCCAATAGTTCGTTTCACAAACGGTCCTCCACCCACACTTCACCGTGAAGGGGTTCTACTATTGTCCGCCATTTTCTTTTATCTTTCAAGGAGAGCCCCGCGTGTGTGCTGCCATTTTGGTAGTATGAGCCTATGGCGACATCCTTCCTGACTCTCGATCAATTGCTCGCGGTACAATTCGACCGCCCTGCGAACCTGCTCCTGTCTGCCGCGGCCGGTTCCGGCAAGACCACGACACTGACGGAGCGCATTGTCAACCGGATGCTGAAAGGAGCGGTGCTCCCTTCCGAACTGCTTGTCATTACCTTTACCGAACTTGCGGCCAAAGATTTGAAAGTCAAGATTGAACGCCGCCTGAATGAGGCGCGTGACAGGGCCGGTTCAAAAGAAGAAAAGCTCTTCTCAGACCGCCTGTTAAATGAACTCAGCCTCGCGCAAATTTCAACCATCCACGCTTTTTGCCAACAAATCCTAAACGCCTACCTGCCCGAATTCGCGGATGAAGAAGGAAAGGCCTTGCTCGAACCGGGCTTCCGAGTGATGGATAATGAGGAAGAACGAAAGCTTCGGGATGATTCGCTCGACACGGTCTTGCGTACTATTTACCGCCGGATCAGTGAGGCTGAATCCTTTGAACCCTTCATCCTGGCGGGCGAAAAACGGAGTGCCGATGACTGGCTACTTGATTTTCAAACGGTGGCGCGCGCTTATTCACCCGACTTGGATGACAAAGCATTTCGAGAAGCCATCCTTAGCATGCTCGAGTTATTGCGAAATCTCCCGCGCTATGAGGAACAGGCCGCCACTTCGTTAGAAACGCTGTTCCATCGGGCGCAACACTTCCCCTCCCCGGACGATCGGGCGGTCTCTTATTGGTGGGAGCTTTATGAGGAAAGCCTTGACAGCGCAAAGCGCTCCCTACGGGAGATGAATGACGACCCCTTCCTTAACGATGTCCTTAGAACCTCAAAGCTTAAAACAGAGCTGCAACTCGCCCAGGCGGTTGAGACCGCAAGCGGCGTGGTGGAGGCGCTCACGGGGTTATCCGGCCGTGATGCCGAGCATTGGGATGCTGTCCATGCGGTAGGCCAAGCGATCGATGACATTCGCCTGCCCGCTTTTTCGGGCGGTGAAAAGCTCTCCGAGAAAAACGAAGAAAAAAACAGATGGATTGAGCAGTACCGCCAAACGATTCTGCCTCTTTTGGCCCTTCTTTCAGATCGGATAAAGCGAACAGGTCGTGACGCGGACGTCGTCGTCAACCACCCGCCCGTGTTTTGTGCGTCTTCTTCACAAATACGACAGGCGCTCATCCATACCTGCCAACCGGTCGCGCGATTCATGGAAATCGTCCTCTTGACGGATCAGGAATTTAAAAAACGCCGCTTCCAACGCAATGCCATACAGTTCAGCGACATGGAGCACAGCGCCTTACAGTTATTGAGCGACCCTCATATCCAACAGGATTACCGTTCGCGTTTCAAGGAAGTCTATGTCGATGAATACCAGGATACGAGTAGCATCCAGGACGCGATCATTGAAAAGGTAAGTGACCAGAACCGGCTCGCGGTGGGGGACATCAAGCAGAGCATCTATCGTTTCCGCTACGCGAATCCACAACTATTTTCCCATCACGAAAAACATTCGCGGACGATCACGGCGGGCGAAGAAATTCCCCCGCTTCAACCGGGCGAATTGGGTTATCTGGCGCTTCTCAATCGCTGTTTTCGCACGCGCCCGAAAATCATTGATTTTATCAACGATTTTTTTGACTCGTTTCTGACGGAAGTTTCAGGTGAAATTGAATACGATGAAACACAGCAGCTGATCGCCGATGACAATAAATGGAAAAAGATTGAAGAGAACGAAACCCTCGGAAAAAACTGGACTCCCTCTGTCGAAACGGTGCTTCATGTGGCTACCTCTGTGGCGAATCAATATTTGCCGGAGGATGACGAAGCGATCAATGAGGACCTGGTGGCCCTAAGTCCCTTGAGGCCCGCTGCCCGAGAAGCCTTTATGGCGGTCGACATCATCCGTGAACTGACCGTCAAGGGCGTCAAACACGAGCAGATCGCCATCCTTTTACCCACGAACGACGACTGCCGCCAGTACGAGGAGATCCTGGCACTTTCGGGCATCCCCGTGACCACACGATCGGGGCGAAGTTTTGCCGACAGTTTTGTGTTTTCGCAGGCAGAAGCCCTGTTGTCACTCCTCGATAACCCCAGACAGGACATCCCCCTGTTGTCCATGCTCATCGGCCCTTTTAGTCCCGAAATCTGGTCGGCCAAAGAGTTGATGGAAGCCGCAAGGACGCCGATTGCTTCCCCTTCTGACAAGAAAAAGGCTTACGACATTCATTTTCACGATCGCTTTTTTACGCTTTGCGAATCAGGCGAAGGCGCACTTTCTGACAAGGCACGCAGCTTCATGAGTCAAATCGAGCGGTGGCGCTTTTTGTCGCGTGAACTCGATCCGAAGGAATTGCTGGAACTCATCTTCTATGAGACGGACTATGCCTATTACCTGGCCCAGTCGAAGTTCGGCGAAAGCTATCTGTCGGAGCTTGACCGCCTGCTTGACTGTCTGACAGCGCCTGAACTTATCGGGCAAATCGGAATTCGCTCTGCATTATCAACCCTTCAACATTGTGAGGAAAACCTGGGGGCGCCCTCCGACACAGCCTTGTTGCCCCGGGCGGTCCGGGTCCTCACCCGCCATCGAAGCAAAGGCCTGGAGTGGGATTATGTCATCTTGGGGCAGCTTGATACCGCGTGGAAACTGCTCGACCAAAGACCCATCATCTATTACACCGAGGCCGAGGGTCTGACAAGCGCGACGATAGAAGATCAGGGGATGGCGGTGATGAATAACCCGCTGCACCAGGCGACCCTGTTAGCGGAGGAGCGGCGTGCCCGCGCCGAATCCTGGCGCCTTTTGTATGTCGCTATGACACGCGCCATCCATGGCCTTTACCTGTTGTTATCGACCGACAGGGCGACCTTGGGCGATCGCAACAACTACCAGCTTATTTTGAAAAATGTTGAGCGCCATACAGGAGAACTTGGCTACGATGAACGAAAAAAGCGCGCGATCATCCCCTCCGTCCTATCGGCTTCCACCAAAAGTGACGCGGATTTGCTTTTGATGTACCTGGCCGCCCGCTATCCGGATACCACCGAACAGCTATTATCCTTGGAATCGGGGCGCGTGGCCCTTCATCCTTTCGAAACAATTGTGGTCACCGACTGGCACGATATCGTTCGTAAAACGCTCATTCAAGGGGAAGCGCCTGTCGATGAAAATCAAGAAGAGGCGATTCCCTTTGACAAGGAAGCGATCGAAGAGACCGCCTTGGAATTACTCACAAAACCGATCCCCCGCCCTGAGGCGGCGATCACACCGTCTAAAATTACTGTCACCGAGATGCAGCGCATGGGGCTTGAGACTACCCTCGGCCTTTATGATGAAGAAAGCACGACTGAATCCGTCCACACCGTCGACCCTGAAGACGGCAGCCGGGTGATCCGGGCCGAGATGCCGCTTACCATGCGCACACGTGAAAAAGCGCCCGAGGATAGGGGTCCGTCATTTGGGACAACCATGCACAGCGTTTTTCGCTTCCTCGACCTCGAAAAGCTCTGTTTAGGGGATCCCGAAGAAGGCGCGCGTGAATACCTTGCTCAATTGGCCGAGATGTGTGAAAGCCATACGCTCACGAAAGAAGAGGAAAAAGCGGCCTCCTCCCTGGCGTCCCAGGCGGTGCGTTGGGCAAGAAGTCCCTTGGCAAAGCGCGTCATGAAAGTCGAGCAGGAAACGAAAAAACTCTACCGTGAGATGCCCTTCACCTTAGCTGTCCCCTCCAATCGCTTCTCTTCGGCCTTCCCCAAAGACGAGACAAGTCTGGTTCAGGGAATGATCGATCTGTGGTTTGTGGAAGAAGACGGCCAGGCGGTACTTGTGGATTTCAAAACGGACCGGCTGCCCTTTGAGAAGGCCGAGGCCATTCTCAAAGAGCGCTACCAGATCCAAATCAATGCCTACCAGGAGGCCATCGAGCGCGCCACGGGACGGATGGTCAAGGAGCGCTACATCTGGCTCATCCGCGAAGGCCGAGCGATCGCCCTTTAGTAAAGCGCAGCCTTACCAGGACAGTACGGCCATCATGGCCGGATGATCGGATTCGGGTCCTGGAAGATAAGTGGCTTCCGCGACTTCAATCCCCCCGTTCAGCCGCACAAAGATATGGTCAATCCGCCGCTCAGGATCTATCCCTTGATCTTCATTGCCTCCGGGCCACCGGACAAGCCAGGCGTCGTCCATGACCGCTGTTGTGATCTGGTACTGTTCGGTGGGCGGGCGAAAGTTCATATCCCCCATCAGGATGACATTCTCTCGATTTTGAACCATCTCGAGCACATTTTCCTGCTGAAAAATGGGACCTTTATTCCCCAGATGCGTGACAAAGACATTGAACACTTGTTCACCTACGGCGATTTTGGCCTCAATGGTGGCTGTCTGCTCCCCGATGCTGTACATATAGTGCGTCTTAGCGTCCTCGATCGGATATTTGGACAACAGCGCGATCCCAAAGGTTCCGTTCACGGTTTTCGGGCCGTAGTAAGCGTGCATATTGAGACCGGAGGCGAAGTATTTGACAAGATCCGCGTTCCCCGTGCCCATTTTGGCAACGTCGGATTCCTGCAGACCGAGGATGTCGGGGTCAAGCTCCCGGATCCGTTCTAATTGTTCTTTAAAGCCCTTTTCACCCGCGTCGTTATAACCGTGCTGGATGTTGTAGGTCAAAATATTTAAAGAACGTGCCGATGGGGGCGCGGCCTTGATCGGTGGGACGAGCGCGGCGGTCACCACAATCGCCAATGACAGCGCCAATAATACAAGGGGTCGGAGACTATTTCCTGGTTCTTTCAGAACTTCTTGTTTTTCTGATTCCCCTTCTCCATTCTCCTTGATCAACACAAACGGCAGGGCGACCACAAGCGCCGCCACGAGATGGATGAGCCAATACTTATCGCGAAAGAAGGGGCCCACAAGCGGCATGTAATCGTAGACAGAGGCGAAGGCATGTGCCAGCACCATGATGAGAAAGTAAAGGGAGCCAAATGAAACACCGGCCATGAGCGCACGGGGTGTCGGGCGCCTTGTGCTGAGCGTTTTGACCATACGCATCACATTTACGAACAGGACGGGTGCGAAAAGGATCGTGGCGTAAAGCGCGATCGCCTGAAAGCTCGACTGAGGACGGGCCGTAAAGGGATAGGCGTTTTCATTTTTTGAAAACATTTCCCCGTTCAACAGCATGGTCGCAGTCAACGCGACGGTAAATAACGCATTCCATAGGAGAAGGCCCCATTGTTTAATATTTTTAATCCACTGTGGGCGAAGCCCTGCTATAAGGGCGAATGACGCAAATACAAGCGCCTGGAAAATAACGATGCGCTCATGGTTTTCACCGGTCCAGCGCGCCATGACATAGGGGGCGGTGAAGGCGAAACTTAAAAGAAGAAGGCTGCCGATGAGGCCAATGCCCAAAAGGATGGTTTTACCCCATGAAAGGGCACTTTTTTCCTCTTCTTGTGATGTTGCTTCATTTGTCACACCTGCGGTTACGAACAATGAAATACCTGCGACGAGCGCTAAAAACGCCCCGATCCATTGGGTACCGCCATGAAGCGAGATGTCGTAGCCTCTTCCCAAGCTCCTGAATAAAACAGATAAGAGCACACTTACCATGAGGCTTGCACTGAACTTTTTCGCATATTCCGAGCCTGTTTTTTTATCTTTCATCTGAAGGAAGAAAGAGGGAATAAAAACAAAGAACAAAAAGACACCCAGCCCCGCGACCATGAGGCGGCCGCGCGTATTAAGCAGGGGTAGCCCCGCGCGTATGATGACGATCGCTTCCCCGAGGAGTAATAACGCCCAACGGCCGAGCGGGCGTTTCATAATCAAGAATAGGAACGGCAAGAGAAAATAGCCGACAAAGGCAATTTCTACGGGGATCCCCGTGCCCATCAGGCCGAAGGCGTAAATCGCCTCCACAAATTCCGATACAAGCTGAAAAAAGAATAGCCACAAGATACTAAATAAAAAGAATTGGATGGTTCCTACGTTTTTCGAAAGATATTTTTCCATGAATGGCGCCTCCCGAACACAGTCTTCTTCTCATCTGAGATTTCATATTTTATCATGGGCGTATGGGGGGATCGCTTCTTGTAACACAGGCTTTGTTTTGTTTTTAAGGTTGACAAAACGGCCTCAAATCGCGACAATACACGGTGGAGGCAGATGGGTTCTGGTGTGCCCCGCGGTCTTCAAAACCGTTGAGGGGGGTTAGGAGCCTCCCGGGTGAGTTCGATTCTCACATGCTTCCGCCAGTTGATGCGCGCCAACCCTGTTGGCCAACAGGGTTGGCGCGTGTTGTTTTCCGCCGTTTTATCCATTATGGCGGCCCCTTTTGAAAGGAGACAGCGGTATATTACCGCGAGCACATGATTAGACGCACAGGGACGACTTCAAGAGGAATCCGGACACCCATCATTAAAAGCGGCGATAACCTTGTCGACATTATTGTCGAAAGCGTTTTGCTCGCCTCAAAAAGCGAAGGCTTCGATCTTCATGATCGCGACGTCGTCGCCATCACTGAATCGGTGGTGGCACGGGCAGAAAACAACTACGCCACCTGCGACCATATCGCGACCGATGTACGGCGTAAATTTCCTCAAGGTGAAGTCGGTGTTATTTTCCCGATTTTGAGCAGAAATCGTTTTGCCGTTAATCTGCGCGGCATCGCGCGGGGCGCAAGAAAAATCGTGCTCCAACTCAGTTACCCCACCGACGAGGTCGGTAACAGCCTGATGGACATCGACCAAATGGACGAACGGGGAATCGACCCCTTAAAAGACTGTCTGTCAGAGGAACACTACCGTGAACTGTTCGGCATTAACCGCCATACCTTCACCGGCGTGGACTACGTCGAATATTACCGCGATATCATCGTCAAAGAAGGCTGTGACGCTGAGATTATTTTGGCCAACGATCCGCTGGCCATCCTGGATTACACCTCCCATACCCTGGTGTGCGATGTGCACTCCCGAGACAGGACGAAACGTTTGCTCCGCAAAGCGGGCGCTGAGACGGTCCTGGGACTCGATGATCTTTTAACAGAATCCATTGACGGGAGCGGCTACCACGAGCAATACGGACTTTTGGGCAGCAACAAGGCCAGTGAAGAACGTGTGAAGCTTTTTCCGCGCGCCGGCAAAGAGTTTGTGGACGCGGTCTCCAATTTGTTCATGCTGAGAGCCGGTAAAAGCATTGAGGTCATGATCTACGGGGACGGCGCGTTTAAAGATCCCGTGTGCAAAATTTGGGAACTGGCGGACCCTGTCGTATCCCCTGCTTTTACCAACGGTTTGTCAGGCAAGCCAAAAGAGTTAAAATTGAAGTACTTGACGGATAGCCAATTTGCCAATCTTGTCGGCAATGAATTGGAGGAGGCGATCCGACACGCGATCGCTGACAAAGAGAAGGATCAGGATTTCGAAATGAACGCGGGCGGTACCACGCCACGCCAATTGACCGATCTTCTCGGATCACTGGCCGATTTGACATCGGGAAGCGGCGACAAGGGCACGCCTGTGGTCTTGATTCAAGGATACTTCGACAGCCTTGCGGACTAATAACGGGGGGCTGTGAAGTCTAGCGAAAAGGAGTTGATCCATGCGCTACACTGTTTTAGTTCGCGGGGGAGGAGACCTCGCTTCCGCCGTTATTTACAAATTGCACAACATCGGATACCGGGTCATTGTCTCTGACCTGGAAAAACCTTCCTGCGTCCGCCGGACGGTGTCCTACTGTAATGCCATCTACGAAGGGGACTGGGAGATTGACGGCCTGCGATCACGTTACATCCAAAGCCTTGATCAAATAGAGCCGACCCTTGAAAAGGGAATCATCCCCGTACTCACCATCCCCGACCGCGAAGTGTTGGAATTTCTTCACCCCGATGTCTTTATCGACGCGACGATCAGCAAGAGGGAACCCGACTATTCTCCTGACTGGGCCCCGCTTGTCATCGGGCTTGGCCCCAATATTGAAGCGGGCAAGCACGCCGATGTGGTCATTGAGACAAAGCGCGGCCACTATCTGGGACAATTGATCTACGAGGGCGAGGCCATCGCCAACACCGGCATCCCCGGCAATATCCAGGGCGTCGACAAAGATCGTGTGTTGAGGGCACCCAAGGCCGGCGTGGCTCTAAACCTGCACGAGATCGGCGATCTGGTCGACAAGGGAGAAGTCATCCTCAAAGTGGACGGTGAGCCGGTGAAAGCGATCATCTCGGGCGTTGTCCGGGGACTTATCGCGCCGGGATTCCATGTCAAAAAGGGCCAGAAAATTGGGGACATTGATCCACGCGGCGATGTTGATTATGTGCGCACGATCAGCGATAAAGGACGGACCATCGCGGGCGGTGTGTTAGAAGCGATCCTCCATCATTTCATGACCGATGACCATGCACGGGATTGAAGCACTGTCATTTGAAGATTATCTTGCCTCTCTGATTCTTAAAAGAGATGCGTATTACCCCTCTCCCTTCGTGTTGAGCGCGGTCGGAGGCGGAGGCAAGACGACGACGCTGCTTCATTTATTCGCGGACCATTTTCGCGAGCGCTCCATTTTGACCACAACGACCTCCATGGGGGCGCCGAAAGCCGGCGGGTCGTTATCGCCTCCCCTTTCAGAAGCCCTGAAAAACAACAAAGGGCTGTCCAACATTACCACTTCCCCTCCTTTGGAATCGGGGGTTTGGTTTTCTAACCACTATCTTGATATCCCGGGCAAGCATAAGGGGGTGGACCGCGACGCGATTGACCGCTGGGTCCGAGAGGAGCGAAAAGAACAGCGACGCGACAGCCTCCTGCTATGTGAGGCGGACGGGGCCAAACGAAAGCCCCTGAAAGCCTACGCCTCCCATGAGCCGGTGATTCCCAAAACAACTGATTTGACCGCAATTGTTTTCGGTCTTTCCGCCTTGGGAAAACCGCTTGATGAATCCATCGTGCACCGCTCCCCTATTTTCTCTGAAGTGACGGGCAAAGCGCAAGGTGAGATGATTGATTTTTCTGACATCGAGCAGCTTTTAGGAAGCGGGCATTTTTTGAAGGGTGTCCCCTTGACAAGCAAGGTGGCCGTCATTTTGAATCAGGCGGATACACTTGATCCAAAGGATCAGGCCGATGAAAACCTCGAGCGCTGGGCCCAACGTCTTTTGGCCTTTCGGTCAATAGACGCCGTCTTTTTCACCGCGTATTCAAAAGAGTCACGCAAAACACTTTACGGTGTAAGAAGGACGACTGATTTTTCTCCAGCTGTCTCCGCGGTCATCATGGCGGCGGGTCTGTCAGAGCGGATGGAGGGGAAAAACAAATTGCTTCTCCCCCTGATGAACGGGAGCGTCGTGTCAAGGACAATGACGCAGAGCCTGCGCTCGGATATCCGCGATTTTGTGGTCGTCACGGGGCACGAGGCCAAGGCCGTTCAAGCGGAGATCGGCAAGGCCCTAGAAGAAGAGATGCGCTTTGATCAGCAGTTGAGTGTTGTCTACAACCGTGACTACCAAGAGGGGCAGGGAACCTCGGTCGCGCTCGGCACACGATACCTGGCCCCTGAGAGCGCCGCCTGCTTTTTTATCCCCGGGGACCAACCCTTTATAGAGCCTTTAACCCTCCGAGAGATTATTGAGCACTGGGAACCGGGCACGATAGTGATCCCCCTTTTGGGCGGAAAGCGCGCTTCCCCGGTCCTATTTGATCGCATGTTTTATGACGATTTATCGAAGCTTGAAGGCGACTTGGGAGGCCGTCAAGTTATTATGAAACATGAATCCCGTATTAAGGAAGTTGAAGTGTCAGGCGACCATTCATTTCAGAACTTCGACCTTGACACGCCCGCTGACTATGAGAAGGCACTCCAAGAGATGTCTGAAAAGGAGCATTAAATGAACCTGTTTGTCTGTTATCCGAAATGAGGGACCTGCCGAAAAGCAAGGAGGTTCCTTGATGAGCACCAGATCCCCTATACCTTCCGCGATATTAAGGAAGATCGCCCCACGGCCGAAGAGTTGAGTCTTTGGATAGAAAAAAGCGGCAAACCCATCCGCTCTTTTTTTAATACGAGCGGCATGATCTACCGGGCACTGAAACTAAAGGACGAACTTCCCCAAATGGACCCGAAAGCGCAAATTGAACTACTGGCGACCGACGGCATGCTGGTGAAGCGCCCGATTTTTGTCACTCAGGATAAAGTGTTTGTCGGTTACCGCGAGGGCGACTACGACACAATCTTAACTTGACAGGCCGCCATGGCCGAAAGCGCGGTCTCATGACTTTCGGGGGTCACTCCCGCACAGCATGAGGCATCTACCAAAATTTCCATTTCCGGAAAATAGGCCTTGATTAAAAGCGCGTTCGAGATGACACAGATGTCAGTGCAAAGGCCGACGATCGTGATGCGGTCAATCGGTTCTTCGTCGTGCATCTCTTTTAACAGCTCTATCAGATCCTTTGAACCAAAGGTATCTTTTTCGATGACCGGAGCGTCTTTGACGGACTTGATGTCTGAGATAATCTCCCATCCGTCAGTTCCCCGGATGCAATGCTCCACGGGCAGGTGTTGCCCTTCTTGAGTCTCGAGGTAATCCTCCTCGTGTGTGTCCTGTGTGAAGAGCACGGGGCCTTCGAACGCCTTGATTTTGTCCACCACCCGGGGCACGATAGCCTGGGCTTCTTGTGTTCCGAGCGCCCCGTGAACGAAATCGTTTTGCATATCGACAACAAGTAAAACGGACTGCATGATGAATTCCCTTCCTGGCAAAAGAGCGCCCCCTTTCGGGAGCGCTCTTTTTAACTGAATAGTGACTTAATCCAAGCGAAACGGATTAGTCCTCAACGATGCGAACCACGGTACCGGATCCGACTGTCTTGCCGCCTTCGCGGATAGCGAATTTCAGACCGGGCTCAAGCGCGATCGGCGAAATCAGTTCAACGTTGATTTCAACGTGGTCACCCGGCAGGCACATGTCAATGCCTTCCGGCAGGTGCGCGACACCGGTGACGTCCGTCGTGCGGAAGTAGAACTGCGGGCGATAACCGTCAAAGAACGGCTTATGGCGTCCGCCTTCATCCTTGGTCAACACGTAGATCTGGCCGACAAACTTGGTATGCGGTTTGATGGAGCCAGGCTCCGCAACCACCTGTCCGCGGCGAACTTCGTCTCTGGAGACACCACGGAGCAAAAGACCGACGTTGTCGCCGGCTTCGGCGTGGTCAAGCATCTTGCGGAACATTTCAATTCCCGTGACAACCGTTTTTCTCGGCTCATCGGCAAGTCCGACGATCTCGACCGGGCGGTTGATGTCAATCTGACCGCGCTCAACACGACCAGTGACAACGGTGCCACGGCCTGTGATGGTCATAACGTCTTCGATCGGGCAGGCAAAAGGCTGGTCGATCGGACGGGCGGGCGTCGGGATGAATGTATCAACAGCTTCCATCAGCTCGAGGATGGGCTTGTAGACAGGATCGCTCAGGTCTGTGCTGGTTGATTCAAGCGCTTCCAAGGCGGAACCGCGAATGATCGGGGTGTCGTCGCCGGGGAAGTCATATTCATTCAGGCGCTCACGGATTTCCATGTCGACGAGGTCGAGAATCTCTTCGTCGTCCACCTGGTCAGTCTTGTTCATGAACACGACGATGGCGGGAACGCCAACCTGACGGGCGAGCAGGATGTGCTCACGGGTCTGGGGCATCGGGCCGTCAACGGCCGACACGACCAAGATCGCTCCGTCCATCTGCGCCGCGCCGGTGATCATGTTTTTGATATAGTCGGCGTGACCCGGGCAGTCGACGTGCGCGTAGTGGCGATTATCCGTCTCGTATTCGACGTGTGACGCGTTGATTGTGATGCCGCGCGCTCTTTCTTCAGGCGCCTTGTCAATGGCGGCATAGTCGGTGAAACTGGCAAGACCTTCGCCGGCGAGCACTTTGGTGATCGCGGCCGTCAGCGTCGTTTTGCCGTGGTCAACGTGACCAATCGTCCCGACATTAACGTGTGGTTTTGTTCTTTCAAACTTCTGTTTTCCCATTCAGATATCCTCCTGCTGGTCGATCGTTATTGGATCAATAATTGTTTATTTTGCACGTCTTATGATTTTCTCATAAAACTTGTATGAACGCAACTTATATTGCGTATAGGCGCCTATTTCAGGCGATTTCATAAGTTTCGTCAATGATGTGACGCGATGCTTGCCCGAACACTTTCAGGCACCTGTTCAAAATGGCTGATTTGCATCGTGAACACGCCTCGCCCCTGCGTTTTCGACCTTAACGCTGTCGCGTAGCCGAACATTTCCGACAAGGACACATAAGCGTCCACCACCTGGGCGTTCGTCGTCGCTTCCATTCCTTGGATTTGACCGCGCCGCGCGCTGATATCCCCTAAGACGTCCCCTAAGTATTCACTCGGGACGATAATATCGACCTTCATGATCGGCTCCATCAAGATGGAACCGGCACGCTTCAGCGCGTCTCGCAAGGCCATGGAACCGGCAATGCGGAACGCGATTTCCGATGAATCGACATCGTGGGCTGAACCGTCGATCAGTGTCGCTTTCAGGTCAACGACCGGATAACCGGCGACAATTCCTCCGTTCATCGCTTCGCGAATGCCCTCTTCGATGGACTTGATGAATTCCTTCGGTACCACGCCACCGACGGTTTTGTCTTCGAAAATGAAGCCTTGACCGGAATCAAGCGGTTCAATTTCAATCACCGCGTGGCCGTACTGGCCGTGGCCGCCTGTCTGGCGGACGAATCGTCCTTCGCCCCTTGCCTTGTTCGTGATCGTCTCACGGTAGGCAACCTGCGGCTGTCCGACGTTTGCCTCCACTTTAAACTCGCGCAGCAGACGGTCCACAATGATCGCGAGATGGAGTTCGCCCATCCCTGAAACGATCATCTGACCGGTTTCCTTGTCCACGCGCCGTCTAAAGGTAGGGTCTTCTTCCGACAGCTTGGAGAGCGCAGCCTCCAATTTATCCTGACTGGCTTTCGATTTGGGTTCGATCGCGACGGAGATGACAGGTTCTGGGAAATCCATGCTCTCAAGGATGATCGGTGCCTGTTCGGTTGTCAATGTGTCGCCTGTTGTCGTATCGCGAAGACCGACGGCGGCGGCGATATCGCCGGCATAGACTTCAGTGGCATCCGAACGATGGTTGGCGTGCATCATGAGGATGCGCCCAATCCGCTCGCGCTTATCTTTGGTCGCGTTCTTCACATAGGTGCCGGCTTTCAATGTGCCGCTGTAGACCCTGAAAAAGCACAACTGGCCCACATAAGGGTCGGTCATGACTTTGAACGCGAGCGCCGAGAAAGGCGCGTTATCATCCGCTTCACGCGTGATCTCCTCGCCCGTTTTCGGATCGATTCCGCAAACGGCCGGGATATCAACAGGCGAAGGCATGTATTCCACCATGGCGTCCAAAAGCATCTGGACACCCTTGTTCTTGTACGAGGATCCGCAGGTCACAGGGGTGATCGCGGTCGCGATCGTGGCCTGCCGAAGGGCTGTTTTCAGCTCTTCGATCGAGATCTCTTCATCCGCTAAAAATTTTTCAGCAAGTGCGTCGTCGGTTTCAGCAATGGCTTCTACCATCTGTGCGCGCCATTCTTTTGCCTCTTCCAGCTGATCTTGTCCGATTTCAGCCTCGGTGATTGTTTTACCGAGGTCATCGTCTTCGTAGATTTCAGCTTTCATGGTCATGAGGTCGATGATTCCAATGAAGGAATCTTCCTTACCAATCGGCAGTTGAATGGGAACAGCGTTTGTTCCGAGGCGATCGCGCATCATCTTGACCACATGGAAGAAATCCGCACCCGTAATGTCCATCTTGTTGACATACGCAATACGGGGGACCCCATAGGTATCGGCCTGGCGCCAGACTGTTTCAGTCTGGGGTTCCACGCCGCTCTTCGCGCACAAAACAGTGACCGCTCCGTCTAATACACGAAGCGACCGCTCCACTTCCACGGTAAAGTCGACATGGCCGGGCGTATCAATAATATTGATTCGGCAACCCCTCCACGTCGTCGTGGTCGCAGCCGACGTAATCGTGATTCCGCGATCCTGTTCCTCGGGCATCCAGTCCATCGTAGCGGCACCCTCATGGGTCTCGCCAAGACGGTGAATGCGTCCCGTGTAATAAAGGATGCGTTCCGTCGTCGTCGTTTTGCCGGCGTCGATATGGGCCATGATGCCGATATTTCTCGTGTTTTCAAGGGAGAATTCTCTTGGCATCTTTTGTTCTCCTAATTTCTTCCTTCTTAATCAGTCTTACCACCTGTAATGAGCAAACGCGCGGTTTGCTTCCGCCATACGATGGATTTCTTCCTTTTTCCTGTACGCTGAGCCCGTCTGCTTGATCGCATCGAGCAGCTCGTTTGCAAGACGCTCTTTCATCGTGCGCTCACTTCTTGAACGCGCGGCCTGCACAATCCAGCGCAGGGCCAGTGTCTGACGTCTGTCGGGCCGCACTTCGATCGGAACCTGGTAGTTCGAACCGCCTACGCGGCGTGCTTTAACTTCCAACACGGGCATTACATTATCCATCGCCTTGTTGAATACATCTAAAGGTGATTCACCGGCGCGTTGTTCGATCAGATCAAAAGCTTCATAAACAATTGTCTGAGCCAGATCTTTTTTACCGTCCAGCATCACATTATTAATTAATTTAGCTACTCGGACATCATGATAAACAGGATCCGGCAGCACTTCTCTTTTCGGGATATGGCCTTTCCTTGGCAATGTTCTTCCCTCCTTTCATGATTATGCGGATTCATCGATGGGAATCCGAAACCATAGGTACTCACGATATGGACACGTGTCATGCGCAAGAAACAAGCCCAAAAATGGGAGGTGTGTTCTCACTGCATGTTTGTCCAACCGCTGGCCGTTACTTGGTCTTCGCGACGCGCGGGCGCTTGGCGCCATACTTGGAACGGCTCTGTTTGCGGTTCGCGACTCCGGCGGTATCAAGTGTTCCACGGATGACGTGATATCGAACACCCGGGAGATCCTTGACGCGGCCACCACGGATCAGGACCACACTATGCTCCTGAAGATTGTGACCGATGCCGGGAATGTACGCATAGACTTCATGCTGATTCGTCAGACGAACACGTGCGACTTTACGAAGCGCGGAGTTCGGCTTCTTCGGCGTGGTGGTCTTCACTACTGTGCACACACCGCGTTTTTGCGGCGAGGGGTAGTACGACGCGCGCCGTCTCAATGTATTTAAGCCGGACGCCAGCGCGGGAACATGCGTTTTACTCTGCTTTGACTTCCGTCCCTTATTAACCAACTGGTTGAACGTAGGCATCAACACTCCTCCTTTCTTAAATATTCGCTCAAAAATGCACCCGCAATGCGGGTGACTGAAAACTGATAATATCAGGATTATTCCGTCTTGTCCAGCGCCAGCGCCATTTTAGGGCAATTTATTACCGGCTTTCATGGTCATAGGGCACACCCAAGGCTCTGGGCGGCCGGTTGTGACGTGAGAAAAAGGTCAAAAGCAGCAAGGTCAAGACATAGGGGATCATGAGGAACAAGTCCGACAGGTCGCTTGACATCCCCAGTTTTAAGATCATCTGGTAACCCGTGGAACGCGCAAAACCAAAGAAGAGGCAGGCGGCCAAGGTACGGCCGATGTCCCAGTTGCCAAAGATCATCGCGGCAATCGCAAGATATCCGTAGCCCATG
>Ga0265293_10003514_pt1 | contig 29021 bp, 27 predicted proteins | sample Munlanlewell138R_FD_192505 | JGI IMG/M metagenome (GOLD analysis project Ga0265293, IMG submission 192505) | Leachate microbial communities from a municipal landfill in Southern Ontario, Canada - Leachate well 138R | ecosystem: Engineered > Solid waste > Landfill > Unclassified | place: Canada... | reverse complement strand
CTTTATAATTACTACTCATCAAAGCCCTATATTACGAAGTTATATGACGATATTATACTATTTTAGGGATTAAAAGAACCCTTACTTAAGAGTTCTTTTAGAAAGTTCTTTCACAGTCTCAGAGCATTGGAGCGAGAGAATTTGTTTCAAACTTCAATCATGAATGTAATCAGCAAAAGAACTCTAGTACAATTTTATGAGCAACAACCACAAGCAAAATCTGCTTTAGAGGTTTGGCATAGTGATGCTAGAAAATCTAATTGGAGTTGCCCAGCTGACATAAAAAAAATTTATTCATCTGCCTCTTTTTTATCAGACAACAGAGTGATATTTAACATCAAAGAAAATGATTATAGGTTGATAGTGCATATTGACTACCCTCGAAAAATTCTAAGAGTTAAATCTGTTGGCACACATGCCGAGTATGACAAAATAGATGCAAAGGAGATATAAATGTTACTCAAACCAATTAAAAATGAAAAAGACTATGACAAAGCACTGACAAGAATTGATGAACTCATGGAGTTAAATCCAAAACTGGAAAGTTCTCTAAGTGATGAGTTAGAAGTATTGGCTATGCTTATTGAAAAATATGAAGAAAAAGAGTGGGCTATCTCTGAGCCAGATCCCATAGAAGCGATTAAAATCAGAATGGAGCAGATGCATCTTAAACAAAAAAACCTTGTTCCATATATTGGCAACAAAAGCAAGGTATCAGAAGTTTTAAATAGAAAAATAGGCTTATCACTTAGTATGATTACAAATATTGCAGTTGGGCTACATCTACCTCTTGAGAGTCTAGTTCAACTACCAAAAAAGAATATTGCTTAGTAAAAAATTATCTATTTTTTGTACGACTCGAAGAATTTTATCTTCTCATCATACAAAAGTTTAGATATTTCTACTTTGTATTACAAAGATCAAACTTGATTTTTGTAGAAAAACTGATACCTACATCGCTCCATGTTTTACCTTCGTGAAGGTCGTAACAAGCTTCGTTTATAGAGCTAAGGGCTTTACTTGCGCTAAAGTCTAGTAAATCTATGCTACCTTTTGCACTTAAGTCTCCTTTGTCAAAAACATACTTCATCGGAACTACTTTAGTAACTCCGTTCATAGTTATCTCGACACTCATCTCTCCAGTTTTTGGCTTGCCTTTCATTCTTTTGTCTGACTTGATATCAACTATTTTAGCTTTTATCACAGTGTCATTCATCTGATTGAAGAAAAATTTAACTAGAGTCTCATCTCTACTCTCATGCTTAGAGTTAACACTTGGTGTCTCTATAACTACGCTTGATCCTACTAAGATTTCACGAAAATTATTTCCCTCAGCAGCGGCTGCTGTGTAGGTGACTTTATCAAAAGAACCACCTACTCCAACTTTTGCAGGAGTCTTGTAAGATTCCCAGTTAACAACTACATTTCCCTCTTGACTTAAGATGCAAGAGCCTTTTGTTTTTCCCATCTCACCTGCGGCAAGAGAGACACTAAATGCCAAAATTAACGATAAAAACAACTTAATCATATTGATTCTCCTTGATGTGTTTGTGGAATTATATCTGTGAATTATAAATTCCTATTAAACTTCGTAGTTTAGTTTTCTTTGCTATACTTCAGACATGAATCCATTACTATTTTTTGTTGCCTTTTTAGGTGTTTTTATACTTCTGCACATCTATATTTCCAGAAGATTTATAGCTTTTCTTGATATAAAACCGACGCAAAAATTTTACTTTAGAATCTTTTTGTTTGTAAACTTTTTTGGTATCATCGGCTACATGTCAGGTCGCTACTACATAGACTTTCCAAACTGGCTTTACTTTTTGTTCTCACTTCCTATTGGTATGCTTTTTTTGCTCTTTTGTACTGCTATTATTTACGACATCTCAAGAGTCATACTTAAAAAAACTAAAATCTCAAAAAAAAGAAGAGATTTTTTCAAGCGCTCACTCGATATCTCTTCACTAGCTCTTGCATCTACTCTAAGTGCAAAGTCCATCTATAACGCAAGTGATATTAAGCTTGAAAAAGTAGATGTAGAGATAAAAAAGCTCAAAAAATCTTACAAAATAGCCCAACTTAGCGACATCCACATAGGCGGACTCATAGATAAGGCTTTTATAAGAGATATGGTGCAAAGAGTAAATGCACTCAGTGTTGATTTGGTAGTAATTACTGGAGATTTAGTGGATATTGAGATAGGTAGAGCTAGAGATATTTTAGCGGAGCTTGGGCATCTAAAATCTACTTATGGGACTTTTTTTGTGGCTGGAAATCATGAATATTTTCACGATATTGCCAAAATTATAGAGACTCTAAAAGAGCTTGATATCAGAGTTTTAGAGAATGAAAATGTATATATTGGCGATGAGGATGAGGGTTTTAACTTAGCTGGAGTTTATGATGTTTTTGGATATAGAACCAACACCTATATGCCAGATATCAACAAAGCGCTAAGTGCTCTAAAAGAGTCGCCTACAGTTCTTTTAGCACATCAACCACGATATATAGATGAAGTAACCCATAGTGTAGATTTGATGCTAAGTGGTCACACGCATGGAGGACAACTTTTTCCTTTTATGTTTTTAGTAAGACTACAACAGCCTTATATAAGTGGACTCCATCAACACAATGATGAGTTACAAATCTATGTAAACAAAGGCACAGGATTTTGGGGACCGCCTATGCGTCTGGGTGCTAGTAGTGAGATTACTGAGATAACTCTTATCCCGACTACCTAAGAACCTCAAAGTTAAGCCCTTTCACCACGAAACATCGTGGAGAATGCCATTGGCTAGCATTCCTAAAATTCGCGGTTCCGTTAAGATTTCTTAATGTAACTTTTAAATTTAACAAGGCTTTTGGGACCTCGAACTTGTTCGAGGCTAGTGCAACATTAAAGTCTAAGTGCTCTTAACAAGTTCGGAGGTCCGAGATACCTTTTAAAAAGTATAGTGTTTTTAGAGTTGTGCTTTACTATCTCCAAAGAGAGCTTAGATGCTAGATGTTCAAATGTTTTCAGAGAAAAAAAGCCTATATGAGTTATATCTCTTATGTAAAACCACTCTAAAAACTTCTCATCATTTTGCGGGTGAAATCGCGTCATGAGAAGCAGGTAAGCGCCCTCTTTTAGATGCGAGCTAAGCTCTTGTAAAACCTCTAATGGACTCTCAAGATGCTCTATTACTTCAGTAGAGACTATGAGGTCATACTTTTTATCTTTATAGACTTTTTGTGGAAAATAAAACAAATCATATCTATCGCATCTAACACCATTTCTCTCTAGTAATATAGGCAAAACTTCGCCCTCTCCACAACCAAAATCAAGTGCATCTTCTATCTCACCTAAAGGTACAAACTCATCTATAAGAGCCTCAAACATCTCAACATATCCATGGCAAGAAAAGTTGTTGTGGTGCTTATCGTAGTGAAGTCTCTCACGAGCTTCATCTATAAAAAAACGCTCATCCATAAAGATATAGTCACACTCCGTGCATCTATAGTAGAGTTTATCAGTTTTTTTATTTTCTATAAGTGCTGTAGATGCGTTACAGATTTTGCATAGTTTCATTACTGTTTTTCTTTAAAGTTTAGTTCTTTTTGCACTCTTAAAAAGGCATTTTTTACATCTTTTTTACTTACACTCTCTTTTAGGTCTATATAGTAACTAAAGAAGAGGGTTTTACCTTTATAGAGCTGTATCCGAAGATAGCTTGATGGAAAGTTTGAGAGGATTTTCTTATCTACATTTTGATTTGAATTACATGTGATAGAGGACTTTAGTGATACTTCAAGTAAAACATCACAACTCTCATCAAAACTATATAACTCTTGGAGTGTTTCTTTAACATCTTTGTCAAAGACAACAAGTTTTAAACAACTTATCTCCTCTTTTGCGATTTTTTCATCAAAGATATTTACCATTGCACTATCACTACAGCCTTGAAAAAAGAGGAGTAAAAGAAGAAAAAAACTATATGATTGTTTCAATATCGACCAACTCCACACGAGAACAATCTTTTTTAAATAACTTTCTTGAGATAGCATTTTCTTCTGCTAGAACTAAAATATCAGCAAAATCATCTTTTAAAACTTCAAAACTATATAGCTCTTTTGCCGTTTCAACTATAAGAGTAGCATCTTTGTCTTCTGTTACTAATTCAATATTTCTCAAACCTTTGGCAAATTCGCTCTTAATCGCTTTAGATATTTTTTCATTTAAAAGTAGTTCTTGAAGTTTGATGCTTGTATTTAAATCTGATTCGCATAAGATCTTATACGTTACGACTATATTTCCTTCCATAATAGGCTCCTTTACAATAACTATCTCTTTTTAAAGATAAGTAGAGTTTTGTCTTTTGTGTCATAGAGTGAAAATGTTTGTTTATCTATAAGCTTTAAGCCATTTAAATTTTGAAATGTTTTTATCTTGTGAAAGTACTGCACTATTGTCTCTTGATGTTTTATATATCTCTCACTAGATTTTTCTTCATTCTCTTTGAGAAAAAGAGTAAATTTTGTGTGTAGTTCATCATTCGCAAACTCTGCATCTACTACTAAAAACTCTTTCTCATTCTCAGCACTCATAGTTCCCTCAGCCACATCGCTAAAGCCGTAAAGTGTGTTTATATCAGCTATAAAAATGCCATCATCGTTGAGTCTTAATGAGACTGCTTCTAAAAACTCTATAAGTTCATCATGGTTTAAAAAGTTTAAAACATCAAAGATAGCCACTATAGCATCGTAACTTCCCTCTGCTTGGCTAATGTCTATGTGCTGTGCATCTAAAGAGCTAGACTTGCACTCTTCAACCATCACAGAACTAAGGTCTATGCCCTTGCACTTAACTCCATCGCTTATCATTCTCTTCATAAAACCGCCACGACCACAGCCAATATCTAAAAGTGTTTTGATTTTATAAGAGTCAAGCTCTGAGCGGTAGAGGTCATAAAGTGCTTCTGTAGCTTCTTCTATGCCTAGAAGATGCTCTGCTTTTGCGTAGAGGTCTAAGTTTGTCATATTAGTTTTCTGCTTTTATAATTTTGTTAATCTTCTCGTAGATGCTAAGTACTTCATCTTTTTTGGAGATATATGAGTTTTTATTTGCTATGAGGTAAGTAGAAGATGTCATGATATCTTCTACTACTTCTAAGCCATTTTGCTTCATCGTAGCACCAGTTTCAACCACATCAACTATCATATCAGCAAGTCCGATGATAGGAGCTAGTTCTATAGAGCCATAAAGTTTTATGATATCAACTGAGACTGCACGCTCTTCAAAGTAGCGTTTTGTGATGTTTACCATCTTAGATGCCACTTTAATATCTGGCTTGTCAAGGTCAAGTTTTTCGCCCTTTTTCATGCCTATGGAGACTTTACAGATGCCACGTTTTAGATCAAGCAGGCGAATAACATCAAGCCCTTGCTCTTCAAGCGTGTCAAGGCCGACAACACCAATATCTGCTGCTTGATGGTAAACATAGGTAGCTACATCTTGATTTCTAACGAGTAAAAAACGAAAGTTTGGAGTATCTAGGATGAGTTTTCTATCATCAAACTTGAAACTCTCACCAAAAATAGTCTCAAATATCTCTAAAGTCTCTTTAGCGATACGACCCTTTGGAAGTGCGACTTTAAGCATTATCTGCCTTTATATATATAGTTAATTTTTCGCATTTTATCTAAATGTAGCTCAAAGTTTTATAAGCTGTGCTATAATTATCCAAATTTCAAACTAGGAAGAAGTGTGAAGACTCTTATAAACTCTAAACCTTGTCATTGCAACTGTTTCTTCAAGATAAAAACTAGATTGATACTTTTGTTTAATGTTTTTATCCCTAGATGCAAATACTACACACCATGTTTTGCGTTTCGCAGATCTGGCATACACCCTCCTCTTTAATATCCTTTAATACTTCACAACAAATATAAAAATTATAAATATATCAAAGGATATTGTAATGCAAAAAAATTACATAGTAGGTTTTCCAAGGATTGGAGAACAACGAGAGCTAAAAAGAGTTTTAGAGAGTTTTTGGGCAAAAAATTGCTCATTTGAAGATGTAGTTAAAGTTGCATCTGAGTTAAAGAAAAGACACTGGAAATACCAAAGAGATGCAAAGATAGACTTTATCAGCTCAAATGATTTTTCACTCTACGACAACATGTTAGATACGGCTTTTATGTTAGGTGCTATCCCTAAGAGATTTTGTGAATTAAAAGGCGAAGAGCTTTATTTTGCAATGGCTAGAGGCACAAAGAGTAGTGTGGCGATGGAGATGACAAAGTGGTTTAACACAAACTACCACTATATAGTTCCTGAACTCTGTAGCGATGATGAGTACAAACTAGATGCTTCAAAGATTATAGATGAGTACAAACAAGCAAAAAAGCTTGGCATCAAAACAAAGATAAATATCATAGGACCTATCACATTTTTAGGGCTTTCAAAAAGAGTAGATACTAAAGATAGTTATGAGTTTTTAAGCAAAATCCTTCCTATATATAAAGAGCTTTTGCAAGTGATTTCAAAGCTTGATGAGAACATCACTCTGCAGATTGATGAGCCTATCTTTGCAAAAGACAGTGATGTAAAAGTTCTAAGTCTTATAAAACCAACTTATGACGCACTAGCAAATGTCAGCAAAAATATAAACATAGTAGTTACAACTTACTTTGAACACTCAAATGAGGCAACTAGAGTGCTTGTAAATACTCCCATTTGGGGGATTGGTCTTGACTTTTTATATGGAGATGCTAACTTCGAGTCACTAAAGCTAATAGAGAATAGTTCAAAAAAACTTATAGCTGGAGTTGTTGATGGTAGAAATATCTGGAAAAATGACATTGTTAAAACAGATGCTTTGCTTCAAAAAATAGCACAAGAGGTATCAAAACAAAACATCATCATAAGCACTTCTTGTAGTCTTTTGCACACTCCTTTTACACTAGAGTATGAAGAAAAACTAGATGCAAAGATTAAAAATTGGCTGAGTTTTGCAAAAGAGAAACTAGATGAACTCTCTCTTATATCTAAACTGTTTTTTAGCTCTAAAGAGGGTTTAAATAAGCAAGAGTTACTTCTTTTAGATGCAAACATAAAAGCCAACGAAGATAGAAAAACTTCAACTATTATTCATGATAAAGCAGTTACTAAAAGAGTCTCAAATATAGAAAAACTTCAAAGAGATGGCGCTTATGAAGAGAGGATTAAACTCCAAAAAGAGCTTTTAGGTTATAAAGATTTAGCCATAACTACTATTGGTTCATTTCCGCAAACTACAGAGTTAAGAGAAGCAAGAGCTAAGTTTAAAAATTCTGCCATCACAAAAGAGACTTATGAGAACGTTATGAAAGCTTATATAGATGAGTGCGTAACTTTTCAAGAAGAGTGTGGCATCGAGGTTTTAGTTCATGGCGAGCCTGAGAGAAACGACATGGTTGAGTATTTTGGAGAGCAGTTAAAAGGTTATGGTTTTTCACAAAACGGCTGGGTTCAAAGTTACGGTAGCAGATGTGTAAAACCGCCTTTTATCTATGGCGATATTAGCAGGCCTAAACCTATGACTGTTGATTGGATAACTTATGCTCAAAGTAAAACAAACAAGATAATGAAAGGGATGCTAACTGGTCCTGTAACAATTTTAAACTGGTCATTTGTTAGAGATGATAAGCCAAGAGATGAAGTCTCAAAGCAGATTGCAGTTGCACTTAGTGATGAGATAGATGACTTGCAAAAAGCTGGCATAAAAATCATCCAAGTTGATGAAGCGGCTTTTAAAGAGGGTTATCCACTAAGAGAGAAAAAGATAAAAATCTATGAAGAGTGGGCAGTGCGAGACTTTAAAATAGCAGTAAGTTCAGCAAAAAAAGAGACGCAAATCCACACTCACATGTGTTATAGTGAGTTTAACGATATCATAAAAACCATAGAAGCTATGGATGCAGATGTTATCTCTATAGAGACTGCAAGAAGTGGTAATGAGCTTTTAAAAGTCTTTAAAGAAGTTGGTTACAAACAAGAAGTAGGCCCTGGTGTTTATGATATTCATAGTCCAAGAATACCAAGTGTAGAAGAGATAATAAAGCAGATAAAACTACTTCTTAAAGTCTTACCAAAAGAGCAACTTTGGATAAATCCTGATTGTGGTTTAAAAACTAGAAAATACGAAGAGGTAAAGCCAAGTCTTATAAACATGGTAAAAGCCGTTCATCTAGTAAGAGATGAGCTTAATATCTAAGCACAACACTTTCCTAATTCCCAAGTTTGACTTGGGAATTAAACCAAGAAAAATGACTACTATTTAATCCCAAAATACCAAGATGCAATAGAGAAATAAATTATCACACCACTAATATCTGCGATCGATGTGATAAGCGGAGCACTCGCTGTTGCTGGGTCTAACTTTAGTTTTGTAAACACAAATGGTAGAAGTAAGCCTATAAGACTTCCAACTAAAACCACGATAACCATAGTTGTACACACTACAACCACAATCTCAGGAGCTCTAAAACTTGCGACTAAGCCAACAGCTAACGCCATTGTACCTCCAAGTAGAAGTGCTACGCCTATCTCTTTTGCTATAAGCTTGTACCAGTCAGTTAGTTTGACATCTCCAATGGCTAAAGAACGAATCATAAGCGTCGCTGATTGTGAGCCTGCATTTCCTCCACTATCTATAAGAAGTGGTAAAAAGAAAACTAGAGCTACCATCGACTCTATAAGAGTTTCAAAATTAGCAAGTGCTGCACCTGAAAAAATATTCATAAAAACAAGTGCTACAAGCCAAACTATTCGTTTTTTATAGAGATTAAATACTCTCTCTTTGAGTGGATTACTGATGGCTTCTGAGAAAGAACCAAACTTATGGAAGTCTTCGGTTGACTCTTCTTCTACGACGTCCATGATGTCATCAATAGAAACGATTCCTAAGAGAACACCATCTTTTCTCAAAACTGGAAGTGCAACTCTATCATAATCTTGAAAGGTTGCGATGGCCTTTTCTTGGTCATCCATCGCATTAAGGGCGATAAATCGGTAATCAAGAAGTTCTGAGACTTTTTGCGTAGGCAGAGCGAGTATAAGCTCTTTAATACGCAAATCATCTAAGAGTTTTCGCTTTTTATCAACAACATATATCACATTTAAAGTCTCAGAGTCTCTTCCATACTTTCGTATATGAGCAAAAGCCTCTTCAACCGTGTGTTCAGGTCTTATAGCAACATACTCTGGCGTCATAAGTCGCCCAATACTATCCTCTGGATACTCAAGTAGTTTTATGGCAATCGATTGCTCTTTAGGAGATAGTGTTTGTATAAGTTTTTGTGTTATCTCTTCTGGGAGTTCTTCAAAAAATGCAGTTCTATCATCTGGATCCATATCATTTAGTAATATGGATAGTTTATGAGTGTTTTGCCCTAATTTTTTTATAATATCATACTGTTTATCATAAGAAAGAAGAGAAAAAACCTCTTTTGTTTGCGTTCTGTTTAAAAGCCTAAAGAGGATTATATCGTTCTCATCTTTTTTACTCTCTATAAGGCTAGCAAGTTTAAATGAATCATGTTCTGCGAGTAATCGTCTAAGCTTTTTGAAGTTTTTATAGAGCAAAAGTTCACGGATTCTTGTTTTAAAATGCTTCATATATCCCCCTTAAAAAGTAATAAGTTTGGAATTTTATCCAATTTTGCGCCCTTTAGGGCTTTAACCTCTTTTTTACTAAACATCTCCTTAAAAACATCTCTAAAGATTAACTACTTTTTTAAGACTTTATTTTGTTAGTTAGTAAGATTATTTATATATTTTTACTTCGTTTTAATTCTTACTAAATTATAATATATTATAATTTTTAAAAGGTTTGGTTATGATAAAAAATATTTTTATACTTATATTATTACTTATTTTAACTGCATGTGATGAGAATCTTGCAAAACAAAATTTTGATGGTAAAAAATTATTGGAGTCAAAATGTGCATCTTGTCATGACATAAATATGCCTCCTATCATCTCGGATGCTGAACTAGCTCCGCCGATCATGGCAGTATCATTTCATGTGCATAGTTTAGTAAGTCCCATAGATGAAAGTCAAAGAACCTTAAAAGCCATAGAGTTTGTAACAGACTATATTTTCAACCCATCCTTGGAGAAATCTTTTTGTGATAAAGATAGTTTAGAGAGATATGGTTTGATGCCATCTCAAAAAGATAAACTTACAAAAGATGAAGCAAAAGCTGTGGCTTCTTATATGTTTTCTCACTATACTCAAGAAAATCTAACAAATATAGAGAAAAAACAAGCAGCCTTTGATGCACTTGCTCCTGGTGAGAAGATAGCAATTAAAAACAGTTGCTTAGGATGCCACGGTATTGAGATAAAAAAAGTTGGACCATCTTTTATAAGTATAGCAAATAAATTTACGAAAAATAAAGATGAGATGATTCAAAGTATTAAAAATGGAAGTAAAGGAAAATGGTCAAAGGGTGCTGTTATGCCTGCCTTTGAAAAAATAGAGGATAAGGATTTAGAGGTACTCTCTAAGTGGATTTTTAAAACTGCTAAAAGTCATAGATAAACTTTTTCATCCCCTTAAATACTAAGTCCTCATCTACTCTTGCATCTTTGAAGATTTTAGCAAATAAGTTTGCATCTCCGCCTGTTAAGATTATCTCCATATTATGTGACATAACTTCGCAGTAGAGCGTTTTTAGGTAGCCGTAACTTATGGCATCTTGTGAGTTTTTTGGTAGCATCTGTAGGTCGATATCAAAGTTAAACTCATAAGCGAGTGCGCTAGAGATATTTTTATAACTCTCGCTCATAGCCTTTAGTCCAGGATAGATAAACCCACCACAAAAGACTCCATCTCTTTTAACATCAACTGTTATAGCACTTCCTGCATCTATAATGATGCCATTCTCTACCGCCTCAAGAGCCATCATCCTATCCACACCCATAGTCTCATAGTACTTTGTTTTATCTATATGTGTTTTTATATCTATCCAGTTTGGTAGGTTTTTTAAACTCGCATCTACATCTTTATTGACGCTGATATAGTAAACTTTGTGCTTAACTTCACTCGCATCAAAACTCTTTACATCTTTTTTGAAGCTATCATATCGGGATAAGAAATGATACGAAGTGTTGCCAATATCACATAAAATCATTAGTAAATCTTCCAGCCTTTAGAACCCAATGCTTCTTTTGCTTTAGAACAGAGTGGTGCATCTATAAAGAGTCCCTTATGCTTAAAATCATGCCCAAAATATATAGAAAGTTTTTCATAAATCTCTTCAAATTTATGAACATCTTTCATCAGCACCCTACTCTTTTGAGAAATTGCAAAAATAGCCCAAAAATAGCCTCTTATATCAGTAGCTTTATACATCTTTATCTTATTTCTGATGCCAAGCTCTTTTGGAGAGACTTCTTGCATCTTTTTATAAATCTTACCCTTTAGTCTTAGGGCATCTACTAAGGTTTGCATATCTATGATTAGCCTTTTTTAAGTGGTATTTTAGCCAAATTTAGATTAAAAAGCTTTGCATCTACTAAAATGATAAGGGGTATCACTATTGATAAAAGTTTCGTATTGTCACTACAAACTTAAACATTTCCAATCTTATAACTAAGTCAATATACAAAAAAGGAATATATGTTATAATCTAAACTTAATCAATTTATAACAACAAACAAAGGAAATATGCTAATGAAAAAAACGCTTGGTGTGCTACTTATAGCACTAGCTTTAAATGCTTCTGATATTGGCATCTCAAAAGCTTTAACACTCGATGAAGCTATAGAGATCTTAAAATCAAAGAACTTAGAGATAAAGAGTGCATCTCTTGATGTGGACTCTGCAAAAATTGAGATTGATACAGCTAGTGGCAATCACTGGGGTAAACTCGATTTTGTACAAGATTTTGCAAGATCAAATGATGCTGGAAGTGTGTTTGGATTTAAACTCACTTCAAGAGAGGCAGATTTTAATGACTTCGGATTTGATGAGTTTTTAGCTCAAATGGGTGGCTTACCCGGTAATACAAACACACTCTTAGCTACACAACCAGACAACTTAAACTATCCAGATTCTAGGAACTTTTTTCAAAGTAAACTAAAGTATGAAGTGCCTCTTTTTACAGGATTTCAGATATCTAGTTATGTTGAGATTATGGAATCTATGTCAAAGATGAAGAGCCTAGAAAAAGAGCAAGTTATAAACGAGCAAATTTACCAGTTAAGAAAGAGTTTTTATGACATGGCACTGCTAAGGAGTTCATCTGAGAACTTAAATAAAATCCTCTCAAATATAGAAACACTAGAAAATATGACAGAGGAGATGATAGCTGTAGGTTATGCAAAAAAAGTAGATCTCCTTGAAGTTCAAGCTAAAAAAGGAAATGTAGAGAGACTCCTACTTCAAATGAAGTCAAATCAAGAGCTACTCTGCCACTTTATAAGTTTTTTATTAAATGAAAAAGTAAAAGATATTACTACAACTATTTCAGATGTAGCGATGCCAGAGTTTAACGACAGCGATATTTTAAACAACAACCTAGATATTAAAAGAGCAACAACAGGCTTAGAAATTCACAAAAGTATGCTAAATGTATCAAAATCTTCTTACTATCCAATGATTGGAGCTTTTGCGGAGGTCTCAACTGCTGATGATACGTTTTTAGGAGATGCAAACGACCATAAAGCTTATACTGTTGGAGCTAGGCTTACTTGGAATATTTTTAACGGTGGAATAGATGGAGCAAAGATAGAAAAATCTCGCATTGACCAACTCAAAACTAAGACACAAGTAGAACTAGCAAAAAAAGGTATCACACTAAAAGTTGATAAAATAAGAACAGAGATAGCTTCTTATAACCTAGAGATAAGTTCGCTAAACAAAGAGCTGTTGCTTGCAAATGAGATATACAAAAACTACGAGGGTAGATATAGAGAAAAACTTGTATCTATGAGCGATGTTATCATCAAGCAATCTGAGCAAATCCAAAAAATCTTAGAATTACAAATGGCAAAAAACAAAAGAAATGAACGTATTTTTGCATTAGAAAAATTAGCAAATGGAGAAAATAGATAATGAAAAAATTTTTAATACTAATGGCAATATCAGCATCCTTAATAGCTGAGACACTTACACTCTCAGGAAGCGTTATTTCAGATAACCAGAAGATGATTACAAGCCGTTTTATGGGTTTTGTAACACAAGTAAATGTAAGTGAGGGAGAGAGAGTAATTAAAGATCAAATCCTCTACTCTATAGACTCAAGAGAGATAGATTCAGCCAAAAGACAAGCTGAGTTAAGTCTTCAAATGTATCAAAATCAATACTCAAATATTGTGCTAAACCTAGATAGATATAAAAGATTATTAGCACAAGATATGGTCTCAAAATATGAGGTTGAAAACCTAGAACTAGCTGCACTTAATCTTCAAGATATGGTATCAATCGCAAAAGCAAGACTTCAAGAGGTGCAAAATCAGTATAGATACCTAAATGTAAAAGCACCAAATGCAGGTGTTGTAGTCGCTAAAAATATCAAAGTTGGAGAGATGGCAATGCCTGGGATGCCAGCTATCATTCTCTCAGATTTGAGTAGTCTTAAAATCTCTGCTGAGATTGCTGAGGGAGATTTAGGTCGCATTGAACATGGTAAAAAAGTGATAGTAAAGATTCCATCTATTGGCATCAACAGCATCGGCGAAGTGACTGCCATCATACCTAGTTCAAATCCAATGACACACACTTTTAGAATCAAAGTCTCATTTAAGAGCAATAGCAAATCGGTTTACCCTGGTATGTACGCTACAGTAGAGATAGATTAAGGTGCAATTATGAACAATTTAAAACCTTATAAGCCTAGTGATTGGGCTGGAAAACTAGCTAAGGGATTTTTAAGAAATCCTCTTACTATTGTACTTGGAATATTTTTACTCTCTATTGGTTATCTCTCACTTATGGTAATGCCACGAGAAGAAAATCCTCAAATGGTTGTGAGTGGTTCTACGGTTATAGTAGCGCTCCCAGGGGCAAGTGCTGCTGAGATACAAAAAGTCATAGTTCAACCACTAGAGCGAAAGCTAAAAGAGGTAAAGGGTGTTGAGCATATCATGGGAACTGCTATGGATAATGTTGGTGTCGTAAACGCTGCATTTTTTATAGGAGAGGCAAAAGAGGACTCAAACCTAAAGATCTATGACAAGATAATGCAAAACTCAGATATCTTCCCAAAAGGGGCGATGAATCCCATCATCAAGCCTCTTGATATAGATGTTGATATTCCTGTTGTCTCAGTTGCTTTTTACTCAAACAACAAAGAGATGAGCAAGACTGAACTCTATGATAGAGTAAAAAATATCCAACACCATATAAACGGACTTAAAAATGTTGCGGTAACGGAGCTAAAGGGCGGAAATAAAACTCAGTTTAATATAGAAGTAGATCTTAATAAACTCTCAGGATATAACCTATCTATGGGACAGATTGTTCAAGCTGTGCAATCTCTCTCATACAGCGTTCCAGCTGTTAAAAACCGCACTGATGATAACAAAATCATTATGGTTGGTGTAAAAAATGCCATAGAGAGTGCCAAAGATATAGAAAATATCATAGTAGCTCAGTATATGGGTTCAACTATCCAACTAGGTCAGGTTGCTAAGGTTGAGAAGTCTTATGACATTCAAAACTTCAAATCTGTTCAAATCAGCGTTAGAGATGAGAGTGGAGAGTTTACAGCTCTTAGAGATCAAGTAACTCTAACAGTATCAAAACTTCAAGGTACAAATGCGGTCGTTATTGCAGATGCAGTAAAGAGTGAGCTTGAGACTTATAAGTCAACTCTTAAAGAAGATGGCATTAGTTATGTCATTACAAGAAATGATGGAGAAAGAGCAAATGAGGCTGTTAATGAGCTTGTATTTCATCTAATTTTATCTATCGTTATTATTGCTATATTATTAGCGCTTGTTCTTGGATGGAGAGAGTCACTTATAGTTACCTTTACAGTCCCTGCCATCTTAGCTATAACCCTTTTTGTAGCCTACTTAACAGGTCAAACCATAAACAGAATTACACTCTTTGCATTTTTGCTCTCACTTGGTCTTTTAGTAGATGCCGCAATTATCGTGATAGAAAATATTCATAGACACTACTATGACAAAGAATCAGCCCATTGTGATGCAGACAACCTCATAGTTCGTGCAACTGATGAGATAGGGCCACCTACAAATATCGCCACACTTGCCATCATTATGACTATGGTTCCTATGGCTTTTGTTGGGCAGATGATGGGTCAGTTTATGAAACCAATCCCTGCAAATGTTCCAGTAGCACTTATAGCATCTCTATTTGTTGCGTACATCTTTACACCTTACTTAGCTGTTAGGATGCTAAAGCGACCAGATTTTTCTAAAGAAGGGAGTAATTAATGTTTAAAAAGTTTGAAAATGCAGTAAGAAAAGGCATAGAGAGTTCAGCTAAAAGAAGACTTATACTCTTAGCAACTTTGATAGCTTTTATACTCTCAATCCTTATGATAGCGCCTTCAAAAATGGTTTTAGCAAAGATGCTTCCAGGCAAAAATAACGACACTTTTAACATCTACACAACCCTAGCAAATGGAAGCTCTGTAGAGCAGACTAAGCGTGTAACTGATTGTGTAGTTGAACAACTCCAAAGGGAGGATGAAGTCCTAGATATAGAGGTGTTTTTAGGCATGGGAGCGCCTCTTGATTTTGCAGGACTCATAAAAGGTTCGCACTTTAAAAACAGCGAACACGAAGCTGAAATAGTCTTAAACCTTACAAAAAAACACGACAGAAGTGAGCCATCATATATGATGGTACAACGCATCCGCCCTCTCATTATAAAAAACTGTGCGTCTATCTATGAAGGTACTGTCGTCTCTTTTGTAGAACCTCCAGCTGGTCCTCCTGTCTTAGCAGCTGTTGTTGCTGAAATCTATGGTAGTGATGCCGATGGAATAAGAGAGCTTTCAAACAGAGTTAGTGAGGTCTTTAAAAAGACTGATGGCTTAGTAGATGTAGATGTTATGCAAGATGATATTTATGACAAGTTTGAGATTCAGGTAAACAGTACAAAAGTAGCTCGCTCAGGAGTTAGTGTAAAACAGCTAAATGACATCATATACTTAGCTTTTGAGGGGATGGAGATTAGCGTTAAAAACTCTGATATTTACAATGATCAGATTCCAATCTATCTCTCATTAAGTAGAGAATCAAAAAGGTTTTCATCAAAAGATTTAAACTCTGTAAAAGCCAAGCTTGCATCTTTAAAACTTATGAATGCTCAAGGCATGATGATTCCCATCACTGAGTTAGTTAGCATATATCCTAAAAAGTCAAATCCGCTTATCATGAGTAAAAACTTGCATCAGATGACAAATGTTGTAGCTGAGACAGACATGGTCTCACAAGTCTATCCTCTTATGCAAGCAAGAGATACTATTATTGATACTTTTAGTGATAAGTATTTGATTGAGAAGATCGGTCTTTTTAACTTAGAGTTAACAGATAAAGAGAGTAAAAAAAGCTATAAACTTCTCTGGGATGGAGAGATGGAAGTAACACTTGATACTTTTGTAGAGCTTGGGGCTGCTTTTATCGCTGCACTTATTTTGATATTTCTACTTATGGTCATCTACTATAAAAGTTATACGCTAAGTGGCATCATCCTCTTAGGTTCGTTTTTATCCATCATCGGAGTCATTGTCGGCCACTGGATTATGGATATCTTTACAACAGATACTTTTTTCCTAACGGCGACTTCACTTATAGGTTTTATCGCTCTAATCGGTATAAGCTCAAGAAACTCTCTACTTCTTATAGACTTTACAAAGTCTCTTATGAACGAAAAGGCGATGACAAAAGCAGATGCTATAGCACATGCAACAGCCACTCGTGCAAAGCCTATCTTTCTAACAGCAGCTGCTATCATCCTAGCATCTACTCTTTTAGCTGGAGATGCTGTCTTTGGAGGGCTAGGAGTTGCCCTTATCTTTGGAACAATAGCAGCAGTTGTAGCCTCACTCATAGTAGTTCCAGTTCTTCTCTACAACGCAGACCTAGAGAGACATTTCAACTTAGATAAACAACACATAGACTCTCAAGCTTAAAGCTTGAGAGTTTGGTTAGCTAGTCTGCTCTTATACTCATTTAAAATTATGTTTAGTATTTTTTATTAGCTACCATAAACTCTTAAATATCATTCACTATATTTTAGAGAAGAGATAGCATCATAGGCCACATCCATCATCTTATCTAACTCTTCATTTGTGGTGATATATGGTGGCATAAAATAGACTACATGTCCGAGTGGTCGTAGTAAGACTCCATGTTCTAACGCGTAAGTATAAACTCTCAACCCTACTCTATCTTCACTTTTATAACCTTTTAAGTCGATGGCACATATCATCCCAGTTTGTCTAATGGATGCTACATTTTCTAACTCACTAAATCTTTGGAGTTTCTCGCCCATATACTTAGCAGTTTTTTTATTTTGCGCTATAACATCATCTTTTTCAAAGATATCAAGAGTAGCATTTGCAGCTGCACATGCAAGTGCATTTCCTGTATATGAGTGAGAGTGTAAAAATGCCTTGTGTTCATTGTAATCACAGTAAAATTTAGCATAAATTTCATCTGTTGTTAGAACTACTGAGAGAGGAAGATACCCACCAGTTAGCCCTTTTGAGAGAACCATAAAATCAGGACAAATCCCAGCACTCTCACATGCAAAAAGCTCTCCAGTTCGTCCAAAACCAACCATAACTTCATCTGCGATTAAGTGTACATCATATTTTGAGCAAATCTCACGGACTAAAACTAAAAACTCTTTATCATACATATGCATATATCCAGCACCCTGAACAAGTGGTTCAAGTATGATGGCACTTATCTCATGTGACCTCTCTTTACATAACTTCTCAAACATTTGAGCAGCCTCTTTTGCAGCTAAGGTGCTCGCATCTATAGGGACTGGAGTCTGCAAGGTCTTTAGTAAAAGCGGCTCATAAGTCTGTTTGTAAAGTTCCACATCGCCAACACTCAAGGCTCCAATAGTCTCTCCATGATAAGAGTTTGTGAGTGAGACAAAGATATCTTTGCCAATTTTGCCATCATTTTTATGAGCATGATAACTCATCTTTAGAGCTACTTCTATAGCACTTGAGCCATTATCTGAATAAAAACACTTATTTAGCCCATCTGGCGTGAGTTTTACAAGCCTTTCTGAGAGACGTACTACTTGCTCATGTGTAAAACCAGCTAAGATAACATGTTCTAGACTTGCTAACTGCTCTTTTATCTTTTCATTTATATAGGCATTTGTGTGCCCAAAGATATTTACCCACCAACTACTAATAGCATCTATAAAAATATTTTCCTCAAAATCTTCAAGATAGACTCCATAAGCCCTTTTTATAGGAATAAGTGGTAGTTTCTCATGATCTTTCATCTGAGTACAAGGATGCCACAAAACTTTTAAGTCTCTTTTTTTTAGTTCTTCATTTTTCATCTATTTACAAACCTTTTCATTTAAAAAACCCACTATAACATAATCAAAAAAACACTCTTAAAACATTTTTAAATATTAGGGATAAACAAGTTAAAGTATCCTTTTATCAAGGTTTAATGCGAATTTACCTAGAATTACAAAAATATCGCACGATAAGGTAAAAATAATATGATTACATGGATGCAAAGACATAAAAAATATCTCATAATAACTATCTGGATTTCAACTATAGCTTTTGTTGGAGCAGGTTTTGTTGGCTGGGGGCAATACTCTTATGGAGACAAAGCTGGTGCTGCTGCAAAGGTTGGAGATGTTGAAATAACCATAGGCGAACTTCAAAAAACTTATTCAAACCTATATGCTCAATACAATGAGATGTTTCAAGGTAACTTTGATGAAGAAAAAGCAAAAAGTTTTGGACTGCAATCACAAGCACTAAAACAACTAATGGATCAAGCATTAGTTCTAAATCTTGGAATCTATTACGATTTAGATGTAAGTGATGACGAGGTTTTAGAGAGACTTAAAACTAAAGAGTTTTTCTTTAGAGATGGTGTATTTGATAAAGAGATCTATAAGCAAGTTTTATCAAGAAACAATATGACCACAAAAGAGTATGAAGCAGATATAAAAAAAGAGCTTTTAATCCAAAAAACTTTAAACTTATTACCAGTTGATGCAAGCCAAAATGAGCTTAATATTATAGAAGATATATTAAATATAGCGGATAGAATAGAGTATAAAATCGTAAGTGATGAGAGTATTCAAGTAGATACTTCTGATGAAGCTCTTATGCCATATTGGGAGAAAAACAAACAAAATTTTATGAGTGAAGTTATGTATGAAGTTAAGTTTATACAACAAGCAAGAGTATCTGGAAAATATGAAGATAAAGAGATAGAAGATTACTATAACGACAATAAACTTCAACTCAAAGACTCTGATGGCAAGATACTTCCACTTGAAGGTGCAAGAGCATCAGTTATTGCAAAACTAGATGCAAAGGCTACTAAAGATGCAGCTCTTAGAGCTTACATAGAGTACAAAAAAGGAAATCTTGCTCCTGATGTAGAGGTAACAACTACTACCATTTCAGCTTCAAACAATCCTTACAGCGAGGAAGTATTAGAGACTATTTCAAAAACATCTCCAACTTCTCCTTTGCTAAAACCTATCTTAGTAGGAGATGAGTACTTTACGTTTGAGCTACTAAAGACTATTCCATCTAGTATAAAGAGCTATGAAGATGCAAAAGAAGATATCTTACCTCTATATGTTAAAGAACAAAAGAGTAGTAAGCTCTTAGAGTTAGCTAAAAACTCTGTTGAAACATTTAAAGGTGACACTACAGACTTTATAACAAATCAAGATGCAAGCAAGATTGCAAATCTTAAAGAAGCAGAGGCTAATGAATTTTTAAATGCTCTTTTTGCAACTCAGCACAAAAGAGGTTTTTTACCTTTAAATGGTGGAAAAATTGTTCTCTATAATATCTTGGAACAAAAACTGCTTGACAATACGAATAACAATTTTAACAATCCAATCGTTAAAATTAAAGGTAACTTGTTTAATGAAGGTTTAGTAAAAACCCTCCAAAGCAAATACAAATCAGAGATATTTATTCAAGGACTCTAAGTTGAGCAGAACTGTTTTAGCCATAGATATTGGTTCCACTAAGATATGTGCTATCATTGCTGAGATTGCCGATGATGATTCAGTATCCATAACGGGTGCTGGCATCTCTAAAGCACAAGGTTTAAAAAGAGGGAGCATAACAAATATAGAGTTAGCTTCTAAATCTATAAAAACTGCAATAAATGATGCAAAAAGAGTATCTGGTAGTGATGTAAAAACCGCTATAGTCTCTATATCTGGTGCATATACTAAAAGTCTAAACTCAAACGGTATAGTAAACATCCAAAACAAAGAAGTAAGTTTTAAAGAGATTGAGAGAGTTATGAACACCTCCGTTTATAACGCTAACATCCCAAATGAGTATGAGATACTACACGCTCTTCCATATAACTTTAAAGTAGATGATCAAGACTTTATAGAAGATCCACTTGGAATGAACGCTTCAAGACTTGAGGTTGAAGCTCACATCATAACTACTCAAAAATCAAATCTAAACAACCTTAAAAAGGCTGTTCGAGGGGCTGGTGTAGAGGTAGAAAATGTAGTCTTAAATGGTTATGCATCTTCTATAGCCACACTAAATCCTGATGAAAAAGAGCTTGGAGTTGCAGTTATTGATATGGGTGGAAATACAAGTAATATCACTATTCACTCTGGAAACTCCATCAGATATAATGATTTTTTAGGAGTTGGTTCAAACCATGTTACAAGCGACTTGTCTATGGCACTCCATACTCCGCTAAATATTGCTGATAGTGTAAAACTAAATTATGGTTCGCTTCTAGAGCCAGCTCATGAACTTATAGAGCTTCCGATCATAGGAGATGAAAACACTACTCACGAGGTATCCCTCGAAGTAGTTCACAATGTTATCTTTGCTAGAGTTGAAGAGACACTTATGATATTAGCTCAGTTTATTGAGAACAGTGGTCTTAAAGACCAGCTTGGAGCTGGTATAGTTTTAACTGGCGGTTTCTCAAAAATGGAGGGCATCCGAGAGCTAGCAGTGGCTACATTTGGTTCAGTTCCTGTTCGTTTAGCTCGTCCTATTGAGATGGATGGACTTTTTGACAACTTAAGAAGTGCAGAGTTTTCAAGTGCTATTGGTTTAGTTATGTATAGTGCAAAATACTATACTCCTTATGAGATAGATGTAAACAAGAGAGTTCGACACTCAAACGAAACACCTGTTTCACAAAGTAAAGTAAACTTCTCTTCTGAGAGTGAGATTCCTATCGCGCCCTCAACTGAAGAGGAGCAAGAACAAAAAATGGTCTCTTTAGGATCAAAAAAAGATAAGAAGAGTGATGAAGCTGGAATTTTTAGCAAATTTTGGAACTGGGCAACCCAGCTATTTTAAGGAGTGAGATTATGGAACCGTATGTAATTGAAGAAGCAAGCAACCTAAGTGGAGCAAGAATTATAGCAGTAGGCGTAGGTGGCGGTGGTGGTAACATGATCGGTCATATGATCAAAGAGGGTGTCTGTGGCATCGAAATGATTATGATAAACACTGATGCTCAAGTGTTGTATGAAGCTGAGAGTGCATCTAAAATCCAGATAGGGACTAAGCTTACTAAAGGCCTTGGTGCTGGTATGAAACCAGATATAGGCAAAGACTCAGCGCTAGAGAGTTACGATGAGATTAGGGCAGCTCTTGATGGTGCTGATATTATCTTTATCTCTGCTGGTCTTGGCGGTGGAACTGGGACTGGTGCTGCTCCTGTTATTGCCCAAATAGCAAAAGATGTTGGCGCTTTAACTATCTCTATAGTTACAAAACCTTTCTCTTTTGAGGGTAAAAAACGTCTTAAACTAGCCGAAGCTGGACTTGAAGAGCTCAAGCGTGAGAGCGACTCTATTGTAGTTATCCCAAATGACAAACTGCTCTCCATAATAGACAGAAGACTTGGACTAAAAGAGAGCTTTAAAATAGTTGATAGCGTTTTAGCTCAAGCTGTAAGTGGAACTTCAGGTGTAATCCTTGCAAGTGGAGAAAATGACATAAACCTAGACTTTGCAGATTTAAGAACTGTAATGAGTCACAAAGGTATGGCACTTATGGGTGTTGGTGAGTATGAAGGCGAAAATGCTGCTTATGAGGCTATCAAAGCTGCTATTGAGTCACCTCTACTTGACAATATGACTATAAATGGTGCTATGGGTGTTTTAGTTCACTTTAAGATGCATCCAGACTTTCCACTTATGGAAATCTCAGATGCTATGAATGTTGTACATGAGAGTGCACACGAAGATGCAGAGGTTATCTTTGGTACTTCTACAGATGCAAGTATTGAGCCAAACTATATCAAAATAACCATAATTGCAACAGGGTTTGAAAAAGATTTAAAATCAGGCTCTAACAATGAAGACTTTGTAAGTGAAGCTCCACAAGCAAAAATAAAACTCCGCCCAAAACTAGTAGTTGGTGGAGAGTATGATGAAAATTACTTAGATATTCCATCATATATGAGACAACAACAAGATTAAAAATCTTTGTTGTCTGACTTAATTTTATAAATTTCAATAAAAAGGATAATAATGCACAAAATAGTTTTTATGGTAATTTTTTCTACACTACTATTTTCATCTGAGATACAAACAAGAACTGGTGTGCTCCCAGAAAAAGAGATGCAGGCTCAAAATGTAATTATCGCGGAGATGGTAGTAAAAGAGACTTCTAAATCACTCCCTCAAGTTGTAGATAAATATACAACCCTTGCATCTATAAAAAATCAAGGTGCTACACTTATATATACTTTTGAGATAAATACTGGCTCAAAGAGTGATGAGGCTGTAAGAAAAGAAGATAGGACTAGGATGAAAGAAGCAGTAACTATGGGTGTTTGTAAAACAACTTATAAGTTTTTACAAGCTGGTATTAATACATCATATGTTTACATAAGTGAAAAATCAAAAGCTAAACTTTTTGAATTTAACATCTCTCTAGAAGATTGCCCTGTTATTTTAGAGTAGGATTCAAGAGTTGACTATCAGAGAGATTTTGGAATCCTTAGAATTTTTTAGCTCTCTTGATATTCATGAGATTGAACTTCTATCTTCTTTTTGTTCTCTTAGCTCCTATGCAAATGAGTACATCCTTCATTATGAAAATGAACAGAGTCAAAATTTAGAGTTTCTTATAAGTGGCCTAGCAAAATCTTACAAGATAGATAAACACAAAAATGAGATCTTTCTTTACTACATATACAAGGGTTCGCTACTCTCAGAGATAGAAACTTTTAAAAGTCCATCTTTAAATTTTTTCTCAAATATCTCCATAGCAGAAGAGTCTTTAGTCTTAAACATCGACTACAAACTCTTTAAATCAAACTTTTTAGATAAGCAAAAGCTCTGCTTAGAACTATCTTGTGAGGTAAACACAAGATCTCAAAAACTTCAATCTTTGATAAACCGTGAATTTATTTATGACTCAGTACAAAAAGTTTCTATGATGCTTTATAGCGACTTGGAGATGTTTAACAAACTAAAAAGACATGATATATCTTTGATACTGCACATTCAACCAGCAACTCTGTCGCGTGTCTTAAATAGACTTAAGAGAAATAACATTATTGATATAATACATGGTCAAATTAAGGTGCTAGATATAAACGCACTAAAGGAAGTAGCAAATGACTAAGATAAAAATAGTTGGCATACTTATTTTTACACTCTCCATTACCCTAGCGCTTCTCTCTAGCCATATATCAAAGCAAAACAGTTCTAACAATGATTTACTTGATATCTTAAACTCTCAAAAGGCTTTTACTCAAGATATCGCAAAAAATATTTTCTTTCTCTATAAAAATAGAAATAGTTCAACAAAAGAGTTAGACAAATCTATAAAAGAGTTTGTAGAAAATATAAAAAATAGACAAGCTTTGATAGAACAAAACAGCTCTACAAACATCGTTGAAAAAAACAAACAAATCTCTATACTATGGAATAAATTTTATCTGCTTGTGCAAAATTTTAGAGATAGATCCAAAGTAACTTCAGCCTATACAAATATTTTGCTAGAAAAAATGGTAAATGATATATATCATGCCAATATAAAACTTGTTATGGAATTTGATGCTCTTATCAAGATGCATAACACTGAGTATGAAAAAGATCTCCATAATTCTAAAACTCTTCAGTACACTCTTTTTACACTTCTTGTAATGCTTCTTCTATATCTTTTTACTCAGTTAAAGGGACTAATCTCCTTTATGCAAAAATTTTTATCTACTTCAAAAAAAATAATTACCAATTCAAGTATCAAAGAACTAGAGCCTATAAAAATAAAAGATGAAAATAAAGAGATACTACTAGCTAGCAATAACTTCAACTTTCTTGTAGAAAAAATAAATATCTCTATAGAAAACTCTAGTCGCTCGATTGAGCATTCTTTTAGCTCTTTATATCAAGTAGAGAGTAATATAGAAGACCTCTTAGAACTTATCTACACCATGCAAGAATCCCTTCCAATAGATAAAGAGCTAACTAAAAAAGAAGATGCCCTTATAGACTCCCTCGAAGAGCTAACAACCTCCGCTAAAAAGCTAGAAAATCTAAAATCAGACTTAGATTCTCTTATTTCTTCTTCTATTCTTAAACAATAATTAATTTTCAAAGTTATTAGTATAATTTGACCTTAGTCAAATTATGTGTCTTAAAAATATAATAGTATTGCAAATCATTTGGGTATATTCTGTATATTCAAAGGAATTTTAAGGAGAAGAAAAATGACTAAGCATTTCAACAAGCTTACTTCAGTTCTTTTAGGTACGACACTAGTTGCATCGATCGCATCGGCAGCAACAGGTGGAGAACTACAAGAAGTAATGAAGAAAAGAGGCTTAACTGAACAAGATATAATTCGTGCTGCTAAGACATACCTACCATCTGGTGGTAGAGATGAATTCGTAGTATTTAGCTCGGCTGGACAAGCTGGACAGATTATTGTTTATGGTGTTCCTTCAATGAAAATCTTGAAGTACATCGGTGTATTTACACCTGAACCTTGGCAAGGTTATGGCTTTGACGAAGAATCTAAAAAGGTCCTAAGACAAGGTAATATCCGTGGAAGAGAGATCAACTGGGGAGATACTCATCACCCTGCTCTATCTGAAGTAGATGGTAAATATGATGGTAAGTGGTTAGCAATCAACGATAAAGCTACTCCTCGTATAGCTATCATCTCTTTAGCTGACTTTGAGACTCAACAAATAGTTGTAAACCCTGTTTTTAAATCTGCTCACGGTGGAGCTTTCTTTACACAAAATTCAGAGTACATCATAGAGGCTGCTCAATATGCTGCTCCACTAGATAACAACTACGCTCCAATCGAAGAGTACAAAGAGACATACCGTGGTGGTGTGACTATGTGGAAATTTGATTCTAAAATCGGTCGTATTATAGAGAAAGACTCTTTTACTATAGAGATGCCTCCATATATGCAAGATTTAAGTGACGCTGGTAAAGGTGTTTCTCATGGTTGGGGTTTTACTAACTCATTTAACTCGGAGATGTACACAGGTGGAATCGAAATTGGTATGCCACCAAACGAAGCTGGTATGTCAAGAAATGACACTGACTTCCTACATGTTTATAACTGGGAAGTGCTACAAAAAGTTGCACAAGATAAGAAAAACGTAAAAGTTGTAAATGGTCATAGAGTTATTCCTATGGATGTTGCAGTTAAGCATGATGCACTGTTCTTAATTCCAGAGCCAAAATCACCACACGGTGTTGACGTCTCTCCTGATGGTGAATATATTACTGTTTGTGGTAAACTAGATACTCACGCTTCTGTTTATAAATGGAGCAAGATCAAAAAACTTATCAAAGATAAAAAATACATTGGTAAAGATCCATATGGTATTCCTATCTTAGATATGAAAGAGTCTCTACACGGTCAAGCTGAGTTAGGTCTTGGGCCATTACATAACCAGTATTCAAACGTAGATGGTGAGATTTATACTTCACTATATGTTGATTCACAAGTTGTTAAGTGGAACTATAAAACTCTTAAAGTTTTAGACAAAGTAAACGTTCACTATAACGTTGGTCACCTTTGTGGAATGGAAGGTAAATCTGCTGATCCTCAAGGAAAATATATCATTTCACTAAACAAACTAGTAATTGATAGATATCAGCCTGTTGGACCACTACACCCACAAAGTCACCAGTTAATTGACATTAGTGGTAAGAAAATGGATCTTTTATATGACATGCCTATTCCATTAGGTGAGCCTCACCAAGCTGTTGCTATTCGTGCTTCAAAACTTCACCCACACGTTAGATACCCAATGGGAACAAACGTAAGAACTGGTGAGATTCATGAAGGTAAAACTTTAGCAGGTCAAGAAAGAATCGAAAGAAAAGGTAACAAAGTTACTGTATACGCTACAGTTGTTCGTTCACATATTAACCCTGAGAGAATCACAGTTAATAAAGGTGATGAAGTAACTATGTACTTAACAAACCTTGAGAGAGCTCAAGATGAGACTCACGCGTTTACAGTTAGTCAACATGATGTTCACGTTTCACTAGAGCCTGGTAAAACAGGAAGTGTTAAGTTTACTGCTGACTTAGAGGGAGTTTTCCCATACTATTGTACAGAATTCTGTTCAGCTCTTCACTTAGAGATGATGGGTTACTTAATGGTCAAAGATCCGAATAAAAAATATTCTTCGGCTCAAAAACTAAAAATGCAAACAATGTCTAACGACGAACTAATTGCTGAATACAAAAAAACTGTTGCAGTAAATGACGCTACAGATGCTGTTATTCAATCAGTTGTTAAGTTCTTAAAAGACAACAAATTTGACAAACATAAAGTGGTAGCTGATCTTGTTACTGATGCATTTGATCAATATAATCAAATCCCTGCTCAGAAAAAACAAGCTGATGAGGCGTTCAAAAAAGGTGATTATGAAAAAGCTATCCTTTTTGAAAATATGATTTGGCAACTAATGGTTAAAACTGCGGATGTTGGAATTCGTGCAAAAGACGCACTAGTAAGAGAGATCGCTACTAAACAATCTGCTGCTGCTACTAGAGGTGAGAGAGCTTTCGCTGAGGGTGGTTGTAATGGATGTCACGTTATTGGTAAAGTATCATCAGGTCCAGACTTAACTGGTGTACTACAAAGACATGAAAATGCTGAGAAATGGGTAAGTGATTTTATCCTACATCCAGAAAAAATGTATGAAGAGCCATATGTTAAGAGCATGATTGATTATTTCAAACTAAGAATGCCTAACCAAAACATGAGCAAAGAAGAGACAAAAGACATTATAGAATACCTAAAATGGGTTGATGATAATGCTAACTTATTCTAAGACTTTGGATTAAGTTATACCCGCTATAAGATAGAGGAGTTATCTCCTCTATCTCCTATTTTAACACCACAAAAATCATTGCAATACTTAAAACAAAGCCTTGGAGTTTCTGCTTTAAAAATGAAATTTGTCACTTTTTAGGAAAAAATGCCCATATCATAAATTCCTTTAAATTTTCTTGACTTATATCAAAGTATTGATTATAATTTTGTTGTTTTTGTTATAGCTTATATGTATAATAAAATTCATAAATTGTTATATTTGTTCATATTATTGACTTATGTCTATGATAAGTTAAAATATTTTTAGCTATAATAAAAATCATATAATTATAGATTTTCAAAGTCTAGAATTATTTTCACTCTTAAGGATAACACATGCATACAAGTTTAAAAAAGGCAAGAATCTTTGCTCTTTTGGCTTTACTTATTTTAACTGTCTCGTTTACATTTCCGATGATAGCTTTTAATGGAGTTTTAACACAGATTGATAACCACAAGGGAGATGAGATATCTTCTTTTAGTGCCAAAGTATGGAATCTATACAATCAAGGTAGATACAAAAGTATCTCAACTCCTAAAGAAGCTCATAATGATTTAGAAAAAATGATAACAGCTTCATCAGAAATCGGAGTAGCGTCACTTCCAATTTGGGCAGTTTCACTAGAAGCTCCAAACTATCCAAAAGAAGCATTCCCTCAGGGAATTCCTGTGTTTTTTCATTTTGATGGCTTTAGTGGAGAGGTTCATGAGATGAATACAATTAATCACTATGTTGGAATGGATCCTATGTGGGTTGGTGGTGTGTTTGAGAGAGAAATCGGTATCTATGCACTACTTTTACTTTCACTTTTCATAATCTACTTTATAGCTTACAACAACAAGTATTTAAACTATATTATGTTAATTCCAGCGTCCCTTCCTTTACTTTTTATAGCTGACTACTCTTACTGGCTATACTGGTTCGGGCATAACTTACATGACTGGGGAGCTTTTAAGATTAAACCTTTTATGCCAACAGTATTTGGAGATGGTAAGATTGCACAGTTTACAACTCACTCATATCCAACTATCGGTTTTTATATGTTGGTTCTTATCGGACTCTTTAGTCTTTTAGCTTTTTTTGCAAAACAAAAGGCACTAAAAGAGATGCAAGCGTAAATAAATTTTAGGGTTTAACATGTTTAAAATAATCTTTACTGTTTCTTTTTTTATCACTGGGCTTTTTGGAGCTAATACTCTTCAAAAAGCTATAGATGCTGCACCACATGGCTCGATAATAAAGCTTAGTGCTGGTGTTTATAAAGGAAATATAGTAATCAATAAACCTATCACTATTATAGGAATAGAAGATGGAGTAGTTATTGATGGAGAGGGTTTAGGAACTGTTATAAATATTAAAAGTTCATATGTAACTCTTAAAAATCTAAAGATAGTTGGTAGTGGTGATAGACACGACAATATAGATTCGGCTATTACAGTAGTTGAATCAAAGCATTGTGAAATTAGCA
>Ga0265293_10003513_pt1 | contig 29031 bp, 19 predicted proteins | sample Munlanlewell138R_FD_192505 | JGI IMG/M metagenome (GOLD analysis project Ga0265293, IMG submission 192505) | Leachate microbial communities from a municipal landfill in Southern Ontario, Canada - Leachate well 138R | ecosystem: Engineered > Solid waste > Landfill > Unclassified | place: Canada... | reverse complement strand
GCTGCAGTTGGAGATAGGTTGCTTCTATTGGCTGTAAAGGATAATAAGGTGAAGGCATACAAGATATTTACTTTGACGGCAGAGCAGATTAAACCTATTACTCCAGTTGATGAAAATAAGGCCATGGTTTTAAGACAAGGCACCCACTTTACTCCTCCAGTGAAAGGTAGTGATGTGGGCAAGATGAAGTTTGTTACTTTAAATCCTGCAAATTTAGAGGGCAGTATTGTATGGAGATATGCAGTGTCGGATAAGACTATAACTGCTCCTGATTTGGACTCTATGATGGAGGGTAGTGCTAAGTTTTTGGCTAATGAAGCTATGGTAACTAACGAGGCTGAAATCCTGTCTAAGGGTACTGTAAATAAGAACTTCATCTTATTGGCTACTATTGGTGAGGATGATAATTATAAAATCAAGGGCTATGCTTTATTAAAGGCCAATGAATCTAATGTAAGACTTCCTGTGGTAAAGAAAGATTGGAATGAACTATTTAGTGATCCTAAGAAAGGCACTTCTCCTTTCAGCACTAAGGTTGAACTCCTTAAGAGTGATGGTATACTGGGATTTAATCATTGGAGATATAGATTAGTTAAAGGTGATGTGGAGGATTTAGAGTTTAATTCTGTATTTGCTAATTCCAATTATTACACTCCTAATACTAATATATCAAATGCTGCTGTTGATCATAATTTGGTAATTGCTGGAACAGATAGCTCCTCTAGGGTGAAAGTATATGGAGTGTTTAAGCTGACAGAGGGAATGGTAAGGGGCGAAGACGCCAGTCCTTTAATATTGGGTACTAACTATTTTGTTGGTAATCCTATGGCTGGAACTGATGAGGGAAGTACAAAGTTTAGTACCTTAAGCTTTAGCTCCAATATTACAGGGGCAACTAAGTGGATGGTGGCAAAAGGTCCTAGTGGCTTTGGAAGTATTGAGAAGGATACTGTAATAGATGGTGCTGTTGAATATATTCCTCCAAATGATATAACTGGAGTAAATGTGAATGAATACTTGCTTCTCTTGGCTACAGATGCTGGGGGCAAGGTTAAAGGCTATGGAGAGTTTAGGCTAACGGAAGGAAATGTTAGGGGTGGAGTAGCTGTAAAGTTAGAGGAAGGTAAAGAAGCTGGTAAGAATTATACTATTGAAAGAGGAACTGCTCCAGGTACTACAAGGCTTTCCAATCTAAAGTTTGATGGTGTATATGGTGGCACTAGTTGGAGAGTCAAAGTACTGGACAAGGCCTTGACTGAAGCTGAAAAGCCTTATTTCAACCAAGTAGTAGATGGGGCCAACCCATATTATCTATATAATGGTATGGGTTCAGACATTAAGGTTTCTTGGGTTTCTGATGCTGATAAATATGGGTATATACTTTTGTTGGCTACAGATGGTGGAGGAAAAACTAAGGCCTATGGTGTTATCCCTGTGGATAGCTCTATGGTGAAGGAACATGCTCCTGAGCTAGTAGGCATTTCGCTAGAAAAGGGTGCTACAGCTGATAAAGTTATTTTTACTGGTTTAGAAAGTGGTAAGACTTATAAGTATTTGCTAGATACTAGAGAATATCCTACTCCTGCTAAGGAGGATCTATTGAACGGTGGCAAGGATTATACAGGTGATATTACTGTGAGGATTGGACAGCATTTGACTTTGTTTGAAGTCATTGACAATAAAATACAAGCCTTTAAGAGATTTGTAATTAGGGCTGATAATATTAAACAGGGTAGTGCAGTGATAACAACTATTACTGTGGCTGAAGGAAGTATAGTTAATGGTGGTACTAAGATAGAAATAATGCTTACTGATGCAAAATGGCTTGATATAGAAAATGATAAATCCCTTCGGGACAAGCTATTTAATGGTTTTAAGTCTAATAACCAAAACCCTCAATGGTTTAATGTGATTACTGCTTTGATTGCAGATGGGGGAGGTATATCCGTTAACGAGGATAGAGATACTTTAACCTTGTATCTGGCAAAAACTCCTAGCTACGATATTGTAGAGGATCAGATAGTATCCTTGGAGATACCACCTGAGGTGATTGGTGCTGTTAATCCTATTAAGGCTACGGGAAGTATGACTATTAAACCTACTATTAGGGCTACCATTGGCGGAGATGTGGTGTCAAAAGTTATTAGGGAAGATGATATTAAAAATGGTGGGGTTAAGATAGTAGTCAACTTACTTGATGGAAATTGGGTAGGAGATATTAACAAGGATACTTTAATTGGTGGTTTTAGTGGTGGAGCTAATTGGGAAAAAATCGCTAATGAGTTTAAATCCACTGGTACACTGACTAGAAATTCAAGTAAAGAGGTTACATTAACTTTACCTAAGGTAAGTGGTGTGGACTTTGATGGTGGCAAGGAGGATATAAGCCTTAATATACCCTATGGGCTTTTAAGTGGTGCAACTATTGATGTGGTGGCTAGTCCTGTATTTAGTATTTATCCTAATGTGCTTAAGGTGGCAGGAAATCCTGTAGTTGGTAAGGATACTGTGACTATGCAGGCAACTGATGGAAAAGATATTTTGGCAGGTCATGATACTTGGGAGGTAAAATTGACTTCTGGTACTCTTAGACCAGATTTAACTGATAAGGATATTGTATTATCTAATCTGCCTGCTGGCCTTAAGTTTAGTCTGGAAAGGATAGATGATTCTAGTATTAGAATTAAACTAACAGGCTCATCTACTACTATCCTTAGTGGAGAAAAGAATGTAAGTTTAAGGATTAAGGGAAGTGCTGTGGTGGAGCCAAACTCCCTGGACTCAAATGATATGAACTTAAAGATTAAGGTAAATGAGGCCCTAGGTTTTGATGGCGTTTCTTATGAGATAAAGGATGATGAGATTTATTTAGTAGTTCCCACTGGTAGAGAAAATGGTGTATATCAATATAGTACCAATTCTACTAATGGAGTCAATGGCACTTGGAATGATGTGACTACCAACTCCCAACTAATATCTTCACTGGTGCCTGTTAAGGTGTTTGTAAAGGAAAAGCTTCAACCTAAGGTATTTAAGGAGGCCTTTGATTTAAAGTATGCTCCTACTCCTGAAGGAGTTAGTGTTGAAGGAATAGATTATGTTCCTAAAGGTGCAAAAATAGTTAAAGAAGTTACTTTAAGTGGTGCCAGTACTGCTATGGAATATAGTTTAGATGGAGGAAGTAATTGGAATAAGATTGTGGCTCCTACTGACCCTATTGATTTAGGTTCTCTCTCTGATTTAAGGGTGAGAGTGGCTCCAGTTAGTGGTACTACAGGACAGCTCCCCTCCTTATCTACTAAGAGATTAAATGGACTATTCCTTGGAGATGTGAAGCTTCAGGTTGGGGCTGGAAAATTGGCTGGTACTAATACTACTATGCAGTATAGCTTAAACTCTACTAACGGAATTGATGGGACTTGGAAACCAGGTAAAGCCAATGAAACTATTGAAACCTTTGGTGTAGGTAATAGGGTTTGGGTAAGGGAAGGTACTAGTAAGGTAAACTTTAGGGAATTAGGTGAAGTTAAGGCTAAGTCAGTACCTGCGCTGGGTGGTAAGGTAACTTATAGTATTGTTGATGGTAAGATTACAAATAGCTATGCCGATGGTCCCTTAGAATATAAATTTGCCGGAGGAAGCTGGAGTGATTTGAAAGAAGGAGATAATACTGTAGTATTTGCCTCTGGAAATCTGGAGATTAGGACAAAGGGAGATAATGATACTCTGCCTTCTACTTCTGTAGTTTTAGGAACTATACCTATTTCTCTTGATCCACCGGAGCTAAAGGGTGATGATAATAGTAAGGATATTTATTACATGGCCAGTGTATGGACCTTGCTAGACAATACCTTTGAGTATAAAATAGGCAGCAATGGTTCTTGGAAGTCTGGTGAGGAATTTAGAGATGACTCTAATAGAGAAGAAACCATTGTAGTATATGTAAGGAAAAAAGCTACAGTAGATAGGTTGCCTAGTAAGGAAGTGTCTATTGCATTTACAAAGAACTTGGTATTAAACAATGTGATAACCCTTAATGTGGCTGGAAAAGTGTTAAATGGTACTACTTCAAAGATGGAGTATAGTGTAAACTCATCTAAGGTAAATAATGGTGTATGGACTAGGGCCGGAGATGGGAAAACTACTATAGAACCCTTTGAAGGAATGTATTTGTGGATTAGGGAAATAGGCAAGCCTAGTACCGAAATATTGTTCATAGATAATTTAAAGAGGCAAAGCCTTAATGTTAATGATGTAAGTGACGGGGCCCAAGTTTATTATAATGTGGCTACTGGCAAAATCGCCAATTATTCTAACAGAAATTTAGAGTATAGGGTTGGTGGTGGAGGCTGGAGCAGGGTAGATGCAGGAATAGATGTGTATAATGTAGGATTTGTAGCTGGAAAGTTAGAGTTTAGGATGAGGGCTACAGAGACAATGATGGAATCCCATCCTGTCACTAAGGCTACTATTATGGCAAAGGCTTCTCCGCCTAATGTGGTATTTGATGATGTGGGAAATAAGGTAACATCTATAAATGGCAAGGCTACTGCCTCAGAATGGAGAATCTTGGAATATAGGATTAACCCTAGCAGCTCTAGCCCTTGGATTGCAGGGGAGCTTTTGGCAGCTGAGGATTTGAGTGGTGATAAGACAGTTCAGATAAGGATTAAAGCTACTCGTACAGAATTGCCTAGCCAAGAGAAGGAAATCACTTTTATCAAGAATGCAGATTTAGAATCTGTGACCTTTAGTAAATATGCGGTGCCTCTTGAGCTAAATGGTACTACTAAGGATATGGAGTATAGGGTGAATGATGGTATATGGCAAAAATGTATTGACGGGAATACGAAACTAAAGCGAAATGATGGTGTTACTGATTTAAATGTTCTGGGAGATGTATATAAGCTGGAACTCCGTGATGGTAGAACAGGACAGCAGACCAACCAAATAACAGTATATCCTAAATAATAATGTCACAGGGGGAGGATCCCCTGTGACATTATTATTTTAGTAATTCTATGGCTTTTTTTAGTTGTAAGTCTTCTTTTTCTGTGTTTTCTATTACTATATTTGGTTCTATACCTTTTCCGTGGATGGAAGTCTTATTTGGAGTTAGGTATTCACCTGTTGTTAGCTTTACTATACTGCCATCTGTTACTGTCATCAAAGTCTGTATGATACCCTTTCCAAAGGTTTTTGTACCTACTAAGGTGCCTGCCTTAGTGTCTTTGATTGCTCCTGCCACTATTTCAGATGCAGATGCAGAGTATTCATTTACTAATACTACTAATTTATATTTTTGATTCTTTAAGGTTGACCTATGAACCTTTAGGCTGTTGCTTTTGTCTCTAACATAAACTATGGGGCCTGCAGGCACAAATAATTCTCCTATGGATACTGCTTGGTCAAACAATCCTCCCCCATTATTTCTTAGGTCTAGGATTACTTTTGTTACCTTTTTCTTGTCAAATTCGGCTAAAACTTTTTTTACTTCTACAGTTGTATATGCATTAAAATCATCAAATTGAATATATCCTATATTGTTTTCTAGTATTTCTGAGTATACTGGATTGACCTGGATGGTATCCCTTACTATTTCAAAGGTTAGTAGTTTGTCTCCTCTTTTTATGCCAATTTTCACTTTTGTGCCCTTTGGCCCTTTTATCAGGCTTGAGCCTTTGTCTATTCCCATATTCTTTATATCTACATCATCTACGGAAATAATCAGGTCTCCTGATTTTACTCCTGCCTTTTCTGCCGGCTGTCCCTTTATGGTACCTACTACAGATATATAGCCATCCTTTTCTTCTATATATATGCCTATGCCGCTAAAGGTGCCAAATAATGGAGCAAATTTAGCATCTGCTTCTTCCTTTGTATAATAATCACTATATGAGTCTAGAGATTTTAGCATTCCTTTGATGGCAGCTTCTAGTAGCTTGTCTTCTTGTACATCAAAGGGATAATTATCCTTTATAATCTCTAAAACTTCTTCTAAAAATTGTATATCAACCTTTGGCTCTCCATCATTATAGTAAATCTGTGCCTCTGCCCTTGTGATAGATGGTGTGATTAGTGTTAAAACCAGTATAAGGATTATACTCCTTAAAATTTTCTTGCTCATATTGTGTACCTCCTTTAGTCAGTTCTAAATAAATTATATCATTAAATATGTACTTTTCACAATAAAAATAAAAAACACAGAGGGACAGTTGTACTGTCCCTCTGTACTACTCTAAAGAGTACTAAGTATTTTTAATTTTGCTAAATCATGGGCGTTTTTTGTTGCAATTATCTCCATGGTATTAAGGTCTTTGCGAAGTTCCTTTACTTGTTCAAATACTGATTGGGTTTCTGCTTTTAGTTCTTCTACAGCTAGTTCAAGATCTTCTTTAGTTGCCATTGTATCTTTTATTTCTTGAACATCTGTCTTTAATCCTTGAATTTCTGATTTTAACTCTGTTCTTACTTCTTGAATTTCTGATTTTAACTCTGCTCTTACTTCTTGAATTTCTGATTTTAACTCTGCTCTTACTTCTTGAATTTCTGATTTTAACTCTGCTCTTACTTCTTGGGTTTCTGCTTTTAGTTCTTCTACAGCCAGCTCAAGATCCTCTTTAGTTGCCATGACATTTCTCATCTCTTGAATATCAGCTTTAAACTCTGATCTTAGCTCTTGAATATCAGCTTTAACCTCTGTCCTTAGCCCTTGAATATCTGCCTTTAGCTCTGTTTTTACGGACTGTACTTCCCCATATAGCTTCTCTAGTAAGTCATAGAACTTCTCATCCATCAAATCAACTCCCCTATACCTCTTTTATAAATTATACCATTTATCAATTCTTTTATGCAAGGATATTTTTATACAAGTCCTCTATTTACAATTTCTGTCACTACAAAGGTGGCTACATCTTCAGCATAGGAGCCTGTTCCAAATCCTGCATCGTAGCCTAACTCCTTGGCTAGTTCGTGGTTGATCCTTGGTCCTCCGCAGGTGAGGACTACTTTGTCTCTAATGCCTTCTGCTTCTAATAATTCTACTAGTTGGGTAAGGTTTGGTATGTGTACATCTTTTTGTGTAACTACTTGGGATACTAGTATGGCATCTGCATTTAATTCTATGGCCTTTGCTACCAATTCTTCATTTGGTACTTGAGATCCTAGGTTGTATGCTTCTACCCCTTCGTATCTTTCTAGTCCATAGTGTCCTGCATAGCCCTTCATGTTCATTATGGCATCTATGCCTACTGTATGGGCATCTGTTCCTGTGCAGGCTCCTACTATGACTACTTTTCTCTTTATATTATCCTTGATGTATGCTTCTACTTCTTCTTTACTCAGTACATCTACATCTACCTTTGGTACTTCTATTTTAGTGAAGTCTACTGTATGGGTGGTTTTGCCATATACTACAAAGTAAGTATATCCTATGCCTAAATCCTTATGGTATACGACAGCTGGCTCATCAAAGCCCATCTTTCTAGCTAGTTGACGAGCTGCTTCTACTGCTTCGTCTCCTGCTGGTACTGGAAGTGTAAATCCTAGCTGAACCATTCCATCGTTCATAGTGTCTCCATAGGGCTTTACATGGGTTAAATCTACTTTTTGAGTTTCAACCATTATCTGTCACCTCCAAGCATTAGTTCAATAAAGGGATTGAAGTATCCTGAGTCTTTTTTTGCTACTCCATCTAGACCTTTGCCGCCTGTACGAGATCTTTTTACTCCACCAAATTTGCCTTGTTCTATGGTTTGGAATAATCCTTCTTTTTCTATTTGGGTTAAGAGTGACTCTGCATTTTTTAGTACTTCTTGGGCTCTAGATTGGATGATGCCCCCTTCTTTAAACTCTATTTCGTCTCCTAGACTTCTTGCATTGGAGAAAATATATTTAGCATTTTCTATGGATAGGTATCTATCATGTAAGTGTGGTGTATGGATGGCTTCTGTAAGCATTCCTAATAGTTGGATACCTTGGTTGGTCATGATGGATACCATGTTAAACATTGCATTTTGTATATGTCCCTTAAATATATTTCCTGTCATGAATTTTGTTGGAGGCATGTATTTTAGTGGTGCCTTAGGAAATATTTCTCTTGCCATTTGGGCTTGGGATAATTCTAGTAGGAAACCGTCTTCAACATCTGGGTCCATTTCAAAGGCATGGCCTAGTCCCATTTGTTCCTCTGGTATTCCTGCTTTTAGTGCAAATTGTTCGTTGATGAACTGGGATGCCAAAACGGTATGAGCTGCTTCCACTGCATCATCTGTAGTCAAATAGTTGTCTTCTCCAGTGTTTATTATAATTCCTGCAAAGCCATTGATTACTCTAGAGAAATATTGGTCTACTAAAGTTCTTTGCATATTGATATCTCTAAATAATATGCCGTATAGGGCATCGTTTAGCATCATGTCTAGTCTTTCCATGGCTCCCATTGCAGCGATTTCTGGCATGCAAAGTCCAGAGCAGTAGTTTGTAAGTCTAATGTATCTGCCTACTTCCTCACCTACTTCGTCTAAGGCTCTTCTCATTAGTTTGAAGTTTTCTTGGGTTGCATAGGTACCGCCAAATCCTTCTGTAGTTGGTCCATAGGGTACATAGTCTAAGAGAGATTGTCCTGTAGTTCTGATAACTGCTATGACATCGGCTCCTTGACGGGCTGCTGCTTGGGCTTGGATGATATCTTCATAGATATTTCCTGTAGCTACTATGACATAAAGGTAGGGCTTCTCGCCTTCTCCTATGGTATTTAAGTACTCTTCTCTTTTCTTTCTATTGACTTTAATTTTTTCTACTGTTTTTTCTGCCATTTCATAGATGGTTTCTCTTATTTTCCCTTCTTCAGCCACTGGAAGTCTAGTGATGTCTATTTCTCCTGTTGCAATTTTTTCTGCAATTTCTTGGGGTGTTAGTCCTGTATTTACTACTGCATTTCCTATCCAGTATGCAGCTCCTCTTTCTAGACCACCACCTTCTTTGATATTGTCTACCACTACATTTGGAAGGGGCTTATCGATTTCATCTACTCCATCTACTCCAAGAAGTCTGGTTATGGTTCTTTCTGTTGTTGTAGTTGTATGGCCATCGATAAATTTTTGAACTTCTTCTGCAATGGTTTTGGCTGCATTTCTTGAGCTGTCGATTAGCTTTTGATCAAGATTTAATTTACTCAAACATATCACTCCTTCGTCGTTTAAATTAACAATTAACAGATAACAATTAACAATTTAAAAGATTTTGTTTAGTTGTTTTAACAATTGAATGTAATATTCAGTCTCATTAGCTTCTTTTAAAGAGATATACATTTTGGATTATTATTCACTACACCACCTCTTTTAATTGTTCTTTGTTAATCGTTCTTTGTTAATTGCTTAAGTATTCTTCTGCTAGATTAAGTATTTCTCCTTCTAGTCCCATTATTTTTGCTATGTTGAGGGCGTCTTTGGGGACTAAGGTGTTTTTTTCTACTACTCGCAGGCGATAATCCATATATCTGTTTATTATATCCATTTCATCTTCTTTGGCAATTTCTTGCGCTAGACCTTCAAAGTCTAGCTTAGATAGGCCTACTACTTGAAGATGGGCTACCTCATCTAAATTTGCCACATTGTCGTAGTGGGTGGTGAGAAGTGTGATGGAATTTTTACCCTTTAGATAGGCTACTATTGCCTTCGATATGGCATAGCCCTCCTCTGGGTTAGTACCTCTAGCCAGTTCATCTATGAGGATTAGACCTCTTTCCTCTGCTTTTGATATGGCTTCCTGTACTACTTTGATTTCTCCACCAAAGGTAGATAGTCCTGAGTCTGTAGACTGCATATCTCCTATGGAGGATTTGATAAATCTATTTAATCCGTAGGTCATCTTTTTTGCTGGAACGAATAGGGCGTATTGGGCCATGGCAGACAATAGGCCTACTAGTTTTAGGCTGATGGTCTTCCCACCCATGTTTGCTCCTGTGATACAAGTAACCCCTTCCTTCAATTCTATGGATATGGGGGTGAATTTTAGATTTTTCTCCTCTAAAAACTCTGCCACCTTTGGGTGAATTCCCTCTTGGATTTCAATTTTATGTTCATCTACTATTTTTGGCTTTATTCCCCTAATATCTAGGGCATATTTAGCTTTTCCTAGGAGCAAGTCAAGCTTTCCTATACTTGCCATATTTCTAAAGATTTCTTTTCTTCTTTTTCCTATTTCCTTAGATAGATTTTCCCTTATTCTTAGTTCTTCTTTTTCTTCCTTGTCCTTTAGTATTTGGACTTCCCTTTCCAGTTTAGTCATGATTTCTGTTGGTTTTATGGCAAATTTTATGTTCATATAGGTTTCCGATATATATGCTAGGTAAGGATTTTCTTTAACTTTTTCTAATAATTCTTTATCATCCTTTGGTATGACTAAAGAAGAGTCTGGTCTAAGGTTTGTAGATAGTTGTTTTTCTAGTTTTTCTTTTATTGTTTTTTTCTCTAATCTGATTTCCTTGTCGTAGTTTCTTTTCTTTTCTCGTATTTCCCTTAGATCTTCCGAATATGCGTCGTATATATAGAAGGTTGATATTCCCGTATTTTCAGGGTCTAGGATTTTTTCTAGGGATTCTATTGGTGTGATTTTGGTATCGTGAAAGACTGGGATAGTGTTTTCTTCTATTAATTTGTATAGGTCTTTAATTAAAAAAAGGAAGTTTTTTATCTCAAATAACTCAACTTCTGTCAGGATAAAGCCTTCCATTGCCCGTCTTACAGAGGTCCTAAGATCTTTTATGTGGGCGAAGATGTTGTTAAACTCTTTTCTTAGGGTCTTGTTTTCTACTGCTGATAAAATGGCCTCTAATTTGTCTAGTTCTTGAATCAATTCCTCTTTTTGTTCATAGGCCTTTAATCTACCTTTATACATCATGCCATAGGGTGTAAGGGTAGATATGTTGTTTAGTATATATTGAAAATCTAAGGATTTTTTTGTGTTTTCATCCATAAATATCATATTATTCACCGCCTAAAACCAAATCCATGACAGGTATATGGGGTATGTAGGATTTCATTTTTGATAGAAACTCTATTGGTTCAAAATAATAGCCTCCTGGTGCATAGGGGTTTACTGTTATACCTATTAGGTTTATCTTGTCCAGTACTGTGACTTTAATCCCTTGTCTAGTGAACTTTAGCCATTCCTTAGGTGGGATGAATACTTTTGTACCGTCAGTAATGACTATTTCTATGTTTTTGAATTTTCTTGTGGTCCTTACCAGGTCTTCTAAGGTGTTTTTCACTAAAGAGCCTGGAATCACTAAATATCTGGAGTTTTCCTTTAGGTGATCACCTATGATATGACCGGCGTTTAATGCTGTTTTAAGTGGAATTTTGTCTATGTTTTTGTCATCATCAATGATGGCTATTTGGTTTTGTTCCATTAGGTTTCTTACCATACCCCTGATTTCTTCATCTTTTACTTGGGGAAGGCCTAGGGTATTTACTACATGGATAGTTTCCTCTATGACTTTGTTTTTGTCCCGTGAAAGTACTGCTCCTGTAGACAATATGGTGGCCTCTGATATGGTTGGGGCTGCTTGTGACAATCTATCTAGGGCTCCATCTATGATGACGAATTTGGCCCCTAGGCTTAGCATTATATCAGAAACCGCCTTTATTTCAGATAGGCGCTGGGGGCCTGCTATCTGAACATAGCCCCCATCCCTAACTCTGCCTATGATGATTTCCCCTAAGGGTGTTCTATATTCTGTTACCTTTAATATTTCTATACTGGCGTCTCCTAAAGGCAGCATGGCTGTAGCCGTGGCTATATATGCTCCTTCTTCTAGGAATATCCTTGGTTTTTCTGTTTCTGTTACTATGTCTAGGGATTCTCCATCACGACCAATAGATGTGATCCCAATGGGAAGCCCTTCTTCCTGTGCCTCTCCTATTAAATGGTTTAGGGCTACGGTTTTTCCACTATTTTTAGACATGCCTACTATGGATATTGTTTTGTATTTACCATTTATTAGTTCTAGCATAATATGCTCCTTTTTAGTCTTTCCTGTGTCTTCTTTCCAAGTAGTTTGGTTCCATGGATTTTACTTCTGGTCCTTGTAATAGTTCTGCAACACCTGTTATTCTTCCTTCTTTTTCTCCTCTGCAGGTTGGGCAGTTGCATGGTTCTTCAATGATTTGTGGCTCTGTATATGTGGTGATTACTCCCTCAAAGTTTCTTAGGACTATCTTTGTAGGTGATTGGGAGATTACATATTGTGGCATTACTGGAGTTTTTCCTCCTCCTCCAGGAGCATCTACTACAAAGGTTGGTACTGCATAGCCTGATGTATGGCCTCTTAGGGCTTCAATGATTTCTATACCCTTAGATACTTTTGTTCTAAAGTGTTCAATTCCCATGGAAAGGTCACATTGATAGATGTAGTAAGGTCTTACTCTCATCTTTACTAATCCATGAACTAAGTCCTTCATTATATGCGGACAGTCGTTGATGCCTCTTAGAAGTACAGATTGGTTTCCTAGTGGGATACCAGCATTTGCCATTTTCTCACAGGCTGCCCTTGATTCAGGAGTGATTTCCTTTGGATGGTTGAAGTGAGTGTTTAGCCAAATTGGGTGGTATTTCTTTAGCATATTTACTAAGTCGTCTGTAATTCTTTGTGGCATTACTACTGGTGTACGGCTTCCTATTCTTATGATTTCCACATGTGGGATTTCTCTAAGCTTCTTGATGATATATTCTAATACATCATCTCCTACCAATAGGGCGTCTCCACCTGATAATAGTACATCACGGACTTGTGGAGTGTTTCTAATGTATTCTATACAAGCGTCTATTCTATCTCTAGGTACTCCCATGTCATGTTGTCCTGCAAATCTTCTTCTAGTACAGTGTCTACAATACATGGAGCATTGGTCAGTAATTAGGAAAAGCACTCTATCTGGATATCTGTGAGTAAGTCCTGGTACTGGTGAGTCTGCATCTTCATCTAGTGGGTCTTCTAGGTCAGAGGCACTAATATGTGTCTCCATTATTGTTGGTACAGCCTGCATTCTTACTGGACAATTTGGATCATCTGGATCCATTAAGGATGCATAGTAGGGTGTGATACCTACTCTGAACTTTTCCATTACCTTTCCTATGTTTTTCTCTTCTTCTTCTGTTAGGTTAATGATTTGTCTTAAGGTTTCTACATCTGTAATTCTATTTCTTACTTGCCATTTCCAGTCATTCCATTGTTCTTCAGTAACATTTTTCCAAAGTTCAATTTCATTATATTTACGCAAGATAAACCCTCCCTTATTTTTTCAGTTCACAGTCTTTGTTCAATTCACTCTTCACAGTTAAAAGATTTAAAGATAGATCCTTCATTACATTCAGGATGACTCTTTAGGTTTTCAATTGTGCATCGTGAATTGTCTTAATTGTCTAAGCGTATAGTTCTGTAAATATTTTCCTCAATGTTTCTGATTCTCTCATTAGTTCTAGTGATATGGCTGCATGGTCTTTAGTGTATCCGTTTCCTACTATCATAGTCACATCTTTACCTACGCCTTCTGCTCCTAGGGCAGCTTTTGTGAAGCTGGTAGCCATGCTGAAGAAGTATACTATTCCTCTGTCTTTACAGATTAAAATAGAGGACATTTCTGTATTTGGAATATTTACTGTATTGATTACGATATCAGCCATTTCTCCATTTGTAGCTTCTTTAACTTTTTCAAGGATTTCTACTGCATCTGTTGCATTTGCTTTAATATATACATCTGCTAAGTTGGCATCCTTTACTCTTTGCAGAGTAGTGTCTCTTGAGCCTATGCAGATGACCTTTCCTGTAACTCCTGCTCTTTTCTTTGCTTCGTAAAGACAAAGCATACCTGATTTACCTGTTCCTCCTATGACTACTACCGTGTCTCCAGGTTTTACAAGTTTTGCTGTTTGAGCTGGTGCTCCTGCCACATCAAGAACAGATAGTGCTAGGTTTTCTGGCATATCTGATGGAATAACTGCATATATTCCCGATTCAAATAATATTGCTTTTCCTACTATATCTACTTGGTCTACTTCAGGTCTTATTTCTTTGAATTCATCTATACGAAGTGGTGTCAATGATAATGACACTAATGTGGCTATTTTGTCTCCAACTTTAAGGTCAGTTTTTCCTTCTAAGGCTGGTCCGATTTTTTCTATTGTACCTATAAGCATTCCACCTGAACCTGTAACTGGGTTTTGGTGCTTACCTCTTTCTGCTACAATGCCCTTCATAATCTTTTTGATTTCTTCTATGTCACCCTTAGCTTGCTCTTTGATTTGTGTAAAGCTTGCTGAGTCCACATTCAATGTTTGAACATCTATAAGTATTTCATTGTCGTAAATCTCCATATCGTTGTCAATTTTAAGTGCTGGCTGCGGTAAAACTCCCTTTGGTTCAATAACCCTGTGAGTGCCGTATGGACATCCTTTTTTCATTTGACATTCCTCCTTAATTTATCATATTAAGATTAATACTCCAATGAATATTTAATGCAAGTATTGTGCCAATGACTTCTAAGGATAATTTTTAATCCTTCCGTGAAAATTGTTAATTAAAAAACGATGTTTTGTGGGGTTTTCTTTTGAAACCTTGGATTTGAAGTTTGAAATATGTGTTTTTAGTGATTTTTATGGCAAGATGTGTGCCGATTTTTGGGCAGTTGAAAGTTCACAATTGATTGGGTCCAAGTATATTGAAGATTACAGAAATCGAAACTATAGTTTCAATTTCTGTAATCTATACTGTAGTGTTTGTCTTGGGATTTTTAGTAGTTCTGCTGTGTGGGTAATGTTGTTGTCTGTTTGCTTTAAGGCTTCTCTGATTATGGTTCTTTCTGTTTCTTCTAGGATTTCCGTTAAGGATGACTCGTATATATTTTTCTTGTTTTTATTATATTGTTTAAATTTATAGGGTAGGTTTTCTATGTCTATGATTTTTACATCGGTGATGCTCATTATCCCTTCTATTAGATGTTCTAGCTCCCTTACATTTCCGTCCCATCCATAGTTGTTAAATATATTGAGTACTTCCTCCGATACTCTTTCTACGCTTTTATTTAGTTTTTTGTTGAATTTATTTATAAAGTAGTTTACAAGGATTGGGATATCCTCTTTTCTCTCCTTAAGCGGCGGGATTTGGAAGGATACCACATTTAATCTATAGTATAGATCTCGTCTCATCTGTCTTTTTTCTACTGCTTCCTCTGGGGGTATGTTGGTTGCTGCTATAATTCTTACATCTACTTGAATAGTATTTGTGGCCCCTACTCTCCTTATGGTTCCATCCTGAAGTACTCTAAGGAGCTTTGATTGAAGCTCTAAGGGCATGGAGTTGATTTCATCTAAAAAAAGCGTGCCTCCATGGGCCAGTTCAAATAGCCCCGGTCTATCTTCGGCTCCTGTAAATCCACCCTTGATTGTTCCAAAGAGTATACCTTCTAATAGGTTTGCTGGAAGGGCTGCACAGTTTTGTGTGATAAATGGCTTGTGTCTTCTTGGGCTTGCATTGTGAATAGAGTGGACAAACAGCTCTTTTCCTGTACCTGTATCTCCAGATACTAATACGGATACATTTGATTCTGCAGCCTTTAGGGCAAGGGATTTTAGCCTCATGATTTCCTTGTTTTCACCTACTATGTCTAATAAGGTATACTGGGCAAATTCTTTGGCTTTGTTAGATGGATTTTTTTCATTTTTATTGTTGTAGAGCTTGTTTTGAAGGTCTACTATTTTTTCTGACATTTGTCTTACTGTGGTAATATCCTTGGATATTTCCAGAGCCCCTAGTATCTTACCTTTGCTGGTAATAGGAATTGATGTATTTATTGTGGTGATTTTTTCTCCTTTATAGTTTAGAAAGGTTTGCTCTTTTTTGTGAATTGGTTCCCCCGTACGAATTACTGTAAGCAAGGTGCTAGTTTCATCTGTTAGGGAAGGGTATACTTCTAGCAGATGTCTTCCCAAAACCTTGTCTGATTCGATACCGTCTATACCTTGAGCAAACTTATTGTAATATACTATTATTCCATTTTTATCTATGATGTGAAGACCTTCTTCCAGATAATCTAATATTTCTAATATATTTTCTCTAAAAAACAAATCCTTCACTTTAACCTCTCCTCTAATTGCTTAATTTTGGGCAGTCGATGCCTAAAATTAGGCGGAAGTCCGCCTAGTCCTACTTATATTTTACTAATAATTTACGGATATTACAACTAAAAAGAACACTCCTTAGGAATGTTCTTTTCTAGGATCAAAATGTTAGTGTTCCATTTTCATCTTTGATTATTTGTAGTATCTGTTCTTCTCTGCCATCTAATGCATTGATGTATATGATGAAGTCAGAGTCGTTGTATTTTCCTTTGAATTCATAGCAAAGGATTTCTTCTTTGCCTTTTGGAATGATGGCTAGACGGGTGGAGTCTATGTTGAAGTTCGTCTTTACCTTAGTTCTTGCCTCTGCTTCATCTATATGGGGGCTGTCAATGTTTCGGTCCTTATGGTTCATATAATAGGCTGATGCATCAAATCCAACTATTTCCCCTGTATCTAAGGCTACCTTGACCTTGATTAAATCTGGATATATTGTTACTTCATTTTCTTTATATGCAAAGTTAAATAATATGGTTCCATCGTACTTTAGGGAATAATTTGGCTCCATATTTTCAAAGCCCTTATCTTTTAAGTATTTTAATGCTTTTTCTTCTGCATTTTTTATGGATAGTTTTATATTGGAAACAGGTCTTGGATTGACCATCCATACTACTTTTCCACCTTTTTTAGATACTCCCATATATACGGCCAAGTCTTTCTGCTGGTTTTCTGGATATATGTGGAATGTATAGGCAGGGATTTTGACTTCGTTGATATTTTCTCCCTCTTCAAAGGCCTGTATATCCCTAACCTTGTTGGCTCCAAAAAAGTCTCCTGCTATTTTTCTTGCTTCTTCCATTGATACTTGATTTTCAGGTAATCCTACAGGTTTTCTATTAATTATTTGGTCTGAAAAGGGTCCATCATATATTAATTCTGGAGTCTTACTCATTTGTTTATCTAAGGTTACAAGGGAGGTTTGAAATACTTTTTCATTGGCCTGCTGGACTTTTTTGCCTTCTCGGCTACTTGGTCTGCCTAGGATAAAAGTTGATTCCATCATGTTTTCATGAATCTTAGATATTTCACCATTAAATGCAGCAGAGTTGGCCTGAAGATTGTTTAATGCTTCTCTTTGTTCCTGTGTTATTTCTTCTCCTTGTAGGTGCCTTTGTATTAGATAGGAGGAGTAGTCTGCTGCTTGGGTCAAAAACTTTTCAGTTTTAGCTGATTCTGCATGGGTTATTGGCATTTGTGCCAATTTATCTTTAGCAAAAAAGGCTTCATTCATTATTTGTGAAAACAGTACTATATTGTGCTCTTTTGTAGTTGCCAGAAGTGCTTTAGATAGGTTTACCTGCACATTTTCCACATGTTTTTTCACATCGAAAAACAATCTTTGATAATGATTTTCTAGGGCTATTTCATGCTGTTGTTTAATTTTATATTGATTGTATCCCCATACTAAAGAAAGTATTAGGAGTAAACTTAATAGTGATGGGGCTATTAAATGTCTTCTATTGTTCATATTGCACCTTCCTTTCTATAGTCCAAACCAGTGCTTCCCTATCTTCAGCATTACCTTCCTTGACCATATCCATTTTGAAGTTGCTGTGGCAGGGTTCCAATAATAAAGGCATCCATAGGTAGGATCCCATCCATTTAACGCATCCCTTGCTGCTTTAATGGAGTCCTTGTTTGGAGTTAGATTTATCTGTCCATCAGCTACTGCTGTAAATGCTAAGGGTTGGTATACTACACCTGCTATGGTGTTTGGAAAGGATGAGCTTCTAGTTCTATTTAATACTACTGCGGCTACTGCTACTTTTCCCACATATGGCTCTCCTCTGGCTTCCCCATGGATTGTCCTTGCTAGAAGGTATTCATCTGATTTTCTATTTACGCCTTGGGTTGGTGCTGCTGCAGTGGCCATACCTAGTGCCTTAGCCGTAGATGGGCCTACAATACCATCTACTGTTAGACCATTTTTGGCTTGAAATTTCCTAACTGCCCTATAGGTTCTTGCTCCATAAACCCCATCTACTGTTCCATCGTAATATTTCCATCTCAAAAGTTTGTCTTGTACTGTTTTTACATCATCACCTTGTACTCCCCAATATAGTGTTCTTGGTGCCCAAGCTAAGTCATAGCGTGAAGCAGTTTCTATTGGGTTTTTTGGCTCATAGAATAGGAAAATCGAAAGAAAAGCCATAGCTAATAGGCTTGTGATTATAATAAATTTTTTCAAGATTATTTCTCCTTTCTTCATTTTCCTTATTTTTAGTAAAATCTCATTTTTTATACATTTAATCTTAAATTGAAAGTATAAAAAAAAAGTTTTTGGCCAAAATTATAATGCTAGGACAAGTACTATTATTAGGAGGTTAAAAAATGAAATATAAAAAATTAGTATTGTTATTGTCTCTTTTTATCATGGGATTTATCTATTTTATTTATCCACATCTAGAAAGAAGAACAAGGGAAGGCTTTAAAAATCAAATCATCAGATTTCATATACGAGCCAATAGCGATAGGAAGGAAGATCAAGAGTTAAAACTAAAAATACGGGATGAAATACTTAAGGAGATGGTGGGAAAGTTTGAAAACACCAAGTCCCTTGAAGAAAGTAGAGAAATAATAAAAAATAACCTTGGAGAAATGAAGGCCATAGCAGAAAAGGTAATGAAAAGAGAAGGATGGAATTATCCAGTAGAAATAAGTCTTAAACAAGAAAGTTTCCCTACAAGAAAGTATGGAAATCTAGTACTCCCATCGGATGATTATGAGGCCTTGCTTATTACCTTAGGAGAAGGCAAGGGAGAGAATTGGTGGTGTGTAATGTTTCCACCTTTGTGTTTCGTAGATATTACCCATTCTGTTGCTTATAATTTAGAGAAAGAACTTGGAGTAGTATTAAGTGAAGATGAGGAACCTACATTAAAACTTAAATGGAAGATAGTAGAACTGGTTAAAAAACTACAAAAATAGAACAAGGGGACCGTCCCCTTGTTCCCTATTGCATCAGTCCCCTTCTTCTTATTTTTGCATCTACTTCTATCTCTATATCTGCCTCTGAAAAAATTTGATCCCAGTCTTTAGATACTTCCTTCCATAGTTTAGGATGAAATTTAGAGATGTGTTCTCCTATACCTATGGCATCTGCTTTGTATTTTTTTTGTAATATTTCTAAGATATTATCTACTTCATCTTTTATAGCTTTTTCTATAGCTTTTTCCATTTCTTCTAGTTTTTTAAGATTGTTGGCTTCTACCTTTTCTTTTTGAATGTATTCTTCAAGTGTTCCTTCTGTTTCAATTTTTAGTTTTATTTTTAGGTTTCCGTCTTTTATTATTTCTCTCTTTAGCTTGGAAGCCGTAATTTGATATGAGATGGAGACATCTTCAAAGTGCGCATCTATCAAGGCTTTTTTAACTTTTCCCTTCATTAGAAGTATTCCCCTATTATCTATTTCTCCTATATTTCCTATAAATGAATAATCTTTAAATACTGCTCCTCCAAAGAATTTTATATCATCTTCATTGGGGATTGCCCTAGGTACTATTGTTACATTGGATATATCTGTATCACTTATGAAATCTGTTATGGTTTTAGGTGTGTATCTGGATGTATCTTTGCTTTCTCTAAGCATGGTAAATATGGTGCCATCTATTACTTCTTGTCTCTTAGATTCAGGCACAAATAATAATAAATCCTTGGCTTTGTCCTCTGCTACTACAAGTCTAACTTTTTTATTTATTATGAAATCCCTGTTCATTCCGTCCATGATTTCTCTAATGGTTTTCTCATCCTCTATCAAATTTTTTCCTAATACAACTACTCTTAAGTGTTTAAAATATAATTCATAGGGAAGTCTTGTGTATAATTGCCTAATTCCTTCAAATACAGAGGATGCTATGGTGGAGACTATATAGACCCTATCTTTTTGTGTTGCATTTTTCCCTATGGCATTGATATTTGGATAGGATATGGTTATAACATACCTGGCTCCCTCCCCTTCATTTAAATCTACTCCTATGGAATAAGGAAATAGTCTTTGATTTATTTCCACCATATCCCAACATCCTGTAGTTACAAGGATTAAAGTCAATATAATAAATATGCTTATTATTTTTTTCAAGTTTTATCTCTCCTTGTTTTAAAATATCCTACACAAAAGATTGTGATTGGCATTAAAACCACAACTACAAGTCCAGAGTAGTTTATAAACTTGCCTAATAATTCATCTAGTTCAATCATGTTTTGGGGGTATAGGGAGAGCTTATATATGATTGGCATAAGAGGTAAAATAAATAATCTATGTTCTTTAGTCCTAAATAGATAGGAAAGGGTTTTTCCTGCTGAATAATAAATTGGAGCCATGGTTGAAAAAATAACTAAAACCCATACTGCCATTACTAATCCATCTAGGTTTTCAATAAAAAATCCTGGTAAGTCTATTTCCTTTATAAGGGATAGGGTGGGAAAGCTTTGCCTTTGTAGGCTTTGTATACCATATTGAGATAATGTTAGTAGAAATACTATGATGTATATTAGGATTACAATTCCTACACCTACCATACATGCATTTGAAATCTTCTCTTTTCCCTCTGAAAAGGGTATTGAAAATAAGAGTATTTCATATCCAATATAACTAAAAAAAGTGGTAGCTATGGATTTAGGCAAGTTTTTCATATTTGACTGAAATAGGGGCAGAATGTTTGTAAAGTCTACACTTGTTAAGGACACAAGTATTAGGAGAATTACAAATCCCACTATAATCGGATATATATGGTATGCCGCCCTTCCTATTATCTGTATTTCAGATCTGGACATATAGGAAGTGGTCAGTATAAAGGAAATTATTAATACTTCAGTGGGTGTAGTTTCTAATAGAAACGCCTTAAGCAGTTCTCCTAGATTTCTAGAAAGATAGGATATTAGAGATATTTGGTATGATAACCAAACTAGGAGAAATATATAAAAAACCCACTTGCCTAATACTTGATTTCCAATCTGGTAAAAGTTTTTATTTGGATATAATTCAAAGATTTTATTAATAACTGCAATAATAGGCAGTATTAGTAAACCAGCAAGTATTATGGAGATCCAGCCATCATTTCCTTGTATTAGAGATACTCTATTTGGCAAAGATAGGATACCTATTCCCACTATGGTGGAAACTACTAAAGCTCTAATTTGTTTGGTAGATAGTTTGTCATTTTCTTGCATCTTTCCAACTTCTCCTCATTCTTATCTTGTTTCTTGGATTTGTAAATCCAGGTCTCTCCTTTAGCTGCTGTATTGGTGCCTTAATCAAAGTATCTTTTAATTCACCAGAGCCTACTCCTAGTCCTGAATATGGTGAGGTATAGGGTACGCCGAAGCTATTTAGTTTAATCAAATGGGTTCCCAGTATGATGACCCCTAGGATTACACCATATAAGCCAAAAATAGCAGCTAAAAAGATGAGGATAAATCTCCAAACCCTTAGACCTGCTGCCATCTCATAGCTTGGTATTGCAAAGGAGGATATGGTTGTTATGGCTACTATGATTATTAAGATAGGGCTGACTATACCTGCTTCTACTGCTGCCTGACCTATTATCAAGCCTCCTACTATACCTACAGTCGTACCTATGGGTCCTGAAATCCTTGTACCTGACTCCCTTATTAGCTCTATGGTTACTTCCATTAGGAAGGTTTCTACAACGGCAGGGAAGGGTACATTTATTCTGCTAGCCCCTAGATAGTAAGTTAATTTTGTTGGAAGTAGTCCTGGGTGGTATGAGATAATGGATATATACAAGGCTGGAGACAATAATGATAGTCCTACTGCCAATAATCTTAAAAGCCTTACTGCCTGTGCCTCTTGCCATCTAGTGTAATAGTCTTCCGATGATTGAAGTAGTGTGCCTATTGTAGCAGGAACTATTAGCACAAAGGGTGAGTTGTCTACTATGATAGCTATCCGCCCCTCATATAAAGCTGCTGCCACAGAATCTGGTCTTTCTGTGTTTTCTATTTGGGGAAACGCAGATAAATAGTTGTCCTCTATTAGGTTTTCTAGTATGGAACTGTCTAATACTGCATCTATATCAATGGAGTTCAGTCTTTCGTTTACTTCTTGAACCAGAGATTTGTCTACTATATCATCGATATACATTATTGCTACACTGGTCTTAGATCTTCTGCCTACCTTTTTCATTTTAATCTTCAGGTTTACATCCTTTATCCTTCTTCTAACTAAGGTCATATTTACTTTTACAGATTCAGTAAATCCATCTCGGGGTCCTCTGATTACTGTTTCAGTTTGTGGTTCGCTAACACCTCTGGCAGGCCAACCCTTAGTATCGAATACTAGGCCTTTATCTATATTCTCAATTAAAATGACTGTATCTCCTGACAGTATGGCATCTACAATATTTTCAATACGGTATTCTTCTTTAATGTCTACTGTAGATAGGGTTTCTTTCGATATTATGTCTATTAAAGAAGTTTTGAAGCCATTTAGTGAGAAAGACTTTATTTCTTCTTCTATGAATAGGGAATATATGGCATGTTCGGCAATGTATTCTTTACTTACTAAACCATCTATGAAAATAAAGGTCATTTTCACTTTGAAAATATCTCCTACTTCTATTTTTCTAAAAACTACATCATCACAATCTGTAAACATATGCTTTAATACTTGTTCATTTTTTTCTAAACTTTTAAGTAGTATCTTTTGCATTTAATTTCTCCTTATATCTATGATAAATAATATGATATACATGAGAAAGCCTATGGTCATGTAGGTGTATGCTATGATTTTGACTACTAGAAGCTCTTTCATATAACCTATTTGTTTATATCTTTTGCCATCTAACAATAAAGTGGCTAAGCCAACAGCAGCTACCATCAAATAAAACAAAATACCCACCTCCTGTAAATACTATGATTTACAAAAGATGGGTAATATATACGGACAATTTAAATTGTATGTGTCTCAAAAATCCTTGCCTTCAGGTATTTTTCCCTTAATTTTTTTTTGGAAAACTGGAGTTTATCCTTGTCTTCATACAATCCAAATACTGTAGGTCCGCTGCCACTCATTAAAGACCCTAGGGCTCCAGATTTCATCATATCTTTCTTGATTTCAGATATGATGGGATGCTGTTTTATGACTACTTCTTCCATTACATTTATGATATTTTCTCCAAGGGACTTTAAGTCCTCCTTTTCCATGAAGGATATTATTTTTTCCGTATCTAGTTTTGGTTTATTTGATAGTTTTAAATTCTTATATACATCAGCAGTAGAGATGCTTATACCAGGGTTTACTAGGAGTATATTTTTGCCTCCAAAGGATTTTAGCTTTGTCAATTTCTCGCCTATGCCCTGTGCCAATGCTGTCCCTCCCATGATACAATAGGGTACATCTGCTCCTAGCTCCACTCCCATTTGTTTTAACTCTTCTTCACTTAAGTTAAGTTGCCAAAGTTCATTGAGTCCTTTTAGCACCATAGCAGCATTTGAGCTTCCTCCCGCTAGACCTGCGGCAATGGGGATTTTTTTGTGTATTCCAATTTGTATGCCTTTGTTTATGCCTGTTTTTTCCTGTATCTTCTTCCAAGCTCTATAAACTAAATTTGTAGAATCCAAAGGAAGGTCCTTCTCATTGCATTCTAAAACTATGTCTTCTTTGATTTCACTTAAGGTCAATGTATCACTTAAGTCTATTTGCTGCATTATGGTGTTGAGTTCATGATAGCCGTCTTGTCTTTTGTATAATACATCTAGTCCTAAATTGATTTTTCCATAGGACTCTATTATGATCTCTTTCATCATGCTTCTCCTTTGTAAGAATTTCATTCATATATTATATCATAGTTCATAGAATTTGCTTATATTAAATTTAAAAAGATACATCGATCTTCTTTTCTATGATTATTTTTTCTCCTGGCATTATGTTGCCGGAACTAATATTTTCATTGGCCTGTAGTATTTCTTCCATGGTGGTATTATATCTCTTAGCTATATCCCAAAGTATATCCTCTTTTTGGACTATATATATGGTTATACTAGGTCTATTTCTCTTGTCTATTAGCTCCCCTGTTTCATCTATGGAGTTTATGACCTTAAGCAGCCTGTTTCTGCCAATGGTCAATCTATGCTTGATAGGCACTTCTATATTAAATCGTTCTTTAGAAATATTAGTTTTTATGGCTTCTGGCTCTAGGTTTATTTCTATGAAGGCATCTGATATTTTTTCTTCTATTGGCAAATAATATTTATATGGGACTTCTTCTTTAAAGGTCTTAATTTCTTCAGTTTCTTCTTCTAAGTAAATTCCTTGTAAAGAAAGGATCCCTTCTACTGTTATTCCCTCATCTATAAATCTACTGTCTATAATGGTTGGATGACCTGATATATCATAGATTTCTTTTATTTGATGTTCAAATAAATCCTTATATATATTTTCTCTGTGAACTATAGTTTTTATGTTTTCCATTAGATTTATATCTTCTGTATCTACTTTAATTTTTTCTTTAGTTGAGTAGGCATCTATTACCAAGGATTTTTCGTTTTCTGAAAAGGCTGCACCAGAAATTCTAAGTTTAGTTTCTAAATCTAATACTTTCAGTTCTCCTTCACCATTTTCTAATACTTCATAGCCACCTTCTACTACTTCTAAGGTAAGCTCAGCTTGGGAGCCTTCCAAGGAACCTGGTACTTCTAAGAAATGACTAAAGGGTATTTCCTCCTCTATGGTAGCAATCTTATTTTCCCCATAATAGACTATCCTAGCATTTACTATGCCAGATACTATTATTCTATCCTCTACTACTGCTACTTCCTGTTCATAGGCCTTTATACTCATTTTTAAGATTTCTTCTATGGCAGGCTTTTCTTCTTCTATTTCAAAGGCTTCCTTTACAATAGCATAGGAGGTTTCTCTACCATAGATTTCCTTGTATCTAATGGTTTCTTTTAAGGTCTGTAGACTTTCCTTTTCTCCTACTCCTTTGATTATTTCCTTGGTTTTTATTTCTTCTACCTTTCCTTCTAGGTTGATTAAGGCCCTTAGGGCAAGCTTTCTTTCATCTAGTACTTGTTCTTCTATATATTCAATATTTGGTCTTATTTTGGCAGACATATCTTCTGTAATGCCTTGTATTGCTATTTCCTCCCTAAAGTCGGAATTGGCATCTATGGTATATATATTGTTGCCTTCTTCTTCAGATTTATAAACTACCTTGAACTTTACTACACCAGTTACCACAAGCCTATCTCTGATCACCTTAGTAGCTAATACATCTACAGTTCCATCAGTCCAAAGGATTTTTTCTATATTCGGTTTTGATGGGTTTAAATATACTTCTGTCTCTACTAGGGCTTGGGTCTCTTCTTTACCTTTTAATTCCTCCATTTTCAGGATGTCCTTTATTAATTCAACTGACATAATATCCCCCCTATTATTTCTCTTATATATCCTATGAAGATATATATGCCAGATAGTCCTAAATAATGAATAAAATAAAATAACTGTACAATTTTCAGTGCTTACTGATATTGTACAGTTATTTTTTAAGAAATCTTTACTTCTGGTTGAGCTTGTGAGCAAATAGTTACTTCAACTGTTCCCGTCAATACATCTGTGTAGGTATAAGATACCTTTCTGGAACTATCATATTCATTGCAAATCCTAACAATAAATAGATTTGGGTATGCTGCCTCCAATATTCCTTCCCTAACTATGGTCTTTTTTCTTCCTTTATTTGCCCTTAATATTACATTCTTGCCAATACATTTCTCGATGTCCTTCCGAATTCTGATTAAAATATTCTTTTCTATAAAGCAACCCACCTTCCATTAATTGCTCCCCGACTTTCGAGGGCAGAAGGAGTGTTTCGGACACTCATGGATGCATTATATCATAGTAAAGTGATTTTGTCAAATAAGTAAATTATTATACTATTCTTGAGTTCTTTTGTCAATTGTAAATCGAAATTTTTTATAATTTATTATGTTTCTTTTTAGAATCTAGCTTTAGTTTATTTTTTAACTATTTTTGTCATATTTTATATTTTTTTGGTTGGGTTCTTATGTATTGTGGTATAATGTGATATAATATCTTTAATCGGATACGGAGGAGGGACAGTTTTGAAAGGAACAATCGTTTCTGCATGGGTTCAAACTTGTAGGGCCTTATATGGCGATGAAATAACCAATGACGCATTGGAAAGTTTCAACTTAAGTAAAAATAGGATATTTACACCTACGGAGGATATTGAGGATAGGGTTGGAAGGGGAATCATAGAGTATATCGCTAAGAAACTAGGGAAAACTTCTGATGAAGTATGGAGAGCCATGGGTAATGATAATGTATTTACTTATGCCAAGATTTATCCTGCATTTTTTAGATATAAAAATTTGTATTCTTTTCTTCAAGCAATGTACGATATTCATGTGGTTGTAACGAAAAGGATTCCAGGAGCTAATCCTCCAATATTAGGTATAGATCCAGTGGACAAGTATACTGCCCATATGACCTATTCTTCTAAAAGAGGGATGTTTTCTTATTTCCACGGTATGTTGGAAGGTGCAGCAAAATACTTTAAGGAAGACATCAAAGTTGAAGTATTAGAAAAAACAGATACTTTTACAAAAATTGGTATCACTTTTCCTGAAGAAATATTCCTTCAAAGAAATTATAAATTGAATAAGGTATTGTCCTTAGGATTTATAAAAAGTGTAGAAGGAAAAATGGCCTTAGCTTCTTTGATTTTATTAGGAATTCCAGGAGCATTGCTCATTAAATTTGTAGATAGCTCCATAGCTTTACCTGGTATTTTAGGGTTGTCAGTGGCTGTGCCATTTTTAGTTGGGAAAGGACTATTTGCCCCTCTTAAGGCTATTAATAGCTCTTTGGACAAGCTTGTTGACAAGGATTTGTCTTTGGTTGAAGCTATATCTACTAACGACTTCTTCGAGGATATAAACGATAAGATAACTGCTGTAAAGAACAGTATCAAAACAGATTTTGTTGGCTATAAAGGTACTACAGATGAGTTAAATGTATTTGCAGATAGATTTGCTGAGATTTCTAGCAATATGAGCTATACTTCCAACGAGATATCCAATGTTGTAAGCCAAGTTGCAGGAGGAGCGGTAAATCAAGCTGAAGAAACAGAGCATGCAGCATATAAGTTAAATAGCTCTGTCATCTCTTTAAATGATGTGGTTAAAAAGGAAAATCAAGGAAAAGATGATCTAGAAACTGCAGTAGTTCAAATAAATAAGGGTTTTGAAGATTTACAGAGTACTTCTGAAAGCTTGAGTCATATTTTGCTACAGTTTTCTCAAGTAAAGTCTAAGGGCCAGGAACTGCAAAACAGGGCTAACCAAGTTCGTGATATAGTTGAAACTGTTGAAAAAATAGCAGAACAAACTAATCTGCTAGCTTTAAATGCTAGTATTGAAGCTTCTAGGGCTGGAGAATATGGTCGTGGCTTTACTGTTGTTGCTATGGAGATTAGAAAATTAGCTGAGGGTTCTAAAGAAGCTGTTCAAACTATAAATGCTAATCTTGAATCCTTTATTAGCGATATTGATGGCTTTGTATTTGATATATCAGACCAATATAATATTCTTGAAAGAGAAAATGTTAAGTTGACTTCTGTTGCAGAAGAAAATCATACTTCTATAGCATCTATTTCCAAAGTATCTAATTTAATTGTTGAATTGACCAATGAACTAACTAAGGAAACTCAAAGCATAAATACCATATCTGAAGGTATCGAGTCTTTGGCTGCCATTGCTGAGGAGAATTCAGCTTCATCCCAAGAAGTTTCTGACAATGTTCAAGCCTATACTGAGGAAATAAAGAGAATGATTGAGAGTATACATGAGTTTAAGAAAGTAAGTGTGGAGTTTAGTAAGGATTTAGAAAAATATATAGTTTAGTGGACAGAGGGACAGGAGTTGTGTCCCAGTCAACCAAAAAACATATTAGTTATATAGATGGCGGAAAGGAGACCTGCTAAATCAGCTATTAAGCCTGCTGATATGGCATGTCTCTGTTTTTTTATATTTATGGATCCAAAATATATTGCCAATACATATAGGGTTGTTTCGCTGGAACCCATCATTACTGCTGTCATTCTGGCGCTTAAGGACTCTGGACCATATGTGGTAGCTAATTCACTTACTATGGCATGGGAACCAGAACCAGATAGAGGTCGCATTAGGATCATTGGAACTACTTCTTTTGGTATGTTGAGTAGGGATGTTATGGGATTTAGTGCTTTAGTTAAAAGAGCCATGGCTCCCGACTCTCTAAATACTCCAATGGCTACTAGCATGGCTACAAAGGATGGGATTATTCTAATGGCTGTTGTAAATCCGTTTTTTGCTCCTTCTATAAAGGCTTCGTATACTTTAATTTTTTTCATCATTCCATAAAGTATTATGCCTACCAACATAAATGGAATGGCAAATTTAGATAGAAATTCTATGGTTTTAAGAAACATCTAGACTTTCCTCCTTTGCCTCTTTATTTCATAGGTTGGTAATCTTTGTAGAGATTTTGCTGCAATTATGGCTGCTGTTGTAGATATGGTGGTGGATATTATGGTTGGTCCTATTATTTCTGTTGGATTGGGTGCTCCTGCTGCTGCTAATATGGCTATGGTTGTAGCTGGTATTAGGGTTACTGATGATGTATTTATGGCAAGAAAGGTGACCATGGCGTTGGTGGCTGTGTCCTTATATTTATTTAGCCTTTGTAGTTCTTCCATGGCTTTTAGCCCAAAGGGTGTGGCAGCATTTCCTAAGCCCAATATATTAGCTGAGATATTCATGATCATGGCTCCCATGGCGGGGTGTGTCTCTGGTACATCTGGAAATAAAAAAATCATTATAGGCTTTAAAGCCTTT
>Ga0265293_10003510_pt1 | contig 29047 bp, 42 predicted proteins | sample Munlanlewell138R_FD_192505 | JGI IMG/M metagenome (GOLD analysis project Ga0265293, IMG submission 192505) | Leachate microbial communities from a municipal landfill in Southern Ontario, Canada - Leachate well 138R | ecosystem: Engineered > Solid waste > Landfill > Unclassified | place: Canada... | reverse complement strand
CGAAAGACAACCAACAAAACATTTAGCATGCAGCATGATGAGTTATTTAGGTTGGCTTATGCATTCGGATTCTTACATTTTGTATAAGAAGTATTTTAAAAATATAAAACTTATGAAGGAGTTTATCAGACATGGAAATTAGAAAAATTAAACAAGAATCAACGCAAGTACCAGATGATACAGCTATCAGACATCTAAGTGGTACAATTTATGAACTCATCGGTAACGAGAACGTCACGCCAAAACAAAAAATCATGGACGGCGAAGAAGTGACAGTGTATGAGTCTGAATTGACACACATCACAACGTCAATTACAAGACGTGACGAGATGATTTCCGCACTTATTAGATTGAGATACACCCAAGACACTGAATTTGCACTCGTCAACAAAGGCATTCTAAATGCACAAGACCCAGAATACTTAGCTTATAGATCATACGTGGACTTATGCAAAGAGCAATCCAATACGTATTACGGCAATTAGCTAGAATATGGAGTTGGACAAAACCATATCTTACATGGAAGATGTTTCCAATCGTTTTAAGCATATGGGTTTTAACTAATGGTATATGGTATGTATTGGCCTTCATGAACATTGGGTGGATTTCATGGGCTGCAAGGGCTTATTTAGCATTCCTATATATGCCATTCACTCCAGAGAAAATCATCATTGTTATATTTGCGCCAATTATTTATAGATTCATATACAGAGAAGACTTTAAAAAGGAGAATAAAAATGACACAATCGAAAGCAAGAGCTAAGGTTCACGATGTCTTAATTAAGACAGGCCCTGGCATAGAAGATTTCGGATACATTCCTTTAGGTCAAGTTAAAGTTAACGGAGTACCGCTCGCAGAACTCATCGATCAAACCAAAGCTGACGCTAGTAAGAGATTGGATGTATTAGAAAAAGAATCATCAGAACTAAAAAAAGAAAATCAAAGACTCGAAGATGAAGTCAGAAAAACACTCGATGAAAACAAATCATTGCGTGAAAGATTAGACAAGTTAGAAACCGTCTTCGAAAAAAATATAAGGGAGTGGCTTACAAGATGAAAAAATTAATCAGCGGACTATTCAATGTATTTATTTACGCAAACTTAATATTCGCACTAGCTAGTGCAACATATGCCGCGCTTCCTGCAGAATATCAAGTGTTACAAGGATTAGATATTCACTTTATCTTAATCGGTGGTGGGACTACAACACTTCTGGGAAGCGCTGGGCTCTATTTTAAACACTTAATGGCTAAACATGACATAGAAGTCAAGGACACCACAAACACCGCTCTAGAGAAGTTTCTAACGCTAACTAGAGAATATGCACGACTTAGCAAAGAAAACCAAGACATTAAGTCGTTGGTTCAAATGTTGATAACGAAGCAAGATCAAACCAATAAACTGCTAGAGACAGATTTGTCCGCCAAACTATCGAACCCTTTAATTGACGAAACTGTTAAGGCTCTGATAGAAGGTGTGTTGAATGAAAAGTAAAATCCTAAGAATACTAACCCTATCGCTACCGCTTCCAATTTATTTATTCTTGAATGCTGTTCTATTTAGTGTCACGCCAGATGTGACGATCAACGCAAAGATAGAAGACATCCAAGTTATTAACTACATTGAAGAAGACACGTACTTTATCTACTCTAACGAAACAACAACGTTTGAAGGCGGATACACTGTATTATTTAATGGCATGATTGGAGCAGTGATTGAATCTGGAGATATCATACGCGTTGGGTACACATATTATGACTATACCGAAAACAAAGAAGGTGTCATGGAACTTGTCAATCTTAAACTCATTGAGAAACAACAAAGTTATAAAATTCCTGTGGCGTTCTTTATATCCGCCTTAGGCGTTCTGATCGTCGCATTAGTTGTTATGGGTAAAATGGATATCATGAAGACATACCCTAGAATATCAGCTTTAATTGCGCTATCTACAGGGACACTTGTTTTATATATCATTGATACGATTGTGTCTAATCTGTTAGGGGTATTTATTGTTGCTACTGTGTCATGGGCTATTTATTGTATTGAATACACGTTCGCGCACGGGAAGATAACTAAAACAGAAAAAGAAAAGAAGACAAACGATTTAACAGCTCTTCTAAAGGCGGCACTCAATGAATAAATTATTAGACAACGTATACAAGTACTCAGTATGGATTGTTACTTCACTTGCAATTATCGGCTACTTTGCATACAAGACACTTACGTTTGACGGTTCGATTGAATCTGTTTTAAATTCATGGGATACATGGACAAACCTTGCATTTATTATCTTCTTGAATATTACGGTTCAATCTGGAGCAATTGATTCCGGTATATCGAATGGTCTGTCAAGTGAAGAATTCGAACTTGCGGATAAATTAAATAACAAGATCATCGGAAGCGTGAACAATGAAATGGATGATTTTAGAGTATTCATTAAGAAGTTGAACAAAGCAGAACTTCTAAGAATGCAAGAAGACTTCCTATTTGCTGTCGGAGATAAGAAGGTCGAAGATCTATCCGATAAAGAATTAAAGAAGTTTAAGAAGTTGAAACCGATACAGCATAACGTGTATGGTTTTAATCTCCCTCTGTTCTATGAATTGACAAGAGACGGTAAAATCAACTACAGGGCGTCATTTAATAGAAACAAAGGTAGAGCTAAAGCTAGGATCATGAAAATCGTTTCTGGTGTCATGTTTGGTGGTTTAACCATTAATATGGCATTCAACACGACAGGTCTAGGAGAAGCTTTAGTGAGTGTACTTATTATTGGTATAGGACTCATGTTAACATTTGTGATGTCGTTTGTGCCCTACACATTTAAATTAAGGTTTGATTTACCTAAAAAGGTTATCTTAAAAAAGACTCTATATGATTCTTACATTGATTACAAAACGGGAAGTCATAAACTCGTTAAGGTTAACCAAGAAGTCAAATTAAAAGATGAAGTTATCGAAGTAGTAAAACCAGAAGAAACTAAACCAGAACAAGCGTCTAAAGAATAGGCGCTTTTTTATTGTAAAAATATAAAAATAAAATGCAACCAAAAGTGTTGACAATATGCAACCGATAATATATAATAAGGCTACAAACGAAAAAGGAGAAACGACAAATGAGAGTTTATAAGGACGATTTAGGAACTGTAGTATTTAGTGATGACATGTACACAACAACATACTTTGGGGATGATTGCTGGTTAGATCCGCAAGACGACAGCAAGACATGTCATGAAGAAGTAGACCCAAACGATTGGGATGTGTTCATGAGTTGGTGTAAACAAGAAGGCAAAGACCCAAGAAACGCAAGCAGCGTTAGAGAATATATGGTGTTGGTGGACAAATGACATATAAAATATTAGACCCTAACAATGGCGCATTGAAAGATACCGTAGAAGTTAAAGACCTACAGACGTGTAACCAAGTGTTCATGTACAAATTATTAGGCTGGAAGGTGGTGGGAATGAATGATCAAGGCCAAAATGAAAGAACAAGGAATCACAGTAGTTCAAGCAGCAAAACATCTCGGCATACACAGAAACTCGCTGCATAGAAAATTAGTCGGTTCACGAAAGTGGGCATATAAGGAAATTGGGAAAATGGCGCGCATGTTAGGAATGACGCGTTCAGCATTCGTACAAGAAATGAGAAAGGACATTGAAACGTATGAGAATAGTCAAGAATAAACTTACAACCGAAGAGTGGAATATCTATACATTCTTAAAAGAAAATTGTTTAGGCGAGCAAAACGCAATACACATGAAGGACCTCGCAGTTAGAGCTAATATGTCAGAACGAAAAGTTAGACAATCAATTAGCAATATCACAGTTTATAAACCAGGGTACACAATTATTGCAGCAAACAACAAAGGATATTATATCCCAACAGAAGAAGAACGTAAAAATGCGAATGGCATGCTTAAGAGTAGAGTCAAAGGTGCAATTGAACGCATGATAGCTAACGATCCAGAACAAGTCAATTGGTTGTATGGATATATCACAGACATTAAACACCGTTACGATAACCCACCGCAAAATCAAATGAAGTTACCGCTTAATGGAAAAGCGGAAGATGTCAACTACACAGCTGACAAATACAAAAGACAAGTCTAAGAAAGGATAAAAATAGACATGGAAAACGCAGTTATTAAAAATGATTTAACCGTACAAGTTGTACAAAAAGAAGGAAGTATTCAATTCAACAATTATGAAGAGTTGAAAAGTGAAGTAAAGGCAACCCTTGAATCATACAAAGGTTTGCATCTAACAGATGATAACAAGAGTGAGATCAAATCGAAGAAAGCAGAACTCAACAAAGTATCAAAGAATTTAAATGATGAACGCATTCGTATTAAATCAGACTTCATCAAACCGCTTGAACTGTTCGAAAGCCAAGTCAAAGAAATCACGACATTGATTAAAGACGCTGTAGAAACTTTAGACACGCAAGTTAAGCAGCAAGAAAACCAAGAAAAGAAAGAAAAAGAAGATAGACTACGCAAACACTTCGATGAATTCAAAGCATTGCACGAAAATATCGATTTTGTAGCGTTTGAAGACGTTAACCTTAATATTACCCTATCTGCAAGCGAAAACAAGCTTAAAGACGAAATTAAAGCGTTTGTTGATAAAGTTCTATTAGACATAGAAGAAATCAACTCTGATGTCAACCAAACGAGATTACTCGCTAAGTATCGTTTGAGTAAGGATCTACAAAAAAGCCGCATTGAGTTGAACAGAGAGTTACAACAAGAACAAATTGCAGCTCAACCTAAACCAGAACCAATTATTCAACCAACAATCAAACCCGTTGAAAAGGTTATTGAAGTAGAAGAAGACATCACGGTAGAATTCACAGTCACAGCTACAAGAACTCAACTTGTCAAATTGAGAGAATACATGAAAGTAGAAGGTATTAAATATGAATAAAGATGATATCAAAAAATTAAATGCAGAAGCATTAGAAGAACAAATCGCGCCTGTTAAATATGAAATTGACGGACATGAAATTAAGTTGTCGCCAACAATCGTTAAAAGGTTTATCACAGGCGGCCAAGAAATAACAGAGAGCGAATACAAGTTGTTTGTTGAATTGTGTATTGCTCGTAAATTGAATCCATTCTTAAAAGAAGTTCATCTGATCAAGTACAGTGACACAAGCACTGCACAAATTGTTGTCGGTAAAGACGCTATTGTAAAACGTGCTGTCACACATAAGAGTTTTAATGGGAGACAACAAGGTGTCATTGTGAAGACAGAAGACGGAAAGATTGAATATCGTAATGGTGCATTAGTCATCGAAGGCGAAACATTAGTTGGCGGTTGGGCTAGAGTATACCGCAAGGGTTGGGATTATCCTGTTGAAACAGCCGTATCACTTAAAGAAGCTATACAAACTAAGGGAGACGGGAAACCTAACACAAATTGGGCAAATAGACCTGCTACAATGGTTGAAAAAGTCGCATTAGTTAGAGCGTTAAGAGAAGCATTTGTAGAAGATGTAGGCGGATTGATTGACGAAGACGAAGCGTGGCAAAACATGAACAACAAGCCAACCGGTAGCGTCGTAGAAACAACCGTTCAAGTAGACCCAACAACAGGCGAAGTAGAAGTTCAACCGGTACAAAAAAAGAAAAAATCACTAGATGACATCTAATATCCACATATTAGGCAGTTCGAGTAAAGGCAACGCCATAGTTTATTTTGACGAAATCATGGTAGACTGTGGCGTTAACTACCAAACGTTAAAACCGGTTGAAGATAATATCCGTTTGGTATTGCTAACGCATAGGCATGGCGATCACTTTAAAACCACTACGATGAAATCATTAGCCAAGAACAGACCTAGCTTGTTATGGGGAGTTCCAGAACATCTAGAAGACATGTTTGTAAAACTCGATATCCCTAACTATGTTGTATTTAGGGAAAGCAAAGCGTATTCATTTGGAGATTACATCATCAGTCCTTTCAAACTGTATCACGACGTTCCTAACGTTGGGTGGAGAATTATCCACAAACCAAAAGACTACAAAGTATTTCATGCGACCGACACGTTTACACTAGACGGTATTCAAGCTAAGGGATATGATCTATACGCTATTGAATTCAATCATGACGCGGATAGAATCATGGATGATATTATTTCCAAGCTATCAAACGGCGAATATGCGTACGAAGTCAAATCAATGGAGAATCATTTAACATTCCAAAAGGCACAAGCATTCTTTGATGAAAACAAAAAAGGGTCTAGTGAACTAGTGAAGCTTCACATAAGCAGCAGGTACATAGAAGAAGGTATCCTATCATGAAAATTGTTTCGAATAAAATATCCAGGGAAGGTAGATCAATCATTATTGATACCGACTTATCTGAATACCACATTCAAAAACTAATGCAAGAAATTGAACGTGTGGAAATGTACGAAGTCACAATCAAGCAACATAAAGAATCAAGGAGCGTCAAACAAAACAAATTACTCTGGGCAATTATTGAAAAAGTATCAGATGAAGTGAACGGTTCACATCGAGAAGACGACATCTGGAACGTATATAAAGAATTACTTAGACGTGCAAATGTTAAGTACGAAATTGTAGCAGCTGAAAAGAAGGCAAAACATATCCTTGATGAACACTTTAGATACGTCGAAGAACTTCCAAATAGTTTGACAACACAAAAAGGAAGAACGCTCATTGCTTATAAATGTTACATCGGTTCTAGCAAGTTTAACACAAAGGAAATGAACGAACTTATCGAAGCTGTAAAAGATTACGCTGCGGAGTATGGAATCGTTGATCACGAGATTCAAATGTTAGAAGAAGCATATCAATGAAAAGAACAGAAGCAACTAAGATTACCCTTAAGGTAAGAGAAGAAGTTATGCGGAGAGATCGCCATAGATGTATTGTCTGCGGCGCTTCACATGGCCTGCAATGCGCTCACATATTTTATAATCGTTCACACGGCGGTTTAGGTGTTAAAGAAAATCTTGCTATGCTATGCGTTGATTGCCATATGAAGTTAGACAACGGACTAAAAAAACATAGTGAACCGATAGCACTGATCACAAAATCATACTTAAGGAGTAAATATCCAAATTTAGATGAATCAACACTAAAATTCAGAAAGGACTCATCATGGTAGAAATATATAAGAACATCGACACAATGGTGGTATTCGAAAAGAAAAACGATATGTACAAAATAAAGGTTAGAGCAGATATTCATTTAAACCACACAAATACATATCAGTTTACAGAAGAAGAAGTAAACACCATTTTAAGAGCATTTAAACTCTTAGACGATAAGAAGTTCATAAATGAGCCACAAACGGCGGAAGGGATACAAAATGAATAGATCAATACTAGTTGGGAGACTTACAAAAACTCCAGAATTAAAATCAACTCAAAGTGGGATATCAGTCGCAGCATTTACTGTAGCGGTAAATAGACCGTTTTCGAATGAGTCTGGCGAACGAGAAGCAGACTTCATACAATGTGTTGTTTGGAGAAAGCAAGCTGAAAACTTAGTCAAATACTGTGATAAAGGTTCACTTGTTGGAATTGAAGGTAGGATACAAACAAGAAGTTACGAAGATGATAAGGGCAATTCAAAGTATGTAACGGAAGTTGTATGCGATCAGATAACGTTCTTGGACACAAAGAAGAAAGAAGAAGACAACAGCGGTTATCAACCTGATCCAGAATTTCAAGAAGATAAAGTCCCAAACACCCAAGAAGAAGATTTACCATTCTAAATTGATAAGCGGCATTTTAAGTAGTGCCGCTTTTTTTATAAAAGATAACAAAAGTATTGCAAATGATATTTAAAGTGTGTATAATGAAATCAAGAAAGGGGGTAATGTTATGAATGACAAGCCCGTATATACAGTAGAAGAGTTTGCACAAATCATGGGAGTTAAGCCGCTAACAGTCAGACGTTGGATTAAAAATGGTGAAATTCAAGTTATCAGATTGGGACGAACAGTCCGTATTAGTAAAGACGAATTAAAAAGGAAGGAGAAGTAACGATGACAGGTCAAACAAAAAAATACTTCTGGTTAAAACTTGATCGAAACTTCTTCAAACGTCACGACATTCAAATTGTAGAAAGTATGCCTAATGGGAAAGATTATGTGTTATTCTATCTAAAACTTCTTGTTGAAAGTATAGATCACGAAGGTATGCTAAGGTTCAACGAAATGATTCCATACAACGACTCAATGCTTGCGACAATCACTAACACAAATATTGACATTGTGAGAAGCGCTATAAAGGTGTTTCAAGAACTCAAACTTATGGAGTTATTCGACGATAAGACATTGTACCTAAAAGAAACTCAAAAAATGTTAGGAGAATCATCATCAACACAACGAGTTAAAGCATTTAGAGAGAGACAAAAGCAAGCACAATTAATACATAGAAACGTTACTGAAACGTTACATGAAACGGAGATAGAGAAAGAGATAGATATAGAGATAGAGAAAGAAAAAGATATAAAGAGTAAAAAAGAGCCTGTTTTCTATTTCGAAAATCTAGAACTTAATAAAACATTTATCGATTTCATGAAGATGAGAAAATCTCTTAAAAACGGTGCAATGACAGAACGAGCTATTAAGATGATGATCAACAAACTTAATGGGTATGACATTGATGTTGCTATCCAGATGTTAGAACAAAGCATTCTCAATAATTGGAAAGACGTTTACGATTTAAAAGTTGAGCATAAAAAACTATCAAAAACGCAACAGAAAGATAAACGCACAGATGATATGTTAACTCGCGCTATGAAAGAAGGTGCATTCGATGAATAAAGCTGCATTTAATAAAGGTATGGTCATGCTAACTGTTTATTATAACAATTTCGAATTTAATATCCTTCCGGACACTGAAACTGAAAAGTTGAAATATCAAGTATGGCAAAATGCATTATCAAGCATACCAGAAGACATCTTCGAAAAAGTGATCACAAAGTATTGTATCAGTAACGTGTTTGCGCCGAATAGCCCAACAGCTATACTTGCGTATTATGAGCAACAATTATTAGAACAAGAACCGAGCGCCCAAGAAGAGTGGGAAGAAGTATTAAAAGGGATTCGAAAACATGGTTTAAGGTATAATTCAGACCGCTTCTATCAATCATTAAAACCATTCACAGCAGAGTGTGCAAGAAAGATTGAGTCACGACTAGCTGAACTATCAGAAAGCAATAGAGAGTTTGTTATGAGAGATTTTATCGGCCTATACAACGGGTCGGTTAAAATTAAAGTAAAAAACCAACTCATGTTGCAAAACGATAAATTAAAGTTGATTGAATGACACTACTTGATCAGATGATAGAAGAAGCAAAAAAGGCATATGAAGAAGCTAAGGTAAAATACACAGACCTTGTTAAACTAAGAAGGGAGATTCAAAATGGAGTATGTTATCCAGATAAACGAGATGACGTTCCTAAAGAACAGTAAGTTTGATACGGAAAACATCGAAGAAGCTAGAACATTTGGAAGTGAATCGAAAGCGCAAAAATATTTGAATCATCATTGCGAAGGAACGGCTAGCGTCGTACCTAAATCAAAAATAAAAGAACAATCTAAAAAGGGAGAATAAAAACATGGAAGATCAAAGTAAAGTATTAGTAAATTTAGACGAGTATAAAGAATTCGTCATTAGCCAATATGAAAACGGCAAGTTGAAGAAGACACTCATAGAAGATATCAAAGAATTAAAACAAAGTAAAAATGAACTTGAAGGTCGAATTTTGATATTAAACGAGAAATTAAAAAACAACAAAGAAATCGTTTTAGGTTTAACATTCAAACGTAACAAAATGGGTAGTGACACCAGAAGTGAACAAATTGAACTAAGTGGCCAATGGGCAGGATTTGAAAAAGAAGCTCAAAAACGTTTATTTGAACTTGGGTACACAGAAAAAGAGCTCATCGACTACATCAACGAACAATGGGACATCAGAGAATGTCCACAAGAAATGGTATCTGATGATGAGTCCTGAAAAAGTAATTGTAATATCAATTCGACCTGAACACGCATTAAACATCTTAAACGGCAGTAAGACATTAGAACTACGTAAAAGCGTTCCTAAGGGCTATGTAGGTTGGGTGTATGGGTATGTGACTAAAGGTAAACCGTTATTAGTTAGAATGTTTGGAAGATATACACTATCAGATAGAAGAATTGAAGATTTAGGCGATTTTACATTAAGTGGAAAAATAGTAGCAAGATTCTGGTTTGATGAATATAAAACACTTGAATATCGCAAAAAGAACAAAGTCTTAATGTGGGATAACAATTATTACTATTACACAGAAGAAGATAATACATATCGCAATGTTCAATGGATTCTAGATGAACTTCGTCTTGAACATCAACAAGTGTTAGACTACGGCAAAGAAAAAGACCTATATGCATGGCACATAAAGAAACTTGAGATATTCGATAAGCCTATGCAGTTGGGTGGGTTTAAAAAAGAAGAATATGCAGTCATGCCTAACGGAGTGTTTCCTTGTTACCAACCATTAACACATGGCCCTCAATCATGGCAATATGCTTATATATTAGGTGCAAAACAATGACAAAAGACCAAAGACACCAATACAAAAGCATGAAGAAAAGAATTATCAGAAGGATCAAAAATCACAGATATGTTGAACTTCAAAAGCTTAAACAATTCAAAAAAAATCTAAAAAAGGAGATTAACAATGCCATTTGATATCGATTTAAACGACATGGAATCAGTAGAAGATCCAGGTAAGGTTATACTTGATCCAGATTATATGACGTTAGAAGAAGCGCAAAACATCATCTTGCTGACTATTCACGAAGATAATGACGAAGCGCAGATAGCGTATGAAGTTATTGATAACGCTTTAAGGGAACTTGTCGCAGTAAAAAAAGCGTTAGGAAATGAATTGAAACACATCTTGAATCATTACGAGAAGGTAAACCATGAATCTAAATGACAAATTAAAGGCACAAGGTTTTGGGATCATTGATGTGTTTGGGGTTGGTGTTATTCTAGTCAAGGATAAAAAACGTCTAGAATACAGCAAAGCTCGTGGGATTGAAAAAATGGAAGGCACGTGGACGGGAGAAGAATTGAAACTAGTCGATGAACTAGACAATAAGAAAGGGGATGTCTGGAGTGAGTAAAGACGTTAGAAAGCTTCTTGAAGAAGCACAAAAGAAAATCAATCAAGCATTAACTGAATTATCAAAAGAAACAAATGTAGTAGTAGAACCTAAAAAGGCTGGAGAAGAAGAGTATGGTATCATAGGAGAACCTGCGAACATCAAACGTATTCTAAACTCAATCGGCATGGAAGTAACAAAGAATGAGTTAGCAGCTGCAAGCGTCACATACACAAGCGACTTTGACAAAGCTAAACCATTCCAATTTAAAGAAATAAAAGACCAAAAAGGGAATGTATTCATCCAAGTTCCTAAAGCTTACATTAAACAAGAAAATGGCAGCGTGTCTGTTTCGACTAAACAATTAGACGGATACAAGCTTCCGAAAGCGTTTATTGATGAAAACGGAAAAGAATTAGATTGCTTCTACATTTCTAAATATGCGGCTACAAATGACGAAGGAATTGTCACATCCAAGAAAGGACTAAAACACTACGTCAATAGAACAATCGATCAATTCAGAGATTTAGCAAGACATGAAGGATACAGACTTTTAAATGCGTATCGATATGGATACCTTGTTGAGTTATTCAAGATTGAATTTGCAACAGTAGATTCTAAAGCGGTTTTAAAAGGCGTGGTTGATCGTTCTTGGGATGAAGGACAAGTTCCAAGTGGGACATGCAAGCTAGAAGGCATTCAAACAGGATATGACATATCGACAGGTGCGTTTGTATATCGTGGGATAGAAAACCTATTTGGTAACGTATGGCAATTTCTAGACGGTATCTATGCAGATGATCAAGGAGTTCATATTTCACACAACAACAAAGATTATGATCTATTTGTTACATCTGGGAAGAATAAAGATAAATTCATATCGGGCTGGGTATCATCAATGGCAACAAATGAAAACCACCCAGGGTTAAGTTTACCCGTAGGATTGAAAGATAGTGAAAAAGACAGCTATAAGTCTTACTCATGGATTGAATATCATAAAAACAAGCGAGTATGCTTCGTCGGCGGTAATTGGAATGGCAGTTCTGATGCTGGTCTGTTCTTTTGGGGTCTGAACGGCGATCTCGGTAATACGTACTTCAGTGTTGGTGCTCGGCTTTCTGCCGATACCCTTAAAGGGGGTGTGGGGGTGTAACCCACAGGTATGAAAGGACATAATAAAACAACCGAAATCATCGTTGGATATCTTGAACAACAAAGAAAACAAGATAAACAGCTCGATGAAGCAATGAATAAAGCGGATGAGAATAAAAAAACATCCGAAGATATGTGGGGATACATACAAAACAAAGCTAAAGAGACACTTGGCGGCCAAAATGGAGCAGTTGATAGCGAAACAGTATTTGGTTGGGCTCTGCACTACATGCTAGAATCAAACGAAGAGCTGGCTAAAGAAATGCCACAGCCGAAAGCTGTTGAAATGAAACAAGAAGTCAAACAAACACCTAAACCAGAACCAAAGAAAAAAGAGCCTAAGCCAAAGCAAGACACAGGCTATATCCAGATATCGTTATTTGATTAAATGTATTACGACGACTTTGGAATAGAAGTAAGAGAAGCATTTCAAGAATTTTACGAAGGCAAGCAAGGATTGTATAAGAGACATGAAAAAAAGTATATCAAAGAATACAAGTCAGAATATACATACCTTGCGAACACCTTTGTGCCACATGATCTGGATACATGGTTCAAAAATATAGGGAAAACATTTGACTACGAAAAGACGCTTTATGCTAAAATAGATTTATACGATATCCACACGTTGATTATCTCGTATTATTGGCTTTCATCAGAACCAAAAATACAAAGAAGAGTAATATTTGATATGTGTGACAACGGAGAAGGCCTAGAAGTGGTATTCAACGAAGAGTATGTTATCAAAAATATAGGGACATCTCCTTATGCGCTTCTAAGGTGTGACGGAATGTATCACATGGGCGGCTGGACGGATTATGACAAATTTTATAGTCACAAGCAGCGTAAGTTAGATACAAAATCATATCAAATATTAAGAAGTTTACCGTTTTTCAAATATTTGCCATTAGAGAAGTTAAAATTCATCAATCCATACCTACTTATGGACAACAGCAAAAACGAAGAACTAATCTATCAAATAGAAATACTCATCAAAATGGGTAAAACAGCCCTTGCGACTGACGTACATCTGGATAGACGTATCATAGAGCCTAAACACTTTAAACACTTTAAAACAGCAATTACAAAAGGTATCAGGTTAGATGAACTTAAATATAGAATCGCTGAATTAGAAAGAAAAGAACGTGAAGAGAAACAACGCATAGAAAGACGTCACATGTCGAGCGTATTTTCTCAAATGCCGAAGATGATGTACGATCTAGGGGATTATATCATCAGACATCCAAACGATATTAAAGAGCTTGAAACAGAAGGTAGAGTATTACACCACTGTGTATCGTCATATTTGCCTAGAATCGTTAACGGCGAATCAGAAGTGCTACTATTGCGCAAAAAAGAAAGCCCAGAAGATCCATTCTTCACAATAGAAGTACAAAAAGGTAAGTTAATTCAATGTAGAACAATGAAAAATCAAACAGACACAGAAATAGAAGGTTTAGTATCTAGTTGGGTGGACGAGACGAGAAAATCGTTGTTGACATCAATTGAAACAGCGTGATACAATGAAAGTACAAGATGACATCCCACATCTTGTGTCCTTTCTTAGATTTGTCAAAGAAAACAGGCATTTTATGTGTCTGTTTTTTATTATGTTGAAAAATAAAAAATAAAGTGATATAGTTAAATTAAACATAAACACATGACGACTATTGAGTCGGTACAAGTGAATGCGCCACTTATATGCGCAGAAAGGACACGAAATGAAAATAGAATCAGTAAAAAAAGAATTTGAAGATACAAAAGAGAAGTTATATCAAACAGTCAATGAGAAGCTAGGGGCTCTTGTAGTCACAAAGGAAGAAATCGAACGATACAAACAACTGCTCATTGAAAAGAAGCTTCCTTCTGATCGTATAGAGCTAGAACTAGAAAGATATCATATCTTAAAGAAGTTAGACTTTGTACTCAATGAAGATAACGTACATAAACAACTAGATACAGCAATATCATTTCTAGATCAAGCAATTAAGCATTTAACATTCAATTAACACAAATATAACATATACCACGTAAATAAGGGGGTGTAGATAGTGGCTACATCAAGAACACGAAGCAAAGACTTCTGGTTGTCCGCTGAAGGACTTACACTCATCTCTGGGTGGGCACGTGACGGGCTGAATAATACGCAGCTTGCACAAAGCATGGGCATAGGAGAATCAACCCTATACACATGGCAGTCTAAACATAAAGAGATTAAAGAGGCTATAAAGAAGAATAAAGAAATCATCGACTATGAAGTGGAAAACACAGCTCTTAAAATAGCGCTTGGCTACTCACAAGAGTTGGTCGATAAAAAGTATGATGTTGTCAATGGGAAGAAAAAACTAGTAGAAATCAAAACAAGAACGGTGTACTATGCGCCGAACGTCGCAATGCTTATCTTCTGGATGAAAAACAGAATGGGCGACAAGTGGAGAGAAAAATTAGAAGATAAAGATATGGACACAATCAAAGCTATCACAGGCGGATTTGAAGCCTTAGCCAAAATAGGACAAGGTAAATGATCAACACATTCAAAGACTTAATATTCACGGAAAAGTGGGTTGATTGCCTAAACGATGAATCACAGGTCATATTCCTAGAAGGGCCTTCACAGACAAGTAAGACAACGCTAGCTGGCATTAAGTTAGTGCGTGAAGCATACCTAAGCCCAAAAGGTCAAACACTATTCTTCTTATGCGGAGAGTCAAGCGGAACGTTATATCGTAACTTCGTGGACAAAGAAACAAGTATTACCAAGTTATTTAAAGGCGCTGTAAGACACATTGGCGGAAGTCAAAAAGGTGGAGAGCGCATAGAAATAGATGTAGCATATGGAGACTTTGTAGAAACTAAAAACGTCTACATGGTTGGTTATAAGACAATAGCCAGCGAAGACAAGATACTTGGTGGTAGCCCGTATCTGATGTTATTAGATGAAGCTAACAAAGCACATCCAAATTTTATTAAGCAAGCAATCACTCGTGTTGGTTCAGTAGGTATGAAGCTTATTGCAACGAGCAACGGAGATGATCCAGATTTAGAGTTATACAATTATTTGAACGCATGCAGACCACACGAGAAGTATAAAGAGGATGTCCCGTTAACAACAATGGAACAAATGAATGAGGTAGAACCTAAAAAGAGTTGGGCATATTGGTTCTTTGGTTTAGAAGATAGACCAGGGAAAACAGCCGAGTGGATCAAGCGAATGCACGCCACACATCCTAAAGGGTCATTCTACTACAATGCGTTTGTGTTGGGTATACGTGGAGCTACCGACGGCGTACTATATGGACACTTAATGAAGAAGAGTCACATTGTCGACGAGAAGCGCTTAAATTTCAGTTCAATAATTGAGCTGCAGTGCGGTGTTGACGTCGGTTCTGGTGGGTCTAAAGCAACACAAGAAAACGCTAAGACGATTTTTATCCTGACTGCGTTCAGTAAAGAGTACCAAAGGGCTGTTGTACTTGACGCTTATGAAAGCAAGGAAGTATCACACGCTAAAACACTTGACGAGCTTTACATGTTTCTTAGGGATTGGGTCATGATGTTTGGCCACCGATTCCGTTCTATCTGGATTGATAGTGCAGAACGTGCTCTGATTGAAACTGCTAGGGGTAAAGAAAGCCCAATATCAAAACTTGGGGTTACTGTCCAAAGCTCTATCAAGAACACTAAGACGGTCACAGCTAAGTCAAGAGTTGCACTTAAAGAACAATTAATTTACAATGATAGGTTACTATTTACAAATAGACCAGGGGCATTAGAAGCAAGAAGGCAACTTGCTAAGGTCAAGGGTCATATGGGCGAAACAATCGACGAGAATATGCTGCATAACGATTATAACGACGGCTTAGACTACTCACTCACGCCAAACATGACAAGATTACTAAGGAGAAGATAACATGGGTTATGGATTTAATCTAAAGAACGTGTCATTGCTGCACGACTTACAATCTAATGAAAGATATCAGTTTAACCTTTACAGGAATCGTGTATTCTTGACAGGCAACGCTGCAGTTGTACAAAAGTTCTATAAAGTTGACGCTCCTACCTTGATTGATGACTTCTGGGAAAGAAACCAGATTAGGCAGTCTTATTTATATCGAAGCAAGTCTGATGAAGCTTTAGTATTCTACGGAATTATCAAGATGATCAATGACGCTTACGTAAGATTGGTTTGTTCCAACGGATTCAACGTTAGCGTATCCAAAAAAGGTGCTAATACAGAAGACAAAGACAAAACGTCTATTCTGGAAAGCATACTAGACTTTAACAACTTCAAATCGAACAAATGGATGATTGGAGAGTCACTTCAAAGCGGATTAGGTCATTTTGCATACAAGACAGCAATTGATACCGAAATCAGCACCGACTATCCGATCATCGAAATAGTAGAACCAGAATACATCGAAGTGATCAAGAAGCGTGATTTCGTTGTAGGCTATATATTCAAGCAAAGAAAGACCGTAAACGACAGAGAATATGAAATCCACGAGATATGGGAAAAGGACGACAGTGTCGTTATTACCTATCAATTATGGGACGTTACCGATAAACCAACTCAATTGAAGTGGTATGAAGAACCTAAAATACTTGAAGCGTTCGGAATGTCTGAAACAGATGATGTTGTAACAGACTTTAACTCATTGAAAATCATTCCTGTATTGCTCAAAACAAACACAGGTTATAACAGCTGGTTCTTAACTTCAAGTTATGGAGAAGCTGACACACAAGGGTTAGACAAGCTAGAAGATACACTCACAGAGATTCTATCGAGCCTTGCAACTGAAATACGCAAAGCACGTGTAAGAGTTTTAATTGCAGAAGACCTAATTCCACACAATGAGAATGGTGCTCCTGTTGGAGAATATGAACGAGCTCTAAAGGATTATGAAATTATTCGTGGCGATCTAAACGACGCAAAGAACCTTATACAATACGTGCAAGGTAACATCAATGCTGAAAAGTACCTTGAAGTGTCAAAACAGTACATTGCAAACGCGATTAACAAAGCGAAGCTACACCCTATCACTGTTGGAATCACAGGATTAGAAAGCATTGTATCAAGTGCTGAAAGTCAAGTGGAACGTGAAAAAACATCTATCCGAACACGTGAATTAAAACTCAACGGTTGGAGAGAAGCGTTCGAGCACTACTTCAATGTCTTGCTTCAAGTTCACGATTCAATGCATGGCAAAGAAATAGGCGAATACGACATTACAATAGACTTTGGAGAATATGTCAATCCAAGCCCAGAGAATGTTATTACAACAATTGCAGCTGCAATACAAGGACAAGTTATGGATATTAGAACAGCGCTTAAGGAATATTACGGCGATGATAAATCAGATGATGAAATCGAAGCTATAGCACTCAATATCAAAGTTGAGAATAACAAAGCACTAACACCACAAGAAAGAACAAGTGTTGGATTAACACCACAAGCGCCAACACCACCTATTGAAACATGATCCTTTTAGAAGACTTAAACAGGGATTACCGGAGATATTATCCGAATCCAAAAGAAAAGTTATTCTTAGCTGATGTAGGTTGTCAATGGGTTATGTCATCAAACGTAAGTGCAGTTTGTAGATTCGCTGAATATCAGAATGACCTAGTGATTAGATTCGTAAATGGAAGCGTGTATCGTTACATGGGACTTGCTAACAAATACGATGAAATATTAGGTTATAATTCAAAAGGTCGTTGGGTATGGGATCATCTAAGGGGTAGAGTTAAGGGTCAGCATAAAGTTCCATATCAATATCTCGGAAAGATATCACTACCAAGCGATGAAGACGTACCAGATGAAGTGCTATTTGATAATATGTTTTACGAAGGTATAGCGTCTCTGGTATTGTTAGAACAAGTTAACATGATTTCAAACATGATAAATGTTTTGAGATAAAGAAGCCGAAACGAGCGTTATCGTTATCAGTCGACAGACTATAAAATGGAAGGAGATTTAAAAATGGATGAAAAGCTACAAGAACTCTTAGGTCAAGAAGAGGTACAAAAACTGATCAATGACAAGGCAGCTGAATTAAGTGCCGAACATGTTAAGAAAGCACAAACAGAAGTCAAACGTTCATTGAGCGAAAAACTTAAAGTCAATCTATTTGATGATAAAGAAGTAGAAACGTTTCTAACATCAAAGGTTGATAAAAAAGAAGTAGAAACTGTTAAGAGTGACTACGAAGCTAAACTAGCAGCAGCAACTGCAGCGCTAGAAGAAGCTAAGAAGAACACACCAAACGTCGAAGAGTATGAGTTAAAGGTAAAAGAAGCTTCAACAAAACTAGAAGATGTGTCAATCGAAAATGCACTTCTTAAGAACAACGTCGAACCAAATGACACACTTAAGAAACTTGTCATGCTTAAAAAGCAAGAGAATGCAGAAGTAGATGTAAACGACATCATCAAAGGTGTTGTTAAAGATTTCGGTATTACCCAGACAAAAAGAGTCGGCATGCACATCGACACTTCGAACATGGTTAAAACAGGTCATGAACAAGCTATGGAAGAAATCCTAAAGCGAAAAACACACAAATAAAAAGGAGAAATAACACATGTCATTTATTGATGTAGATTTAGTCAAATACGGTAGTGAAACCGTTGACACGGCGTTTACGCCACTTTTAGAGCCCAACCTATGGGCAGCAAAGATTTTCCAAGACGGCATTACGTTCACTTCAAAATATGAAGTAACAGAAGCTGGTCAAATTGCGGTACGTAAATTAGGTAATCCAGCAAGTGCGAATACATCACAGTCATTAGACTTTACACACACTTCAACTGCTGATAGCTTAATTCCTATCAACTTTGACGTTCATATTCGCAGATCAGAAAAGATTTATGAATTAGTAGAACAAGCTAGAGTGTCTGGTAAAGGTGCTCAAAAAATGGATATGGTCGTTGAATCGGCAGGCGAAGAATTCCAAGAAACAGCGATTCAAAAGTTAGCTGAACAAGCTACTGCTGGGTCTGTTACAACTGTCATCGACGGTTCAACTTATACCATTAAGAAAGCAATCATCGACGCACGTAAAGAATTAAGAGAAAATAAAGCACGCCCAGACGTTCTAATTTGCTCAACTGATTCATATGCGTTATTGCTTGAATTAAGTGGTAAAGAATATATTCCTAATGCTAATGAAGACGTTTTAAGAACCGGCGTTCTTGGACGTATTTATAACATGAACGTTTTCGAAAATGAATTCTTGGGAGACCTTGAAGATACAGGCGGCGCAGGTGTTGATGAATCAATCGATTTCGTAATGTATGACCATGACGCATACTCTGTATTATCAAGACTTATCGGCTTGCGTTTAATGCCAGCAATAGACTTTGTTGGATCATATGCACAATATCATTCAACACACGCATTCAAAGTTTCAAACGCTGACAGAGTCCTTAAGAAATTATCCGTAGTTTCTGGTACTTAATAGCCGATGAAAGTTCAAAAAGGTAGTGCAGTAACCAACATACTAGATAAGAACCTTCCTAAATATCTTGCGAACGGTTGGAAAGTAGTTGATGATGTTAGCCCATTTGTTAACTACACAGAAGACCAATTAAAAGATATAGTCAAAGCAAAAGGACTCATCGCTGAGACGAAAGAAGACGCTATCGAGATGTTGGAGATTATCACAACCAAAGAACAAGTCAGTAACGAAGGATTTACTGACGACCTAATCAAAGACATAGGGTAGGGGCTTAAACCCTTACCCTTCTTTACTAAAGGAGCATAACATGAATCCAAAAGACTTAGACAAAAATATCAGCGTATACGACTTTGATAATCATTTACCTGTACCAACCGTAGGGTACTTTAAAAAGACTACAGGAGAAGACATTATGCTTGAATTAGGGGTTGACGCACAGAAAGCTGCAGCAATCATGTTTAAGCACGCTAAGGACTGCATGAACATTCTACAAGCTAGCAAACTCATGCAAGATAGAAAAGTTGTTGAATATCTGATCGCAACAAATCAAGACTATCGCATGGACTTTGTAAACTATGTTTGTACCTATGTCGCAAGCACGCTCATCAACGGAGATGAAGCGATAACAGAATTAGGGCATACAAGCAATCCATTGGATAGACTTCCACAGTCTGCACAAAATGCTATTAAATCCACTAAAATAGGTATACAAAAATTCACAGATAGAATGCGATTTGAAGTAGAACAAATCTATCGAAAGGGGTATTAATCATGTATCCAGGAAATAAAGAGTTCCCGAAACGCGGCCAATGGCAAGAAGCTGTCGTGCCAGGGGATGTTGACGAAATAAACAGAGAAGAAGACGACGAACATTTTGTCGGTCTAGTACCTTTTAAATATCGTAACGTTACAAAGAAACGCGGATATACAGAAACTGAAAATATCGAAATTAAGAAGTATACCGAAATCATCGAAACAAGAGCAAAGATTCGCTTCAAGGAAGGCGACAAAATCATCACTCAAGAAGGTGCAGAGTTCGAAGTTCAAGAAGTCGAAAGTTACACCGAAGACAAGTACAAAGACGCTGTTAGAGTTTATCCTAATCTATCAAATCGATACAAGATCAGTAGGATTTATCTATCATGACGCAAGAAGAATTACTACGCGAAATAGAGATATTAAAACTTCAAGCTGTGGTTGTTTTCACAGCCAATGCGCCACATAGAACAGGTGTTTTAAAAAGGGCAATCAAAGTTGAACCGGCAACAGAAGGATACGGCTTTAGAATAGTCTTAGACATCTATTATGCAGTCTATACAGAAGAAGTATGGCTAAGTCCGAAATGGCGTGGAAGAAGAAATCCTAACGAAGCGTGGTTTAGAAAAGCATTCGAATATGTACTTAAATATATCGAATCAAGATTAGGCGTACAATTTGCAAAGGGGTAAAATAAATGGAATATCTATCTAATCAGACTATAGCAAAACTCATAGAAGATAAATTGAATGACTACAGCGACTTGCTTTTTTCTAATGAATTAATCACAGAGCAAATCCGTTTTAGAATCACGGATGACTTTCAAAAATACACGAATAAGACACTTTATGAAGGTTTGAAGTATGTACCGGCTGTATTGCAGCTAACTGCGCCTAGAATGCCAGAGTACGCATTTGCGGGTATGTTGGCAGAAGATTACGTTATCACTTTCTATGGTGTGATTAGACAACGTGATGATATTCAAAAAATATTGAACTACTACGTAAGAGTCGAAAACGACGAGAGAGTATTTACTCAAGACGGTTGGACGATTACAAAGACAGTTCAGAAACCGAGATTTATAGAACGCTTAGATCATAACGAAGGCAAGAAAGAAGATAGTTTCATCCTTCAACTTGTTTTAAATTGGTCATATGTGTTAGGTGGAGTCGTCGGCAGAGATTCTAATGTCAAAGTTGATAACGTCACTATGGATTACTATTCAATAGCATATCGCAACGATAAGAGTTTGTTGCCTAATATAACATTTGGCACACATTCAAACGATAAGCTCGTTTCAGAACAAGTCGTAGTTAATTTCCCTATTCAGTCAGGAAACGCTAAGAATGCAGAATTACTAGCGAGTATACTTAATAATTCATACAATAAAACACACACGATCCAATTTACAGTTGGCACTGTCGTTAAATCAATTACAGGTGTGCTAAGAAGTGGAACGCTAAGCTACAATAACGACAATCAAATTGTTGGATTTATTGTGACATTCCAAAAAGCATTGCCAAGAATACCTATTTACATCGACGATCAAACGGTATTAGTCGGTGCTTTTAGTGTTGATATGGAAAAAGGCATAGAGATTATTCCAGAAGTTGGTGCAGGAAGACTTTCTGTCAATGCAACGCCTGTTCGAATCGGACGATCAATATCTATGACTGTAATTTTGGACGGAAGCACTAAAGCAAATGAACTTGCAGAAGACATCGCTAACGATCAGCTTATGAAGAAGCAATACGTCATCAGACACTCTATCGGTGGTGTTGAAAGAACGTATAACGTCTTTATGCAGAAGGGACACTATAGATACACGGAAAATGCAGCCTTAACGCTTGAGTGTATTTTTGCTGGTGCTGCATAATGGCAGATGTAAGATACATTGCTGAATTAGTCATAACCGATAAAAAACTATCTCAATCGGAAAACAAAGCATTAAGCGAAATGATAGCCGAAGATAAACTTCAAGAAGAGCAAGGGTCTAATCCCGTGTTAAATCAAAAGCCAGAGAAGTCGACGAGTAAGAATCTATCATCAAGCATTCAAAAAGGCGCTTCTGTAGGACTTGCAGTAGCTACCCTAGCAACAACCTTGATTACAACGTCAATCACGACTAACGCCGAATTACGCGGGGATTTTCATAGCTCACAACAATTAAAAAATAACGTTGCAATTGGTCAAGAGATTGGCGGAGTTGGCGCGACATTAGCATTTGGTGCTGCATTTGGCGGGCCTGCGGGATTCGCGGTAGCTGCTACAGCTGTTGCAACGCAATACGCAATCAGAGCATTCAATGTTGCTATGGAAACGAAGCGCTATGTTGACCAAGTAGAAAAAGACAAATACAGATCAGCAATTGAACAACAACGTCTAATTAGGGATATAAGCGGGGTACGTAGATGAATATAACATTATGGATGAATGGTGCAAGATATGAACTAACACCGTATGTCAATCTCGACACAATAAACATATCACAAACAATAGACTCAACTTTAGATAGTGGGTCTTTTACCACGATTCCAATGACTAAAAATGCACTAGGTGTTACGATCGATCTATCAAGACCAATCATTAGACTATCCAGAGTTAGAATTGAAATAGATAACGATACGTTTGAATTCTTAGTTGAAGAACCTAAGGTAGATAAAACAGGATACGACACAATCGCAAACGATGAATTATATACGCACACGGTTAGGCTTATTAGTTTAACAGCGTTATTGCAACGTAGACCAATACCAGATATGGCTGTTACGCAAGGTCTGGGTACGCTCGGTCTTTTTGTGCGTTCGGCGTCTGAAATGAAAAGAGCGGACCAAGAAAACATCGTCGCAATATTACCAGGCAATTGGTATGATGACTTATATATTAACGATCAGTACAGAGACCCTGAATTCTTTACAACAGCTCTAAGGGTAACTGATACAGATGTTACAGTACCATTAACAGTAACGACGCAATCTACAGATACAGATGTAATTAACGGCATGATTATGGTCGAACCTGACAGGAATTATCAAGTAAACATGGCGCTAAGCATATGGAATATACAAAATAGAACGGCTTTAGGAAGAGTGTCAAGTCCAGAAGCTGATGTTCAAATATCTATTTATGTAGGTGGCATTTTAAAACAGACAGAAGTTATACATTTAGATCCTGCAACACTTAGATATTCTGGTTGGTGGATATTTTCTACAGCACAAGATATTATACCTAGCATATCCAACGTCAATCGCACGTATACAATTAGAGCAGAAGCAGCGAATCAACTTGTTCAAATTAAAGTTAAAACACTCGGAACAATAACATATGACGGGCCTGTTGGCGGTAGTGGTGGCCCATATACTGACGGAGACGTTGTATGGTTAAAGACTGCTAACTTAAGCATTAATACAAAAGATGAAACGCAACAAGTTGAAATATACTTAGACCAAGTCATCGATAAAGTCTTATCGGTTGGAAAAATTGGTAAAACTCCAGAATTTGTACAAGGTCAAAATACACGTGCTAGATTAAGACAAATTAAGTCTCCGGATTATATGTGGAAAGGGTACTACATGTGGGACGCTTTAAACGAGATAGCTGGATATGTCGGCGCGTTAGTAACCATGAACCAAAGGACAAATGTAAACGAATGGACACAGGCTGCCGCCAAAGATTACGCAGACGCATTAACTAGGGTAGAAGTAATAGCAAGCCCAGAGCGATTTATGGACTATTTGGATTGGTTCTATCAAAATTACCCACTAGGCACAGTAGCAAAGCGGTTTATTGCTGAATCATACGAATTTGTAGAAGGTAGCGTAGGAGAATGGAACGAAGGTAAAACTTATCAATGGCAATCTCAAACATCATTAAACGAACCATTCCATTATGATGTAACAAGCCTACAAGCATTGCCAACGCCGTTAACAAGTGGATTAAAAGGGCGTGTAACCGTTCGGACATGGATCAATGCTTCAAATCACATCGCAGACTTCGGATATATCAAACCACGTGTTCAAGATTTGCCACTAGCTGATGTCAGCGGTAAAAAAGCGATCATCACAGGATTTGATTTAATTGCTTCTGATTATTCAGAATGGCAAGCTGCGTATCGTATTCGTTGGGCTGAAAGAACAAGCCTAGCAGCACCTTATCAATATGAAATAACAAACGTCAACCAACTTCCAGAACCTACAAGCGTTGGTTGGAGAGCTAGACTCACAACATTAGCATGGGAAGTTAAAAACTATCACACGGCAGATTATGGATTTATATTTGCAAAATATGCTGATTTACCAGCGACGCAGCAAAATGGTAAAAAAGCAATTGTCACAGGATATGATTTGATCGAATCAAACTATTCAGAATGGATATCAACATTTCAAATGACGTGGGTATCAAAAAGTGCACTCGCTTCTCCATACACATATGATGTTCACAAATATAGTGACCTACCACAACCGCCTTCAACATTCAATTTGAAAGCCAGAGTGAGAGTGCCTAATTGGAACTATCTAGGATACAAATATCAAAACGAACCATTTGTTGCCGATCAAGGTTACATTCAAGCAACATTAGACATGATTCCTTTTAGTTCAGCAATAGGTAAAAAAGCAATCGTTACAGGATATAATTTGATACCTTCTGACTATTCAGAATATCAAGCGTCATCATCAAAGCTTAATTTGACAACACCAGAGTTTCCTAATGTTTCGGATGTTTGGTACGCAATGCAAAACCAAGCAGAACAATACTTCAATGACTTAGGTCAAGCATGGGGCTTTAACACAATTATTAGAACCGATGACGGTTTCGGGAATTTATACTTCAAGTTATCTCCGGTTACAGGGGATGAATTAAAAGCGTACTCGCTAGGTTCAGTAACAACAAGTTACTATCTATCTGAAAATATTTCAAGTGCTCCACGTATTACTGTAAATGTTCCAGAAATGCCGTCGATTCCAGATGTTTGGGACTCGTTACAATCGCAACAAATTCAAACGTTTGAAGATTTATCCCAAAATGCAGCTGCTGGATTGGTTATAAGAACGGATGACGGTTTAGGCAATTTATACTTTAAATTACAGTATGCCGAAAATGGTAACTTAAGATATTATGAATCGAATGTTAGTTTCAGATACTTCGAAACAGAAAGTTACTATATCGAAGTAAGAGTGACTGTAACAGTTGGAGAAGGCGGACATAACTCCGATGATGTATGGGCCGCATTACAAAGTCAAGAACCAACGATATTTAATAACTTGCGCCAAAATTGGGAGTATGGTCTGATTATTAGAACAGACGACGGGTTCGGGAATCTATATTGGAAACCAGCACTTGTGTATGATACGAATTTCTTGTATCGCACATCAGATGTTCAAAGAAGCTACTATCAATCAATAGAGATATTAGCCGGTAATAGAGTGACAGTAACCGTTCCGGAACTTCCGAATGGCTTAGATGTCATGGAAGCGTTAAAAAATCAATACCCGCAATATTATGCGGATTTAGAAGACTTCTACCTATCTGGTGGAATGGTTAGATCAGATGACGGTCTAGGAAACGCATATTGGAAACTATCAGAAATTGGCGAAATGTATGCTAAAGTTGTTGAATCAATAAGTGCCAAACCAACAGTAGAATTCAAATTCTTTGATGATATGGAATCACAAGTTCCATATGACGCTCCTAATGAAAAGAGCCACGCTGCGATAGCTTACTTTGAAGACTATGTAAACGCGATTGAAATAAACGCTGAAAACATCATAGGAGACGAAAATGCAATCAAGGTAGAACCTTATTATAACGGTTGGGCAACACTTAGAGCAATTGAAGACGGATTGGCACAAATCACAACACAAAATCTAGGTTATCACACGTCATTAAATATTGATAAGCCTAGAAAGATACTTGTTAAAGGTATTCCTGTGACTACAGCTAATCACACATTCAACGCAAGCACTGTATGGGATATCACAGAACGCGTGTTAGAAAAGACATATTGGGATACGCTAACGAATGAATCAGCCTATACGTTCATTGGACGGTCATCGTTCAACAAAAATAATACACTGTATTATGTTAAAGGCCAAAACAAGATATTTAATATGTCGTTCACGGGTACGTTTGAACCGCAACTTATTGGCCAACCACAAGTCATCAGAGCTTTATATGAAGCGGTATACGCTGTAGCAACTCTACAAACACAAGAGAATGTAACATCAACTGATCCAGGTACTACTACAGCTGATGAAAACGTGTTGATCTATATTGAATACAAACAGTATTCACAGTCAAGAATGACGATATATAAAGAAGATCAAACAGGATTCCAAACAGAAGCAGTTAAGTTCTACAATGAAACAGCACGTGTTAACGAGGCTAAGGCGCTTGGAAACTATGCGCAAAACATTGTCAATCGCATGGGTGGTACAAACGTATCTAAAACAGGCATAACAGCAACAATCGGAGAGATACCGAAAATTGGACAACCTAATACAAAAGGTCAAATACTCGTTGTTCGAAATATCCAACCTAGAAATGATCATGTGCTTTACAGTTTAAACTATGTTCAAGATTACGCAATTATATCAAGTTATGTCGACATATCAAGCAGATTAAGACAGTACGAAATACCGCTTGATGAAATGGTGTTAAGAATTGACAAGTATAGAGAAATGATGATATTCACTGATTGGAATCAATATTCTGATGAGACGTCATATCAAAATGTTAGTCTATTCTTAAATGTTTTAAAGAACCTAAAGACACCGGGAAGTCCAACGTATGCAAGAATCGAATATGAACATTCAGACGGAAGCATTAAGCGCGTAGACGTAAACGTAGACGTTATTGCAATGGGCAAGACGTTATCAATTAACGTACGAATGAAAGACAATTTCTCCGCCGGAATTAGAAAGTATACAACTGTAGTTGGCGGGGTAACTCAAAAATGGCAAGAAGATGTTCAGTATGCAGATGTTTACGGTAGAGCTAGCCAAATCAAAGTCGACCTCTATGTCAAAGGAAATACAACATCAGTTAGCCGAATGAACAGTTATCCGCTATCATCTTTCGGATTAGGCAACACAATGATTTCTAGCTTAGCGTATGAACTGAATAAAGACGCTAGAGAAATAACCGCTTTAGCACAAGAAATGACGTTCCTAACGGAATCAAATAGCGTGGTTATATATTCTGGGTTTGCTAGATTTAATCCATTAGCGCTTCCGGAAACTGCGACGTATAACATCAAATCAGCCGTGTTAAATTATCGACCTGGGAAGAACTCGACAATCGTTGATCTAAACAAGATAATCGCTGACACAGTGGGTGTAAATATCGTAGGTAATAGAATCGATATTACAACGACACAAACCGGTCAAGGCGTTGTATGGTATGAAGAAAACACGCTAGAACTTATTATGGTTGTTTTCATGACAGGAACTTCTAAATCCATATACTACAAGATAAGAAGGTAGAAACATGAAAAAATTAACACTTTTAACCGTTTTCATGATATTATTATTAATAATAAGTGCATGCGGATATAAACAACCAGAAGGGTATGTCAAGTTATATTTTCACAATAACGGTACAGATTGGATCGCCTACGTCAAAGAAGACGGTCCAATCATAGACCGCTACGATTATAAAGGGGATATGGTGCACGTCTATTACATCTATGATGATGTAAATAACCTATTCGCTAAAGCTGCAGATGAAGAAATACAAGTATACATACTAGAAGGTAACCTATGGTATGTCAAAGCAACAGATATTAAATATATCAAGATAGGAGATAAAACATGAAAAAAAACGCACTACAATTCATTATTGACTCTTCCGGTAATTATCTCGATTACTCTGGATCGGTCAGAGCGTTATCAAATTATGTCGGCATGGTTCAAATTATCACGCCGCTTCCACTCGATGACGCAGTAGGTGTCAATTTCCTAGTATACGATAGCAAGATTCAAAATCTATCACAATACGTGATACCTACCGCTTACAAAGGAAAAGACGTTATACCAGAAACAGATGTGTTATATCAAACGGTTTATGATTGGAATGTCTTTGAAGTAGAAATATTCGAAAAAGCATTAGCTTACATTTCAAAACATCATCAAGGACGAATTGGTGCAAGCTTCACATTCGAAGAAATTGTACCTTCTGCCAGAGCTGTGACGTATAAAGGTACATTTGGTTCAGAAGTAGCGTTACCGACAAGTGGTATGTCTACCGGAGACTATTACGTTTGTGAAGATTATAATTTCAACGTACAAGGATTTATATTCGGTAAAGGACAAATTATCTATTGGAACGGTACAAAGTGGATTAAAGACCGTATGGTTATGGTTTTAACAACATCTACAATTGATATTCCTGTAGATCCTACGTTGTCTGTTGAATACGAACTCACGTTAGAGGAAATCAACTATCTTGCTTCGATTGGTGCAGACGTAGCATTGCTTGGACAAAGGATGAACGTCGTTGAATCAGACATCCAAAATATCGCCACAGGGGACTTTGTTTTAAAAAAGAT
>Ga0265293_10003509_pt1 | contig 29067 bp, 38 predicted proteins | sample Munlanlewell138R_FD_192505 | JGI IMG/M metagenome (GOLD analysis project Ga0265293, IMG submission 192505) | Leachate microbial communities from a municipal landfill in Southern Ontario, Canada - Leachate well 138R | ecosystem: Engineered > Solid waste > Landfill > Unclassified | place: Canada... | reverse complement strand
CAATTGAGCTTAGAATAGATTTTAGCCAATTGGGAGATTAGGCTATTTACTAAAAAGTTTAGATAAGATATAATTATTTTAGATGAGTTGCAGGACATCCTTCACGTGCTGTGACTTATCTTCTTTGATGGTAAGTCAAAGGCCACTTGATAGTGAAGGATCAGGTGGCCTTTTTTATTTCCTTGGAGGTACATAAATTGGATACAACAAAAATTAAAATCGACGCAGATCAAGATCATATCTTATTCACAGTAGGACTATATAAACTATTTTTGGCATTAGGAAAAGAAGGAATGGATGCTCTTGCTGTATACATACATCTATTCTTTACTGCAAGAATACAAGCAACAAATACTGTATGGGCAAATAATAGCTATCTTCAGAAAGGAACTGCATGTGGTGAAGCAAAGATTAAGAAAGCAAAAACACTTCTTAGATCATTAGGACTGATAGAATATATCAGAGATAAGCCAAAAAAAGGCAATCCTATATTAGGAAAAGTATATATAAAATTGAATATTATTCCAAATAAAGAGACTATGGAAAAGATACTTTCGTCAACAGGGTCAATTTCAACTATAGTTGATGACAACACTAGTTGTTCTGAGGTATCTAAATGCTTAAATATAAAAAAGAAAGTATTAGTAAATACTAGCCTTTCGGATTCTAAAGAATCCTCAAGAGCTAATAATGATTCTAAATCTAAAAAAACCACTCCAAATATAAATAAAGATCACATAGAGATAATAAAATATTGGAACTCTATAAATACAGTCTCTAAACATAATTTAGAAAAGAGTTCCAAGACAATATTAAGTATTTCAAAATATATTAATCTTTTAAAATCAGGGAAGTTCATAGAATATCTAAGCATTACAGATTCTCATTTAGAAAAATTAAACATTCCCATAAAAGATAAACATAAAAAGTTTACCCATGAAGAAATCATTCAGGGTCTCCACAATTATTCACTCCAATTCGAGCAAGGATATTGGCCATGTACAGAAGCAGACAAGATGAAGTTACCAAAATCATTATCAAGTTGCTTTTATAATAAATACAACCAGAACTGTGTAAGTCCATTTTTAAAAGTATTTTACAATAAGCCAAAAAAACTAAATGCTGAAAAATCTTTACCTGAAATTAAAGATCCTGGGTATAATATTCTTCGAGAGGTATTGAAATCTATGTCTGGTAGCAGTCTTGATGAAGTGAAGTTATACTCTCATACAAAGCTAATCAGAGAATGGATTGCAGAAATACGAGAAGATTTTAAATATTTGCCTACAAGAAGCAATGATGCATTTTATTCCAGATTTACTACAGATTCAAAAAGCGTAAATCTGTTTAGAGATTTAGAGGATTTTCTTCAGCAGCGTAAAGAAGGTAATGTGATTGCAGATGTAAATATGGTAAAACCAGGAACAAAAACTTGGAAAGCATTTGAGATATATTTATTTAAGAATTTTGAGATTGATGTAAACAACCCACCTAAGAAACCAAAAGAAATTATTAAAAAAGTTCCTGTTATTGAATTACTTTATCCTTGGGATAGAGAAGAAGATGATTTTCATCCCGAAGCTTGTACGTATAGAAACTTTACAGAAGAACAAAAAAGATATTTTAAAAATGCAATATTACTGGAAAAATGTAAGACTCAAGAAGAATTGGAAGCAGCAATTGAAAAAATTTCTTGGCCTATGCTGCATACTTTGGATGAGATAGAATCTATGAATAAAAAGGCTATATCTCTTGGAAGAGCAGATTTAGTAAGGAAGTGCATGTGAGTAAAATATTAATAATCGATTGTTGCGATGATTGTCCACACTTTGATAATTCATATTACTCCTATAATGAGACTTGCACAAAACTTGACAGACCAATCAGCAGAGAGAATTGCGCCGTTGAATTTCTAATTCCAAAGGATTGTCCTTTAAAGGATGCAGAATGAAAACTTGGATACATAGAACTATGAAATCTGATAAAGATTTTTATCAAACAAATCCTAAAATGATAGCGGCATTGTTTCTGCATTTCAATAGTATTATCAGATTCACATCTGTTTTAGATCCTTGCTGTGGTAAACATGCTATAAGAAATTTTCTACGTGTTAATGATATTGGTATAGGAGAATTTGATTTATATCCAGAAAATAATAACTTTCCAAAAGTTGATTTTTTGAAATACTTCAATGACGGAAATCATTATGATACCGTGATTATGAATCCACCATATTCTAGCAAATATTTATTTTTAGATCATGCATTAAAGTGTTTTAAAAATATATTTTGTTTACTTCCTGAAATTTCTTTAAACTATAATATCATTAATGAAAAGTATTTATCTATGCCAAGATATTGGGGAAAAATAAAGATGTATCCAAAAATGTTTTTGCACGAAGGAACAGAAGATAAGTTTGGTGGCACAACGTGTTATTCATGGCTTTGTTTTTTAGAAGGAGATACTGATGAACTAAAAACTGAAATTATTCATAATCTTTTAGGTGATAAACAATGAAACAGTCTGATATTGATACAAGCATAGAGCGTAAAATCATAGAGGGACTAATCTACAACGATGATTTTGTAAAAAGAATTCAGCCAGTGTTTGATCCTAAATATATGAAGACTAGAATTTCAAAAATGATTTCAAATTACTGTATATCTTATTATGATAAATATTCTATAGCACCAAAGTCAGAAATAAAAAGCTTAATTAATATCAACGCGGTGGAATCAAAAAGTGAAGACGATCTAGAAGCTCTAGAAACTCTAGTAGAATCTATTTCAGATAAAAAAGACGATCATTATAATTTAAATTACTGGGTAGAAAAAGCAGAGACCTATTTCAATAGACGTAAACTAGATATCCTTAGTGACTCAATAAAAGAAAGTGTAAGTAGTGATGATGTAACCTCTGCGGAATTAGAAATTGCAAACCACAAGAATATACGGATAAGCGAGAATAGTGGTTTTTCTTTAATTAGAGACCGTAAAAAAGTAAAAGAAATTTTGATGCATGAAGATGATGAAATGTTTGCTTTCCCTAAAGATCTTGGAAAACTTATAGGTTCATTTGTTCGTGGTGATCTTGTAGCATTCATTGGCCCAGGTAAAAGAGGAAAAACCTGGATTCTTATAGAGACAGCAATTCAAGCAATGATGCGAAAATATAAGGTGCTTTTAATATCTTTAGAAATGAATGATCGTAGTATCATAAAAAGATGTACACAGAATATTTTTAGTGAGTCAATAAAAGAAGAAGAATTTATGGTTCCTAGATTTGTAAAGAATGGTGAAGAGTTTGAAATAGATTGCACAAGAATTGAAAAGCGGAAAGGGTTAAAAGTTGAAATGTATGACAGAAAAATTAGTAGATTTTTACCGCAAATTGGTAGTGGTGATTTAAGAATAAAATGCTACCCTGCATACTCTGCTGATTATAAAAAGATTTTTGCTGACATTGAACTTTTAGAAATTACAGAAGGATGGACACCCGATTTTATAATAATTGATTATGCTGATTTGATAGCACCAGAATCGCAAAAAGGAGATAGACGAGACCAGATAGATACAGTGTGGAAAAGATTAAGAGCATTGGCGCAAATTAAAAATTGTTCTGTAGTCACTGCCACCCATAGCAATAAGCAAACATTTGAACGTAATATAAAGCAGAATGACTTATCTGATGATAATCGAAAAATTAATCATGTAGGAAAAATGATATCATTAAATCAAACTTTTTCTGAAAAGAAAGTTGGGGCTATGAGAATGCAGATGATAGCAGAGCGGAATGGTTACTTTGATGATACAGAGGTGGTAGTATTGCAATGTCTACATATTGGTAAACCATTCCTAGATGTTATGGATAAAGACAAGATAGAAAATTATGCAGACAAATACCAAAAAAAGAATTGAAATCCTAGTTTAGAGGTATAAAATATATGGCAGGCAAAAAGAAAATATATATAAAAACTTATTTGCCAGACGCTATGAGTATTTGTGAAGAAAAGGAGCAAGATATTGCAGAGATTAAGAAAAAATTTAAAACAAAGCAACGAACACTTTTTGGGCAAGAGACGATTGGTAAGCATTTTGATGGATGGTTTGAACTTTGCAGAGCGATTAAAAGTTTGGCTGAATGGGATGAAGAAGTAAAAGGTGATATGCTTGCCATGAGCATGTGGCAACGAACTACTTTTTTTGATTATTATGAATTGTATTTAGAGGTGCACAGATGAATGATATTCAGATTCTAGAAGAATATTTTAATTTATTTAATAAGTTTCTTTTTGATAATAAATTGCCAGTCTGTGTTATTACGATACAACGACACAAGAAAGCAAGAGGATATTTTTGGGCTTCTATATTTGAAAACAGAGCAGACAAGAAATCCACATCCCATGAAATAGCACTGAATCCAATTAATTTTGATAGATCGATGAAAGAAATTTTGTCCACACTAGTCCATGAAATGTGTCACTTGTGGCAACAAGAGTTTGGATTAAGAAAAAGCTTAAAAGTATACCACAATAAAGAATGGGCAGATAAAATGGAACTGTTAGGACTTATGCCAAGTTCAACAGGAAAGGAAGAAGGAAAAAAGACAGGACAGTCAATGTCTCATTATATAATTAGTGGTGGTGTTTATGATTGTTTGTTCGACAACAAAATATTTACAGCCATGGATATTAAATGGAAAAGTAAAATTCAGATATCATTAACAGCAGGTAAAGAAAAAGCAAAAACAAGTAAGAATAAATTCACGTGTCCAGAATGTGGCATGAATGTATGGGCAAAAGAAACTGCAAAGATAATTTGTGGAGAATGTAAAATTGATATGGAATTGGATTTATAAGGTACCATATAAAATATAATACGGAGAATTATGTATGAAATTAGCTATTATTTTAGGTCGTGGTGTAGAAGGTGCAGGAGTCAGTACTTTTGCTAAAGAATTAAATGATTACTATATAGATAGTACTGTGTTTATATACAATGAAAAAAAGTGGCAGGCTGGAAATTTAAAAATATTTAGAAATAGTTGTATTATAACACTGTTAAATATTTCGCAAGTTAGCAAAGACATTAATACTAATTATGATGTAGTATTATATTTGTCACTACCACCGAAAAAAAATATTTCTGAAGAAGCACTTCAGGCATTTAAAAAATATATGATAGACAATGTAATACGTCCAAAATCATTTTACTCACAAAATGATCATCATCTACAATCATTGAATAGAAATTCTTTTTTAGATGATATATGTACCAAAGTAGATGGTATTTTTAGTTTTTCTAAAACTTCTACTTTATTTACAAGATACGCACCTAATGTATATGACCATAAGTATCTACATTTATGTAATGGTTATAATTTTTCTAAAAATGAAAAGTTTATAAAAGACATAAAACATAGAAAAACATATATCACGTATTTAGGAAGATACGCCAAGTTTAAAAATCCACAAAACTTATTAGCACTATCATCAGATGTGCGTATAAAAAATACGTTTATAGTCCAATTATTAGGATGTGCTAAAACTATTGAGTGTTACCATCAGTTATTATGCAACAATGGAGCATCACGTATTGCGAATGGTAGTGCTTATTTTAAACTACATTATGTAAAAGGTGATGAAGAGATGCATTTTCCATCTATACCATACATATACGGTGCATATAAAGATAAAGAACTTATACTTGATTACATTTCTACTGGATTATTTGGATGTTCATTCTATAATTTTAAAAATGGTATAGACGGTGATAATGTAGAATACGCGCAACTTGAAATGATTTCAGTAGGATTGGTGCCATTATTTTCAGAAGATTTTGCTAAAAGTAAAATTATTAGTCGTATACCGATTATAGACTACAAAGATTGCGGCGTCTATTTAGCAGATGATCTTAGTAATATCAGTGAATGCTGTGATAAATTACTAGAATTAAATTATAATAGAACCCTAGCACAAAAATATCAAAAAAATGCATATGATTTGTACCGCAGTAAGTATGATTCTAAATATTCATTTAGAAAGATGATAGCTAAAATGTCGTAAGCATACATAGGAGTAGTGACATGAAAAATATATTTTTAAGTGCTAATAAGATTATTAATGAACGTGCAGAAGAAAAAGAAAGACAGTATGGTCCAATAGATGAGTCATTATTTAGAGCATGCAAAATATATGAAGGTATGACTGGACAAAATATAGAACTTAAAAATATGTATAAAATGTTAGTAGCATTAAAATTATCTAGAGAAAGTTATGCTCATAAATATGATAATATTTTAGATGCTATTGCATATCTTGGAGCACTATCAAATTTTGAAGAAAGGAAAACAAAATGACAGTATTCTTTTCTAAAGTTAGAAATGTAAAATCACCAACAGTAGGAACTCCCGGCAGTGTAGGAATTGATTTTTACATACCTGAAGAATTCGATGATGATTTTTTAACTGTTCAATCGGGTGATAGTATTTTAATTCCTTCAGGTATAAAAGTAAATCTACCACCTAGTACATGTCTAATATTATTTAATAAATCAGGAATTTCTACAAAAAACAAACTAGATGTTGGTGCATGTGTAATAGATGAGGATTATCAAGGAGAAATTCATATTCATTTTTTTAACATGAATATTGGAGAGGTTAGACTTCAGAGAGGGCAAAAGATAGTACAGGGTATTCTATTACCAAATTACACAAAAGATTTAATTGAAGTAACAGCTGAATCTTTGTATTCTACTGGTTCTCAAAGAGGTATTGGTGGATTTGGATCAACTGGAGAATAATTTGAAAACTACATTTTCTACTGCACAAAGAGCATTTGAATATTATTATGATATAATAATGAGATTGGGTGATACTGGTCCCGGTACAAAAACTATACATAATGCTGGAATTACAATTTTAGAACCAGAAAATAATATTATTAGTACACCGTGGAGAAAATGGAACCATGAATACGCAGAAATTGAGTGGTTGTGGTATCTATCTAAAGATAGAAGCGTCAAAGAAATATCTAGACATGCAAAAATATGGTTATCCTGTGCTGATGAATTTGGTAATGTTAATTCTAATTATGGATATCAATGGAATAGAAATGACCAGCTAGATAAAGTTATAATACTATTAAAAACAGATAGAAATACAAGAAGAGCTTCGATTTCTTTATACGATGGAAAAGAGATTGATGAGTATAGACATGATACGATTTGTACATATGCTGTATCATTTAATATTCGTGATAATTTTTTACATATGACTGTTATGATGCGTTCTAATGATTTGGTCTATGGTTTTTGTAATGATCAGTATTGTTTTTCTAAACTAATGTTGCTGGTTTATCGTGAATTATTATCTACATACCCAACATTACTTTTTGGTACATACCATCATTTTGTTGTAGATTTGCATATATACAAAAAACATTTTGATATGCGTGAAAAATATACTGGAGTATAGATGTTAAATATTTACATAGAATCAAAAAACTATAATGATACCTTTAAAGAATACATCGATGAAATTACAGAAGGTATAAATTATAAAATAGTTGAATTTAAAAAGAAGTCATTAAAGAAGTCATTGTCTGCATCTACGATTAACGATGCTAACAAACATATTATTTGTATTGGTGGTGAAGCATTTAAGAAAGTGTTTGAAGGTGTACAAATATCTTTTACACCTTCAATGTATGAAAAGTTTATTCCAGATATTCGTTATAATAGATATGTACTAACTATTCCGACATTAGATTGTATTCCAAAAGCAGGAAAAAAACGTGAATGGATAGTGATTAAAGAATTAAAAAATAAAATTATTAAATATATAAAATATAACAGAAGTATATTTGATTTTTCAAAATACGAAAATAAAATATCACTAATATTTGATATTAGTGAAGCTACTAAAATATTAAAAGATATGTTAGACCAGAATCCTGAATATATTATCATGGACTATGAAACAAATGCACTTCACCCATGGATTTCACCTAAAACGAAAGTACTTTGTTTAAGTATTGGAACTTCATTAGATAATATTTATGTTCTTCACCACACTGTATTTACACCAGAAAATATAAAACTTTTACGATTATTACTACAAAATAAGAACATTAAAAAAGTTGCACACAATAATAAGTTTGAACACCTATGGACAAAACATCAATATAAGTTTGGAGTAGTGAATTGGTTTTGGGACACTATGGAAGCACAACATATTATTAATAATGAACCAAAAACATGTGACTTAAAGTTTCAAGCGTTTGTAAGATATGGAATACCTGATTATGATAGTGAAATACACAAAGAAAAAACTACTACAGATAAGGATGGATTGAACCTATTAGAATCTGTAGATCCTGTAAAATTAATGACATATTGTGGTAAAGATGTACTGTATACAACTAAGATATTTGAAGATCAACAAGATGAATTACTTTCAGAACAGTACCAATGCCTTAAATTACTTATGGAAGGCGATATTTCACTATCTGAAGTAGAGACAGAAGGTATTGATGTAGATATAGAAAAATTAAATAAGAATATAGAATACTGTTTACAAGTAAAAGATGGTATTATGAAAAATATTAAATTACAAAAAGAAGTAATAGCATGGGAAAAGAAAAATGGAGAAATTAATCTCAATTCTCCTACACAATTAAAAGACTTATTTTTCACTGATATGAAACTTATTACAGATATTAAGACAAAGAAAGGTTTTGATTCTACAGATGCAGAAAGTTTAAAGTCATTACATAATAAAGTTGCAGACTTAATACTAGAATATCGTAAGTATGATAAAATCGAAGGCACTTTTTTATCTAATATTTTAGAGTGTTCTACAAATGGAAAAATACATCCACAGTTCCCACTACATTTTGTACGTACATATCGATCATCAAGTCTTTCACCTAACTTTCAAAACATACCAGTTCATGATGTTATTGCACAAAAACTAATTCGGGAATGCATTAAACCTTCACCCGGTAGATATTTTATGGAAGTGGACTACTCTGGAATTGAGGTAGTAATAAGTGCTTGCTATCATAAAGATCCTACAATGTTGAAATATATAAATGATGAATCCACAAACATGCATACAGATATGGGAGCAGAAATATTTCTATATCCAAAGGATAAATTACCAAAAGAATTGCGTTCAAATACTAAATCAAATTTTGTATTTCCAGAGTTTTATGGTGATTGGTACGAATCTTGTGCTAATAATTTGTGGAACAATTTAACTACTGAAGATATTCAACATTTAAAAGATAATGGAATAGAAGACTACAAAGAATTTGTAGAACACATAAAGAAAATAGAAGAAGATTTTTGGAATGTACGATTTCCTGTATATAAACAGTGGAAAGAGAAAACTATAAATTTTTATTATTCTCACGGATACATAACTAACCTTTTAAATTTTAGATATAAAGGACATATGCGGAGAAATGAATTACTGAATTATCCTATTCAGGGTGTTGCATTTTTAGCGTGTTTATTATGGTCACTTATACAGATACATAAAGAATTAAAAAGATTAAAAATGAAATCACGAATATGCGGACAGGTGCATGACTCTATTTTATTTGATGTAGAACCATGTGAAAGTGAACAATTAAAAGAAATAGTACAAAGAATTATGTGTGAAGAAACACGAAAACAGTGGAAATTTATAATAGTACCTTTAAAAATAGAGATGACTAAATATAAATTAAATGGCAATTGGTGTGAAAAAGATGAAAAAGTTTCATAAAAATCCCATTTTGTGGGTATAAAATAGATAGCAGGATAGAAGTGGAATGGTGTCCACACGATTATAGTCGTCCAAGACGGGTTGCAAACAGTCCTTGGGTATTGTAGGTTCGATTCCTACCTATCCTAAAGGCACACAATGCTAATCATAATTCGAACAATCGTTCTTTGTGATTAGATGGAAAGCCTTATAACTGACGCCAGAGTATATAAGCTGGTCATGCACGGGAGTCGATCACAAGTTCCTTTGACCGTGCGCTTATTTTTTTTAAAGGAGTAAAATAATATGAGTGATTTTAAAGTAGAACTGGAAATCGACAAATTCAAGTTAGATGAAGAATGGATAAGGCAGCCTGGTCTTTATCTTAAATATGCAGAACTGGCTACAGAAGCTTCAAAAACTCTAGAAGAAAAGAAACTTCTTCTGGATGTGAAAGAAGCTTCAAAATTTTCTTCTATCAAAGAAAAAGCAAAAAAAGAAAAGATTACTGTGACAGATACAGCCGCAAAAAGTATGGTAGAAACTAACGATGAAATTATCAGCACCAAAGAGGAAGTCATCAAAGCAGAATATAACTACAAGATGCTTCAGAAAATTGAGATGGCATTTAATATGCGAAAATCTGCATTGGAAAATCTTGTTTTCCTTTATACAAAAAGTTATTATGCAGAACCATCAGCAGGTATTAAAAACAATGCAGATATGAAAACTTCTTTTGCTCATAAAAAGCAACAAGAATCTTTGAAGAGTGCTTTAAATAAAGGAGACGAATAATGGGAAAATTTGATGAGAAACTTAAGAAGCAGATGAAGACAAATGCTACAGAAGCTGCAAAAGGTTTTAAGCAAAATGTTTTCGATATGGAACAGCTTGGAGATACCAAATTTTATGCGCCTGAAGAAGGGAAGAATAAAATTGATATTATCCCATATTTGGCAGGTACAGATAAGCATCCTGCAGGAATTGCAAAAGGTGATCCAGAATATGTATTAGTTTATCACAAGCACAAAGGGCTTGGGCCAGAACAGAAGAATAGTGCTGTATGCCCAAAAATGACTTTTGGCAGCAAGTGTCCGATTTGTGAAGAGCGTGATAAGCTTATGGCAGATGGACAAGAAGAACTTGCAAATGGCATTAAGGCTAAAAAGTATGCAGCATATTGGGTAATTGATAAGACGAAAGATGAAGATGAACTTTCCTTGTTTGATATTCAATACTTCTTTTTTGAAAAAGAACTTTGTGATGCTTCTATGAATCCAGACGATGATGAAGATTCTGTAACAGAACGACCAGTTCCTTTTGCTGCACTTGAAGGTGGTTTTTCTGTAAAGTTTAGAGCTACAGAGGAAACATTCGGAAAAGCTAAGTTCAAGAAATTCAAAGACTTTAAATTCATCAAGCGCAAAGAAGATTATGACGAATGTATTCTTGAAGAAACAATTCCTCTTGATTCTCTTCTGGTTGTAAAAAGTTATGCTGAACTGAAAGAACTTCTTTATGGTGAAGATGAAGTAGAACCAGACGATATGCTTCCAGCAAGGAAAGAGAAAACAACAGAAAAGATGGAAGATGATGATGTAAAAGAAGAAACTCCAAAAAAGAAATCTTTTACCAAAAAAGCAAAGACAGAATCTGCAGATAAAGAATCTGCAAAGTGCCCACATGGTTATAGAATTGGTGTAGATATTGATAAGAAAGATGATTGTGAAGACTGCGAAATGTATAAAGAATGTGCAGACATTTCAGAAAAGGATTAAACCTATGGCAAAAAAGAAAAAAGATGTACAGGAATACATCACAGTACAAGAGGCAGCAGGAATTGCTGCTGTCTCTGTGGTGACTATAAGAAATTGGTGCGTTGATTTTTTCATTGGTAAAAAGATTGGTGGACAGTGGAAAGTTAAGATTTCAGAGCTGAATAAAGTTTTAAGTGGAGAATTGCACTATGGCAGGTAAGAAGATCATAAAGAAAAGGGGCCCAAAGCCAAAAGAAGTAGAAGTGCAAAATGTAGTTGATGCTATGGAAGATAGGGCAGAAGAAATTCAAGAAGGTTCTACAGAAATGAATACAAATAAATCTGTGAATTTTCTTCCTACAGGAATCACACTTTATGATCTTATGCTTGGTGGTGGATATCCACTTGGTAAAATTGTAAATGTTGTAGGTGATAATTCCACCGGAAAGACTTTGCTAAATCTCGAATGTCTAGCATTTAATAAAAAACTTATGAAGAACAAATTGAAGTTTTTTTATGATGATGCAGAAAGCGGATTTTCTTTTGATGCTAAAAAAATGTATGGTGTAGATCTGTTTAGAGATAACCAAAAAAATTCTACAAAGGTAGAAGAGTTTGACTATTCATTATCAAAGGAAATTGAAACTTTAAAGAAAGATGATACCTTACTTTATATTTTGGATTCTCTAGATGCACTTTCTTCACAAGCAGAATCTGATAGAAATGATGAAAGAATAAAGGCCATGGATGATGATAAGACCTATGATAAAGGCACATTCGCTATGGAACGTCAGAAGATGTTATCTGAAATGTTTAGGCTTAAGAGTTCTAAGATCGGAGATAAGAATGTCACCGTGGTTATTATCTCACAAGTTAGGGCAAATATTGGTGTAATGTTTGGAGAAAAGTATACACGTACAGGTGGAAAAGCTTTGGATTTTTATGCTTCACAAGCTATATGGTTAGCAGTAGCAAAGAAGAAAGAGAAAGAGGGGCGTGTCATTGGTGTTAGAATTAAGGCAAAAACTAAAAAGAATAAAGTAGGAACACCATTCAGAGATTGTTTTATAGATGTGCTTTTTGATTATGGTGTAGATAATGTTACAAGCAATCTGAATTTTCTTTATGATTTATTGACTCCACAAGGTGAAGAAAAAAGTAAGAGACTTGTGTGTGAATGGGAAGGTAAAGAGTATAAGATTAAAGATCTTATTGACTACATCGAAAAAGAAAACTTAGAAGATGAATTGGCAAAACGAGTAATAAAGAAATGGAATGAAATTGAAGACAAGATTTCATCCAAGAGAAAGTCAAAATGGTGATTTCCGTCTTTTTCGGGGTCGTTGGAGACGGTTTTATATCTTGTAGCTAGCCTACGGACTTTCTGCGAGAAAGTAGGCAACTTGTGGAAGGACAACCACTTCCACAAGGTTTTATTTTTAAGGAGTTTACTGTGATACAATTTATTGTTGGAATTGATCCTGGAAAAGATGGTGGTGTTGCAGTATTAGATAGATCTGGTGATGTACTGCAATTATCAAGAATGCCATTAAACTCTGAAAAAGAAATTGATGCTTGTGCACTTTCACTATTTGGTGAAACACACGAAGCTTTTTGCTATATAGAACGTGCATTCTGTATGCCGATGCAAAGTACAACTTCAACTTTTACTTGTGGGATAGGATATGGGAAATTGATTGCTGCAATAGAATTAAAAGGAATTCCTTATGATGAAATAAGAGCACAGAAATGGAAAAAGTATTTTGGATTATTAAAAAAAGAAAAGATTGCCAGTGTAGAATTAGCAACAAGTATTTTCCCAAAAATTAAACATATGTTGTATACACCAAGAGGTAGAATGTTAGATGGTTTAGCAGAGGCTTTATTGATTGCAGAATACGGCAGAAGAGTATTGGTAGGAGCAATTAAATGATTAAAGAAATAAATATTAAAAATTTTCAGAGCCATAAAGATACTAAAATGTCTTTGCATCCTGGATTAAATGTAATTGTTGGAACTTCATATTCTGGTAAAAGTGCAATTCTTAGAGCACTAAGATGGCTGGTAGAAAATAAAGCCCCAAAAGGAACATATCGATCTTTTTGGGGTGGTGATACTTCTATAGAATTAGTTCTTGATGATCATTCAGCAACCAGAGGAAGAACAGATAAAGAGAATACATATGCTTTAGATGGTGAAATATTAAAAGCATTTAAAACAGATGTTCCTGATCCTGTAAGAAATCTATTGAACTTCAATGAAATTAATTTACAAAAGCAACATGATATGCCTTTTCTTGTAAGCAAATCGGGGCCAGAAATTCAAAGAACATTAAATGAAATTGCTAATCTTGATCTTATTGATACTACTATGGCAAATCTGAATGGTAGTAAATTAAAAACCTCAGCAGAGATAAATGATATAAAGGAGAAATTAAAAGCTTATGAAATTAAAATAGTTGCACTTGAAACTGTAGAACTTATCAAAGAGAAAAGTGTTACGCTGAAAGAACTGAATAATTCTGCGCAGACTGAAAAGAAAAGATATGAATCCTTGTTGGATGTAATATCATCAACTAAAAATTATAAAGACCAAATTGAGTATAAATTAAAACAGACTGAATGCTACAGTAACCTTTCGGCAATAGTGGACCATATAAATACCCAAAAAGGCAAAGAGATTACAGTTAGATATCTTTTAGATATTATAGAAAGTATAAATTCAGTGAATGTAAGCCTGGCAGATGCAATTAAAAGTCAGGAAAAGTATAAAAATCTAGAAGACTTGGAGGCCAAAACCGTAGACATCGATTCTAAAAATCTAAATATTCGCTCAAAAAAAATAGCCCTTAATACCATTACTGCTAATCTTGAAAATATTTATGATTTGCAGACAGAATTAAATACATGTATAAAAGAAAGTGAAAAGTATAAGAATCTGGAGTCTCTGAAAGAGAGAGCATCTAATACTCATATTAAAGAGACAACTCTTTTTTCACAAAAATCACATCTTGTGAGTATAAAATATATAGCAGAGCAGATTAAAGAGTTAAAAGAGGATATTCCTAATCTTGAAAGAGTCTTATTTGATTATCAGATTTCTATAAAAGAATTGGTTGGTGATGAGTGTCCTGTTTGTGGGACTAGAAAAGGAGGAGTAAGAATATGATTATATTGAAAATATGGGAAGGCAAGAGATTAAACAAATACAATAATTTTTATAGTTATACAGGGCTGTTTTTATTTGGCATAATTCCTTTATATATCCAACGGAGTAAATATTAAATGAAAAAACCTTTATTCATTACTACAGCAGACATGCATTTACGGGTAACTAATCCTGCTGAAAGAATTGATAATTATCAGGAATCAATGATTAATAAATTAGTTCAAATAAAAATATTACAACAAGAATTAGATGTTCCTGTATTAGATTCTGGTGATGTGTTTAATGGTTGGAAGTCTACACCCGCTACAGAATGTATGGCATTTGATTATTTGCCACAAAACTTTTATACAATTCCTGGCAATCACGAAATACCATTTCACAATATGAATTATTTAGACGAATCTTCTTTAATGGTATTATCTAAAGCAAGTAGAATTTCTATCAAATCTATGTTTTCAGATTTAGGTAAATTTATGCTATGTGCCGTTCCATATGGCATGGATTTTGAATTTCCTGATGATATTGATTTAGATGGAAAAGGACATCTTGTACTTATTACTCATTTAATGGTTACAAAAGAAAAAGATGCAAGATTTGACCACATTACTGCAAAAAATATGCTTAAAAAATATCCAAAGTTTAGTGTAATTCTTACAGGTCATAATCACCAAACTTTTGTAGAAGAATATGATGATAGGTTACTGATTAATAATGGATCATTAATGCGATCATCAATAGACCAATTAGATCATAAACCTTGCATCCATATTGTGTATGACGATCTATCTTGGGAAAGAAGCTATCTAGATGTGGCACCTGTGGACAAAGTTTTTAATCTTGCACATGTAGAAATGAAAAAGAAGTCAGAAGAGAAAATTGAAAATTTTGTATCTAAATTAAAGAATGAATATGAAGTAGGTGTGTCATTTGCTGATAATATTAAAAACTATCTTGCATCTAATAAGATTCGCGATGGTGTAAAAGAAGTAATCACAAGAGCAATAGGAGAATAAAGATGAGTGATATTTTAACAAGAATTAAAGATCTGCAAACAAAAGCAGAAAAGACAAAGACTGATATTAATAAGTATCAGGGTGCTTTAGATACCCATATGAAAACTTTGTTAGACACTTACAAGTGCAAAACATTAGAAGAAGCAGAAACATTAGCGGATTCACTTCAGACAGAAATTGAAGTTGCAGAGAAAGAAATTGAAGAGTCTGTAAAAGCTATTGAAAAAGAATTAGAAAAGATCGAGGAATAAAATATGTTAACTATTGAGCAAGTAGTTTCTAAAGTAGATAGACTCATCGCAAAAAAAGAAATGCTTGTATCTGAAAAAGACATAGCAAAGAAAAGTCTTAATTCTTTAAATAGATTGGCATTAAATATCGAAGATGCACAAGCAATTGTTAGACTTGTTGCCTCAGATACACAGAATCAGTTAGCTGAAAAGATATCTGGCATTGTTACTATGGCTTTGAATGCTGTGTTTGAAGAGGATGTATTTGAGTTTAAACTTGAATACGAAGAAAAACGTGGTAAGACAGAAGCTAATATGTTTTTATTGGTGAATGGTAATGAGACTGATATTATGGAAGGTGGTGGGGGTGGTGCCGCTGATGTGGTTGCTTTGGCATTACGTGTGGCGTTGTGGAATATCTGCGTTCCTAAGCCAGCACCAATACTTATTTTTGATGAACCGTGTAAGTTTATTTCTAGGGATTTGCAATATAAAGCTGGAAAGATTATGAAATTATTACACGAAAAATTAGGTATGCAAATTATTGTAGTAAGTCATGATGATCCAATAACTGAAAATGCAGACAGAGTATTTATGGTAAATAGAGTGGAAGATAAAGATGGAAATAAAGTTTCTGTAGTAAAGGAGAAATGATATGCATACAGATGAATTTGTATATTTAATATTCTGCATCATATTGACGGTTGTAATTATTGTTACTATATCATATATGGCAATATCTACATTTTTAGATTGGTATAGATGTAATAATAAAAAAATAAAAGCTATCAAACAAGGTTTTTATATTCATAATGAACTTATGGATGTGTATGATGGTTGTATTAGTAAAGGAATGAATATTGAAGAGACTATAAAAGAGCAAGAAAAAAGAATAAAGGAGTTAGAGAATGTCAATAACAAATAATGGTGGAATCTATGATTTAGATTGCGATATCTGTGGAAAGAATTGTGGTACTGATTTTGATTCTTTTACAGAAGCAGTTGAATGGAAGAAAAAGAATAAAGCAAAATGGCATTCTTCAAAAGATGGGAATTGCTGGTTAGATGTTTGCCATATCTGCTGGCCAAGTGTTCAAGAAAAACAATATAAAGGAGCAGGAGTATGATTTTTAAATTTAAAAATCTAGCACACACTATTATTAGTATCCCAAAGAACAGTATTGTTTTATCTGAATTTCGTGAACCTATTGGGATTGGCTATCATACATACATTTATATTTACATAGATGGTGATGGAACTATACTTTCGTATAATAGCGTGCAAGACGCTAGAGAAGATTATGAGAGATTAGCAACTCTTATATCATCAGAAACTACGAAATTAAGAGTTTCAGATATAGAAATCTGGCAATCCTCCTTAAAAGAGGTAGATAGTATATGCAAAGGAGCGGGAGTATGAAGAAATCAAACGGATATCCATTTCATAAAGATCCAAGATTTGATAAAGACAGACGAAGACAGAGACAATTTCATACATTAAAAGTTATTTTGATGTATGTATTCTGCCTTATCATTGGTGCAGGATTTACCAATATGGCAATCCTGTTTCAAATCACTTTGACAGAAGCACAGATATGGCTGTTTATGTCTGTGTGGTTTATGCTTTGTACTGTAGTTTATTTCTCTGCTATCTGGATACAGAGCTTATTTTCTACAGAAAGTATGGATGAGTTATTAAAACGTTGGGCAATGCCTACAAAGAAAACCTTATTGAATATATTGTTGGATGAATTTAAAGAAGATGCTGATATTGCAGAAAAGGTGTGTAGTTGTAGAGGAAAGGAGTAGAATATGATATTTTTAATTTATGACGATCAAGTAGAAAAATTTAATCTTGCGGCAGATGTAAAGAAGAGAGTGACAGCTATTATAGAAGATGATGGGGATGATGTTATTGATGATATCACAATTATTGATGGCATTGAACAGACTCTGGAAATTAATCGTACTATTATAATCAAACCACCTGCCAAAGTAACTAAAACAAGAGCAAAAACAGATGCAAAAAAGAAATAAGTATGTTGCTATTATTCAGGCACGTGTAGGTAGTTCACGACTACCTGGAAAGTGTTTACTTCCTCTTGGTGATTGTGATTCAGTTATTGAATATATCGTTAAGAATATTTCATTATCTGAATATATAGATGAAATATGTATTGCCTTTCCTAATACTTTTGAGAATGAAAAAATAAAAGAAGTCTGTAATACCATAAAAGGCAAATACAATAAACCTATTTATTGGTATGCAGGCAGTGAAAATAATGTATTGGATAGAATCACACAGGCTGCCAACTACTTTAAAGTGGCAAATGAAAATAAACTATCTGAAAATGGTGAATTATTTGCTGTCGAAATTACTGCTGACTGTCCTTTTGTTTCTGCATTCACCATCGATACTATATGCAAATGTATCGAAGTATGTCCAGAAATAGATTATATGAGCAATACAGTTACAAGATGCTGGCCAGATGGTTTTGATGTGCAGATATATAGGATTCATATATTAAATGCAGCAAATAAACTATTGCTGGAAGATAATAAACATCGTGAACATGGTGGATGGAATATAGTAAATTATTCTTTGGAATTAATTACATGCTCAGAATTACATTATTGTCCCACTATAATTAATTATGCACCAATGCGAGATATATATTTTCATCCAGAATGGTCTGTGACTTTAGATACAAAAGAAGATTATGTTGTTATTTGTGATATTATTGCACTTCTTGGTGAGAACTATGATAGAAATGCTATTGATGTAGAAGTTTTGATGCTGCTGATGAAAGATCCATCTGTATTGGATAAGAATAAGAATATACGGCGTAATATTCCAGGAGTATAAATGAATAAAATAACTGATGTATATGAAGCGTTTTGGTTTTTACATGATCATTCTGAATTTTATAATCCACAAATGATGGCAAACTATCCTAAGGATGCTGATATGTGGAGTGGTTTTAACAAATGTTTTGAGTGGTCTTATCAGAAAATTAATCCCATGACCGGTTGTATAGATAAAGATAGTCATAAAAATACAAAAACTCAAGTATGGATAGAATGTGGGGCATATATGAAAATATGCAGTAAGTATTACCCAAGTCATGATGTTAAATTAGACTGTGGTGGTGATACATTTGAGGAAGCACTGATTACTTTAGCAAACCTTGTCTTAAAACATTATGGTAACGGGAAGAAATTAAGATGAATAAATTCAATATAGTTATCATTGGTGCAGGTTCAATAGGTGCAATGAAACCCGCTGAATTAGATGCTCCAAATATGGAATATCCACTAACTCATGCGGCAGCAATTAGGAAATTGAATACTTGTTTTAAACTGCAGTGTATTGTAGATAATAATTATGAACTAGCATTAAGTGCAGGAAATAAGTGGGCATGTGGTATTTCTGAGAGTGTCGATTATCTAACTTCATACTTTAAAAGTAATATTGATGTAGTAGTAATTGCAATAAATACTGAAAATCATTTACATATGGTTAAGCATGTAATTGCTAGCTTTTCAAATTTGAAAGCGATCGTTTTAGAAAAGCCTTGTGGCACTTCATATGCAGAGTGTAAAGAGATATATAATATTGCAGCAATAAAGAGAATTAAAATTATAGTTAATTACACACGTAGATATGAAACATATCACAAATTAGTTGCAGACAATATACAATGTGGTAAATATGGTAAAATATATTCTGCAAGATTTCATTATACACGAGGATTAAAAAGAGATGGTTGTCATGCAATTGATTTAGCAAACTGGTTTTTTGGCCGGTGTTTGAGTATTGAAAAACATTCTGAATTTTCAATTGATGATTACAGTAAAGAGGATTTAACTATTCCACTAATTGCTGAGTATGGAAGATGTCCTATGGTAACATTTAATCCTTGTGATGGTAGAAAATACTCTATTTTTGAATTGGAACTACTTACAGAAAAAGGAAAAATTTCTATTTATGAAAGTGGGCAGAAAATGATGCTGGTTAAACCCTCTGCTGATAATGTATATGGCAAATATAATAGTATGAAATATGATTTGAATGTAAAAGTAATTGATACAAATCTTAAATCTTGTCTGATGAATTTATATAATGAGGGTTACAATTATTTAACTACAGGAGAAAATGTTTCTTGCACTGTGTTGGATGCAATGAAAGTTCACGATGTAATTGAAAGCATACAGCATAAAAGGAGTATATAATGTCTAAACTAGCAATTAATGGTGGAAAATCAATCAGAGAAGAATTCTTCCCATCTCAATTTGATTTTAGAGATACTGCAGAGGAATATTTAGAACCAATTACAGAGATATTGGATTCTAATATTTTATCTGCATACAGAGGAAACCATACACCTAATTTTTGGGGTGGCAAGTATGTTAAAAAATTAGAAAAAGAATTTGAAAAATATATTGATAGCGATGTACAAGCTTTGGCAGTGAACTCTTGTACTTCTGGACTTTACATTGCTTGTGGTGCAATTGGATTAAAGCCCGGTGATGAAGTAATTGTAACACCATGGAGTATGACTTGTTCTGCTACAGTTCCTTTGGCTTATGGTGCAATACCAGTATTCTGTGATATTGAACCAGAAACATACTGTATAGATCCATATAAAATATCTAAGTTAATTACCCCAAGAACGAAAGCAATTATTGTAGTAGATCTTTTTGGTTTTGTTCCTAACTATGATCTGATAAGAGAGATTGCAGAGATTCATACCCTTTATATTATCGAAGATGCTGCACAAGCATTAGGTGCAAGCAGAAACAATATTAATGCAGGAGCTTTTGGTGATATTGCTTGTTTCTCTTTTACTCAAGGAAAGCACATTACTTGTGGTGAAGGTGGAATGATTGTAACCAGAAATCAGAGACTATTTGAGAAATGCTCAATGATTAGAAACCATGCAGAATCAGTTTGTAATGATATGCCAGCAGAGTTACAGTCTTTATTCTCTGATTGTCTAGGATTAAACTTTAGGATGACAGAAATTCAGGCTGCAATTGCTTCTGTACAACTTGCAAACTTTCCAAAGACTTTGGAAAGAAGAAAAAGAATAACTTATGATTTGATTAAGAAATTATCTACAATTCCTTGTTTGGAATTCAATATTCCTGAAATAGGAATAGGGTCTTATTATGTTTTACCATTTATCTTAAAAGATATCGAAAGAGATAAATTCCTTGCTGCTGTTAAAGCAGAGCTAAAAGAAGAAGCAGATAGGCTAGATCGAGGTGTACCAATTGGTGGTGGATATATTAAACCATTGTATTTGTTCCCTATTTTCCAAGAAAAGAAACATTGGGCATTTTGGAATCATGAATATAATAATCTAAATGGTGGTTATGGATTTCCACAAATATATGAAGAAGGGCTTTGCCCTGTATGCGAGAAACTATGGAAAGAAGATTTTTGTCTGACTCTTTATAATGGATTAAATCTATTAGATAAAGATATAGAAGACATTTATATTGCTTTCAAAAAGGTGTGGGAAAATATAGGAGAATTAGTATAATGGAAGGAATAGGCGAAAGAGAAATACTAATTACTGGTGGTACTGGTACGCTAGGTAAAGCATTAACCAGAGAATTAATTAAAGATAACTCATATAGAGGTATTAGAATATTTTCTCGTGATGAAGAAAAACACAGAGTTATGCGAGAAGAATTTGGAGACAATAAAAGAATATCCTATCTTGTTGGAGATGTAGCAGATAAAGATCGTTTATATAGAGCCATGAATGGTGTAGATATTGTTATCCATACAGCGGCAATGAAGCAAGTTCCTGCCTGTGAAGAGAACCCTATTGAGGCAGTAAAAACAAATATTGATGGTACAGTAAATGTTATTGATTGTTCCATCAATAATGAAGTAGAAAAGGTATTTTTTATAAGTACGGATAAAGCAGTTAAACCATTGAATCTTTATGGTGCAACAAAGTGTGTAGCAGAAAAATTAATTCTTGATGCAAATTTATATAGCCCACATAAGACCAAATTTTCCTGTTGCAGATATGGGAACATTCTTGGCAGTCGTGGATCTGTATTAAGAATGTGGGAAGAGCAGCTTGAATATGATTTTTCTATTTGCGTTACATCTAATCATATGACTAGATTCTGGTTAAAAAAAGAAAGTGCTGTCAATTTTATTATTAAATGTATTTCCCGCATGATTGGTGGTGAAATATTTATACCAGAAATGAAATCATGCACAATGAAAGACTTTGCAGAAGCCTACATTAAACGCTTAGATATAGATGCAACTATTAGAGAGATAGGAGTAAGACCGGGAGAGAAAATACATGAAGAAATAGCAGTTATGGGTGAAACTGTTTATATTGTTGGTGATAAAACAGTTAAACAACACGAATGTAAAGATAGCATAAATTCTCTTTTAACAGATAAATATACACAAGAAGAACTCACACAATTAATGCATGAGGTGATGACTAATGGCTGAAATTATACTTGACGTAGCTCCTAATACTTTTAAAAATGATATTGGATATTTTGCATCTATGGTAAATGAAATACGAAATATAGATACAAAAAAATATAGTATTACATTTAAAACGCAGATGTTTTCTAGCTCATCTGATGCTGCAAAAATAAATATCTGTCTTGATAATTCTTTACTTGTAAAGATGCATGAAATATGCAAAGAAGCAAATTATAAATTCACAAGCAGTGTATTTGATTATTATTCACTGGTATGTTTACTAGGACAAGGTTTTAAACTGCCATTTATTAAATTAGCATGTAGAGAAAATTTATATTATTTATCTAATAATATTCCTAGAGGTATTCCTGTATATATTTCTGTTGATTGCAAAAAATATAATGATATTCATTCATATGATAAATATGTAGAGCAATTGGCAAAAAGAAGAAGATTAATATTGCCTATTGGAGACAGTGAAGGAGATAAATTCCTATTATGCGTTCCCGAATATCCGTGTAAAGAGTCTGATTATCAATTTGATTTGAATTATAAAAATGTATCAGATCATACAGAAACTCTTGTACTTTTTGATAGATGGGAAAATGATAATTTATTTACAGAAAAAGAATTACGAGATAATTCAAATTGCTGTTTTGAAATGCATTATGTTTTAGAAAGAAGTCAGTTAAATCCTGATGCAGGAACATTCGCAAAGACAATTTCAGAATTATCATTAATTCTCTGAAATCAGTTTTTGTGGGTATATAATATATAGGAGGATTTATGGCAACGGTTAAAGAAAAAGGTGTTACTAAGAATAGCAGAGGAACTTATGAAGTACGTTTAAAAGGTGTGTATTATGGATCTAGGAAGACTTTGAAGGAGGCGAATGATTTGTCCTTATCTATGCAGATGGCAAAAACACCAGCAAAAAAGCAATCTATGGTTACTGGCAGAAAGAATAAAACAATTTCTGTAAAGGTAAAATCTGTAAAGGTTCCTGGATACCATTATGATGAACCAGTACTTATTCCTGCACCAAAAGCTGCAGAAGTGGTTAAGCGTCTTGATGAACAACCAGAGAAAAAATCTTTCTGGCAGTTTTTGAAAGATATGTTTAAGTAAAGGAGTTTTTAAATTGGATACTTTTCATTATCAATACAAACACAAGAATGTTTATTTAGTTCCTTATGATTTCTCTCCATCTCCACCACATTGGTATTTCGATCCTGAAGTCACAAAGTTTAACAGTTGGGGGACATTTACTCTTTCACCCGAAACTGAAATACACGCTTTAAAAGAGGCAATCGCAGGTCGTAAAATGATAATGTGGAAAATCTACTACAGAGAAGGCACTGATAGAACAATTGGTATGGATGATTTCACTTGGATTGGTAATGTTAGTATTCAATCGCTAGATTGGGTGAATAGTAGTGCTGAATTTGCGATACTGATAGGAGAGAAAGACTATTGGGGAAAAGGTGTGGCAAGTTCAGCACTCTTTCTGTGTATGCAGCACGTGTTTAGCAAATTAGGATTATATAGGTTTTGGTCAGGGACTTCTGAATTAAATAGGGGAATGCAGAAAGTATTTTCTAAATTTCAGTGGAGTAAAGAAGGAACATTCAGACAAGCGAAAATAATACAGGGAGACTATACTGATATTTATGAGTATGCCTTTGTAAGGCATGAATATGAAATGTTTATGGGTAGTAAACTATATAATACAATGAGTGGAGAATGATATGGAGAATAAAATTGAACCAACTCTTGCATATAAAACATCTAAAGAATGGAATGAAATATACAAAATAAATATTTTAGATCCTGATGGCTGGGATAGGACTAACTATGAGTATTCTTTTGATAAAGAGAACATAACATATGATGAATTTATGAAGCGTGTAATGCGATCAACCATAGAGATTTCAGATCATGCACTATTTAATAATCCACCGTTCAAGCTTATAAGAAGAGACTTACCACCAGTAATTAATTTAACAGAAACTCATGGAAATGCAATATATGAAATTGAACATATCAGAACTAGGAATAATTCTTTATGGATGGAACTTCTAAAGATAGCTTTAGAATATGCACCTGTAAAGACAAAAGAAGTTCTAAAACAGATAAATGAAAATGATAATGCAGTTAGTAAACTATTAAAGGGGCTGATTGATGACTGAACTTGAAAAAGCTGAAAGCACAAAATACAGGAAAGAAATAGATGGTAATTGGGATTCTAGTGTTGGAACAAATAAAATCTACGAGAAAAATATTCTTGCTTTAAAAGATATGAATCCAGAATATACAGAAATGTTATTAAATGAAGGTGTAAAAATAAATCCAAAAGTGTCATGGACAGAAGACAAGAAACTTATTTATAAAGCAAAAGGCCAAAGTCTTCTTGTCCATACAGACGAAGCCCATAGCGAAATAATGAATACTACTTTCTTTAATACTAAAAAGGATTCTTGCACTATTCTTTTAGGTATTGGTGATGGTAGATATTATAAAGTTGTAGATGAAATGAGTGAAAAGAATAACAGAGCAAAGATTCTTATCATTGAACCTTGCCTATATTTGCTTAATCATTTTCTAATGAATAATGATATTTCAGAGCGAATCAAGGATAAATCTGTATTAATTATTCCAGCAGATCCAGAAGCCATCAAAACAGTATTGGAAATTGTAGACATTCAATCTGTAATTAGCTCTTGGACTATTCTTTCAGATCCACTAACCAAATTATGGCCTCAAGAATATTCTATTTATAGCCAAAAGATTTCAGACACCATTAATCAGATCCAGTGTAATACTGGTACTGTTATGGGTGCAGGTCACGAAATGGCAAAGAATGATATCACTTCAATTCCTTTTATCGTAAGGCATAGAGGTGTAAAAGAAATTGAAGGATTATTTGAAAATAAACCAGCTGTCGTTGTATCCACTGGACCAAGTTTATCTAAAAATATTCACTTACTTATGGATAAAAAGACAAGAGAAAAGTGCATTGTGATTGCAGTAGCACAAGCTGTAAGAATATTATTGGCTTATGATATTAAACCAGATTTTATTTGTACTGTAGACTATGGTAAAACAAATGCTGAACATTTTAATGGTATTTATGAACTGTGTGATAAAATTCCTTTGGTATGTTTAAATAAAACATATGCAGAGATTATGAAGAAATGGAAAGGGCCAAAGTTTATTGTAGGATCAAGCTCTGGATATGAAGGTACAATCTCTTCTTTTATTACTGATAAAGGCTCTTTAATTCAGGGTGGATCAGTATCCCATATGGCTTTTGGATTAGCATATCATCTTAAATGTAACCCTATTGTTTTAATTGGTCAGGATCTTGGGTATGAAAGCGATCTTAGTCACAATCCTAATGCTGATGCTTCTGGTAAAATATTTCATACCAATACAGGAGAGCTTGCTTGGCAAATCGATTCTCCTGATTCACATCTTAAAAATGATACACCTTACGGAATGGGTGGTGCTTTGTTAGCAGATGGTTATTATGGTAAATCTATTGTCACAAATGCAGGACTACTCTCTTTTATTACTTCGTTTGAAAACCTTAGTAGGATGTGTGCAGATAAAACTCTAATAAATGCTACAGAAGGTGGTGTAAATATTAGAGGATTCAAAAGGAAAACACTACAATGTGTAATCAATGAATACTTTAAAAAGAAAATTGATTTTAGTACACTTACACCTTTTCTAAGTCTTGCAGATAATTGGGAGGAAGACTTAGAAAAGGCTATTACAGTAATTAAAGAAGAGATTGCTCAATACAAAGAACTAATAAAGTTATGTACTGAAGGTGCTAATTGGGCACAAAAGATGGATCATCACTTCCACGATAAAAAGAAATTGACTAGAGACATTAAAAAGAATGAAGAAGTTTCTGTTAAGGCTGAACATATTGCGCGTAAGAATCCCACAATCACATTATCTATATTCCATGCCAGTAGAAGGATTTTTGAAAGTGATTTGAATGTAGAAGGTAAAAAAGAGAAATTATTTAAAGATAGAGATATGTTAAAGATTAGAATAAAAAGGAATTTGCATATCTTAAATGCTGCTAAAGATAGTGCTGAAAAACTATTGCCTATTTATACAGAAGCTTTGGATTTGATGGAACTCTTTAATGAAACTAGAGATGAAAAGCATTTAACTGCAGAAGATGATTTTGTGCCCCTTCATTATAATGCAAAAGAATATTTTGATAAAGGAAACTTTGCTAGACCATATTGTGACTGTCTTTTACGAAACAAAAGACTCTGTACTGAGTACATATGCTCTGAAGATTATGCATATTTTGAAGCTTTGAATATGCGGAATAAAGCAATTGAATATGCAAAACTAGTTGCAGATTATAATAGTCAAAAAATTGATATTGCAGAGACTTTAGAAAAAGCAAAAGAAGAAGGCAAAGCAGGAAGATATAAAGAAGCATATGATTTATTAATTAAGGTTCGCAACAAGAAATATTCAGAAACCTTTTACCATGAAGAATTACAGTGGGCGATCGGGAGCTGTTCATTCGTGCTGTATGGAAAGACTAAAGATGAAGATAAATTAAAACAGGCTGTATTTTATTTTAAAGAACTTATAGAAAAGCATCCAGATAACATTCAGTACAAATTTGATTATGCAAATGTTATTATGTGCCAAGACTTTGATAAAGGCATGGAATTGCTTCTAGAGGTCGTAGAGGACAAGAGATATGACTACTTCTGGAAGAGTATTGGGGACATGTATTTTGGTAAAGGTATGTATGTGGAAGCTGTAAAAGCATACAAAAAGTATCAGAAACTGTATCCAAATGATACCAACATACAGGATTTGATAGATGAAAGTGAATTTCAACAGGATAATATACCAGTTTAATGATAAAAATTAGAATAAATCACCATCTTATGAGTATATAATATATAGTAGGATGGTGATTTATATGAAGAATATATTAATTCTTATATGTAGTTTGATGATTTTGGGGTGCGACATATCTACAGATTTGGTGTATTCAATTCGTGCAAATAATCACAGTTTATATTATTCTGATGATTTTAAATGGTGCAAGTCTTCAGAAGATATTTGTATGTATTTTAGAGATAAAAAATTAGTGTATAAATCAGATACTATAGATAACTGGAAAAATCCTAAACAGACTCTTGCAGATGGTGGTGGCGACTGTGAAGATTTTTGTATCTTATTCCTTAATATTTTATTTGTTAATACTGGAATTAAGGGAGACATAGTTCTTGTAAATAATTTAGAAACTAACAGAAATATTGTGAATGGTGGAAATATAAATCATGCAGTCGTAATAATTAATAGTTGCATTTTTGATGTTGTCGGTGAAAGATCATACTCTAAAGCCGAATCTTCTAACTTCAATATTGGGTACATTTATATATTTAATGAAATTTTCTAGTATGCTACATTCCATCCACCAACAGATCTATCCGCAACAGCATCAAATCCACCTCTATCTGCATAACAAGTTATAAATCCTGTAGAGACACTACGTGTATGGTTTTGCATCATACCAATACAAGAGACGAATCCAACACCCATAGATACAAAAGATTGTGCATAACACAACGTAACTTCGCTGCACCCATAAAATCCTACAGCAGAATAGACTGCGGAACCGACAGATTGAAAGACTGTGGATCCTTTTATTGCACCACAATTTACTACTGCTCTGCAATACTTATATCCTTGCTGAGCATTTATAGAAATACAATTTGTCAATGAAACACAGGTATCAAAATCCACATCTACCGCAACATATCTAGGTAGTTGTATTGTGTGATTTACAATACAGTTTATCATATTTTTACATTTTACAAATGATCCCGGATATTTTGATGCTGTTGCATATGAGTATATATTTGATAAATTGTTCTGCTCCCAGATTCCACCACCAATTAAAGTGATGTTGTATACGCTGCTGGAATAACTTTCTGCATTGCCATAAATAAATCTATTGTTAGGATATCCGGTTGTAGTGCTGGAAAGTTTTAAATCACTAATAGTATATCTTTCAGCTAAAGATATATGTGCATCAAATATAATTTCAGAACCGCCAAATATTCCAGAATATATTACAGTGGCAGGACCCTCTCCAAAAATATTAATATTATCAAGCATAGTTATTGTTGCAGCAGCACCACAATAATAGTTCCCAGCCCTTAAAAATATCTTACCACCACCAGTTGCATTTAATGCAACCATCTGTGCATTTATTTTTACACTAGCATCTTCATTAGTACTAATAACAACATCAGCAGTAAGTCTAGCGTTCTCATCACTATCACTCGAAGCAATAACCACACTAGCTTCTCTAGTCTTTCCTTGGTCTCTAGCAATCAATGCGCCAGCAATCTGGTCAAACGTATCATTACCAGAATTTTTAAGTGGTATATTGTATGCTTTTAATATGTTAGCAAGCTCACCAACCAAAGCATTCATCACATCTGCTTTTAAAGTGGTAGCTGGTGGCCCATCAGTAAACCAAGAAGCGCCATTGCTATCTGTAATTATATTATCACCATCTGGATAATGCATATTGTTTCCTCTCTTAAATAAATTATCGCCAAGTTCCTCTATACGTCTGTATTGAAATAATTGTCAATGCAGCAGAGGATTGATAC
>Ga0265293_10003508_pt1 | contig 29069 bp, 26 predicted proteins | sample Munlanlewell138R_FD_192505 | JGI IMG/M metagenome (GOLD analysis project Ga0265293, IMG submission 192505) | Leachate microbial communities from a municipal landfill in Southern Ontario, Canada - Leachate well 138R | ecosystem: Engineered > Solid waste > Landfill > Unclassified | place: Canada... | reverse complement strand
AGAACCGCTAACCAGAAAGGCATTGATTGGCAATTTACAACACAGGATGCAATAACAAAACTTAAGTCAATTTACCCAGTCATTGAATTCAAGAATTAGGCTTTACAGGCTACTAGCCGCCTCTCCTATGGTGTGGCTACTCTACATATAGACGGTTGTCCTATTAATATCTTCGATTGTGATAGGCTTATTTGTGAATGCCTTAAATATGAATCAAAAATGGACAAAGAAACTTTTAATAAGGCTATTCATGGATATATAGCCGACCCTAAGAAAAATATAAAAATCTTATAGATTACGCCAAAAAAAGAAAAGTGCTACATCGGGTGCATGATGTGATAGGAGTGTGGCTTTAATGGATATAGGGGCTTCGGTTCTAGCAACATTAAAAAGCAAATCATAAAACTCTGGGATGTCCTTTCAGGTTCATCTTCGTTTGTTTTGCTAGCCATGGATTTAAATCTATACTCACACCTAGGATTTGGAATATTTCTTTTATATTTGGTATTACAAATATTAGTTCCAGATTTTTACCTATAACAATTGGGTAAAAAATAGGCGCTCATTTTTGAACGCCTATAGTTAATAAATATTGGACCTTAAAAGTTAAGAATTAAAGTAGAAACAAGTTATATGAGGTGCAAAAACTGTACCAGTATTGCACCGTTATTATTTTTTAATATGTTTTAACTTTCTTAATACTTTTCTAAGCCCTTGATTTTACCGCATTTGCTCTTATATGCTGCACGCCTAAAATAGAGTGGGAATAAAAAGTATTAATCATCACTTATTCTTAAAAGATGAAGTGAATTATCTCCAGTAATTGCTAAAAAATTCCCTTTTGGAGAGTAGGCGAGATGGTTTCCCTCTACAGATGGATGAGTCATCTCTCCCTCGACTTCAACAGGAGATTCATTGATGAGATTCACCTTCACTACTTTTGAAGATGGATCGTTAAAGGCTAAGTAGCCTCTATTGTTGATTGGATCAAAGTGTGTAGCATAGGGAACGTGTTGTAGTGAACCAAGGATATTCACTCCATTATTCCATCCAGAAGAGGGACTTTCACTAAAGAGCTTCATCCCAGTTGTTGAGAATGTGACATATTTATTTCCAATAAAAGCAGCAGAGAGTGCATCCCCTGATGATGGACTTTGTCTAACGAACTCGTAAAATCTCTTTACGTTGTACACTGGATTCAATCTAATCTCATACAACACAAACTCATTACTAAAATCTGATATAAGTGTCATGTGTTTCCCTGAATCACTTAACGCGGCAAAAGAGGGATATATGGTTTCACCGAGGATTAACTGGTCAAATTCTTCAATTTCAAACGGGGAGTAACTGGTATAAAACAGGTTGCTATTTCGATCTAACACATAGAGTTCTTTATTAACCACATCAATCATGGCTTCAACTAACTCTTTTTCCCAATACCCCTCATATGCTTCATATTTGTCAATCAATTGCAAAGAGTTACTCTCAGGTTCATATGAGTAAAGAGCTAAAGTCCCAATTTCTTTCGAGAAGGTAAAAAGAAGATTAAGATCGTGGTCAAAGACCATTTTTGTTACACCCTCTGTGGGATATTGAGTCCCCATTGGGAAGTCTTTTAACACTACCGGCCTATCATGCACAATCTTACTGAGTTGAAATCCCTCTTCACTTGCAGTGAGAAGTTTCCCATCACGTAAAAAGAGTGCACTGTTGACTCCCATCAGGCGGTAGGTACTTCCAAAAGGGTCGCTCTCTCCTTGTTGAATTGAAGATACAAGGTGAGGTACTCCCCCTAATGAACTCACTGAGGCTTCAAAAGTGGTACTCTCAGAGGCTAAACTTCCCAACTTTGATGATTGGACTAACGCATCGAGTCGGTGAAAACCTGTATGGGTGTTAAAGGTGATATCATCTCCCTCTCCAATGTATTCTCCATCGAGATACCAATCGACAAACAAAGAAGGAGATCCTCCCCCTCGTGAGTATTCAAAATGTGCTTTAATATCTTGATTTGGTAATTGTCGGTTTGCTAGTAACCCAATAGAACCCTCAATAGGTGAAGAGATATCACTTGAAATGTTTAATCCAGATGCATCTCCAGTAACTTTGTTGATGATAATCGGGATTTCAGTAGAGCTGAGTTTGTTATCAATAATTCTGAGAGCTACAACACCACCGGCAATCCGAATTTGATTACTGTACAGTGCATAGGTAAGATCGTATGAGCCTGCGGGTAGATGTTGTTGGTAACGAGCCGAAGCTGTTGCCTCACTGATGGTCAGTCCCTCTAAAACAGTGATTGATTCTCCGTTTTGAGGAGTCAAAGTTAATTCAAATTCAACATTAGGGTAGGTGGGATCTTCCCAGTAAAAATTGACATCGACATCTCCTTCTCCATAAAATTGGTCTAACGTAATATCTAATGTGTTATTACGAATCGTGAGGTGGTGAGAAGCTTCCCCTGTGGCTATGTTTCGCCCTTGTTGGTTCAGACCATTGACGGTGATGTTCCACGTCCCAACAACAAGTCCATTTACTTCAATTAATGGGCTATGAGAAGAGAGACTAAAGGTGTTTCCGTTTGGCCCTTTTCCATGCACCGTGTACGAAGTAATCTCTAAGCCCTCCCCGGCGGGGGAGATTACGTAGCGAGCACCACTGGCGCCATTGATCATCCTTAAGGTGAGAGTTGTTTCACCATTACTCTCCTCACAAGAGCTCAACAGTACGACGAATAATAAGAGTGCTAATACTATGATGGGTACAAATTTTTTCATAACTGCCTCCATCATAACTACGTCAATACCCATTATTTTGATTCATCTAGTTGTTGCATCAAAGAGCTAATGGTGGTATCACATAAGGTATGAAAATCAAACATGTGTTAAGTACTAAAGTGGTAGCTCCTTCGTTAATAGGAACAACGAAAGAGGAGATTATCCGTGAGCTGTTAGATCTCTTAGTTCAAGCAGGCTTAGTCAGTGAACCAGATATAGTGTACAAAGATCTTATGAACCGAGAGCGAAAAATGTCGACAGGCATTCAGCATGGTGTTGCTATTCCCCATGCTAAAACTGTAGCAGTAAGTGAACTTGTCGCTGCCATCGGTGTGAAACGAGAGGGAGTTGATTTTAACTCTTTTGATGGAGAACCGAGTACTATCTTTATCATGACTCTCTCCCCTGTAGATCGAGTGGGTCCACATGTTCAATTCTTAGCTGAAATTTCGATGATCATTAAACACCAATCGGCACGTAAAAAGATTTTAGAAGCCACCACAGCCCAAGAAATCTTAGACGTCTTTGGAGTGTGATATGGCACATGAAATGATGTTTTTAGTCCTCCAACTTGGAGTTATTTTAGTTGCAGCTAAACTCACAGGGTGGTTCTTTTCACGTAAGTTGAACCAGCCTCAAGTTCTTGGTGAGTTAATCGCAGGGATGATTATTGGTCCTTATTTGTTAGGATCAATTCCCCTTGGATCGTTAGGTCCCTTATTTCCCCTTTTTGAGGGAGCAGTCCCTGTTTCAACTGAGTTATATGGTATTGCGAGTGTCGGCTCTGTTTTGTTGCTATTTTCAAGTGGTCTTGAAACCGATCTTCCTACATTTCTCCGCTTTAGCGGTAAAGCAACGATTGTTGGCTTTGGGGGAGTGATTGCCTCATTTTTCTTAGGTGCAGGGATTACTGTATTACTCCACCCCGAAGTTCACTCAATTATTGAACCAGAACCACTGTTTTTAGGAACTATTTGTACAGCCACTTCAATTGGGATTACAGCGAGAATCCTAGGAGAGAGTGGAAAGATCTCCACTCCCGAAGGGGTGACCATCTTAGCTGCTGCTGTGTTAGATGACGTCATTAGTATCATCTTGTTATCAGTGGTAGTTGGTATTGCAACTGTTGAGATGCAAGGGGGCACTATCGCATGGAGTGGTATTGGTGCTGTTGCCCTTAAGGCGGTTGGATTTTGGGTGTTGTGTATGATTGTCGGTATCTTTAGTGCCCCATATCTCACTAAGAATCTCAAACGACTTGAATCACTTGGAGTGATGGCTGAAATCTCTTTTGGGATTGCCCTCTTATTAGCAGGGTTCTCTGAAATGGCAGGCTTAGCGATGATCATTGGAGCATATATTACGGGTCTCTCTTTAAGTCAAACCGATGTAGCAAGTGAAATCACGGAGCGAGTTAAAGGGGTAGGTGAATACTTTATCCCAGTCTTTTTTGCTGTCATGGGGATGATGGTAAACTTCAAGGCAGTTGGATCAGTGTTGGTCTTTGGTCTACTTTTTAGTGTTATTGCTTTTGTTGGAAAATTAATTGGATGTGGTTTTCCTGCATTATTTGTCGGTTTTAACCTTCGAGGAGCATTTCGTATTGGCGCTGGCATGTTACCAAGGGGGGAGGTAACCCTCATTGTGGCTGGTATTGGCTTAGCTAGTGGAGCTATTGGGCCTGATATGTTTGGTGTTGCTGTGATGACGATGCTTTTAGCAAGTGTTGCCGCACCACCACTATTGGTAGCCTCTTTCAAAGGGGGATCTGGGTACAAAGAGGAGATCGATGTCACTGGTATAAGTGAGATGATAACCATTGAACTTGAGTTTCCTACCGAGCGAGCTGCCGATTTTATCCGTCGCTCTTTAGCCGACGGCTTTAGAGATGAAGGGTTCTTTATCACAGCTATCGAAGGGTCTATCCGCTCTTGGCAGTTACGCAAAGAGTCGATAATTTTTGTGATGCGCCGACGTCAAGCAATACTTGAACTCTCTGTGAGAAAAGAACATGAGATGTTTGCCCGGTTGATGGTGATGGAAGTATTAGTCGATTTCCAAGAGTTTGTCGATGGATTACAAAGTATGGACCAAGCAGATATGATGGGAGCACATGTGCTTATGGAGATGTTTGCTTCTGAAGATGCGGAGAGTCAAAGATGAAAGTAGTGCTTAAAGTCATCCTACTTATCTTATTTGGGGCAGCTGTATTTATGCCGATGAGAGGGATTCCCTTTTATCTGTATTGGATGCTCTTTGTGCTTATGTTTCTCACACTGTTTCTCTACTATTACGTTGCCTACTATGTAGGAAAGAAACACGTTGCGCAAGCGACTCGCTATTATAGTATGTTTGTCGCCATGGTCCCTCCTATGACCAGTGAAGATCTCATTCGAGGTCGATTAGTGGTAGAACCAACACAACTAGCTTTGTACCAAAAACAAGGACGAACCATTACACAGGTGTGGTCAACTTCAATTGATGATCTTCAAAGCTTCTCAGTGGGGAAAGTCATTGGTGCTCGTAAAGGTGTCACCTTCACGTTAGAAAGTGGTGAAGAGGTCTCTTTTGCCATCTCTCAGATAAAGAAAAAACAAGTTCATCTTAAAACAGCATTAGGGTGGGACTAGCATAAAAAGGTAATTGTGACTTAAAAGGGTAAAACCTACTGTTTTCGTAGAGGAATCTATGAAAAAAATTGTGGTGTGCCTACTCTTAAGTCTCTCACTCTCTTATCTATACAGTAGTGACACCGTCTCTCTTATTACAACACTCGACACAACAATCGTTGATGCTCTATGGAGAAAGCATGTTGCTCTTACAGCCTCTGCTGAGATTCGTAGCAGTATGGGCCTTGGGTTAAAAACCCCTATTACGGTAGTCATCGACCGTAGTGGTGGATCTGAGGCTCTCATTGAAACATCATTAAAGTTAGTCACTTTACCGTGGACAAAAGGTCCTTTTATATCACTCACGTTAGCCCATGTTGCCTTTTTTATTGGACAAACGGCCCCTGAAGAGAGACTACACTTTCTCAGTGAAGTAGAGTTTGGCTACAGTTGGGAATTTCTCCCCTCATGGTTTGTTGAACCTTCACTCGTGTATCGTGATCCCTCTCATAGCTATCCAGATAGCTTTAGTTATATCAACAGTTTTATACCAACGTACTCAAGATTACGGCTCTCGTTAGCCATTGGGTATCGTTGTCTCTCATTTTCACGTCATACGTAATATAGGAGGAGAGGAGATGAGATTAACAAAAGCACATGTAACAACGCCTTTGGTAAGTGTGTGGCTTATTATTAGCTTACTCGGATGCTCATTTGCATGGCAACCAGTAAGAAACCCCACAGCTGATGAGAAATTGATGATTCCCATTGTTGCTCGAATTTTAGATGAACAGTTAGCCGTTGTTGAACCTGTTTTATCTGAAGAGGGAGAGTTGGACAATCGAATTCGAAGTGTCCTTGAAAGTTATGATGGCCAAGCTATTGTCCAAGAGATGCTCTTAGAAGAGGGGGGAGTAGATCTTCTTCGCTTTAGTCATGCTTTAGCTACTGGAGCCTCTTCAGAAGAGCTCCTCTCAGAGGCTCAACACCTTCTTGGCGCTAAGGAGTACAAAGAGCTTACAGAGAATGTACGATCTGTTGAACGACAATTAAGAACCCTTGGCGAAGAACACTTAAGAGCATTACCACCGAGTCAAAAAGCCCCTTTCTTACGTGATTTACAAAAACTCATTACAAAGACTTTAGTTCTTATGGTTGCAGGTATTGTCTATGCTTGTATTCCTAATATGGTCTTTTGGGGAAAAATTACCGCAGCGGCTGCCATAGCTGTTGCTGCTGGAATTACTGCAACAACGATTATGAGTATTTATCGTTACTACCAACAAGATGATGCTTCGCTCTCTCAATCGTTTGAACAGTGGATTACCGATGTGACGACTGACCCTGCTGCAGCGTATGCAGTGGCTACTTCAATGACTACTATTGGAAAAACAATGACGAATGGAGCTGTGGTCACAGGTCTTATTTTAGTTGTATTTGCCATCTACCAAGTAGTCGATTTAGTGAAGCCGATGTTGAAGAAATACAACTTTGATGCATAAGGTGTTCTCTTGTAGTGAGGGTGTAAATGTGAAATAATGGGCGACATATCCGCTAAAAGGAGTAGTGACGCACCATGAACAAAGACCACCTACACAACGAGTTAGTAAGACGTTTTTTACGATATGTTTCAATTGATACGATGAGTGATCCTCATGTAACTGACAAACGCCCCTCAACTGAGGGGCAACTTGTACTGTTGAAGATGTTAGAAGAAGAACTTCACTCTATGGGAGTGAAGGATGTCGACTTTGATCCCAATGGGTATCTTATTGCCCGTATCCCTTCAACTCTTTCTGAAGGTACACAAGCTCCTACCATCGGATTTATGGCACACGTCGATGTTGCCGATGATGTCCAAGGTAATGGAGTTACTCCCCAAGTCATTGAATCATACGATGGGTTGGATATCACCTTGGCCAAAGAGGGTGTTATCCTCGCTGATGAGAATCCGCTGTTAAGCCAATACAAAGGGACAACACTTATTGTCACCGATGGAACGACCCTTTTGGGTGGTGATGATAAAGCTGGGGTTGCCATCATGATGGAGACTATCCGAGAGATGATGAAAGAAGATGCCCCTTCACATGGAGAGGTCGAATTTATATTCACTACCGATGAAGAAACTGGAAAGGGGATGGATGCCTTTGATGTCTCTAAGCTTAATGCTCACTGTTGTTATACCCTTGATGGGGGAGAGAGGGGAGTTATTGAAGCTCAATGTTTTAATGCTGCAACAGTTGTCGTCGACTTTTATGGCATTCCCTACCACCTTGGTGCTGCACGAGGAAAAATGGTCAGTTCCATAGCCATGGCCCTCTCCTATCTAAGCGCTTTACCTCGTACTGAAAGTCCTGAGGCTACTGATGGACTATATGGATACTACGCAGCTGAAGAGATCCAAGGAACAAGCGCCCACACTCAAGTAACCATCTACGTGCGTGATTTTGAATTGATGCACTTGCAACGTCGCATCGATACTCTACGCTCATTAGCTGAGATGACTGAACAGCTCTTTTTAGGTGGGAAAGTGGAAATGAGCAGTGAGATTGTCTATAAAAATATGTACGAAGCAATCCAAAAAGACCCAAGGATTATGGACGCTATTTGGGAGAGTGGGAAAAAGATGGGCATCACATTACGAGAGGATTCAATTCGTGGTGGGACTGATGGAGCTCGGTTAGCCGAAATGGGAATAGCCGCACCAAATCTCTACACAGGTGCTCATAACCTCCACTCCCTTCATGAGTGGTTAGCCGTAGAGACAATGGTAGAATCGGCCCATCTTGTCAAACATATTATTGCCTATTGGGCAAAGGAGAGCCTTTGAATCTCAGTGGTTCGACAAAGAGGATTCTCATTATCACACTACTGTGCTTGTTGAGTATTACTTTTGTAAGTGCTCAACAGCAAAAGCGAGTTGATCTCTCTTTATCGAGTAATGTTGATACACAACGATGGGCGTTACTCAATCTTAGTGAAAAGATCATCACCGATGAATTATCGTGGTATTACGATTTCTCTTACGAAGGAGAAGCTCTTGTAGTCTCAATTAATCTTCAACAAAGCCAAAATGAAGATCTTATCTATCCCCTTATTGACCTTCATTTGAGTATTGATGAAGTAGATGCTCATTACTCTTTTTTGTTATTTCCAACTGATGATTTTATCAAAGTATATGAAACTCACTTACGAAACTTACTTCGCTATACAACACATCAGATTGTTCAATCAACATCTGCATGGAGTGTACAAGAGGTAAGTGATTCAGGCATCTGGTCAAAAGGTCCTTTTAAAAAGGGAGAACATCTTCTTTCAACTGATATGAGAGGGAAAGCTCACGCCTTGTTCGTTGTAGATGAATTAGTAGATAATCATTATCGTCTTTATCCACTATGGCAAAAAAGAGCAATAGTATCACAGATGCCTCTTACTCGAGGACGCTCAATGAGTACTTCATTTGGCTTTGATACCACCTTTACCCAATTTGGTTCTCGCATTGATGTGGGATTGTTGAATACTCCCCGAGGTTATGAGACACATCTTCTTGTTGGAATATTGTATCGCCCTGATGTGAAGTATACCGAACTCACCTCGTTATTGGCCTTTAAAAAAATCTTGAGTATGAGTCAGTATGCCTCTCCCACTTCTTTGACTCTTCCGTGGTGGAGCAATATCAGTATCGTTGCCACCTTTGGATTAGGAGGCGGGGTATTAATTGGTGAAAACCAAGTGATTCCAGTTGCTACCACTTCTTTTTCTGTCGCTATGCGTCACTACCTCAGTAGTCGCTGGTATTGGGAAATTGGAGCAGAAGCTCGCTATTCCCTCTCTTTTAAAGACGTTGGGCAAAGTATGGGTCTTCGTGTAACCGTATCGCCGGCTGTTGGTGTTATGTGGTAGAGTGTTACATATGAAAAAAGGGACATTACTTGTTTTAGTTTTGCTCATTATCGTCATGGTAAGTTCCTGTTCTTCTTTAAGTGTGTGGGTTAAATCAAACATTGAGGGAGTTCCCTCTTGGGTGTATGAGCAACAAGATAAGAAAAATCAGATCTCATTTGTCGGTATCGGAAGTGGAACAAACGCTACGCGTACACGATTGTTAGCATATGAGTCTATTTTGACTCAGATTTCAGATTTCATTGGGGACGATGTCTCTGATCGTCATATAGGACAACTCAGTTCTACCAATGCAATAGACGAGTATCGTCTTAAAGTGACAAGAGAGTTTGTCAAAGAAGATGAACACAGTCACACCTTGTATCTTCTTGCTGTTGCAGATCGCTCACTCTTAGAACAGGAGCGTTCCAGTGCCAGTGTCTTCATCCTCGAAGCTCAAAAGAGAATCGATAACCTGTTTTTAGATGCTGCCCGCTTGTATCGGGAGAATAAAGATATGAAAGCCTTCTCAGCATATATAGAGATTGCATTACTAGCTTCAACTCTCCCTTCTGATAGTGGGGATTCTTATCGTGATGATGCTCTTAATCGAGCCTCCTCTATTTTGAATTCGATGACCTTAAGTGTCAGTGAAGGAGATCCCTCTCTTGCATCAACTCAAATCACTCTTCGTCGTAAGGGACGCACCTTCTCTCCTCGAGTGAAAGAGGCCACCATATTAGTTCAACCCATCGCACGAGATGGCTTAGGCTCTTATTACAAAGACCACCAATATGTGATTACTGATAATAATGGGCAAATTCAGTTTGTCACAAATAACCCGACCATTATCTCAGAAGGGGTTATTGATGTGTATCTCTCTATTGAAAAAGAGTTATCTCAATTAGCAACCATAGACCCACAAAAAGCGAAAGAATTTAAAGAGCGTGTTGATGCAAAAATGGAGCAATTCTCCTACAAGCGCAGTTCTATTGTCCAACGAGGACCCATGGGAGTGTATGTACGAGAGTTCTCAGAGCAAGGGGATCAATTAAGTACCTTGTATGCCCAAAGTGCTATTGTCAAAGCTCTTGAAAGTGATCATATCAGTACCAAAGAGGATACTACGCACGTTGTTGATGAAGATAACTTGATCTCTTCGCTAAGAGAGATGTTTCCCACATCTCAATATGTGTTATATGGAAGTGTGGGACAGACGTTACAGTTAGAAACTCAAGTAGGAGACACAGTGACAGTCTTAGGAGAGGTTTCATTAATCCATCTTCCCACCGGGAGAGTTGTCGGAACCACCTCACGATTTCAAACCAATGCAAGGGCCATTGGGATGGAAAAAGCACGCTCCCACGTGCTCACTCAATTTGGGAATCAAGCATTTTTCCTGTTATACCGAAAGTTGTATCCCTAATAATTCACTGGGGCGATTTGATATAAGACCTTCAACTCCAAGGTTCACTAACTTTTTAGCTAATTCAAGATCATCTACAGTCCATGTAATGAACGGATATTTCTTAAACTTCTTTACGCTTTTAGGAGTTATTTGTTGCCACTCTGGTTTAAGGATTGTTGCTTTTGAGATATGGCGCCCAAAACCGCGACGTAAAAACTTTGGAACATCTTCATCTTCACTGTAAATAGTGGCCATAGGGTGTTGGTTCTTACTCACTTTACGAAAGTGTTTTAACACAAATGGATTAAACGATGAGACTAGTGAGGTCTCTTGAAGGTGGTACTTTTGAATCAAATCCCACACTTTCTGAGAGAGTCCGTTATCAAATGTGTCGTTTGTTTTAAGTTCAATATCGTAGTAAAAGTATCCTTTGTACGAATCAAAGAGTTCTTCTAATAAGGGGATACGTAATCCTTGGTACTCTTTTGAAAAATGAGAGCCAACATCTAGTGAACGAAGTTCTTCTAAACTGAGATCTTCAATAACAGCATCAACAGAGGCAAGGCGAGATAGGTTATGATCATGGGCAATGACTAACTCACCGGTCTTACACATATGTACATCAAATTCAATCGCCTCAACACCTCTTTGTTTACACAAATCAAAAGCTTCCATGGTGTTTTCTGGTCTGAGCGAACTGTAACCGCGATGGCCAAAAATAAGAGGAGAGGGGCGATTGATAAACATACCTATTGAGCAAAGCTCCTTAATAATTCAATCTCTTGAGGCCAACGCTCTGGATCGTTTGTCTCTAAGATAAGGGGGATGTGTTTAAAGCGGGGATCTCTCATCATCGCTTTAAATGGTTCAAGACCTAAATTACCTTCTCCTAGTGGAGCGTGACGATCAACTCTACTTTCAAAAGTGCTTTTAGCATCATTGAGGTGCATCCCCATAAGACGATCAAATCCAATAAGAGAGTCGAATCGCTCCATCACTTGAGCAAAGAGTTCTTCACTTCGAATATCATACCCTGCAGCAAAGATGTGGCATGTATCGATACACACCCCAATGCGTTCAGGTTTTTTAGATAATTCGATAATCTGAGCAAGCTCTTCAAAAGTGCGCCCTAATGCAGAACCTTGACCCGCAGTAGTTTCTAACACTGCATACACACCTTCAAATGGTTCAAAGGCCTCATCAATTCCTTCGGCAATGTATTTCATACTTATCTGTGGATCTACCTTTTTGAGGTGGGCTCCAGGGTGAAAGTTGATTCGATCCAAACCAAATTGGTAAGTTCGTTCAATTTCATCCATAAAAGAGTCGATGCTTTGACGCCGTTTTTCGGCATCTGGATTACCTAAGTTTATAAGATACCCATTATGAGGAAGTACTTGTTCTGCTTTAAATCCCCCCTCTCTCATGGCATCTTTAAAAAGGGTGATTTGTTCTTCAGTTAATGGGGCTGCTTTCCACTGTTTTTGATTCTTTGTAAACAAGGCAAATGCATTTGCTCCAATTGCAACGGCGTTTTCAACCGCTTTGTGAGCGCCTCCTGCAGCGCTGACGTGTGCTCCAATGTAATGCATATAGACTCCTTATCTACGAAGGTACGGAAGATGGAAGCCCTTGTCAATCGAAAAGCCTCGTGATACCTTCTTGGGCAATGAGTAAGGAAGGTACTATTTGAGTAACCATAGATATATGTTAGGAGATGAAATCCACGGATTTCAACTCGAATCAATCGATGTTTTAGAGGATTACCACGGGTATGGCTACCTGTTTCGTCATCGAATTAGTAAGATGGAAGTCTACCACGTTGCAAACGATGATAGTGAGAACTTCTTTGCCTTCATCTTTAAAACTCCCCCAGTAGATGATTGTGGCACCCCTCATATCATAGAACACTCGGTGTTAGCTGGTTCAAAGCGATATCCCATTAAAGATCCATTTATGTCGCTTCTTAAAGGGAGCGTGAACACCTTTATGAATGCTATGACGTATCCCGATTACACCATCTATTTAGCTGCTTCACCCTTAGAAGCCGATTATCAAAATCTTTTTCAGCTCTATAGTGATGCAGTATTTAACCCACTACTGAGAGAAGAGACCTTTTGGCAAGAGGGGATTCGCCTCGTTCAACATGAAAATGGAGAGTACTCATTTGATGGGGTGGTATTTAATGAGATGTTAGGAGACCTCTCCAATCATGACTCACTTGTAGGAAGAGCTAGTGTGCGAAGCTTATTTCCCGATACTCCCTACTATTATGAATCGGGAGGAGATCCTTCTTCTATTGTGAATCTCCATTACCAACAATTCTTAGGGTATTATACAACCCATTACCACCCATCAAACTGCCGTCTCTTTTTATATGGATCTCAACAAGTAGAACAACAACTGGAACTTCTTGATCGTCTCTATATTGGTGATGCTGTAGCAATGACTCCAAGAGGGCCATCAGCTTTAGCTAAAAGTTGGACTAAGCCTAAAGTGATTCACACCCATAGCCTCAGTGAAGAGGGGAGTGAACATGAGACTTCTTCAGTAACTATTAACTGGGCTACAACACAGGTGGAGAACTCACTAGAAGTAACCACCCTCTCAATTCTTACCGATATCTTATTAGGAAATCCTGGATCACCGCTGTACAAAGCAATTATTGAATCGGGTTTAGCAGAAGATATCTCTCAAATCAGTGGAATGGATACCACCTTTAGACAGATGACCTTCAGTGTCGGCTTTAAAGGAATTGATCCGAATCGAAGTGAAGAAGCATTACAGGTTGTGATTGATGAACTTCGTCGCCTCGTAGAACAAGGGATTCCACGAACAATGGTACTTAATGCCCTAAAGCGACAAGAGTTTCAAGCACAAGAACTCACAGGAGATCTTCCAATAGGCTTTAGAGCAATGACTCGAGCTCTTAGAGGATGGCTTCAAGGTTCTCAACCACACTCAACTATTGGCTTTACCCAAGATGTAAAAACTCTACGCACCTTAGTTGAACAATCGATGGTTCAAGAAGGTGAACTGTTTAGTCAACAAGGGGGAAAAGGATATTTTGAACAGTGGATTCAAACACACCTTCTCGATAACCCTCACCGTTCGGTGGTGGTAGTAACTCCCTCTTTGAGTTATAACGAACAACTAGAAAAAGCTATTGCTCAACGGTTGAACCATCTTACCCAAGAGGTAAGTGATGAACAATTAGAGAGTATCAGAAAACAGAATGCCCAGTTTCACCAATTTGAAGAAAAGCAAGAGAGTGAAGAAGATCTTGCCACTATCCCTCAGTTACACCGAGAGGATCTTCCAACAGAAATTAGAATACTTGATCAACAGCTTAAGAACGTAGAGGGTGTCTCTCTCTATCTTCAACCGATGGAGAGTAATGGTATTATCTACCTCGATGGGTTTTTCACCCTCGATCACTTAACTCAAAAAGAGATGATGCTTATTCCCCTTTTAGCTCGATTATTAACAATGACCCATGTTGGAGACTCTTCATACGATGAAGTAGCTCTCAGGATGCGAGAAGTCACTGGAGGATTGTTCTTCTTTGTCGAAAATTCACGTGTCATAGGGCAAGAGAGTGATAGCTTTACCGCTTTAGGTGTGAGAATTAAAACACTTGAACGTGATTTTGAACAAGGTGTGTTACTTCTCAAAGATCTCCTGTTTGATGCTGTGGTGGTTGACCCCCAGCGTATTAAAGCAGTCCTTCTTGATCAAATCAGTAACTACAGTTCATCTATCTTAGACGCTGGTCATATGTTTGCTTCTCAGAGAGCTGCTTCTCACTTTTCAGCAACACTACACCAAAGTGAGTTATGGGGTGGCATTGCTCAGTGGAACTTCCTTAAAGGTATCGACCTTAGTGATGAGCACAGCCTTAAGGAGGTGGGAGATTCTTTATTAAAAATCTATACTCATCTATTTCGCAAAGAGAATACAGTCTTACACTTGTGTGCCTCTGAACAATTACTTTCTGAAAGCGAAGAATATGTACATACCTTTATTACCTCCTTAGATGAACACACACTTCAAAAAAACCCAACACAACACCTCGCTGAAGTTAAGCACCTCACAGAAGTATTTACTGCCCCCTCTTCGGTGAGTTACAACGCTTTAGTGTGTCGATCTGCAGCTCCACTTGATCCACTACAAGCCCACCAAGGAGTGTTAGCAGCACTACTGACAACTAACCACTTATGGAGTGCCATTCGGGGCAAAGGTGGGGCATACGGAGCAAGTAGTAGTGTCGATATGTTAGAGCAAGTGTGTACGTTTGCTAGTTATCGTGATCCACGAATTGAAGCGACATTGGACGACTTTGTCTCTGTGTTAGAAATAGTTGCACAACAAGGGGTAGATGAGAAAGCTCTTGAGGCGACTATCGTTCGAATCATTGGGCGTGAGATCAGACCACTGTTTCCTAACAATGCATCACTGTTAGCATTTCGAAGATCTTTGTATGGCATTGATGATCAAATGCGTCTACAAAGAAGAACATGGGTGTTAGAAACCAGTGTAGAAGATATTAAAAAAGCGGCACAGTCTCTTATCGATTCGATACAACACTCTTCGAGTGTAGCTGTTATAACAGCTCAAACTACGTTGCACAAACAAGAACCAGGGGGAAGGTTGAAAGAGGTAGTTCCAACAAAGCTCCCTCTTTAAGGGCGATTATTAGGGAGCGACTCTCCCCATATCTTTGCTAAGTTGTTCAGCCCTTGGGGATCTCGGATCTTAAGGACAACACACCACCGAATACTGGCATTACCTCGAGCAATATCTTCAGCGAGTGTTCGGCATGTAGGACTCCCACATAAACCACAGTCGATCCCTGGAAGTGTTTCAGTTAGTTTTTGAACTTTTTCAAGTTTTTGAAGAGCAGTTGCTGTATCAACAGCGAGCTGAAATGAGTTTTTTGCAACAATTCGCTCAGTCTTTAAATCCCTAATTAATTCTTTTGAAACATGTTCAATACTCTTAAGAGCTTCAGAGGGGAGAGTCTGTTCAAGTGTGGAGGCATGGTGTTTAATTCTCTCCGTTGCCAAAAAGCGGTTTCTTGGAGTAATAACTCCCCCTGTACAGCCAGTATCACACGCTCTGAGTTCTAAAAAGTCTAAATTTTCTAACCGATCATCTTCAACAAGTTCTAAAAACTCTACTACGTTATGAATTTCATCGACTGCTAAAGTTCTCCCTTTCATAGAAGCACTCTCACCTTTTGTTAAACTCCATAAAAAGGCTTGTTGGGTAATAAGAGGTTTTTTATTTTGTGTGGACTGTTTTTTGAATTGCTCTTTTCTATTGGCCAAATCCTTTTGAATTAAGTTGAAAATATAATCGAGATTCAATCCCCCTTGAATTAAGCCACTTGTGGCTGAACCAGGAGTTTTAATTTGAGCATACTTAGCAGCACATGGGGTGATATAAAAGATGCCAATATCTTCACTGTTATGCCCCTCATGAATTAATAATGAGCGGGCATAGATGGCAGTAATTTGTGCTGGGGTTCGAACCAAGTTAATGTTTGGTAATAAAGAGGGGTAACGAAGCTGAATAAGGCGAACCATCGCAGGGCAATACGAAGAGATTACCGGATGGCTATCGGAGTAGACACTAATTTTTCCACCAAGGGCGTGGAGAATATCGACTCCTAATTCAGCGTAATAGATGTGGGTAAATCCTAAATGACGAAGAGAGTCAAACATCTGTTGTTCACTCACATCATCTTCAAATTGACCAATCATGAGTGAAGGGACAATAGCAACACGAATAGCGTAGTCAAAGATCTGTTGAAAATCACTTTGTTCAATAATGATGGCATCATGTGGACACGCATCCATACATTGACCACAATCGACACATCGCTCGGGATCTACTTTTGCTTTTCCCCCGGTGACACGAATCGCTTCAGTTGGGCACACCCTCATACAATGGGTACATCCAATACAAAGAGGCTCGACAATCATAAGCGTGTGATGAAACGGTGCATCAGCCATCTATATGTACATCCTTTTTATACTTCAAAAATTAACGTCATATGAGTGGGTTTGTCTTTGCCACTATCAATACTCATATAATCACAATTCTTTTTAATATTTGATAACCCCATACCAGCACCAAAGCCCATCTCTCTCACCTCTTGAGTTGCTGTGGACCACCCTTCGGTCATCGCCAATTCAACATCAGCAATACCAGGACCAGTATCGATGACATCGAGTCGCACTTTATCAGGGGCAATATGGCATGACACCGATCCTCCATATGAGTGGGCTACAACATTTACTTCGGCCTCATAAAGGGCTACGACAATCCGTTTAATATGAGAAGTGCTGAAGCTCAGTTGCTTTAATATTTTTTTGATTTCACTAGAAACTTTGCCAGCGTTAGCAAAATCTCCAGAGTTTACTTGATACTCTAGTTGCATACTCACCTCTAATAGACAGGATCAAGGCCATGTTTAAACAACAGTCCACTTGAGCGGAACATGGAATAGGGTGTGGTGATAAGTGTAATGTTATGTTCCTCAGCCAAAGAGATCATGGTGGGGGTTGGAACTTTGTCTCTCACAAACAAAATATGTGAGATATCACTCATCTCGGCAGTCCGAATAGCCTGATTGTTTGAAAGGCCTGTTATTAAGAGGATGTCATCTGCTAACAAAGTGAGCACATCACTCATAAGATCGGAAGAAAACCCTAAAAGGACTTCTCGTTCAAGATTCTCTTCTCCACACAAAACGGTGCCATTCACAATTTGAACAACGTCGCTTAATTTCATCTACTCACTCCTTGGCCAACAGTATATCATGGAGAGACAAGCATGTGTCAAATTACATGTGGAATGAGAGTGCTTTTATCGATATACTAAAGGGAAGGTAAACTCGTAACTAGGAGAGTGTGGTGAAGTTTGTAGGAGCACTAGATCAGGGGACAACAAGCACACGATGTATCTTATTTGATCATCAAGGCAATATCTGCTATTCACATCAAAAAGAACACACCCAATATTTCCCACAACCGGGATGGGTAGAACACGACCCACTAGAGATTTGGGAAGCAACTCAAGAGGTAATTGAACACGCTCTTACTCAAGGAGAAATTAGCTTTAATGACCTTGTAGCATTGGGTATCACAAACCAGCGTGAAACAATTGTGGCGTGGGAAGTTGAGAGTGGAAAGATTCGTCATAACGCCATTGTGTGGCAAGATCTCAGAGGAGCTGCTCTTATTGATGCACTTGTTGATCGTGTTGGCTCTGAGTATATCCATAAGCGTAGTGGTCTTATCCCCAGTCCCTATTTCTCGGCTTCTAAAATAGCCTGGATGTTAGAAAACGATCCCTCTTTAAGAGATGATGCTTCTCAAGGGAAAGTAGTCTTTGGGACGATGGATGCCTTTTTAGTCTATAAGCTCACCGGGGGTCGTATTGTCACCGATGTGACAAATGCTTCACGTTACTTATTGATGAACATTGAGACATTGAATTGGGACGATGAGTTATTAGAGCTCTTTAACATCCCAAAAGCTTCACTACCTCGTGTTGTCCCATCCATTGGAGAAATCTATGGGTACACTACAGTAGATGGTCCTTTGAAAGGACCCATTCCGGTATGTGGTATCTTAGGAGACCAACAAGCGGCTTTATTTGGTCAAGGATGTTTTGAAGTGGGGGAGATGAAAAGCACCTATGGGACAGGAGGCTTTCTATTAGCAAATATTGGTCACGAAATCCAGTTCTCTGAAAATGGATTGTTAACTACCGTTGCCTATCAAATGAAGGGTGAAAAACCTTTATATGCTTTAGAGGGGTCGATTGCTGTAGCTGGTTCTTTAGTTCAATGGGCACGAGATAATTTAAAACTAGTAGAGAGTGCTCAACAACTCGATACAGAAGCTGAAAAAGTTGAAGATAATGGGGGAGTGTATATCGTTCCCGCTTTCAGTGGACTTTTTGCCCCATATTGGCGTAGTGATGCTCGTGGGGTTATTGTAGGTCTTACTGGCTATGTGACAAAAGAACATATCTGTCGTGCCATATTAGAGGCGACAGCTTTTCAAGTAAAAGATATAGTGGATGCCATGCAAAAGGATTCACAATTGACCATCTCTCAGCTTAAAGTCGATGGAGGAATGACCAATAGTGAACCGCTGATGGCGTTTCAAGCCAACTTATTAGGAGTCGATGTTATTCGTCCTAAAGTTGCTGAGACCACAGCTTTAGGTGCTGCCTATGCTGCTGGGTTAACAGTTAATTTTTGGCCATCGTTAGAAGTGGTACGCCAACAGTGGCAAGCTGATCGCTTATGGAGTAGCACACTCGATGAACACACAAGAGATCGATTGATGGCATCGTGGAAAGAGGCAGTGAAACGGACACTGAATTGGGTTGTTGAACAAAAAGAGGAGAGCGTGTGAGTAGTATGATAAAACAGATATGGGTATATGCCTCACCAATTATTCAAATTGGGGTGTTGGCTTACCTTTTTTATCAATTCCATACAGCTGTAGCACAAACAAAAGCTCAACAAATTTCGAGGATTGTATTTGTCCTCATTGGGCTCTATGCGCTGAGTCGACTTCTCCACTTAGAGGCTTTTATTTGGCTCTTTAGATATATCCCTATTCCAACAGTAATTTTTGTAGGGGTGGTTTACCAGCCCGAACTTCGGCGTGCCTTCACCCAAATCTTTAGTGGTCGTAGACGTTTATTTGGGATGGGAACACAAACAACGGTCGATCAGATTGATATGATTTTAAATGCATGTAATATTCTGGTCTCGAAAAACAGGGGGGCACTGATTGTCTTTACCCGTCATCTCGGAATTAAAGGGGTCATCGATACAGGGACAAAACTCAATGCCGATCTCTCCAGTGCCTTGATATTAACAGTATTTGACCACGATACACCTTTGCATGATGGAGCTATGGTGATTCAAGGGGGAAGGATAGTCGCTGCTGGTTGTTATTTACCTTTGAGTGAACAAACCGATATTAAAAAGAGCTTTGGAACACGACATAGAGCTGCTTTAGGTTTAGCAGAAGAGTCGGATGCTATTGTCTTAGTGGTCTCAGAAGAGACCGGAGCGATAAGTCTTACCTATAATGCTCACCTCTATTATGATTTAGAGACATCAACGGTGAAAAAGATGCTCTTAGCACTCTTTAGTTATCAAGATATTACACCGCAAGATGTAGTGGAGGGTTCAATCGATGAAACAGAGTAATCTAGGGCGAACCTTTACCCATAACTGGCCAACAAAGGTCCTCTCTTTGTTATTAGCTATCGGAGTTTTTGTAGTTATCACTTCAATTTCAACAGATACTCGAATTGTAGAAATTCCAATCGAGGTGATATTACCATCTGATTATGTTCCCGAGAGTACTGTAGCCGATACGATACAACTCCGTATTACCAGCGAGAGTGCTTACCTTGCGTTGATCAACCCTTATGAAGTGAAAGCGAGTGCAGATTTTTCTCATGTTGCAAAAGAGGGAGTTGTCAGCGTCCCAGTACTGATCGAAGCAGATACTCGATTATTTGATATTCCTGTCACGTTTCATCCTGAGCCTGAACGATTACGAATCTACTTCTCGCGCACCCGAGGTGGGGAGAACTCTTTGTGATAAAAGGTATTGGGGTGGATTCAGTCTCTATTCCCCGTTTTATAAAAAAGAACTTCTCCTCTCACATTATTCAAAGGATGTTTCACCCATCAGAGGTTAAACAGATTCACACCTTAGAGGGAGAAAGTCGCTTCTCTTTTATGGCTTCTCGCTTTGCAGCAAAAGAGGCTTTTGTGAAAGCATTAGGTGAGGGTTTTAGGGCTATTGCCCCATCTCATATCGCTGTTGTTGTCGATGAGTTAGGAAAACCCACGTTACAACTTGATGAAAAAGATCGCATGCGACTTCATTTAGAGAATGTGAGAATCCACCTCTCTCTTACCCATGAAGATCCCACTGCTATTGCTTTTGTTGTGTTGGAGGAGACGTGTGGCACACACTAATTACAACCGTCCCACTTCGTTTCCTCTTGAACCAGGAAGTCGAAGAATCCGCTTGGATGTGAGTTATGATGGAGCCCTTTTTTCAGGGTGGCAAACTCAAAAAGGGGTGAGAACGGTTCAACACGAGATTGAAAAAGCATTAGCTAAGATTATCAAAGAGGAGGTCCATGTCCAAGGGTCGGGTCGTACTGATGCAAAGGTCCATGCGTTGGGACAAGTCGCCCATTTTGATACAACAAACCACTCAGTGCCTGCACAGGTTTTTGCCTTAGCGTTAAATCAGAACCTTGCTAAAGATATCCGTATTATCTCATCTTCCGAAGTAAGTGAACAATTTCATGCCCGATTTACTTCAACAAGTAGAGAGTATCACTACTACGTCAAAGAGATTAAAGATATCACCCCGTTTGATCGCCACCGCGTAGGGGTGGTACGACGTTTTCCCTCGTTAGAGTTGCTAAACTCATACGCTCAGATCTTACTTGGAATTCATGACTTTACCACCTTTGCCTCAGCTCATGATCAAAGTCACTCTAAGGTACGTGATATCTTTACAAGTGAATTCTCCCTCACCTACGATCAATGGGAGAAGCCACTACTTATCTACAAAGTGTGTGCAAATGCTTTTTTAATGCACCAAGTACGTTCTATGGTAGGGACGATGCTTCAATTGGGTCATAACAATGAGAAAAGTAGTGAATTACAACGGCGATTAGAGAGTAGAAGAAGAGAGGAGGCTGGAAGAACAGCAGAAGCACAAGGCCTCTATTTGTATAGGATTAGTTATGAGTGAAGATAAAGAGTATCTGTGGAATCTCTACAATGAAGTTATTGAGTATATCGATGGGGATGATACCCATGTACGAGAATATGTTCCACCTCAAGTTGAATATCTCAAAGAGGACAAACCATCGATCTACTCAACACTCAAAGAGTTAGAGGTCGCTGTGAGTCAATGCACATTATGTCGTCTCAGTGAAACACGACATCTTACAGTGTTAGGTGAAGGCCCTTCAAAAGCGAAGGTGATGGTTATCGGAGAAGGTCCAGGAAGTGAAGAAGATAAAGAGGGCAGACCCTTTGTTGGTAAAGCGGGGGTCTATCTCGATGCATGGCTCAAAAGTATCTCCCTAGATCGAACTCGCAACTGTTACATCACCAATATTGTTAAATGTCGTCCCCCTCACAATAGAGATCCTCATGAGGATGAAGCTTTGGCATGTTTAGCGTACTTAGAACGCCAAATTGAGCTTGTTAAACCTGAGGGAATCTTATGTGTTGGTAAAGTAGCTGCACACTATTTACTCAAAGAGGACAAACCTCTTGGCCAACTCAGAGAGAAAATCCACTTGTATCAAACTATTCCTGTGGTGGTGACCTACCACCCATCAGCTGTATTACGAAATCAACAACTACGTGGTGCAGTGTGGGAAGATCTTCAACAGTTAGCCCAGTTATTACACCTCCCTCTTGTGAATAAAAGGGGCTAAAGGATGTTTGTAGAAGTTCTTTTTAATACACCAGTACGTAATCGCTTTACCTACGAAGTAAAAGAGGACCACGCTTTGGAAGTGGGAATGCGCGTTGTTGCTCCGTTTGGGAAAAGAGAACTGAGCGGTTTTGCTGTAGAGCTCAAAAAGCAGATCGAAAAAACCTCCTATGAAATAAAAAGCATTAAACGTGTTGTCGATAAAGAGCCGTTGTTTGGAGAGAAAGAGATTGCCCTAGCTCAATGGATAAGTCGATTCTATTTATGTAGTGAAGGAGAGGCTCTTAGTGCCATGATTCCTGGGGGGAGAAAAGAGATTGAAGTTCCCCCTTTACTAGTGGATGAAGATATTAGAGAGATTGATGATGAGCATCTCAGTGAGGAACAACAATCGGCAATTAAAAGCATCATCGACAGTGAGCTAAACATCCATTACCTGTATGGGATAACGGGAAGTGGTAAAAGTGAAGTCTATTTTAAAGTCGCTCAACATGTCATTGATCAAGGGGGACAAGTTATCTACCTTGTGCCTGAAATTACCCTCACTCACCAACTTGCTCAACATGTATTAAAGAGATTTGGGAAACGAGTCGCTATCTTACACTCACTGTTATCTCCCTCACAACGACTTACTGAGTGGAAACGAATTAAAAAAGGTGAGGTTGATATCGTCATCGGAGCACGAAGTGCGATTTTTGCCCCTTTTGAACACCTAAAACTCATTATTATTGACGAAGAGCATGAAAGCTCGTACAAAGCAGGTTCCACCCCTCGCTACCATGCTCGCCAAGTTGCCCAAAAGAGGGCTTCTATGGAGAATGCTTTTTTAATCATGGGAAGTGCTACCCCCTCATTAGAAGCTTATTACATGATGAGTGAAACTAACCTTGTTCAAAAACACACCTTACATACACGCGTTGCAGGAGGAGAGCAACCTCTTATACGTGTTGTCCATATGTTGCCTGAAAAAGGGTTGTTATCTCGAGCACTGATTTCAAAGATGAAACAGACCCTTGATAAAAAGAAACAAGTTATCCTGTTTTTAAACCGAAGAGGATTTAGCCACTACTTTCACTGTCGAAGTTGTGGGTATGAATTAAGTTGTCCCCACTGCTCTATATCGCTGACATACCATAAAGCTCGTCACACAATGATTTGCCACTATTGTGGGTATCAACGCTCTCCTATGAAAACATGCCCAGAGTGTCACTCTTTGGATGTCGGGTATGGCACATTTGGCACTGAGATGGTCGAACAAGAGGTGAAATCTCTATTCCCGCTTCATAGTATTGAGCGCTTAGATACCGATGTGATTAAGAAAAAAGATCAAGTTGCCTCAATTCTCCAATCCTTTAAAGAGCGAAAAATCGATATTCTGTTAGGGACGCAGATGGTAGCAAAAGGGTTGAACTTTCCCCATGTCGATTTAGTAGGTATTGTGTTAGCTGATAGTGCCTTACACTTACCCGATTTCAGATCTCAAGAGCGGACCTACTCATTAATTGTCCAAGTAAGTGGAAGAGCAGGGCGTTTTAGCCAAGATGGAGAGGTCTTAGTTCAAACCTTCCATCCCGATAATCCTGCTATTTTGTATGCAACGACTTCTCAAGCTGAGTTGTTTTACGAACAAGAACTTAGAAGTAGGAAAGAGACCTTCTATCCACCATATTCGCGAATGGTGAATTTTACCATTCGTAGTAAATCTCAACAAAAAGCAATTGAAGCTATTGAGGATTTACATCAATTACTCAATCAAGCTTTAGCTCTATTACAAAAGCAACTTCCACCTGAAGATATCCCTACGTTATTAGGACCAGCTCCCTCTCCCATTGAGAAAATTGCCGGTTCGTATCGCTACCACATTGTACTGCGTGGCAAAGAGATTCATTGGGTGTTACAAGTCGCTCGTGCAATGTATGAACAATATAGTCCCCCATCAAGTGCCTACTTTGAAATAGACGTTGACCCTCTCTCAATGCTCTAAAGATTGACGCCCTTCTCAGTTTAGAAGTATTATAGCCCTATGTTAGATATCTACACGTTAGGAGACGAAGTTCTCCGTGAAAAAACTACCCGGGTAACCGAATTTGATAATGCTCTCGCTTTGTTAGTCGATGCGATGTTTGATACGATGGTTGAAGCCGACGGCATAGGGTTAGCAGCCCCCCAAGTGGGTGTCTCTAAACGCCTCTTTGTCATTGACACACGCCAAGAACATCAGAAGTATGTCTTTATTAACCCAGAAATTCTTCAAATGAGCCCTGAAGAGGGATCTCATGAAGAGGGGTGTTTAAGTATACCTGGGGTGTATGCAGATGTGATTCGACCATTAGAAATTACCATCCAAGCTCAAGATCTCAAAGGGAAAGCTTTTACCTTGCACGCAGATGGTCTTTTAGCTCGAGCTATTCAACACGAATTAGACCACCTTAATGGTGTACTGTTTATCGATCGACTCGAACAGACAACCCAGCAAGAGGTTATAAAAGCATATAATCGACTCCACAAGATAAAGAAGTGAGGCTCTTACATGGATAAAAAGGGCCTACGCATCTTATTTGCAGCTAATCCAGAGATAGCTGTACCAACTCTTACGACCCTTCATCAACACTTTGATGTGGTGGGGGTTCTCACCAATACCGATAAGCCAACAGGAAGAGGGAGAAAACTCGCCCCTCCTGCAATAAAGGTTAAGGCATTAGAATTAGGGATACCAGTTCTTCAATGTGACCGCTTAAACAGTGAAGCTCGAGATGAGGTCGAAAAACTCAATCCAAACTTTTTACTCTCTTTTGCCTGTGGTCACTACTTTGGACCTCGATTTTTAGCACTCTTTGATAAAGGAGATGCTAATATTCACCCCTCACTATTGCCCCAATATCGTGGTCCGAGTCCTATTCAATACACAATTTTGGAACAACAAAAGATCACTGGAATTAGTATTCAACGTATTGCCAAAGAGATTGATAGTGGAGATCTTCTTTCACAGATGAGCTTTGAGCTCGATTGTACTGAAACCACCGCTTCTTTATCTGAGAAGGTCGCTCACCTTGTTCCCTCTTTTGCTGTAACAACATTAAAAGAGTATGAGAAAGGCTTAATCAGTGAAAAGCCACAAGTTGGAGATATTACTCACACATCTCTCATACGAAAAGAAGATGCCCTGATTCATTGGAATGAAGCTGCCTCTCTCATTCATGCATCAATACGGGCATACTACCCGTGGCCAAAGGCTCATACCCTGTTAGATGGGACTCCCTTGTACATCACAGAAGTAGGAGATATAGAACCCTTAGGTGAATATGAGGGATTAGAGGTAGGAAAAGTAGTCTCTTTTAATCGAACAAAAGGAGTCGGTGTCACTACAAAAGATGGCCTGTTATATATAAAAAAATTACAACTAGCACAAAAAAAAGAGATGAGTGTGCACGATTTTCTTAATGGTCACCCGCACCTGTTACACTCAACATTAGGAGAGTAAGGATGATAAGAGGCTCAGTGCCCCGAATTGTAGCTCTTGTTCTTATTCTCATATTTCTCACCACTTCTTTGTACTCCCAACAACCTACAGTAGCATTAGTGCTCTCAGGTGGGGGAGCTCGAGGTGTTGCCCATATTGCTGTGATTGAAAAGCTTGAAGAGATAGGCATCCCCATTGATATGGTGCTTGGAACAAGTATGGGAGCATTTGTTGGAGCTTTGTATGCTGCTGGTTACTCCCCATCAGATATGAGAGAGTTTGTACAATCAATCGATGTGCTTGATATGTTTGCTGTGACGGTAAACCCTATTGAAATAAGTGATCCTGTTCCTCTGAAGTTTTATCGAGATAACTTGTTTATGCTCAACTTTGGTGGTGGGGGACTTGGTTCTGGCCCTGGGATAGTGGGTGATCAAAATATTGTCCATCTTTTAAATAACCTTTTTGTGAATGTAAGTAGCATCACCGATTTTGATGAACTAGAGATCCCTTTTCGTGCTGTAGCAGCTGATGCAATCACTGGGAAGAAAGTCCTTTTTTCACATGGATCACTTGTTTCAGCGGTCCGTGCTAGTATCTCAATCCCTCTTGTGTTTACCCCCTATCTTGTCGATGGGAGATATTATGTTGATGGTGGTATTGTCGATAATCTTCCGATACTTGAGGCAAGAAAACTTGGAGCAGATATTATTATTGCTGTTGATGTAAACACTACATCAACTGAGAAACAGAGTGAAGATATTGAATCTCTTTCTCACATGCTTGAACATGTGGTCGATGTTATCACCTTACACACCGTCGCTCATCAGCTTAAAGAGAGTGATCTTCTTATTACCCCCACCGGAGGTGATTACAATTCTCTCTCTTTTACTAACCTTGACAAGTTTCTCCAAATTGGCAAAGAGGCAGTAGAACAATCGCACCAGCAGTTACAAGATCTTGCCGACCATATTGCCTTAGTTCGCCCATTAGAGGTTAAAGACCCCACTCGACGTGGGTCATACTTTGATCGAGAAGATATCATCATTAGGAAGATCCGCACCGATCACTCTTTTGTTGAAGGGTATGATCTTCATCGGCTCTCATTTTTATTAAGTAGACCATTTACTTCTCAACAAAGAGCTCTGTTAAAAAGAGAGGCAGATGAGATTCGAGACCGCTATTATATCAGTACTGTCCATTACACCATCGAGGATGTGATTCAAACTGATGGGAATCTCACCTATGGAGATGTGGTGTTAAAGAGCCAACGATATACACCAAAGACATCGACACTATCTGGTTCTCTCTTTGGAGCTACCAGTGTGACATTCTCGCCATATCACGCAACCCAAATTTCTCATCGCCCCGATTTTGCCTTTAACTACACTAACTACAATGTGTTTAACCAACCAATTCGATTAAGAGTCTCTCTTTCGAATGACGATGCTCTTCGAGTCGCCTCCTCAATAGATAACACATGGAAACAACGCTGGAGGGTTGGCTTTGAAGGGGAGTTTCTTACAGGGGGTATTCACCCACTGAATCTACGCACAACACTACGGGGAGTCAAAGAACGAGATCGTCTTATTGGGGCCTCTGTATATGCTGAACACCGTATTCGTAAAGAGTATGCCTTACGCCTTCAAGCAGAAAGAGAATATATGTGGTTTGGCCAAGGGGACTCACTGTTTTATAAGCCTCTTTTTTCTGTCTCCATCGGAGGTGTGTATACCACTTTACCAATCACCTTTTTCCCCACTAGAGGAATACGTGCTGATTTAAGAGCGAAATTGGAATTCCCATTTTTTAAGCGATATCAAGCAGAAGCCCAGTTTCAAGCAGCAATTCCTCTTGGGATGAGAGACACCCTCTTATTTCATGCGAAAGGTGGTTTCTCTCATGGAATGACTCCCAAAAAAGATGCATTTTTCGATTATGGTGGGATACAAGGAATTCCCACATTTGGGGGAGGATCTTACGTAGATGAGCTCGTGATGGGGAAAATAACATACCTTCATTGGTTTAGAACTGGCTCTATTTCGACGCTCTTACATAGTATGCTCAGTGGTGGGATACGAGGAGCCAGCGTCAATGAAATCTTTGAACATGATCTGTTTGAGCGTAATGAAGCTCCCATGTTCTCCTCATTACACGCATTTGATCTAAGTGCCTCAGTCGCTTTTGGCTTTAAATTTGAACGAATGGACCTATTGATCGGCTTTGCAGTCGATTTGAATGCACAAGTCTCTTTGTTTATTGAAGTGCTCTGAAAAGAGATGTATGGTGGAGAGATATGAAACATCTGCTTAAAACAGTAGGACATCTTCTTACACCCATTGTTGTAGTGATGATTGCGGTATTGTCATTAAAACCTTTAGACGATCAAACTCTCATGCCACTTTTCCCCTATGCGGATAAGGTTTTCCACTTTCTCGCCTATGGAGCTTTAGCATGTGTGATGTTGTGGTCGATGAGTAAAGCAAGTGATACCCGCTCGTATAACGACGTGATTCGAGAAAACTGGATTTCGATTATATTAGTATTCTCAATCTCTCTTATCATTGGAATCTCCTTAGAGTTGGTCCAACCAGTGTTTGGACGATATTACGAACTTGGAGATATTGTTGCTAACGCAATAGGTAGTATTGCAGGGCTCGCCGTCTCAGTAGCAATCATGGTATTGACACACATCTATGGAGAGAAGGATGCTTCTGTATGAGTGTGAGTTTGGATCAACTAACACTTCTTATTACTCAACATCTCATTAAAGCTTCCCAAGAGTTAGAAGAGCCTTTAGTGAAACAACTTCACCTTATGAGAGAGAAGACACACAAAGCATTACTAGAGCTGCCACAAAGTGAGACTAAAGCTATTGGTAAAACCAGTTCTTCATTAGAAGTTCTAGATGCTATTATTACAAACTTAGAACTCTCTCAAACACACCACATCCCCATGTGCCAAGATACTGGGATGGTCGTAGGGGTCATTGAGATGGGTAAAAACCTCCCTGTAAGCATGCATGACATTGAAAGTGCTATCATTGAAGGGATAAAAGAGGCAGAGACTAAAGGTCTTTTTAGATTCTCAGTAGTAGATGATCCTCTTTATGAGAGGGTAAATCTCAACACAAATGCTGCTCCAATTCTCTATTGGGAGACGAGTGAGCACTCTTCTTTGACCATTCATCTGATGCTCAAAGGCTTTGGTAGTGAAAACTGTAGCCGTTTAGTGATGCTCAATCCCACCTCTACACCCAAAGATGTCATTGCTTCAGTTGCGCAAGCAGTCCAAGATGCTCAAGGTAAACCATGCCCTCCCGTTGTTGTTGGAGTGGGCTTGGGTGGAACTGCAGAGCGTTCATTACTGTTATCAAAAAAAGCCCTCTTTAGAGAGACAGGAAAAAGTCACGTTGAC
>Ga0265293_10003507_pt1 | contig 29083 bp, 22 predicted proteins | sample Munlanlewell138R_FD_192505 | JGI IMG/M metagenome (GOLD analysis project Ga0265293, IMG submission 192505) | Leachate microbial communities from a municipal landfill in Southern Ontario, Canada - Leachate well 138R | ecosystem: Engineered > Solid waste > Landfill > Unclassified | place: Canada... | reverse complement strand
AGGCCAACGCGTCCTCGCTGCTGGGCACGCTGTACGCGAAGGGCGACCCGCGCGCCGACGGCGGTTTCACGCTGTTCTACCTGGGCATCAACCTGGGTGCGTTCGCCGGGCCGCTGATCACCGGCGTGCTGCAGACCCGGGTCGGGTTCCACTGGGGCTTTGGCGCGGCCGCGGTCGGGATGGCGCTGGGCCTGGCGCAGTACGTGGTGTTCCGGCGCAATCTCGGCACCCACGGCCGTGACGTGCCGAACCCGTTGCCGCGCAGCGCCGTCGGCAAGAGTGTCGCGGTGATCGCCGGGGCCGTCGTCGTCATCGTCGCGGTCGTCGCGCTGGGCTGGGTGACGCTGGCCAACCTGTCGCAGGCGACCACCCTGGTGATCGCGCTGGCGTCGATCGCCTACTTCGCGATCATGCTGACCAACGCGCGGGTGACGGCCGTGGAGCGGACCCGGGTGCGCGCGTTCATCCCGCTGTTCGTGGCCAACGCCGTGTTCTGGTCGTTGTTCCAGCAGATCTTCACCGTGCTCGCGGTCTACTCCGACGAGCGGATGAACTGGTCGCTCTTCGGTTGGACGGCGCCGTCGAACTGGATCGGTTCCTTCGAACCGGTCTGGATCATCCTGCTCTCGCCGCTGTTCGCGATCCTGTGGACGCGGCTGGGCAACCGCGCGCCGACCACGCCGCGCAAGTTCGCCTACGGCGTCATCGGAATGGGTCTGGCGTTCCTGTGTTTCGTGCCGCTGGCGGGCACGCAGGGCCGCTCGGTGCCGGTGCTGATCATCGTCGCGATCATGGCCGTCTTCGCGGTCTCGGAGCTGTTGCTCTCACCCATCGGGCTGTCGGTGACCACCAAGCTGGCGCCCGAGGCGTTCCGCGCGCAGATGATGGCGCTGTACTTCTTCTCGGTTGGCCTCGGCACCGCCATGTCGGGGGTGCTGGCCGGGTATTACGACGCCGACCGCGAGTTCGCCTACTTCGGCGTCCTCGGCGCCGTCGCGGTCGTGGTCGGCCTGCTGGTCTTCGCGATCGCGCCGTGGATCAGCCGGCACATGGAGGGCGTGCACTAGCGCGCGGCCGCGGTGTTGGCCGCCTCCTGGGCCTGCTGCAACGCGCGGGGGACCGGCAGCCGGCCCAGGAACATCTCGTCGAAATACGGTTTGAGCGCGGTGAATCCGGCTGCGAAGCCGGTGCCGCCCGGTGCGCTCAGGTGGGGGCCGTCGAGCACGTCGAAGAACGGGCCGACGTCGACCCCGCGCCCCGCCCAGTAGTCGTGATACACGCGTTGGGCGCTGCGGACCGCCGGAATCGCCGCGCCGCCGGCCCCGAGGTAGGAGTTGCCCTCGGTGCTGCCCAGCCAGGCCAGCACCCGCCGCGTCGCCTCGGGGTGTTTGGTCGCCGAATTCCCGGCGGCGACAATGCCGTTGGTGACGCTGACCCGGCCGGCCGGACCGCGCGGCAGCATCGCCACGCCCCACTCGAACGGCGCCTGGGCCACGTTGGCCAGGTTGTAGGTGCCCGACTGGAACAGCGCCATCCGCCCGGCGAGGAACTGGTTGCGGGAGAAGTCGCCGTTGTCGTTGGTGGCCGCCGCCGGCGGGGCCGCGTGATCGGTGTTGATCAGGGCCACCAGGTAGTCGAACGCCGTTGCGGCCTGCGGATTGTCGAACGTGAACCGGTCGTCGGCGGAGAACGTGCCACCGGCGGAGCCGATGAAGTTCAGGTAGATGCCCTGCAGGTCGTTGGCGGCGTTGTAACCCCACTGCCGGATCCGGCCGGGGTCGAAGCCCGGCTCCCCGGCGCGGCGGCCCTGCGCATCGACGGTCAGCCGCATGGCCAGCGGCCGCAGCGAGTCCCCGGGCGTGCCCCACTGCAGCCCGTCGAGGTCGGCCGGGTCGACGCCGGCTTGCGCCAGCAGTTCGGCGTTGTAGTACAGCGCGATGCCGGCGTCGGTCAGCTGCGGTACGCCCCACAGTGTTTGGTCCCGGGTGAACTGGTCGACCACCGCGGGCTCCCAGTCCGGCGACGGGGCGATGGGCAGCAGCCGGCCGCTGTCGGCGTAGCCGGCGAAGTAGGCGTTGCTGATCCAGAAGATGTCGTCGGCGCTGCCGCCGGCGACGTCGGTGCGCAGCGAATCGAAGTAGCCGGCGTAGGCGACGACGTCGACCCGCACCTCGATGTCGGGGTTGGCGGCGGTGAACGCGTCCAGGGATTCGCGGTAGGCGGCGGCGACCTGTTGATCCCACAGCCGCAGCGTGAGCACCGTCCGCCCCGCAGGCGAGGTCTCCCGGCCCAGCCACACCGCCGTCGCCAACAGGCACACCAGCACCGCGACCACGCCGAGGGCGAACCACGTCGAGAACCGGGGTCTGCTCATTTGAGCCCCGTCACGACGATCGAGCGGGTGATGTGCCGCTGGAAGGCCAAGAACAGCACGAGCAACGGCACGATCGCGATCGTGGTCGCGGCCATCACCAGCGTCCACTGCGCGTTGTACTGCGACTGCAGACCCGCGGTCGCCACCGTCAGCACCCGCCACTGCGATCCGCTGGTGATCACCAGCGGCCACATGAACGAATTCCACTGCGTGACCACGGTGATCAGCGCCAGCGTCACCAGGATCGGCCGCGACGACGGCAACACCACATGCACCAGCACGTCCAGGGTGTTGGCGCCGTCGATGCGCGCGGCCCGCTCCAAATCCCGCGGTATCGCGCGGAAGTGCTCGCGCAGCAGGAAGATCGCATACGGCGAGCCGAACACGAACGGCAACACCAACGCCCAGAACGTGTTCCGCAGCCCCAGCTGGGCCATCATCAGATACAGCGGCACCACCGTGACCGTGGCCGGCACCATCAGCGTCGCGATGTACACCCAGAACAATGTGTCGCGGCCGGGAAACTCCAACCGCGCGAACGCGTACGCGGCCAGTACCGAGAACGTCAGCTGGCCCACCAGGATCACCGCGGTCATCAGCGCCGTCACCACCAGCGCACGGCCGAACCCGAAACCGGCCAGCCCGGAGTAGTTCTCCAGCGTCGGCGGGTCCGGCCACGACAGCGGCGACCCGGTCGCGAACTGCGAGGCCGAGGTGACCGAGGTCAGCAGCCCCAGCGAGAACGGCGCCAGCGTGATCACCGCGCCCACCACCAGGCCCAGGTAGACCAGCCACGATCTAGGTGAGGTCATAGCTGATCCGTCTCCGGAAATACAGGTGCTGCACCACGGTGATCCCCACCAGGATGACGAACAACACCAGCGCCATCACCGCGGCCCGCCCGATCGCGGCCGCGCCGAACGCCTCGGCGTAGATGCGGTGCGCCACCAGGTCGGTGCGGTGTTGTGGCCCACCGCCGGTCAGCGCGTACACGGTGTCGAAGACCTGCGCGGCGCTGATCACCCCGGTCACCGCGACGAAGAACAGCGTGGGCCGCATCATCGGCAGCGTGATCCGCCAGAACCGCTGCCACGACGACGCCCCGTCGACGGTCGCGGCGGCGTGCACCTGCGGCGGAATGGCCAGCATGCCCGCGACGAAGAACAACGTCGTGTAGCCCACCCCGGACCACACGGTGACCGCCGAGACCACCGGCAGCGCCAGGCCCGGATCGGTCAACCAGTCGATCTGCCGCCCCAGCACGGCGGCCACCGCGCCGTCGGTGGGCGCCAGGATCCAGCGCCACAGCACCGCGATCGCCAGCGGCGCGCACACCCACGGCAGCACGTACAGCGTCCGAAACACCCCGCTGCCCGGCAACTCCCGCGCCAGCAGCGCCGCGGCCACCAGACCCAGCGCCATCTGCGTCGGCACCACCAGCGCGATGAACCCCAGTGTCGCCAGCAGCGAATTGCCGAACACCGGGTCGGTGAGCACCGAGCGCCAATTATCCAGTCCCACATAGCTGATCGGGCCCAACAGATCCCAGCGGTGCAGGCTCAGCCACGCCACCACCAACATCGGCAGCAGCAGGAACGCGAGCACACCGAACAGGCTGGGCGCCAACAACGCATAGCCCACTGCGGTGGATCGTGCGCGCCTGGGCATGGGGACATTAAACCTGGATAGGCTGCGAAGGTGATCACCCTCGACCGGCTCGTCAACGTGCTCGGCGGGTACGGCGTGGTCTCCCGGCTGGGCGCGGTGCCCCGGTCGACCGAACTGCGCAGCGTGGTGTTGCCCGAACCGCCCGGCCCCAAGGTGGCCGGCGACGTGCTGCTGGCCCTCGGCGCGGCCTCGGTGGCCGACGGGATACGCCTGGCGCGAGATGTGGGTGCCACCGCGGTGCTGGTGCGGGCCGACGGCAGCGCCGACGCCGACGACGTCGCCGTCCTGCAGGTCGAGCCGACGGTGCCGTGGAGCGAGTTGGCCGCGGTGGTCTACGGCCTGGTGCTCGAGGGCCGCGAGACCGAGTCCGGCCGCGGGCCCACCGACCTGTTCGCGCTGGCCGACACCCTGGCCGACGCCATCGGCGCGCCGCTGACCATCGAGGACCGCCACTCCAACCTGTTGGCCTACTCCCGCGGGCAGGTGGACGCCGATCCGGTGCGCACCCAGACCATCCTGGGCCGGCGCGCCCCCGAGTCGCTGCGCCGGCGGTTTGTCGAGCGCGGCGTGTACGCGCGGTTGATGGCCGGCGAAGATCCGTTCTTCATCCCCGCCGAGGACGAATCCGGGATGCGCGGGCGGATGGTCGTCGCGGTGCGGGTGGGCCGGGAACAGCTGGGTTCGGTGTGGGTGAGCACCCCGCGGACGCTGCGGGGGGCCGCGCGGCGCGCGCTGGCCGACGGGGCCCGCACGGTGGCGCTGCACCTGCTGCGCTCGCGGGCCAGCGCCGACCTGGAGCGCCAGGTGGAGTCCGAGGCGGTGATCCGGCTGCTGGAGGGCACCCCGGACGCCGCCAGCCTGGCCAGCCGCCTGGGCCTGCCGCCGGGGTCGCTGCAGGTGATCGCGGTGCGCCCGCGCGCCGAGACCGAACCGCACACCGCGCTGCTGATGGCCTTCGAGCAGGCCACCGCCGGTTTCGGCTGGTCGCGGCCCGGCCGCAGCGCGGTCGTGGAGAACATCGTCTACACCGTGCTGCCGCTCGACGCCGCCCACGACGCGGCGCGCTCCTGGGTGGCCGCGCTGGCCGATGCGCTGCCCGAATCGGCCACGCTGTGGGCCGGGATCAGCGGCCCGGCCACCGCCGATGAGCTGGTCGCCGCGCGTCGCGAGGCCGACGAGTGCCTGGCGCTGCACGAGGCCGCCGGGGGCGATCCGCCCAGGTACGACGAGTGCTGGGACGACATCCTGCTGCAGCGGCTGCGGGCGGCCGCGGGTTCGGGGCGGGGGCCCACGCGCGGCCCGGTCGCCGAACTCCTCCGCCACGACGAGGACAACGGCACCCGCTTCGTGGTGACGCTGCGGGCCTGGCTGGAGGCCCAGGGGGATGCCGCCGGCGCCGCGGAGATCCTCGGCGTGCACGAGAACACCGTGCGTAATCGGCTGCGCAAGCTGATCCGGGTGGCGCGGGTGGATCTCAGCGATCCCCGCAAACGGATGGCGTTGATGATCGAACTGGCGGCACTCTAGGCGCTGTTGTACCGCCACAATCTGTAGGGTGTTCGTTGTGGGCTGACCACATGAGGTGTGGTCATCGCTGCCTCATCATGGAAGTAACGACTGTGGGGGACGCAACTACGGGGACTCGACTACCAGGGGAGGTGACACGATGACCGAGCGCATCGATGGCGGACCACGCTCTGTGGTCGTCGTGGGCGCCGGGATCGTCGGCCTCTCCACCGCGTGGTTCCTGCAGGAACGCGGCATCGAGGTCACCGTCGTCGACCGCGAGGGTGTGGCCGCGGGGGCCTCCTGGGGCAACGCCGGGTGGATCTCGCCTGCGCTGACCATTCCCCTCAACCAGCCCTCGGTGCTGCGCTACGGCCTGAAATCCCTGTTCAGCCGGTCGGCGCCGCTGCACATCCCGCTCAGCGCGGATGTCGGGCTGCTGCGGTTCCTGACCAAGTTCGCGCTCAATTGCCGGCGGTCCCGCACCGACCAGGTCATCCGGGCCAACCTGCCGCTCAACGAGGAGTGCCTCGAGGCCTACGACGTCCTGATCGGCAACGGGGTCGACGCCCCGCGCACCGACGCGGCGATCACCGCGCTGTTCGAGAACGCCGCCCAGGCCAAGGAGTTGCGCCGCGAGCTGCAGGACATGCGCGATGCCGGCCAGCACGTCGAGGTCACCGAACTGTCGGGTCCGCAACTGCGCGAACGGGTTCCGCTGGCGGCGGCGGCGGCCACCGTCGGGCTGGCCGTCGAGCATCAGCGCTACGTCGACCCCGGGCATTTCGTGACCGCCCTGGGCCGCGCCGTCACCGAGCGCGGCGCCGAGATCCGGGAACTGCGCGTCACCGACATCACGCACTACCGCCGTCAGGCCGCGGTGCACGCCTTCGGCGGCGAGATGCTGACCGCCGACGCGGTGGTGCTGGCCACCGGCGCCTGGCTGCCCGACCTGACCCACCGTTGGGTGCGCGCCGAAGTTCGTGCGGGACGCGGCTATTCGTTCACCGTTCCGGTGGCGCGCCCCATCCCCGGCCCGATCTACCTGCCGACCCAGCGGGTCGCGTGCACGCCGTATCGCGACGGCCTGCGCGTGGCGGGCACCATGGAGTTCCGCGGACCCGACGATCCCATCGACCCGGCGCGGGTGCGCGCGGTCGCCGAAGCGGCCGCCCACATGCTCGACGGCGTGGACTGGGACCGGATGCACGACGTCTGGGTCGGCCCGCGCCCCGTCACCGCCGACGGCCTGCCGCTGATCGGCCGGCTCGACGACGGAGTGTTCGTCGCCGGGGGACACGGAATGTGGGGCCTCGCGCATGGCCCTGTCACAGGCCGGCTGCTCGCCGAGCAGATCAGTACCGGCAAACAACCCGACGCGCTACGGCCCTTCGAGCCGTACCGGTAAGCCTCCACCCACGTCGTCAGGGGCGGTGCGATTTGCCACCCGCCCCTGACGACAGCCTTTCTATCCCAAGGAGATTCACACCATGACGACCGCACAACGCATCTGGCTGACACCGGCCGCCCACGAGAAGTTGCAGGAGGAGCTCGAGACCCTGCAGCAGTGGACGGACGACAACGTCGATTCGTCCGACCAGAACGCTGAGGCGGTCCGGCGCGCCCAGCAGACCCGCATCCAGGAGATCCACGAGATCCTCGGTAACGCCATCGTGGGCGAGGAACCGCCGAACGACGGCGTCGCCGAGCCCGGCATGGTGCTGACCATCCGCTACGAGGGCAGCGACGACACCGAGGAGTTCCTGCTCGGTACCCGCGGCGCGGACTACGGCGGCATCGAGGTCTACTCGCCGAGCTCGCCGCTGGGTGCGGCCATCAACGGTGCCCGCGTGGGCGACACCCGCAGCTACGAGTTGCCCAACGGCAGCTCGCAGGACGTCACCTTGCTCAGCGCCGTGCCCTACGGCCTGCGCAAGGACTAGCCACCATCACGACCGCTCTGCCCGCCCGGCCGCGCTGCCGGCGGGCAGAGCGCGTGTGCATAACACGCCCTACCTTCGGCGATGCCAGCGCTGCTCCGGCCCGCTACAGTGCCAATCGTGACGGCCCGCCGCGAAGTCGACGCTGATTTCCTTGCCCTGCCGCGCCACGAGTTGGCCGCGGCCGCGCTGGAGGCCGCCGTGGCCGCCGGCGCCAGCTACGCCGATCTGCGCATCCACCGCATCGCCAACGACGTGGTGCACATGCGCGACGGCGAACTCGAGACCGCGGTGGAATCCCGCGAGATCGGGCTGGCCGTGCGCGTGATCGTCGACGGCACGTGGGGCTTCGCCTCCAACGCCGAGTTGTCGGTGCAGGTGGCCGCCGAGACGGCCCGCCGCGCGGTGTACGTGGCGAGGACGCTGGCACCGCTGAACACCGAACGCATCGAACTGGCCGCCGAGCCGGTCTACCGCGATGCGCACTGGGTGTCGAGCTACCGGATCGACCCGTTCGAGGTGCCGACCGCCGAGAAGATCGAGGTCCTCGGCGAGTACTCGAGTCGGCTGTTGGCCGCCGACGGCGTCGACCACGTCTCGGCGGGGCTCAACTGCGCCAAGGAACAGACCTTCTACGCCGACACCTACGGATCCTCGATCACCCAGCAGCGGGTGCGGCTGCAGTCGCTGCTCAACGCCGTGGCCGTCGATGCCGCCTCGGGCACCTTCGAATCCATGCGCACCCTGGCCCCGCCCACCGGCCGCGGCTGGGAGGCGGTGCGCGACGACGAGGTCTGGGACTGGAGCGCCGAACTGACGCAGCTGCCCGAACTGCTGGCCGAGAAGACCAAGGCGCCCAGCGTGACCGCCGGGCCCACCGACCTGGTGATCGATCCGAGCAACCTGTGGCTGACGATCCACGAATCCATCGGGCACGCCACCGAATACGACCGCGCCATCGGCTACGAGGCCGCCTACGCCGGGACCTCGTTCGCGACCCCGGACCAGCGCGGCATCCTGCAGTACGGCTCGCCGGTGATGAACGTGACCGCCGACCGTACCGTCCAATACGGCCTGGCCACAGTCGGTTACGACGACGAGGGTGTGCAGGCGCAGAGCTGGGACCTGATCCGCGACGGCGTCTTCGTGGGCTACCAACTGGACCGGGTGTTCGCCCCGCGGATGGGGGAGCAGCGCTCCAACGGCTGCTCGTATGCCGACTCGCCGCACCACGTGCCGATCCAGCGGATGGCCAATGTCAGCCTGCAGCCGGCCGATCAGGACATCAGCACCGCCGATCTGATCTCCCGGGTCGACGACGGCATCTACGTCGTCGGCGACAAGTCGTGGTCGATCGACATGCAGCGCTACAACTTCCAGTTCACCGGGCAGCGGTTCTACCGCATCCGCGACGGCCGGCTCGACGGTCAGCTGCGCGACGTCGCCTACCAGGCCACCACCACCGAGTTCTGGAACTCCATGGAGGCCGTCGGCGGACCGTCGACCTGGCAGCTGGGCGGGGCGTTCAACTGTGGCAAGGCCCAGCCCGGGCAGGTCGCCGCGGTGAGCCACGGTTGCCCGTCGGCGCTGTTCCGAAAAGTCAACGTGCTCAACACCCGCACCGAAGGAGGGCACTCATGATCCCGGCGCAGCAGGTCGTGGACATGGTGCTGGCCGAGGCCGCCCGGGCCGGCGGGGTCGACGAGACCATCGTCATGGTGCGCGACACCGCGGATGCGGCGCTGCGCTGGGCGGGCAATTCGATGACCACCAACGGGGAATCGGTGCAGCGCAGCACCATCGTGATCTCCATCGTCCGGTCCGGGGAGGCCGCCAAGGTCGGCTCGCTGAGTTCCACCGACGTGGACCCCGCCGCGATCCCCGCGCTGGTGGCCGCCTCCCAGCAGGCCGCGCGCTCGGCGCCCGACGCCCGCGACGCGGTCCCGCTGCTGACCGGCAGCGGGGACCCTGACGACTGGGATCAGGCGCCCGCCGCCACCGGGGCCGACGCCTTCGGCGGTGTTGCGGCGGCGCTCAGCCGCGGCTTCGAGGGCTCCGACAAGCTGTACGGGTTCGCCCACCACATCGTCGAAACCACCTATCTGGCAACCTCTACCGGTGTTCGGCGGCGGTTCACCCAGCCCACCGGGTCGGTGGAGATCAACGCCAAGCGCGGCGAGGCCAGTGCCTGGGCGGGCACCAGCACGCCGTGGTTCGTCGAGGTGCCCGTCGACGACCTGCTCGCCGAACTGTCGATGCGGCTGGACTGGGCCAAGCGCACCGTCGAACTGCCGGCCGGTCGCTACGAGACGATCATGCCGCCCTCGACCGTCGCGGACATGATGATCTACCTCGGCTGGACGATGGAGGGCCGCGGCGCGCAGGAGGGCCACACCGCCCTGTCGGCACCCGGCGGCGGCACCCGGGTGGGGGAGAAGCTCACCGATCTGGGCCTGACGCTGTACTCCGATCCGTTGGCGCCCGGCCTGGAATGCACGCCATTCGTGTCGGTGGGCGGATCCTCGGAGACCATGTCGGTGTTCGACAACGGCATGACCCTCGACCGGGTGGACTGGATCCGCGACGGCGTGATCAACGCGCTGGCCTATCCGCGGGCCGCGGCCGCCGAGTTCGACGTCCCGGTCGCGGTGCCGTGCTCGAACCTGCTGATGACCGGCGGCACAGCGGAATTGGCGGACCTGGTGGCCGCCACCGAGCGGGGCCTGCTGCTGACCACGCTGTGGTACATCCGCGAGGTGGACCCGACCACCCTGCTGCTGACGGGGCTGACCCGCGACGGCGTGTACCTGGTCGAGGACGGCGAGGTGACGGCGGCGGTCAACAACTTCCGGTTCAACGAGAGCCCGCTGGACCTGCTGCGGCGGGCCACCGAGGCCGGCATCGCCGAGGTGACGCTGCCGCGCGAGTGGGGCGACTGGGCGACCCGCGCGCGGATGCCGTCGCTGCGGATCCCGGACTTCCACATGTCCTCAATCAGCCAGGCGCAATAGGCGGGTCGTAATGCGGTCCGCATAGTCGGGCTATACGGTGGTCGGCATGGGCGAGGTGCGTGAGGCCGAGCATGGCCGTCCCACTCATCGACTGGTGCACCTGAGCGACACGCACCTGGTCGGGGCCGGACGGTTGTACGGACAGCTCGACGCCGAGGCTCGGCTGCAGCAGATCCTGGACGAGATGCTGGCCTCGCAGGCGCGTGTCGATGCGCTGATTTTCACCGGGGACCTGGCCGACCGGGGTGAACGGCAGGCGTACACCCGGTTGCATGAATTGGTCGCACCGGTGGCCACTGAGCTTGGGGCGCAGGTCATCTGGGTGATGGGCAACCACGACGACCGGGCGAACTTCCGGGCCGAGTTCCTGCCCGCGGCGCCGGGCACCGGTGCCGTCGACTACGTCTACGACCTCGATGGTCTGCGGGTGATCACCCTCGACACCACGGTGCCGGGGCACCACCACGGCGAGGTCGACGGACAGCGTCTGCAGTGGCTGGCGGCGCAGCTGGCCACCCCGGCCCCGCACGGCACGATCCTGGCGATGCACCACCCGCCGATCCCGTGCGTCCAGGACCTGGCGGTGCTGGTCGAACTGCGCGAGCAGGCCCGGTTGGCCCGGGTCCTGCGGGGCACCGATGTGCGGGCGATCCTGGCTGGGCACCTGCACTATTCGACCTCGGCCACCTTCGCCGGCATCCCCGTCTCCGTCGTGGCGGCCACCTGCTACACCCAGGACCTCAACGCGCCGGTCGGCGCGCAGCGCGGCCGCGACGGCGCCCAGTCGAGCAACCTCGTGCACGTGTATCCGGACACGATCGTGCATTCGGTGGTGCCCATCGGCACCTACGCCACCGTCGGGGAGGCGGTGTCGGCCGACGAGACGGCCCGCCGGCTGCGGGAGGCCGGGATCCGGATTCCCGGCGCTCCGCTGCTGCCTACCTAGCCTCGGCCCGGCTACCCGATGTCGGGGTCGGGACGCTCCCACGGGGCCGGAATCGGGAAGTAGGACCGCAGGAACTTCGTCATCGCCTTGGCGCGCTTGCGCGGCGACACTTCCTCGTCGGCGTCGTCGTTGAGGCAGAAGAAGTCGACCGAACGGTGCTTCAGCAGCGCCTTCATCTCCCGCAGACCGGCTTTGGTGGTGCTGTCGATGTAGCGGGCCTGCGCCCCGTGCTGCACCACGGCCCGGCCGCTGAGCAGCGCGTAGTAGTGGTACAGGGAGTTGGTCACCGAGATGTTGTCCCGGGCCCGGAACGGGCTGGCGGCCGTCGCCGCGAACTCCTCGGGGAACTCCGCTTCCAGCTCGGCCATCACCGACCTGCGCAGCGGGGTCGCGGCGTGCGCCAGATGCCGGGTGGTCACCGCGCCGTAGCGGCTGTGCAGCAGGCGCCGGTTGACCCGGGCGGCGTTCTCGAAGCCGCTGCGGTGCTTCTCCGGGCTGCCCAAGCCGATCCGGGTCTCGTCCTCGATGAACTTGGTGATCCCGCCGGGGGAGAAGAAGATCTCCGGGCCTACCGGTTGCCCGAAGAACATGTCGTCGTTGGCGTAGAGAAAGTGTTCGGACAGCCCCGGGATGCGGTGCAACTGCGATTCCACGGCCTGCGAGTTGTAGGTGGGCAGCACCGACGGGTCGGCGAAGAACTCCTCGCTGCGCACGAACCGCACCCGCTGATCGTCGGCCAGCCAGGACGGGCGGGCGCAGTCGGTGGCGACGAAGATCTGCCGGACCCACGGCGCATACATGTGCACCGAGCGCAGCGCGTACCGCAGCTCGTCGACGTGGCGGAACCGGGCCGCGGAATCGTCGCCGGCCCCGACCACGTGGCCCGCCATCGCCTCGGCGCGTTGGCGCTGCCACTGCAGGTCCGCGCCGTCGACCCAGGAGAACACCAGGTCGATGTCGAAGGTGACGTCGCCGGCGTGGGTGGCGAACATGTGCTGCAACGTCGGCCAGGTGTGGCCGTAGCGTTCCACCGTGGTGCGCACCGCCTCGTGCGCGGGGATGGCACTGCGGGTCAAGACATTTGGCGCAGGTGCGGTGATGGTGTCGCCGGTGAACGACCACAGCTGGATCTGCACGCCCGCTTCCTGCTCGCGGCGCAGGCCGTCGTTGCGCTGCGCGCGCGGCCGAAACACCCGGAAAATGCGGGCATCTGGGCCCAACGCGAACGCGGCGTCCGCGGTGACGGTCGCGTGCGGAATCTCGGCGTCGACCACCGAGCACTGCACGGGCTGGCGGGCGTCGGCCAGGGCCGCCGCGAAGACGGCGCGATCCGCCTGGTCGATGGCGATCACGGGCCGCCGATCGGTGTCCTGGATCAGCAGATAGTCGAGGCGGGCGGTCGCGAGGACCGCGCGGAGGAACAACAGGTCTTCCACGAGGGCTTCGCGGGGGATCGCCGAGGCATTCGGCAGCGGGTGTCTGTGATGCGGGCGGGATAGTCTCGCCGATGCGCCGCGTCGGGACAGTGGGGCGGGGCGCTTGTGCTCGAGGGACTTGGGGTGCTTCGTTGCCGCGGGCAGCAGTTGGGTGCTTCGGGGGGCGGTGTCTGAGTAGGTGATTGGGCCACTCTCCGGTCGTCGAGGTACAGGGTGATTGGCCCATTGTACCCCCTGACCTGGGAAAATGTCCTCGAACGACCTCGCCGGGGGCGGATCAGCCGGACGCGGCGGCCCGGGTGCCGGTCAGCGACACCAACGTCGCGAACTCGTCCTCGACGCCACGGGCCAGGGTTTCGGCGTCGGCGTGCGCGGCGTCGGCGGTGATCGACAGGCACAGCTGGTTGCTCCAGGTCAACGCGATGACGCTGGGGCCCATCCCGTGGTAGAGCGGTCCGGCGGGATAGAACTGCGGGACGGGCAGGTCCAGGAACGTCGGCTCGTCGACGACGACCCCGCTGCCGTTGGACACGATCACATTGCACGGCCAGGAGATCCGCTCGGCCAGGCCCAGCCGTTCGATGGTGCGGAACAGCGCGGTCACCACCGGCCCGGGCACGTACTCGTTCCACTGCCGAAACAGGTTGACGCCGCGGCGTTCCTGTAGCTGCTTGACCGCGCGGGCGTGCTCGGCGATGGCCGCGAGGCGGTCGAGCGGATCGGCGATGTCGTCGTGCAGGTTGACCTTCAGCACGGTGGTGGTGCCGACGTTGTCGGTGACGTACTCGGAGGTGTCGGCGCCGCGCATGGCGTAGGGGACCGCGGCGACCAGCGGCCGGTCCGGCAGGGCACCCCGCTCGCGCAGCACGTCGTGCAGCGCCTTGCCCACGCAGTGCAGCAGCACGTGATTGACGGTGGTGGAGCAGGTCTCGGCGATCTGCTTCACCTCGTCGATGGGCAGCGCGACCACCGCCGCCGTCGAGGTCCCCGACAGCGTGCAGTTGAACGCGGTGCGCGGTGCCTTGACCTTCAGGTGCCGGAACGAGCGTTCGGCCAGCATGGTCCGCGCCGAGAGCGCCGCCAGGGCGGGCAGCCGCCCGAGGCGCCGCCACTTGCGCCGGGCGGCGTCGGCGAGGATGGCCGCCGGGCGGGCCGGGAAGGTCGCCGAGTCGGGGGTGTGGCGGGCCGGCAACGCCCTCAGGTCACCGGATCTCATCAGGTAGCCCACGACATCCATCGCCGAGTCACCGTCGACCAACAGGTGGTGCACCACCGAGATGAGGTAGCCCCGCTCGGCGTCGTCCTCGAGGACGTAGATGTGCCACAGCGGCTTGCTGCGGTCCAGGTGGGTGGCGCGCACCTGGGCCAGCGCCTTGGCCGCCCCGGCCGACCCACCCGGGGCCGGCATCGGCAGCACCGTGACGTGGTCGCGGACGTCGGTGTGCGGCGCGGTGACCAGCATCGGCCGGTCGGGGTTGAACCACGGGTCGTAGAGCGTCTTGCGGTAGGCCGGGATCAGGTGGATCCGGTTGGCCAGCGCGGTCACCACATGGTCGTAAAGGCTGCCGGAGAGCTTGCTGCGGTCGACGGGCACCAGCGTCATGCCGTTGCCGACCTGCAGGCGGGTCTCCTGGTAGAGCTGCCAGGCGTCCATCCCGCCGATGCGTTCGGCGCGCTCGAAAGACATTGGTTTCCTCGGTGTCAGGGATAGAACTGGCGGACCCAGTGCCGGTACTTGCCGATCGGCCGGTCCGCGGCGGTCAGCTTGGGATGCTCCAGGTAGACCTTGTCGTCCCAGATCAGTTGGTCGCGCTGCACCTCGTAGCCGACGACCTGCAGGACGATCCAGCCCAGCAGGCGTTCGATCGGGGACATCAGGCTGCGTAGCAACCGGTTCCGGAACTTCTTCCGGGGGCTGATACCGATGTAGATGTCCACCTCGCGCGGGGCGACGGGGGTCGGCAGCACCATCTGGCGCACGGTCAGGCCGCCCTGGATGGCGATCTCGACCAGCGAGAACCCGAGGCCGATCAGCACCGAGTTGAACTGGAACCGGATCCCGCCGAGGATCGGGATCGGCTTGGTGCCGCCGTATTCGGTGTAGAGCCGGGCGCCGTCGGTCTCCATCGGCTTGGGCACCACGAAGTCACGGAACTTGTGGATGGTGGCGAAATGCAGGTGATCCAAACCGTTTTCGTTGACTTCCTGCGGATGGGTGTGGAAGTGCAACTTCTTGGTCGCGATCGGGTGCCAGTCCGGATCGGACTCGGGCAGTTCCAGTTCGAAGCTCGGCGGCTGACCGGATGGGCCGTGATAGACCATGATCATGCCCAGGTGGTTGCGCACCGGCAGGGTACGCAGCGCGGCCCCGCGCGGTGGTTCGCCCTCCGGGGTCGAGACGCACCGGCCCGAGGGCGCGAACTTGAACTGGTGGAACGGGCACACGACGGTCTCGCCGTCGACCCAGCCGCGCTTGCCGAGATGGGCGCCCAGATGCGGGCAGTAGGGTTCGACCGCCGACAGCGCGCCGGAGGCGGTGCGGAACAGGACGATCTCGTCGTCGAGGAAGCGGCGGGTGAGGACCTTGCCGGGTTTGAGCTCGTGGGCGAAGGCCACGGCGTACCAGCTATAGGGATAGGGCGGAAGCGGGTCACCGTACCTTTCCGTACTGTTCGGTGCGACCGCCGTCATCGCGGTTCTCCCTCCGGCCCGTGAGTTTCCCTTGCGCACAGTCGTTTTGCCCTGCGGCGACCAATATGGAACACGTTCTAGTTCTGTTCAGTAGTACACGGTCTCATTTGCTGTTGCAACCCTGGGCGGTCCGTCGGCGTGCGATAATCGCCCGATGACCGGGACCGCACTGCTGGCGGAGCTGATCGCGCTGAATCCGCGCGAGCTTGCCGACGTGAATGCGGGCGTGCGCGCAGCCGGTCTACAGCTGAGGACCGACCCTCATCGTTTTTGGCGCGGTGCTCGGATTGCCCACCTCTGAGCGACAACGCGCGACCGGTGTCGCTCAGAGGTGGGCAAACAGGACTGCGCAACCCTCACGGTTACGAACGGCCGCGCAACCGCTCCAGCACATCGTCGACCTCGTCGGCGGTGGTCGCCCACGAGCACACGAACCGGAACACCGGCGTCAGCGCGTCCGGCTGATGCACCGCGTAGTCCGAGAGGCGGTCGCGCGCAGCGTCATCCAGGTACACGAACACCTCGTTGGCCTCCGTCGGCGCCGCCAGCCGAAAACCCAGAGCGGTCACCCCCGCACTCAACCGCGCGGCCATCGCGTTCGCGTGCGCGGCCACCTGTAACCACAGGTCGTCGGTCAGCATCGCCTCGAACTGCGCGGCCACGAAGCGCTGCTTGCTGGCCAGCTGCCCGATCTGCTTCTGCACGAACCGGATTCCGTCGAACAACTCGGGGCGGCGCACCAGCACGGCGTCGCCGAACATCTGCCCGTTCTTGGTGCCGCCCACCGTGACGATGTCGGCGTCCCCGATCGCCTCGGCCGGTGTGACACCCAGGGCGGCCACGGCGTTGGCGATCCGGGATCCGTCGATGTGCACCAGCAGATCCGCCGCGTGGGCGCGGTCGATGAACTCCCGCAGCACCGGTGCAGTCCACACCCGGCCGTTCTCGGTGGACTGCGTGATGGTGACGATCCTCGGTTGCGAATGGTGCACATCGCCGCGGCGGGCCACGCGACGTTCGAGTTCGCCCGCGTCGATGATCCCGTCGTCGCTGGGCAGCCGGGTGAGCTGGGCCCCGGAGATCCGGACCGGCCCACCGGCCTCGTCGAGCAGCGCATGCGCGACGTCGCTGCACAGGATCTCGTGCCAGGGCCGCACCGCCGCGCTGAGCGCGATCACGTTGGCCGCGGTGCCGGTGAACGCGAACACCACCTCGGCCTCGGGGCTGGCGAACACCGTACGCAGCTGCGCGGTGGCGCGCTCGGTGAACGGATCCCGGCCGTAGGAGCCGACGGCCCCGTCGTTGGCCCGGATCAGCGCCTCGAGCACGGCCGGGTGCGTCGGGGCGGCGTTGTCGGAGGCGAAGGCGGCGGAGTGCTGCACCGCTCAGACCGTCTCGGGCAGCCGGGCGCCGGTCGCCAACTCGGCGTACTGGCGCATCAGCCGCAGCGCGGTGGACCGGTCCAGCGCGGGGTCGCGCGCCACGATGCGGTACCCCAGGTAGTCCTCCATCGACATCAGGGTCATCGCCACGTCGTCGGCCGACGAGCTCATCACGAACGCCCCCGCCTCGGCCCCGGCGCGCAGCAGATCGGCGTAGAGCCCGACCTGCCGGTGATAGATGCCCTGGACATCGGCGCGCTGATCGAGCTCGAAGCCGGCGGCCAGCACGGCCCGCCAGATCGCCCGCCATTCGGCGTCCTCCGGCCCGGTGGGCAGCCCCGCGGCGATGGTCAATGCCAGCTGGGCCGCGGGTTCGGCCGTGCGGTCGATGACTCGGCGTCGATCGTCGTAGAAGCGCGCGTCGGAGCGCAGCGCGAGCTCGGAGAGCAGCTCGGCCATGTCCTTGAAGTAGTAGCGCACCGCGTTGGCGGTCAGCCCGAGCTCGGCGGCGACGTCGGCGATCCGGAGACTCGCCACGTCGTTGCGCTCGATCAAAGCGATTGTCGCGTCCAGAATTTCGCTGCGACGTTCGACCTGACGGTTTGGGCGTGCCACGCGTGTGTTCTCCCAGCTCGGTAGGGGGTTGACGGGTTCGACGTTACCGGCCCGTCGGGCAGTTTTCCGATTTCCCTTGTGTAATCGTCGCGGAGGGTCCATTGTTTTCCGTTAAGGAAAAAAACATTCCGGGAGCACAGCATGCGGACCAGGGATCTCGGCATCGTCATCGGGGAACACCCGACGGGGCCGAACAACGCCATCACCGACGTCGCGGGGGTGCGCGTCGGGCACACCACCCTCGACGACGCCGGCCCACCGCACGTCCACACCGGTGTCACCGTCGTCGTCCCGCACGACGACATCTGGACCCAACCGGTGTTCGCCGGCGCCCACCGCCTCAACGGCAGCGGCGAGATGACCGGCCTGCAGTGGATCCAGGAATCGGGCGAGTTGACCTCCGCGATCGGGATCACCAACACCCACAGTGCCGGCGTCGTCCGCGACGCGCTGGTCGCCGCCCAGGTGTCCGCCCGCGGTGAGGGCGTCTACTGGTCGCTGCCGGTGGTGGGGGAGACCTACGACGGGCTGCTCAGCGACATCAACGGCTTTCACGTGCGCCCCGACCACGTCGAGGCCGCCCTGGGCGCCGCGACCGACGGGCCGGTGGCCGAGGGCAACGTCGGCGGCGGCACCGGCATGATCTGCCATGGCTTCAAGGGCGGCATCGGCACCGCGTCGCGGGTCACCGACACCGCCGCCGGGCGCTACACGGTCGGCGCCCTGGTGCAGGCCAACCACGGCCGACGGGAACGGTTGCGGATCAACGGAATTCCGGTGGGCGAGCGTATCGGCGCCGCCGTCGTCCCGGAGCCCCAACTGCCCACGCACTACGAGCCCGGCTCGGGATCGATCATCGTCCTCGTCGCCACCGACGCCCCGCTGCTGCCGCACCAGTGCACCCGGCTGGCGCAGCGCGCCGCGCTGGCGGTGGCCCGCGTCGGCGGCAGCGGCGAGCAGTACAGCGGCGATCTGATGCTGGCGTTCTCGACGGGCAACCGCGGCATCCCGTCCTACAGCTGGGACGAGAACACCGCGGTCCCCGACCCCGAGGTGCCGGTGCGGATGGTCGCCCCGCAGCTGATGACCCGGCTGTTCGACCTGACCATCGAGGCCACTGAGGAGGCGATCGTCAACGCGATGGTCGCCGCGGACACCATGACCGGGCGCAACGGCCTGACCGTCCACGCCCTCGACCACGACCTGCTTTGCCAAGCCCTCGCCACCGAAACCCGGGAGTCCCGATGACCGACGCCACCGTCGCCTCCGAAAAGCCGCGCCTGCACGGCAAACTCGGTCCCATCGCCATCGTCTTCATGGTGGTCGCCGCAGCCGCGCCGCTGACGGTCATCGGCGGCAACATGCCGCTGGCCATGGGCCTGGGCAACGGCGCCGGGGCTCCGGTCGGCTTTGCCCTCGCCGCACTCGTGCTGCTGCTGTTCAGCGTCGGGTTCGTGACCATGACGCCGCACGTGCCCGAGGCCGGCGCGTTCTACTCCTATGTCACCGTCGGCCTCGGCGACCGGCTCGGCAAGGGCATCGCGGTGGTCGCGCTGATCGCCTACACCGCAATCCAGGTCGGCATCTACGGCTACATCGGCTGGGCCATCGACGACACCGTGAAGTTCTACGGCGGCCCGCAGATCCCCTGGCCTGTCTACTCGTTCGCGGTCCTGGCCATCGTCGCCGTGCTGGGCTACCGGCACATCGGGCTCAGCGCCAAGGTGCTCGGCGTGGCCCTGGTCCTCGAGATCGGCATCGTCGCGCTGCTCGATCTGGTGATCGTGGCCGACCCCGGCCCGGCGGGGGTGACGTTCGCGTCGTTCACCCCGGAGGTCGTGGCCAGCGGCGCGCTGGGCATCGCGGTGCTGTTCGCGCTGACCGGTTTCATCGGCTTCGAGGCCACCGCGGTGTTCCGCGACGAGGCCCGCGACCCGCAGCGCACCATCCCGCGCGCCACCTACGCCGCGGTGCTGATCATCGGCGCGTTCTACGCCATCACCTGCTGGGCGTTCGTGGTGGCCATCGGTCCCGACAACGTGGCCGCGGTGGCCCAGCAGACCCTCGACGGCAACGCCAACATGCTGCTGGACACCACCAACGACACCCTCGGACGGCTCGGGCGCGACGTGGTCAACGTGTTGCTGCTGACCAGCCTGTTCGCCTGCGTGCTGTCGTTCCACAACGTGATCGCCCGCTACCAGTTCGTGCTGGGCGGAAAGGGTCTGCTGCCGCGCCGCCTCGGCGAGGTGCACCCCGGGCACCAGTCGCCGGCGTTCTCGTCGGTGGTGCAGACGGTGACCGCCACGGTCATCGTGGCGATCTTCGCCGTCCTCGGCATCGACCCGCTGGTGGGGGTTTTCGGGTCGATGGCCGGGGTGGCGACCGTCGGCATGGTGCTGATGATGCTCACTACGACCACCGCCGTGCTGGTGTTCTTCCTGCGCAACCACGAGGCGGCCGGCGGGCGCCTCTGGCAGACCCGCATCGTGCCGGTGGCCGCCCTGCTGGGGTTGCTGACCAGCCTGTGGCTGGTGCTGTCCAACTTCACCCTGGTCACCGGCGGCAGTGCCGGGCTCAGCGCGGTGCTGGCCGCCATCCCGTTCACCGGGCTGGTGCTCGGCGCACTGCTCTGGAAGCCCGGCCAGGCCGTCAACCCACCGACGTCGTGAGTTCGAGGTCGTGCAGCGGGGCGTCGTCGGCCGCGCGGACCTCGACCGTCAGCAGCGCACCGCAGCCCGGGCAGGCATAACCCTCGGCCCGCAGACCGGGATGCAGCCGGATCTTGGGGCCCAGGTTCTCGGCGCTCAGCGCGCCGCGGCAGGCGTAGTCCTTCCAGTTGTGCTCCGCCGGGGCGAGCGGTTGACCGCAGTCGCAGGCGTAGCCCTGGCCGGTCAGCACCAGCCGATCACCCACCGGCCGCGCGCCGGTCAACGAGACCGGCTGGGCGGCATGCTGTTTGGCCTGCGGCCAGTCCCGTCGCTGGGCCCGGATCTGGTCCCGGTGCGCCGCGGTGGCCGCCGCGTCGACGGCCCCGTCGCGCAGCTGCACCCCGTAGTGGCGCTGCGCCGCGGCCGCCGAGATACGTCCGGCCCGCACATCGGCGAGCACGCCCTCGGCGTCGGCGTCCAGCGGATCGCCCCAGCCGCCGCCCCCGTGGAAGCTCCAGTCGACGACGTCGCCGGCGCCCAGGGCCACCTCACCGGGTGAACCGGTGTAGGTAGTCTGCTCGCCGGACGCGCGCGTGATGTTGACGTGATGCGTGGAACCCGGCATGCCGCCGTGCAGCCCCGAGGTCGACGGCATCGACATGCTGTGCCCGGCCAGCACGCCGTGCATGCGCTCGGTGTCGTGCAGGGTGAACGTGGAACTGGTGGATACGCCGCCGTGGTGGCGGCCCGCGCCGCCGCCGTCGGTGTTGGCGCCGCGGCGCAGATAGAGCAGCGGGAACACCGACTCCTCGCCCTCGACGTTGTTGAACTGCGCGGTGAGGATCTCGTGCGGACCGCGGTAGTCGACGCCATTGGCGGCCGCGGTGGCCCCGCCGCCGCCGGCCAGTACCTCGGTCAGCGCACCGCCGAACGGTTCGCCGTACTGGTTCTGCCCGGCGATGTGGAAGATCATCACCGCCCCGGTGCTGCCGGCCATCGCCTCGGCGCGGACCGCCTCGTCGGCGCCGGCCAGCTTCGCCAGCGCGTTGCCGGCGGTGTTCTGCACCATGGTGGCCGCCCCGACGGTGGCCGCCCCGCACGGCGCCGGGTGCGCTGCGTTGACGATCGAGCCCTCGGGGGCGTGCACCTCGATGGCGCGCATGACGCCGCTGTTCCACGGGATGTCGTAGCCCAGCACCGGCAACACGGAGGCGAACACGCCGCCGCGCAGCCCGGACATCGTGCAGTTGAAGAAGCCGGGCAGCTGCGGTGCGGTCTGCCCGTAGTCGAACACCAAACGGTCGTCGACCTTGCGCAGCTCCACCTCGACCCGGGACAGCCCGGACTGGTGGCCGTCGTGGTCGAAATAGCCGCGGGCGCGGGCGATCCCGTCGGGCAGCTCGGCCAGCCGGGCGCGCACCTGGGCCTCGGAGCGGTCCAGCATGGTGGACATCACCGAGGTCACCACCTCGACGCCGTAGCGCTCGACCAGCCGCAGCAACCCGTTGCGGGCGTGGGTGTTCGCCGCGATCATCGCCTTGAGGTCCAGGCCCAGGTTGGCCGGCAGCCGCGACGCGGCCAGGATCAGGTTCCACAGGTCGTGGCGGGTCTTGCCGGCCTCGACCAGCTTGGTGGGCGGCAGGATGAGGCCCTCCTGGTAGATCTCCCGGGCGTCCGGGGACCAGCTCGAGGCGGTCATGCCGCCGATGTCGAGCACGTGCGCGCAGGTGCCGACCCAGCCGATGCGCACCCCGTCGTGGAAGACCGGTTCGAGCATTGTCACGTCGGGCATGTGCAGCGCACCCTTGTACGGGTCGTTGGTGATGAACACGTCGCCCTCGTTGATGCCGATGGTGTCGGTGCAGTCGGCGATGATGTGGTTCACCACCGTCTCCATGGACCCGGAGTGAAAGAGGTTGTGCGGCCCCATGGTGACGACGTCCCCGTCGGCCAGGTAGATCCCGGTGTTGCAGTCGTTGGCCTCGGTCACCAGCGGCGAGCCGGAGACGTTCTTGAGCACCGCGGACTGCTGGGCGACGATAGCGGTGAGCCGGTTGCGGACCACCTCGTAGGTGACGAGGTCAACGTCGGTGATGGTCATATCAGCTGTCCTTCTCGGTGGTGATGACGGTGTTCTGCAGGTCATCGATGACGGCGGTCTGGCGGGGCCCGACGAAGATCGTGGTGCCCGGGTGTTCGATGATGGCGGGACCGGCGATGCGGTCGCCGGGGCCCAGGTCGGTGCCGCGGGCGACGTCGGCGATGGCCATGCCGAGTTGCGGTCCCAGGTAGACCGGGCGTGCGGTCGACATCGGTACGTGCGCACCGCCGGCGCTGATCACCCGCGAGGTCCGCGGCTTGTCGATCTCGCCCTTGCCGTGCACGCGCAGCGAGACGATCTCCACGCCGGCGCCCAGGAACAGCGCCTCGCGCCCGTACAGTTCGACGAACTGGGTCTCGAAGGCGGCCAGCATGCGACCCAGCGCGCCCGAGTCCAGCGGCCCGGGCTCCAGCGGTACCGGCAGGCTCTTGCTCTGCATCCGGAACCGCACATCCACGAAGCGCTGCAGCACGATTCGGTCACTGACCGCGCCCGCCTCGAGCAGTTCCTTGGTGGTCTCGGCCTCGAGGTTCTCGAAGTGCCGGCTCAGCCGTTCGGCGTCGAAGACCTCCTCGGCGCCCGTCCAGCTGACCGAGTGCATCGGGTCGGAGATCTCGGCCGAGACGTGCAGGTCGCTGGTGCCGGCGCCGTACGCCGAGTGCACGGTGGCCGTGGCGGGCACGATGATCGACTGCGCGCCGAGTTCGGCGCCGAACCGGTGGCAGTGCGAGCCGCCGGCGCCGCCGTAGGCCATCACCACGAAGTCACGCGGGTCGTGGCCGTGGCCGACGGTCAGGGTGTCGAGCAGGTCGGCCATCCGATGGTCGGCGATGGCCTTGATGCCCGCGGCGGCCTCCTCGATCGAAATGCCCAGGGGCGCTGCGATCTTGTCGTGCATGGCGCGCGCGGCGCCCTCCTTGTCGAGGGCGAAGCTGCCGCCGAGGAAGAACTCCGGGTCGATGATGCCGAGGACGACGTCGGCGTCGGTGACGGTGGGTTCGGTGCCGCCGCGGCCGTAGCAGACCGGGCCGGGCACGGAGCCGGCGCTGGTGGGTCCGACGACCAGTTGGCCGTCGACCACGCGGGCGATGGAGCCGCCGCCGGCGCCGATCGCGGTGATCTCCACGGCCGGCTTGAGCACCTGATACCCGTTGACCTGCTGGCGCGGTGCGACGACGGGTTCGTAGTCGAGGATCATCCCGACGTCGAAGGACGTGCCGCCCATGTCGGTGGTCAGCACGTTGGGGGTGCCGATCTGGCGGGCCAGTTGGGCGCTGGCCAGCACACCGCCGGCGGGGCCGGAGGTCAGGATGGACACCGGGGTGTCGCCGCAGCGCTCCGGGGTGATGACGCCGCCGCCGGAGTCGAGGATGCGCAACGAGCCCTTCAGCCCCCGATCCCGCAGCGAGCCATTGAGTTTGGTCATGTAGCCGCGCACGGCGGGCCCGAGGTAGGCGTTGAGCGCGGTGGTGGCGGTGCGCTCGTACTCGCCGAGCACCGGGGCGAGGTCGCTGGAGACGGTGAGGTAGATGTCGGGGGCCATCTCGCGGATGATCGCCGCGACGCGCTGTTCGTGGCGGTCCTCGCGGAACGACCACAGCAGCGAGACGGCGATGGCCTCGACGCCCTCGTCGAGCAGGGCCCGCACCTGGGTGCGGACGTCGTCCTCGTCGAGGGGGGTGATGATGGCACCGCGGTAGTCGATGCGTTCGCTGACCTCGCGGATCAGGTTGCGTTCGACGACGGGTTCGGCCTGGCGCCGTTGCGAGTCGCGGCTGATCTCGTGCATCTCCCGGCCCACCCAGTGGCCGGTGCCGCGCTGCATCAGCACGATGTCGCGGAAGCCCTTGGTGGTGATGATGCCGGTTTTGACGCCCTTGCGTTCGATCAGCGCGTTGGTGGCCACGGTGGTGCCCAGACCGAAATAGTCGACCTGCGACAGGATTTCGCCGGGCTGCAGGCCGAGTTCCTGTTCGGCCAGGGCCACGGCATTGTTGACGCCCTCGGACGGGTCGTGCGGGGTGGTGGGGGTTTTCAGCAACCGGGCGGTGCCGGTGTCGTCGAGCAGGACGGCGTCGGTGAACGTACCGCCGATGTCGATGCCTACGAAGTACGCCATCGGTGAACCTCTTTCTGGGTGGCGTTAGGAACTGGTGACGAGTTGCGGGGCAGGTGAAGAGGTTTCGCGATTGCGGGTCAGGGCGATGATCGCGGTGGCCGCCAGGGCCGCGGCGGTCAGCATCACGATGCCCATGGGCACGGCGCTGACGTCGCCGGCCAGCCCGACCAGCGGGGTGGCGGCCGCACCGAGGGTGTACTGCAGGAAACCCAGTACCGCCGAGCCGGTCCCGGCGGCGGCGCGGACCTGCTCGAGGGCCAGCGTGGTGGCGTTGGAGAAGGTGAACCCGACGGTGCCCATGAACGCGGCCATCAGGGCGATGGTGGACCACAGGGGCACGCCCGCGACGGTGACGTTGATCAGCTGCAGGCCGGTGACGACCACCATGGCGCTGACGCCGCCGATCAGCAGCGTGCGCGGGTGCACCGACCGCACCAGCCGGGCCGAGAGCATGCCGGCGGTGGCGACGGCCAGGGCGCAGGCCCCGAAGATCAGCGAGTACTCGCGCGGCGAGAAGCCCAGGATGTTCTGCAGGACGAACGGCGAGGCCGCGATGTAGGCGAACATCGCCGCGGACGCGAAGCCCAGGGCCAGGGTGTAGCCGAGGTAGCGGCGGTTGCTCAGCACGGCGCGCATGCCGCCGGCCAGCGAGGCCAGGCCGCCGGGGCGGCGGCGTTCGACCGGCAGCGACTCGGCGGCGAAGAACGCCGCGCCGGCGAGCATCAGCAGGTTCATCGCGGCCAGGACCGCGAAGACGGTGCGCCAGCCCCAGCCTTCGACGATGAAGCCGCCGAGCACCGGAGCTGTGATCGGTGCCAGTACACCGATGACCATCATGGCCGCGAACAGTCGCGCCGCCGCGGCGCCCTGGGCGCGGTCGGCGATGATGGCGCGGGCGATGACCACGCCGGCGGCCCCGGCGAAGCCCTGGACGAAGCGCAGGCCGATCAGCACCTGGATCGAGGGGGCGACGATGCAGAGCACGCTGGCGATCAGGCAGGCGAAGGTGCCGATGAGCAACGGTTTGCGGCGGCCGAACTGGTCGGAGAGCGGCCCGATGAGCAGTTGGCCGAGGGCCAGGCCGATCAGGAACGACGTCAGGGTCAGCTGGATCGTCGAGGCCGAGGTGTTGAACTCGGTCGCCATGTCCGGGAACGCCGAGAGGTACATGTCGATCGAGAACGGGGTCACCGCCGAGAGCAGCGCAAGGACGGCGATGAGCATGGCCGACGGTGCGGGGGTGGAGGTCGGCGCGGTTCGGGAGGTCATTGATTCCTTGCATCCAGGGGAAGTATGTATGAGAATATAGCTATGACGACATACATATGTCAAGATTATGAGTATGCTGACGTGATGGACGTCACCGCTTCGGACACCCGGGACCTCGCGCTGGCGCTGCACGAGTTGTCGTGGCGCATCGCCCGTTTCGGTCCCGCGCAGGTAGGGCTCGAGCCGCTGCCGGCTTCCGAGGTCGCGGTGCTGCGGGCCGTGCTCGAACAACCCGGCCGCGGGGTCTCGGACGCGGCGGCCTCGATCGCCATGCAGCCCAGCAACGTCAGCGCCGCGGTGCGCTCGCTGGTGGCCCGCGGGCTGATTGAGAAGCGGCCGGACCCCGACGACAAGCGGATGACGCTGCTGCACCCGACCGCCAGGGCCCGCAAGGACCGCTCCGCGATCGAGACCGCGCTGGCCGGGTCGGTGTCCCAGGCGCTGGGGGAGTTGTCCGACGAGCACGTCGGCGCGCTGCTGCGGGCCGTGCCCGCGATGCGCGCGCTGTCGGGGGCCGTGACGGAGATGATCCGCTGAGGTCGGGGTGGCCACCTGCTTCGAGCCACGCGACCCGACGTGGGAACATAATGTCCGCATCGATCGGGGGCGGTAGCTCAGTCGGTTAGAGCCGCGGACTCATAATCCGCTGGTCGCGGGTTCGAGCCCCGCCCGCCCCACCAAAGCCCCGTCGCCGAGAAGAAGCCTGATGACACCCCGTCCTGGCGAAACGCGTACGGCAGCTACTTCTCGGCGTCCGCGCAGCGCTACGCAAGATAGAGTTGTCTGTCATGTCCACCTCAGCATCTGGTGCGGCGAGGGACAACGCTGTTCTTCTCGGAGACCGGCGCGCGCCCAGCAAGGGGGAGCGGCAGCGTCGCGCCATCCTCGACTGTCTGCCGGACTTGCTCGCCGCTCGCCCCATCGGGGAGTTGACGGTCGGCGAGATTGCCGCGGCGGCCGGCGTGCGGCGCTCGGGGTTCTATTTCTACTTCGACTCGAAGTATGCGCCGTTGGCCGTGATCACCTCCGAGATCTGGGCCGAGTTGATGAACCGCGCGCAGTTCTTCACCCGCGCCGACGACGAGTCCATCCACGACTTCATCGGTCGCACCGCCGACATCGCGCTGGAGCTGTGGCACGACAACGAGGGCGTGCTGATGGCCTCGGTGCAGGCCGTGCCGCTGGATGAGCAGATGGCGCAACTATGGGACGAGTGGATTCTGCGCCTCGCCGACGTCATCGCCGATCAACTGATCAAGGACCAGGAACAGGGTGTGGCGCATCCGGTTTCGGCCGACGTGCGCGGGCTCATCACGATGCTGCTCGAGATGACCATGCACATCTTCTACCTGGATCGGCTGCGTCAGAACGACTCTCAGCGCACCCGGAAGTCCCGCGAGATGGTGCAGGCAATCTGGCTGGCGTCGGGGTGGGGGATCTCCACCCCCAACCCGGACTGACCGCGGCGCTGTCAGTCGAGCTTGGCGTCGACGGCGCTGGTCAGGTCGAGTACCGTGCGCGCCACCAACTCCGGGTCGTCGTACATCGGTACGTGCCCCACGCGCGGCAGGGTGGTGAACTGCGCATCGGGGACCAGGGCCCGGAACCGCAGGCCATAGGGGTCGTACGGAATCAGCGCGTCGCGCTCCGACCAGGCGATCTGGGTGGGGCACTCCACGGCGCCGAGTTGGTGCTCGCTGCCCACGACGTCGTCGACCAGGTCGAAGTAGACGCTGCAGCGCAGGTTGTCCTCGACGAAGGCGGCCGCGTCCGCGGGGGACATGTTGCGGGTGTCCGCGACGGCGGCGCCGAGGGCCAGCCGACGCAGCAGGCCACTCCGAAGCGCCTGCGGGGCAACCGGACCCAGCATCGTGAAGAGTCGGCGCGCCAACACCAGTTTGAGTTTCACCGTCCGCACATGCCTGCCCGGATACCAGCCGAGCGCCGGGGAGAGCGCGAGCACCGACAGTGCGCGTCCGCGGGTGGCCATCTCCAGTGACAGCCAACCGCCCAGCGAGTTGCCCACCAGGTGCGCCCGTTCGATGCCGAGCGCGTCGAGGTCGCGTTCGAGGTGATCGGCCAACGCGGCGACGGTGGCGCGTTGGCCCGTCGGCAGCGACGCCCCGTCGGCGTGGCCGGCCAGCGTCACCACGTGGACGTCATGGTGGGCTTGCAGCATCGGCAGGATGGGCTGCCAGTGTCGCCGGCTGCCGCTGAAGCCGTGGACGCAGACCAATGGCGATCGAGTGGTCATGGTCGCCTCAGCCCCGGACTTCCGGGCCGGCGGACTCGAGCTCCAGGCCCTTGAAATCTCCTGCTTCCCACCAGGTGTCGATCATCTCCCAGAACTCGACCTCACTGCCCTGGTAGACGTCGCCCCAGAAGCCGTGCTGGAGATCGCCCTGGCCGTTGTAGTAGCCCGGTGTGCACGTCGAGAAGTAGAACAGTCGAGCCAGCCCGGATTCTCGGGTCAGTTGGACCCAGTCCGCCTGGGCGGCATCGTCGGGTTCGATGGTGGCGATGTGGTGCTCGAGGGCGTGGCGCAGGATGCGGGCGGCGTGGCGGGCCTTGCGGTCGAGCATGTAGGTGAAGTTGACGACGTAGGCGTTCTGGCTCACCCCGAGTTCGACGAAGTTGGGGAACTTGCGGGAGAAGAACCCGTGCAGGGTCTTGTGGCCGTCGGCGAATTCGTCCCGCATCGACACCCCGTCGCGGCCGATGATGTCGTAGCCGTACCGCTGCGCGGTGGTCGAGCCGGTCTCGAACCCGGTCGCGAAGACGATGCAGTCGACTTCGTAGTGCTTGCCGTCGACGACAAGGCCTGTCTCGGTGAACTTTTCGACCCCGGCGGGGGAGTGGACCAGATGCACGGAGGGCTTGTTGAACGACTGCAGGTACTCGTCGTTGAACGTGGGGCGTTTGCAGACCGCGCCGAACCACGGCTTGAGTGCCTCGGCGGTCGCCGGATCCTCGACGACGTCCTCGATGCGGGCGTGCACGGACCGCATGACCTGCATGTCGGCGACCTCGGCGAGCGCGACCTGGTCCTCGACCGCCAACGTGTCCAGCGGCGCCTCGACGAGATGCTGGCCGGTGACGGCCGTCAGCACCGTGGTCCAGATGTCGCCGACCAGGTTCTGGTCCTGCGGGTGACCGTTGACCAGGGAGTTGAAGTTGTGGTGGCGGCGCTGTTGCCAACCCGGCGTCAGCCCGGCCACCCAGTCCGGGTCGGTGGGCCGGTTGTGGCGGGGACCGACGACGCTGGGGGTGCGTTGGATGACGAACAGTTCGGCGGCGTCCTCGGCGAGGAACGGCACGGCCTGGACCCCGGTCGCGCCGGTGCCGATGATCGCGACGCGCTTGTCGGCCAACTT
>Ga0265293_10003506_pt1 | contig 29089 bp, 13 predicted proteins | sample Munlanlewell138R_FD_192505 | JGI IMG/M metagenome (GOLD analysis project Ga0265293, IMG submission 192505) | Leachate microbial communities from a municipal landfill in Southern Ontario, Canada - Leachate well 138R | ecosystem: Engineered > Solid waste > Landfill > Unclassified | place: Canada... | reverse complement strand
GCTGGTTGTCGTGGATTCGGGGCAACGACAAGTACGCCCGCGAAAAACTGTCCGGCGACCTGGAGCGGCTGCAGTCGTTCTACCTCGACCGCGGCTATCTGCGCTTCGAAATTGAATCCACCCAGGTGTCCATCAGCCCCGACAAGGAGACGGTGTTCATCTCGGTCAATATCCATGAGGGCAACCCTTACACCATCAGCGAAGTGGATATCGCCGGCGAGCTGGTGATTCCTGAGTCCGAAGTGCGGGACCTGCTGCTGCTCAAGAGCGGCGACACCTTCTCCCAGCAGCTGATGACCAGCACCAACGAGCTGGTGGCGCGCCGCTTCGGCAACGAGGGCTATACCTTCACCGAGGTGGAGGGCTTCCCCGAGGTCAACGACAGCGACAATACCGCCAAAGTTACTTTCTTCGTCAACCCCGGACGCCGCGCCTATGTGCGCCGCATCGAGTTCCGTGGCAATACCAAAACCTCCGACGAAGTGCTGCGCAGGGAAATGCGTCAGATGGAAGGGGGCTCGGCCTCCACGGCGCTGATCGACCAATCCAAGGTGCGCCTCGAACGGCTTGGCTACTTCAAGGGCGTCGAGGTGGAAACCCGCGAGGTGCCGGGTACCGGCGACCAGATCGATGTCTTCTACAATGTTGAGGAACAGCCTTCCGGCAGTATTGGTGCCAGCGTCGGTTTTGCTCAGGGTACGGGGCTGGTGCTCGGTGCCAACCTGCAGGAAAACAACTTCCTGGGGAGCGGCAAGCAGGTCGGGATCGGCCTCAACCGCAGTCGATACCAGACCAGCATGCAGTTTTCCTACACTAACCCTTATTTCAATGCCGATGGGGTGAGTGCCGGCTTCAACATATTCTACCGCTCGACGGACTACGGTCGCTTCAACCTGGCCAGCTATACAACAGACAGCTATGGCGCCGGTCTGAACTTCGGCTATCCGCTGTCGGAAGTGTCCAGTCTCGGTTTTGGCGCCAGCTACGAAAACCTCGAGATCGACCTGGGTTCCTACACCTCGAAGGAGATCGAGGACTTCGTGCGCAACAACGGCGACCAGTACAATATCTTCAGCCTCAACACCAACTGGGTGCGCTCGACACTCAACCGCGGTATTTTTGCCACCCGCGGCACCATGCAGCGCCTCAGCCTCGAAGTGGCGATACCGGGCAGCGACGTGGAATACTACCGCCTGTCCTATTCGGCCCAGTACTACCGGCCTCTTATCAAGAGCCTTACCCTCAAGTTGCGCACTGACCTCGGTTATGGCGATGGCTTCGGCGACAGCACCCGGCTGCCGTTCTTCAAAAACTACTACGGCGGTGGCTTTGGCTCGGTGCGCGGCTTCAAGCGCAACACCCTGGGCCCTCAGGACACCCCGGCCAACTACTGTCCCGGCCAGATCGGCGGTATTCCCGAGGGAGCGCTGTGTGACGATGGCAGCGAGCCGATCCCGGTCGATCGTCCCGATCCTTTCGGCGGTAACGTGATGGTAGAGCTGGGCGCCGAGGTTATTTTCCCGCTGCCCTTCCTCAAGGACCAGCGCTCGGTACAAGCGGCAGTCTTTGTCGATGCTGGTAATATTTTTGATACCGACTGTAGTGGCGGCCAGCTCAACTGTTACAAGCCGGATGCTGGTGAACTCCGCTATGCGGTGGGTGTCGGTGCGACCTGGTTGAGTGGCTTTGGTCCCATCACCTTCAGCCTCGGCAAGGCCCTTAATGCCAGTAGTGAAGATGACGAGGAGTTCTTCCAGTTCTCCCTCGGCCAGACGTTCTAGTTAACTGGATAAACGTGTAACGACATAATATTGCTACAACTAACCCTGGAGATTATGTGTGCGTAAACTGAAACCCGTGCTGTTCCTGGTTCTGGCCTCGCTGGTCAGTATCCCCGCCCTGGCACAGGGCAAAATTGCCGTTGTCGATCTCGGTGCTGCCATTTTTGGTTCTGATCTTGCCCAAAAGCGTCAGACAGAGCTGCAAGCCCGCTCTGAATACGCATCGCTGCAAGCCAAGTACGACAGTACCGTGGCGGACATCAATGCCCTGCAGAAAGAAGCTGAGTCCAAGCGCCTGACCTGGTCAGAAAGCGAAGCTGCCGACTACCAGAAACGCATGGAGTATCTGCGCGCCGATATCGAGCTCACTGCCCGCAAGCTGGAAAGCGAAGTTCGCAGCCTGCAAAACAGCATCATCAATGAGCTGCAGCCCAAGGCTCAGGAAGCGTTGCAGGAGCTGGTCGAGCAGGAAGGCGTCACCGTGTTGCTGCGCTCGGAGGCGGTCTTGATGGCCAACCCCGAGTTCAACCTGACACCCAAGCTGACAGAGCGGCTCAACCAGAAATCCCAGTAACGGCCCCGGAACTCGAGAGCCTTGCCAAAGCACAGGATACCTCCGCAGTTCACCCTGCAGGAGCTGGCAGACTTTCTTGCGGCTGACGCCCCTGTCACCGACTTGCGCGGTGATGCAGGGGCCGTCATCCGGCGTCTCAACACCCTGTCGGCGGCAACGGCTGGCGACCTGACTTTTCTGGCCAGCAAGGCTTACCGGCGGCAACTCGCCGGAAGCAAGGCGTCCGCCGTCATTCTCTCTCCCGCCGATGCGGAAGGGTATGAGGGCAACGTCCTGGTCCACCCCAATCCCTACCTGGCGTTTGCCCGCCTCTCGGCGCTGTTCGAGACGCGGCCCCAGCCCGGTGGCGGGGTGCACCCCACGGCGGTAGTGGACGCTTCGGCAAGCCTCGGCGCTGATGTCAGCGTCGGCCCCAATACAGTGATTGGCGCCGGGGTGGTGATTGGCGCCGGCACTGAAATCGGCGCCGGCTGCCATATCGGTGCCGACAGCGAGATTGGTGCCGGTGGGCTGTTGCACGCGGGCGTCACCCTTTACCACGGTGTCAGTATCGGTTGCCGGGTGGTGATCCACAGCGGGGCGGTGATCGGCGCCGATGGCTTCGGTTTTGCCAATGAGAGCGGGCGCTGGGTAAAGATACATCAGATCGGCGGGGTAGAAATCGGCGACGATGTAGAAATAGGCGCTGCCACCACCATTGATCGCGGTGCCCTGGGCAACACGGTGATCGGCAACAATGTCATCATCGACAACCTGGTGCAGATCGCCCACAACGTGAGAATCGGCGATCATAGCGCTCTGGCAGGCTGTGCCGCGATTGCCGGCAGCACGGTGATAGGCCGTTACTGCGTGCTCGCCGGTGGCGCCGGGCTGGTGGGGCATATCGAATTGTGTGACAGGGTGACAGTGACCGCGCGCAGTATGATCACCCGCTCCATTGACACACCCGGCACCTATTCGTCGGGCACGCCTTTTGAGGACAATGCGGCCTGGAAACGAAATGCTGTGCGCTTCGGTCAGCTGGACAAGCTGGCGCGGCGGCTCGGCAACCTGGAAAAACAGCAGAGCCAGAACAAAGAAGACAAGCGCTGACCCGATGGTCGCTACCGACTTTGGCACAGCGTTATTTTTAGAGGCACTTTTTTAAAGGCACTTTTTTTAGAGGCCCTTTCTGAGGAACACCCATGGACATCAACCAGATCAAAGACCTGTTGCCCCATCGCTATCCATTTCTGCTGGTGGATCGGGTGGTGGAGATCGTGCCTGGCGAGCGCATCCTCGCCTATAAAAATGTCACTGCCAACGAGGAAGTGTTCAATGGCCACTTTCCCCGGGCGCCGATTTTTCCCGGCGTGATGATTATCGAAGCCATGGCGCAGGCCTCTGGCGTGCTCGGCTTTGCGACGGTCAACAAGGGCGCCGAGGACGACATGCTGTACCTGTTTGCCGGTGTCGACGGTGTGCGCTTCAAGCGCCAGGTGGTGCCCGGTGACCGCCTGATGCTCCACGCCGAGATCGATTCCGTCAAACGCAATATCTGGCGCTTCAACTGCAAGGCCACTGTCGACGACCACTTGGCTGCGGAGGCGCAACTGCTGTGCGCCCTGCAGGAAATGCGATAGGAGCCCGGACATTGATTGATCCGCGAGCCATTATCGACCCCTCTGCCAAGATCGGTGCCAATGTCGAGATCGGTCCCTGGACCATCATCGGCCCCGATGTCACCATCGGCGATCATACGGTGATCAGCTCCCATGTGATCATCAAGGGGCCGACCACCATCGGCGCCCACAACCGTATTTTTCAGTTTTCCTCGGTGGGCGAGGACACCCCAGACCTCAAATACAAGGGCGAGCCGACGCGCCTGGTGATCGGTGATCACAACGTGATCCGCGAAGGGGTCACCATCCACCGCGGCACCGTGCAGGATCGCGGTGAAACCACGATCGGCAGCCACAATCTGCTGATGGCCTATGTCCATGTCGGTCACGACTGCGTGGTGGGCGACCACTGCATTCTGGTCAACAACGCCTCTCTGGCCGGGCATGTCACGGTGGGTGACTGGACCATCCTGTCTGGCTATGTGCTGGTTCATCAGTTCGTCAACCTCGGTGCCCACAGCTTTGCCGGCGCTTCCACCTACCTTACCCAGGACGTGCCGCCCTACACCATGGTGGCGGGCAACCCTGCGGCAGCGCGCACCATCAATGTCGAAGGTCTCAAGCGGCGGGGCTTCAGCGCTGAGCAGATTGCCGCCCTCAACCGCGCTTACAAGCTGATCTACCGGCGCGGGCTCAAGCTCGATGAAGCGGTGGCCGCGCTCGATGCCATGGGTGAGGAACTGGAGGTTATTCGTCCCCTGGCAGACTTCCTGCGCGCTGCAACCCGGGGCATTGTGAGATAGCGGGAGCTCGTCTCCCACTTGCCGGGTGTCAGGTTAGCCCCCGATACTGTTTGAATTCCTAGCTACTGCGTGAGAGCACCACCATCATGGCCGACCCCATCCACATTGGCATCGTGGCCGGCGAAGACTCCGGCGACCAGCTGGGTGCGGCCCTGATTCCCGCCCTGAGACAGCACTTTCCCACCGCTGTGTTCGAGGGCATCGGCGGCGAGCGCATGATCGCCGCCGGGTTTCGCACTCTCCATCCCCAGGAGCGCCTGGCAGTGATGGGGCTGGTGGAGCCCTTGAAGCGCCTGCCGGAGCTGCTGCGTATCCGCAGCGATTTGCAGCGCTACTTTCTGGCCCACAATTTCGACTTGGTGCTGGGCATCGATTCGCCGGACTTCAACCTTGGCCTCGAGCTGCGTTTGCGCGAGCGGGGCCTGCTCACTGCCCACTATGTCAGTCCCTCGGTATGGGCCTGGCGCCAGGGGCGGATTAAAAAAATCGCCCGCGCAGTGGACCGGATGCTGACCCTGCTGCCCTTCGAGAGTGACTTCTATCGCCGCTACCAGGTGCCGGTAACCTTTGTCGGTCACCCGCTGGCAGACAGTATGGCGCTGACACCCAACCCGGCAGCGGCGCGGCAGCAGCTGGAGCTACCCGCCGAGGGCCGCGTCGTGGCGCTGATGCCCGGCAGTCGCAGCGGCGAGCTGGCCCTGATGGCACCCTTGTTTCTGGAGGTGGCGCATTGGCTGCTGGCGCACCAGCCCGATTTGCGTTTTGTTATCCCCTCCGCCAACGGCGCCCGCCACGAGCAGCTGCGCGCCCTGTTGCAGGCGCACCCGGAGCTGCCGATCACCCTGGTGCGTGGCCACTCTCATCAGGTGATGGAAGCCGCCGACGCGGTCTTGCTCACCTCTGGCACCACCGCTCTGGAAGCCATGCTGCTCAAAAAACCCATGGTGGTGTCCTACCGTATGGGTGGCGCCAGCTACTGGCTGCTGTCGAAACTGGTCAAAACGCCCTGGATATCGCTGCCCAACCTGATTGCCGGCAAAGAGCTGGTACCCGAGCTGATACAGGACGAGGCCACTGTCGGCCGCCTCGGCGCAGAAATGTTGCGCCTGCTGGAGGACGAGTCGCTGCGCGCCGACCTGGTAACGGCATTCACCGCCATGCATCAGCAATTGCGCTGCGATGCCAGCGGCGTGGCCGCCGAGGCCCTGGCGGCGATGATTCGCGAGCGGCGGGAGGGCGGTCATGGCGTTTGAGTCGCCCGCTGTCAAACGCGGCAAGCCGCTGCCACCCCTTGATCTACCCCCAGTGACCTTGCTGGCAGGGGTCGACGAGGTCGGTCGCGGTCCGTTGGCGGGCGATGTGGTGGCTGCGGCAGTCATACTCGACCCGGCGCGGCCCATCCCCGGTCTTGCCGACTCCAAAGCCCTCAGCGAAAAAAAGCGCGAAGCCCTCTACCCGCTGATCAAGGAGCAGGCGCTGGCTTTTTTTGTGGCCCGTGCCAGCGTGGAAGAGATCGACACCATTAATATTTTTCACGCCACATTGCTGGCCATGACCCGGGCGGTGGAAGGGCTGGTGATCGAGCCAGAGTTTGTCGCCGTGGACGGCAACCGCCTGCCGACCTGGCGCTATCCGGCCCGCGCCATCGTCAAAGGCGACAGCCGGGTGGCGGCCATCAGTGCCGCAGCCATCCTCGCCAAAGTCACCCGCGACCGGGAAATGGCTGCCATGGACGAGTTGTATCCCGGTTACGGCTTCGCCGCCCACAAAGGCTATGGCACAGCGCGGCATCTGGAAGCGCTGGAACAGCTCGGTCCCTGCGCCATACACCGGCGCTCCTTTCGTCCCCTGCGTCGCGATGATATAAAGTAGAGCCCTGTCATCTAGCTCTTTTCCTTGTCATCTCGACCAACGGGAGAGATCTGATACCACGGTGGTAAAGATCCCTCCCGTTGGTCGGGATGACAGAGAAAATGGTCGGGATGACAAAGTAGTGGTGGGAATGACGGAGAAAGTGGTTGGGATGACATAAATTCGATCGGGATAACGGCGGAGCGGGATAACAGGAAGCAGGACAATGTGGCCACATCGCCTCCTCACAATGTGGCCACATCGCCTCCTCGGTGCTACCCTCTCACCCGCGCCGCCCACTGCCTGATAGCGAGAAACTATGTCTGCCGAACCTGATTTCATCCACCTCCGCGTCCACACCGAATACTCGCTGGTGGATGGTATTGTGCGCATCAAGCCGCTGATCAAGGCGGTGGCGAGTATGGGCATGCCAGCGGTGGCGATCACCGATGTGTGCAACTTTTTTGCGCTGGTGAAGTTCTATCAGAGCGCCGTGGGCGGCGGCATCAAGCCGATTTGTGGGGCCGATCTGCAGATCGTCGGCGATGAGGGGCAGCAAACGCTGATTACCTTGCTGGTACAAAACAACACCGGCTACCACAATCTCACCAGCCTGATTTCACGCGCTTACCTGGAGGGCCAGGTGCAGGGGCGTCCCACCGTGCGCCGCGAGTGGATCAGCGAGTACGCCGAAGGGTTGATTGCCCTCTCCGGTGGTCGGCTGGGGGATATCGGCCAAGCCCTGTTGCTCAACCGGCAGGAACTGGCGGATAGCTTACTTGGCGAGTGGCAAAAAGACTTTCCAGGTCGCTTCTACCTGGAATTGACCCGCACCGGGCGCCCGGATGAAGAAGACTATCTGCACAGTGCCGTCGAGCTGGCCACTCGCCACCAGTGTCCGGTGGTGGCCACCAATGATGTCTGCTTTCTCGAAGAAGAGCAGTTTGAGGCCCACGAAGCGCGAGTCTGTATTTTCGAGGGTCGCACGCTCGACGACCCGCGCCGCGAAAAACGCTACAGCAGCGAGCAGTATCTGCGCACACCAGAGGAAATGGCGGAGCTGTTCTCCGATATTCCCGAGGCGCTGGCCAACACTGTGGCCATCGCTCGCCGCTGCAATCTCGACCTGCGCCTGGGCGAGTACTTCCTGCCCGACTACCCGGTGCCCGACGGCAAAACGGTAGACGATTTTTTCCGCGAGCAGTCATTTGACGGGCTCTACCGGCGCTTTGCTGTCATCCTGCCCGCCGATGTCGAGAATCGCGACGAAAAGGTGAAGCTCTACGAAGAGCGCCTGCGCTTCGAACTCGACATCATTATCCAGATGGGCTTTGCCGGCTACTTCCTGATTGTCATGGATTTTATCCGCTGGGCCAAACAGAACCAGATCCCGGTGGGGCCGGGGCGGGGCTCCGGTGCCGGCTCCCTGGTGGCCTATGCGCTGGAGATCACCGACCTCGATCCGCTGGCCTACGATCTGCTGTTCGAGCGCTTTCTCAACCCCGAGCGGGTGTCGATGCCCGACTTCGATATCGACTTCTGCATGGACAACCGCGACCGCGTAATCGCCTATGTTGCCGACCGCTACGGTCGCGATGCGGTGTCCCAGATCATCACCTTCGGCACCATGGCGGCCAAGGCTGTGGTGCGCGATGTGGCGCGGGTGCAGGGCAAATCCTACGGTCTGGCGGACAAGCTGTCGAAGATGATCCCGATGGAAATCGGCATGACGCTGAACAAGGCTCATGAGCAGGAAGAGGTGCTGAGGGAATTCCTCGCCAGCGACGAAGAGGCCGAGGAAATCTGGGAGATGGCCCTCCAGCTGGAAGGTGTCACCCGCAACGTCGGCAAGCACGCCGGGGGCGTGGTGATCGCTCCCACCACCCTCACCGATTTCGCGCCCCTGTTCTGCGACGACACCGGCGGCGGTCTGGTGACCCAGTTCGACAAGGACGATGTGGAGCAGGCCGGGTTGGTGAAGTTCGACTTCCTCGGCCTGCGCACCCTCACCGTCATCGACTGGGCGGTGAAAATGGTCAATGCCAAGCGCCCCGACGACCCCATCGACATCAACCGCATTCCCCTCGACGACAAGCCGTCCTACGAGCTGATGCAGCGGGCCGAAACCACCGCCGTGTTCCAGCTCGAATCGCGGGGCATGAAAGATCTGATCAAGCGCCTGCAGCCGGACTGTTTTGAAGACATCGTGGCGCTGGTTGCCCTGTTCCGCCCCGGTCCGCTGCAATCGGGCATGGTGGACGACTTTATCAACCGCAAGCACGGCCGCGCCGAGGTGGCCTATCCCCATCCCCAATATCAGCACGACCTGCTCAAGCCGGTGTTGGGCCCTACCTACGGTATTATTCTCTATCAGGAACAGGTGATGCAGATCGCCCAGGTACTGGGCGGTTATACCCTCGGCGGCGCCGACCTGCTGCGCCGCGCCATGGGCAAAAAGAAACCTGAGGAAATGGCTGAACAGCGCGACCTGTTCATGACCGGTGCGGTCAAGAACGGCATCGACCAGGAGCTTGCCAGCAACATCTTCGACCTGATGGAAAAGTTTGCCGGCTACGGCTTCAACAAATCCCACTCCGCGGCCTATGCGCTGCTGGCCTACCAGACCGCCTGGCTCAAGCACCACTACCCGGCGGAGTTCATGGCGGCGGTGATGTCCGCCGATATGCAGAGCACCGACAAGGTAGTGACCCTGGTGGACGAATGTCGCGCTATGGGCCTCACCATCACCCCGCCCGACGTCAACCGCGGCCAGTACGCCTTTACGGTGTCGCCGGAGGGAGAGATTATCTACGGCCTCGGCGCCATCAAGGGGCTCGGCGAAGGGCCGGTGGAGAGCATTATCGCCGCCCGCAGCGAGAACAAGAACGGCAGCAAGCCGTTCCGCGACCTGTTCGATTTCTGTGCCCGCGTCGACCTGCGCAAGGTCAACAAGCGCGCCCTGGAGGCACTGATCCGCTCTGGCGCTCTGGATACTATCGGCCCCGAAGGCGATCCCAGCTTTGGCCGCGCGGTAATGCTTGCCGCCATGGAAGAAGCCATCAAGCTAGCCGACCAGCAATCCCGTAACGCCGCCAGCGGCATGTCGGACCTATTCGGTGACACCGTGGCCGCCAGCGCCCCGGAAATTGGCTACCACGGCTTCGGCTCGGTACGCCGCTTCACTATCAAACAGCGCCTGCAGGGTGAAAAAGACACCCTCGGCCTGTACCTCACCGGTCACCCGGTGGACGAATATATCGACGAACTGGCATTTTTTGTGCCCGACCGCATCAGCCACCTCAAGCCGTCCCGTGAACCACAACTGGTGGCGGGGCTGGTGCTGAGCCTGCGGGTCATGCGCAACAAGAAGGGCGACTCAATGGCCTTCGTGGTGCTGGACGACCGCTCCGGGCGCCTCGAAGTGGCTATTTTTGCCGACAAGTTTCGCGACTATCGCGACAAGCTCGTCAAGGATGCCCTGCTGGTAATCGAGGGCGCAGTGAGCGAAGACGATTACAGCGGCGGCCTGAAAATGCGCGCCGATACCGTGCGCACACTCTACGAAGCGCGCCTCAACTACATTCGCGGCCTCACCCTGTCGGTGTCGCGGGAAAAACTCCAGGTCACCGGCGTCGACAACCTGATCCACCTGCTGGAACCCTATCGGCGCGGCAGCTGCCCGGTGACGGTTCAATACCTGGGGCAGGGGGCCGAGGGCAAGATCCGCCTGGGGGGCGACTGGGCTATCAACCCCGAGGATGAGCTGCTGCACAAGTTGCGCGACAGCTATGGCCTGGGCGCGGTACAGCTAGACTATGAGCGGCGGATAAACTAACCGCCGAGCGGGCTTCACCGCTGGCTGACAGCCGAATGATAAATCTAAAGAACGGAGGCAAGCGCCATGGGGCGCGATGAAAGGATCACTGGTAACGTGCAAGGCCGCTCAAAAGACAGCTCAAAAGACAGCTCTCCCCAGCGGAGTGATCAACGCTCCGGCAGCTTCTCCATGTCGCTTCACCTGTTTCGCGGTATTGTCCGCGAATGGGTGCTGGTGACTCTGATCCTGCTGCCACTGACGGCTTTTCTGTCGCTGGGGCGTCTGATATCCCTGGACAGTCTGATCTACGATCGCCTGCTGCCCTATCTGCCGGTGCCGGTCGACCCGCGTATCCTGGTGGTGGAGATCGACGACCGCAGCGTGGCGGCACTGGGGCGCTGGCCCTGGCCGCGGGACATCCACACGCAGCTGCTGGAACAGCTGTCGGGAGAGTACCAGCCTGCCGCCGTGTTGTTCGATGTGATCTTTACCGAGCCCGATGCCGACCCCGCCGTAGACGAGCGGTTAGGCGCTGCAGTCTGCAAGGCTGGCAATATCATGCTGCCGGCGTTGAGCGATATTCGTCAGGGCGAGCGCACTGCGGAAATTCTGCCCGTCGAGCCGCTGGCCCGCTGCGCTCAGCAAATCGGCCATATCAATGTGCGGGTCGATTTCGATGGCGTGATACGCGGGATTCATTTGCGCGAAGGGCCGTCCGGTGAGTTGCGCCCGCAACTGGCGTGGCTGATGTACCAACAATTGATGGCCGCTGAAGGGCGCCCGGCGCTGATGCCCGGCCAACCTGGCAGGCCCGGCCCCAGCAGCGTTGCGATCAACAAGCAAGAGCACTGGCAGCGCGACCATGCCATCCGGACTCCCTTCGCCGCGGGCTATCCCAGTGTGTCCTATCTCAATGTAGTGCGCGGCGAGGTGCCCGCCAGCCTGTTGCAGGACAGGGTAGTGCTGATTGGTGCCACCGCCGCCGGGCTGGGCGACCGCTATGCCACCCCGGTGTCGCGCTACGCGGGACTCACGCCGGGTATCGTCGTGCAGGCCGATATCCTCAACAGTCTGCTGGGCGGACACAGCATTGAGCCGTTCTCCAGAGCTGCAGCTGCCAGCCTGACGACTGTGCCAGTGGTACTGTTGCTGCTGAGCCTGCTGCTGACCCGCTTGCGCTATGCCATCCCGATGATGCTGCTGGTAGCAGCCTCCACTCTGGCCTTGTGCTGGGTGTTACTGCGTTTCGGCTGGTGGTGGCCGCCGGCCGCCAGCTTGCTGGGCCTGCTGCTGGCCACTCTGTTGTGGAGCTGGCGGCGGCTCAGTGCCGTGCTCGCCTACTTTGGCTGGGAGCTGGCGCGGCTGGACGCCGAACCCAAGGTGCTGCCGGAATACGGCACCCCGGTGCCCAATGGCCCAGGGGATCGATTGCAGCAGCGAGTGATGGCGCTCGAACGGGCGGTGGGGCGAGTGCGGGACAGCCGCCGCTTTATGTCCGACGGTCTGGAGCACCTGCCGGTGGCGACTCTGGTGTGCACACCGGACGAGCAGATCCTGGTAGCCAACCGGCGCACTCGCGAGTTACTGGATCGCGAGCTGGTGGGCAGTGATCTGCGCAGTTGCCTGTTCGACCTCGGCTACCGCGACTGGAGCGGCAAAGACAGCATCGAGGCGCTCGATGCTATCGAGTTCCGCACTTCGGAAGGGCGCAGCCTGCGCCTTGGCGTCGCTTCCATCCTGCCCGGCGGCGGTGTGATTGCGCCCTGTTTGCTGGTCAGCCTGGTAGACCTCACCGCCGAGCGCGAAATGGAAGCCCAGCGCACCAATATGCTGCGCTTCCTCTCCCACGACTTGCGGGCTCCCCACGGTGCTATCCTGTCCCTGCTCGACACCGCCAAGCGGGAAAATGGTGATCACGAGGCGCTGGCGCAAATCGGCTACCAGACCAATAGAGCCCTGAGACTGATCGACGACTTCACCCACCTCAGCCGCGCCGACACCGCAGCCTTCCAGCTCAGACCCACCCTGTTTGCCGCCGTGGTGCTGGACGCCTGCGACCAGGTGTGGACGCAGGCGCAAGCCAAGGGAATCCGCATCGACAAGGTACTGATCGCCGACGATGTCATGGTTATGGCCGACCAGGCACTGCTATGCCGGGCGCTGTTCAACCTGCTGGAAAACGCCATCAAATACAGCCCGCCAGAATCCCGGGTCGAGCTGCGCCTGGAGCAGCAAGATGAGTGGGTCAGCTGCGCAGTGAGCGACGAGGGCGACGGCATCGCCAGCGAAGACATGCCCCACCTGTTCGACCTCTACCGCCGCCTGTCATCAGCCCGCACCAGCGACGGCCTCGGCCTGGGCCTGCCCATGGTCGGCATGGTAGCGGACTGCCACGCCGGCCGAGTAGAGTGCCAAAGCAAACTTGGACAAGGCAGCTGCTTCACCCTTCACCTGCCCGCCATGCCTGACGATGTGGGATAGAGAGTACGCCAGTTTTCTGTCATTTCGACCAACGGGAGAAATCTTAAGCCTCGGAGGTAAAGATCTCTCCCTTTGGTCGAGATGACAAGTAGAAGGTCGAGATGACATGACAGCAAAACCACAGCCCTTTGCCAACCCCGCCCAAACCGTTATAGTCAACCTCCCAGCCCAAGACAGGATGTCTCAGCATGGCCAAGGACGCAGCCGATACCACCTCGCACGACCAAAACTTCAAAAACCTTATCCTCGACTACCCCCGCCAGGCCCTGGAGCTCTTCGCTCCCGAGGAAGCCAGCCAACTAGACGCAGCGGCCCGCATCCTGCCGGTACGCCAGGAGCAACTCAAACAGCGTCTGGGCGACCGCTACCGCGAGCTGGATATCCCGCTCCAGGTAGAATGGCCGGACGGCCGGCGCGAAGCCATCCTGTTCGCCCTCGAAGAAGAAACCCAGCCGCGCTACTTCTCCATCCACCGGCTGGCCCACTACTGCCTCGACCTCTCCGAGCTACTAAAAGTCACTCGCGTGGTGCCGGTGGTCATCTTCCTCAAAACCGCCAACAAAGTACCGAAAGCACTGCGCCTGGGTAGCGACACCCACAGCTACCTCAACTTCCGCTACCTCACCTGCGTCCTGCCCGACATTCCCTACGAACTCTGGCAGGACAGCGATAATTTAGTAGCGCGGCTCAACCTGCCCAATATGCGCTACCCGAAAACGGAGAAAATTCATATCTACGCCAGCGCCGTGCGCGGCCTGCTGGACCTCGAGCCCAGTTGGCACAAACAGGCAAAATACATCGACTTTATCGACATTTACACCCAGCTTACTGATAATGAACAACGTCTCTACCACCAGCATTACCCTCAGGAGGGCAACGCCATGATGGGATTCGCGCAACGCTATACGGAGAAAGGAATCCAGCAAGGTATTGAGCAAGGTATGAAAGATGGGATCCAGCAGGGCATGTTAAGCGGCGAACGCCAAGTACTTATCCGCCAATTAACCCGCCGCTTCGGCCCACTTCCCGCCGCGGTACTGCAACAACTGGAGCAAGCTGGCACCGATCAGCTAGAGCGCTGGGCCGACAACGTGTTGGATGCTCCCACCCTGGATGACGTTTTTGCAGACTAGGCGGCAGCTCTCTGTTCGGTTATTTCGCCCAGCCATTCTCTGTCATCTCGACCAAAGGGAGAGATCTTAAACCTCGGTAGTAAAGATCTCTCCCGCTGGTCGAGATGACATGAAAACTATCAGACCTCTCCCGCTGGTCGAGATGAACAGAGAGGTAAAACCGGCAGAGCAGTCAGCACAGCCCAAACCACTATAGTGCGAAGCCCCACCTCTCGAACATTACTTCCTAGCATTTGACAGCACCACTTAACAGGTGCTAAAAAAGCACCAATCCCTTCGTGGTGGCCGCCATGCAAGTAAAGTTTTCCGAAGATGTCATTCCGCTCTCAGACTTGAAGGTCAACCCTGGAAAGGTAGTGGGCCGAACCCAGGACACTCGCCGTCCAATTCTGCTTACCAGTCGCGGCCGTGGTGTTGCCGTTGTCCAAGGGCTGGAAGAATATGAAAAAACAGCAGAGGAGCTACAATTCGTAAAGGCTGTGGTGCAAGGACTCATGGATGTTCGTGAGGGCAGCACGGTGTCTTTGGAGGAAGCCAGAAAAATCCTGGATATCAAGTAGATGGAATTACGCATCGCGCAGTCTGCCCTGGTGGACTTGCTGGCTATCAAAACATACTACGCCGAGCAGGGCGTGCCGCATGTCGGTGACAACTATGTTGAAGCCATTCTGTCGCATTCAGAAATGCTCACGCAGCATCCTGCCGCAGGCCGAGTCGTCCCTGAATTCAACCTGGACCATATTCGGGAGATTATCCACTCGCCGTTTCGAGTGGTTTACTTATGGCAAGCAGGCGAAGTCGTATTGATCCGGGTCTGTCGCAGTGAGCGACAGCTCGAATTGCCAGAAACCGAAGCCCAGCAAGATATAGGCAACTAACTCATCCAGACCCTCAGGAGGGCAACGCCATGATGGGATTCGCGCAACGCTATACGGAGAAAGGGATAGAGCAGGGGTTACAACAAGGTATTGAGCAAGGCATGTTAAGCGGCGAACGCCAAGTACTCACCCGGCTGTTAACCCGCCGTTTCGGCCCGCTCCCCGCCGCGGTACTGCAACAACTGGAGCAAGCTGGCACCGATCAGCTCGAACGCTGGGCCGACAATGTGCTGGACGCACCCACCCTGGATGACGTTTTTGCAGACTAGGCGGCAGCTTTCTGTTCGGTCATTTCGCCCAGCCATTCTCTGTCATCTCGACCAAAGGGAGAGATCTTAAACCTCGGTAGTAAAGATCTCTCCCGCTGGTCGAGATGACATGAAAACTATCAGATCCCTCCCGCTGATCGGAATGAGCTAAAAATACACCCTGTCATTTCGACCAACGGGAGAAATCCAACGCTTTTTGTCATTTCGACCAACGGGAGAAATCTGATACCTCGGTAGTAAAGATCCCTCCCTTTGGTCGGGATGACAAACACAAGGTCGGAATGACAGAGTAATTAGTCAAGATGACATGACAGCAAATCCACAGCCCTTTGCCAACCCAGCCCAACCCGCTATAGTCAACCTCCCAGCCCAAGACAGGATGTCTCAGCATGGCCAAGGACGCAGCCGATACCACCTCGCACGACCAAAACTTCAAAAACCTTATCCTCGACTACCCCCGCCAGGCCCTGGAGCTCTTCGCTCCCGAGGAAGCCAGCCAACTAGACGCAGCGGCCCGCATCCTGCCGGTACGCCAGGAGCAACTCAAACAGCGTCTGGGCGACCGCTACCGCGAGCTGGATATCCCGCTCCAGGTAGAATGGCCGGACGGCCGGCGCGAAGCCATCCTGTTCGCCCTCGAAGAAGAAACCCAGCCGCGCTACTTCTCCATCCACCGGCTGGCCCACTACTGCCTCGACCTCTCCGAGCTACTAAAAGTCACTCGCGTGGTGCCGGTGGTCATCTTCCTCAAAACCGCCAACAAAGTACCGAAAGCACTGCGCCTGGGTAGCGACACCCACAGCTACCTCAACTTCCGCTACCTCACCTGCGTCCTGCCCGACATTCCCTACGAACTCTGGCAGGACAGCGATAATTTAGTAGCGCGGCTCAACCTGCCCAATATGCGCTACCCGAAAACGGAGAAAATTCATATCTACGCCAGTGCCGTGCGCGGCCTGCTGGACCTCGAGCCCAGTTGGCACAAACAGGCCAAATACATCGACTTTATCGACATTTACACCCAGCTTACTGATAATGAACAACGTCTCTACCACCAGCATTACCCTCAGGAGGGCAACGCCATGATGGGATTCGCGCAACGCTATACAGAGAAAGGGATACAGCAAGGCATGTTAAGTGGCGAGCGCCAAGTACTTACCCGCCAATTAACCCGCCGCTTCGGCCCACTTCCCGCCGCTGTACTGCAACAACTGGAACAAGCTGATACCGATCAGCTCGAACGTTGGGCCGACAACGTGCTGGACGCTCCTACCCTGGATGACGTTTTTGCGGAATAGGCTAAAGCTTTCTGTTCTGTCATTTCGCCAGCGCTTTTTGTCATTTCGACCAGCGGGAGAAATCTTAAGCCTCGATGGTAAAGATTCCTCCCCCCAGTCGGGATGACAAACACAGGTCGGGATGACAAGCCTAAAGTCGCAATAACATAAAAACTCTCAAAGCCCTCCCCAACTCCCCACCACCCTCCGCCAAAGCCCACAGCTCAGCACCAATCCCACGCCTCCACACTTTCCTGAATAAATCTCACTAGCACGCGACTTTCACGCCGCGCTCAATAGAATGTCACGCCGTAACGGGTTGATGAGTTACCTCAAATACCCGTTTGGCTTGGCCACATGCCACAACACATCTGACGCAACCTCGCTGCCACGCAGCCGGAGACTCCGGAGTGGATCAGCTGCCCCAGGTTCGCGATATCACCGCCGCTAAGCGGCACGACAACGCCGATAGAAAAAGGTTTCTGAAGAAATATCACTTTTTCATGGCGGCGCTGGCCAACCAGTAAAATGTAACAAATTGTACTAGTCAAAACTGTTGCCAAAACACATCCACCGCCATCGGGCTGATCCGCATGGTGGAGAAAACTGGGAGACACGCAATGAACAAAAGCTACCGTATCGTTTGGAGTCATAGTCGCGGCCAATGGATGGTCGCCTCCGAGCTGGCCAGATCCAAAGCACCGGCCAAAGCAGCGGCCAGCGACGTTCGCCGCACCGTACCCGGTTTTCTCGCCGGCCTGCTGCCCTCATCCTGGTTGGCGAGGGGCGAAGCTGGCGGCACAGCAGGGCGCAGCCGGCTCGCGTCGTCCGTGGCGGCGGCTGTATTTGTGCTGGCCGGTGGACTTGGCGCCCAGGGGGCGCTGGCGGATTGGACGGTGGCAGGGCCAGGCGGTACCACTTCCGTCACCATTGGTGACGATGGTCAGGTGACTTTCGAGGAGGGCGCCAATATCACAGTGGTTGTGAGCGGAGTGAACGACGCTGGGGTGGTTACTGTCTCGCTTGATAATGACGTCGATCTCACGCCGGCGGGCAGCCTGACCATTGACAACACTGAGGTAAACAGCGCTGGTATCAGCGCAGCGACTGTTGGTGCGACTACGGTTAACGCAACCACGGTTAACGCAACCACCGTCGCGACAGGCAACGCCACCCTCAATAACAGCGGCCTGACGATCGCCGGTGGCCCGAGCGTAACCAGTGGTGGCATTGATGCCGGTAATCAGGCGATCATCAATGCAAGCAGCCTGACCATCAACAATGGTCCCAGTTTGAGCAGTACGGGTATCGATGCTGGCGGCAAGGCGATTACCAATGCCAGCAATATTGCCGCCACCACTGTTACTGCCACCACTGTTACGACCGGCAATGCCACCCTGAATACCAGCGGCCTGACCATCAGTGGCGGTCCGAGTGTGACCAGTACGGGTATCAATGCCAATAATGCCTTGATTACCGGCGTAGCCGATGGAACCGCCGACGATCATGCAGTAAACAAGAGCCAGCTCGATGCGGTCAGCGCGGATGCTACTGCCGGCTGGAATCTGGCCGGTGGCAGTAGTACACCTGTCAATATCGGCCCGAATGGCACCGTGACCTTCACCGGCGATTCCAATATCACCGTCACTCAGGCGGGCACAGAGGATGCCGGCACAGTGGGTGTCGCCCTCAATCCGGATCTGAACGTCACCAGTGTCGATGCTGGCGGCACTATCATCGATAGCAATGGCCTGAGCTTCGGTAGTGGCACCGTGAGCGTGAGCAGCACGGGTATCAATGCTGGTGGTAACAAGGTCACTGGCGTTGACGATGGCGATATCGCTCAGAATAGCTCCGACGCAGTAACTGGCGCCCAGATCTGGGCGCTGAAGGAAAGCCTGTACGAGGATGGCGAAGGGGTGAAATACTTCCATGCCAACTCAGACGCTGACGATTCGAAGGCTGAGGGCGAAGAGTCCGTTGCTATTGGCCCGAACACGGTCGCCGAAGGCAAGAGCAGCTTAGCCGCCGGTGATGGCGCAAGCACCACAGAAGATGCCGAAGGTGCCATTGCTTTAGGCCGGAGGGCGAAGGCAGGTGATTTCGATCCTCTTGATCCAGCGGCGCCAGCGACAGGGCAGAATGCCATCGCCATCGGTACCGACAGTAAGGCTGTCGGCAATAGCTCAACCGCCGTTGGTGACGGTGCAGTGGGAGGTGGAGCAAGCGCTACAGCACTGGGTACCAATGCCGCAGCAAGCGGCAGCAATGCCGCAGCGCTGGGTGCCGGAGCAGCAGCTAGCGGTAGCAATGCCACGGCGCTGGGTAGTGCAGCATCAGCGAGTGGAGCCAGTGGAGTTGCTTTGGGGCAGGGTGCGATGGCAGCTGCTGAGAACAACATCTCAATCGGTACCCTGGCAGGCGTAGGCACCGGCCAGATCCTCCCAGGCGATCAGTCGCACAATATTGCCATTGGCCACGCAGCTGGCCAGAATGTGGCGGGCCAATTCAATGTGACAATGGGGGATGGTGCTGGCAGTGGTGTTACGGGTAACAACAACGTTGCCTTCGGGCGCGGTGCGGGTGTCGGTATCACGGGTCATGAGAACGTCAGTATTGGTTTGAATGCAAATAGTGGTGCCAGCTCGAACCGGGCTGTTGCCATTGGGGAAGATACCGAAGCACAAACCGAGGGTATTGCAATTGGTTTTTCGGCCGAGGCCGGCAATACCGGGGTGGCTTTAGGGCGCCAGACAACCGCGCTTGGAACCGGAACAGCTGTAGGTCCCAACGCCCACGCTGACAGCAATTTTGTCGCACTGGGCTTGAACTCCTGGGCGACCCAGAGTGACGTTGGCAACGACAGTGCATTTACCAATCGTCCATTCAGGGGTAGTGCCGTCTCCGTGGGCAGCAGTCAGTCGGGTAGTGAATTTACACGCCGGATCGTCAATGTGGAAGATGGGGCAAATGACACCGATGCGGTGAACGTCCGTCAGCTCAAACAGGCTGTATCAGGCATTGATTTGAGCGACATCGACTTTGCCGATGGCGCTATCGCCAACCTTCAGGACCAAATTGACCAGAACATGCTGCATTACGTCAGTATCAATGACGGCGGAGAAGGCAAGGGCAACAAGAACAACAATGGCGCGGACGCGGCTGCCATTGATTCGATTGCCATAGGTCCAGACGCAACCACTAAGAACAAAGACTCGATTGCCATCGGCCACCATGCCGGTGCCGAGGGCGATTCGGCGGTAGTGCTGGGTCACAACATCAAAGGACTAGGCAGAAACTCCACCACCATCGGCAACTCGGAGTCAGAGGCTCGCGATGAAAGCGGCATAGCCATCGGTACACACGTTGTGAGCCGTGATGAGAACTCCATCGTTATTGGCCGCGACTCCTATACCGACCGTCAGGCGAACGGCCCCTCCGTCAGAGACTCGATCGTGATCGGCACAGAGTCGTCCTCTACGGCGGTCGAAGGTATCGTCATCGGCAAGGAATCAGTAGTTAATGCGCCCCGTGGTATCGCCCAGGGTAGTGCAGCGCAGGCGACGGCGGCTGATGCCATGGCTTTCGGGACGAGCGCTAATACCAGCGGTGTCAGCGCCCAGGCCAGCGGTACCAATGCCAATGCCAGCGGCACCAACGCCCAAGCCAGAGGTACCAACGCCCAAGCCAGCGGTACCAATGCTCAGGCTAGCGGTACCAATGCCAATGCTGTTGCCAACGATGGCATCGCCCTCGGAACTGGCGCCCTTTCAGGTCTTCCAGGTGCGAATGCAACACAGCAGCAGGAAGGACGTAACGACAGTGGCATCGCCATTGGCAACAGTGCCCACGCTGATTACAGGAATGCCATGGCGCTGGGCGTCAGTGCTGGAGCACATGGTGACTCCGCTACGGCGATTGGTGACAACGCCAAGGCTACAGCTGCCAATGCCCAAGCTAGCGGCACCAATGCCGAAGCGAGCGGTATTTCCTCCACTGCCAGTGGTCACGCTGCCAAAGCCCTTGCAGATAACGCACAGGCAAGAGGTACCAATGCCATCGCCAGCGGTGTAGATGCTCAAGCCAGCGGTACAGGTGCTCAAGCCAGTGGCGTCTCATCCATTGCCATCGGCGACGGCGCCGAGGCGGAAGATGAAAATGCAGTGGCCATTGGTACCGAGACTAAGGCTACAGAGCAAGGTGCCGCTGCATTTGGTCAAGAGGCCGAGGCCAGGGGTGTGAATGCCCTGGCTGTTGGTACAGGTGCCCAAGCCACTGAGCAGAGTGCATCCGCCATGGGACTGGGTGCTCGTGCTACGGACGTAAATGCGCTGGCGATTGGTTCCGATGCACGAGCCACTGAACAGAGGGCGAACGCTGTCGGGCAGGGGGCTCGTGCCACTGCTGCGGATGCACTGGCAGTTGGTACAGGTGCTCAGGCAACCCAAGCAAGTGCGTCCGCCTTTGGTCAGGTTGCGAATGCGGCGGGCGTAGGCGCATCCGCCTTCGGTCAGCGTGCCAGCGCAACGGCGGCAGGCGCGACGGCGCTGGGCCGCAACGCGACAGCCGGGCAGACCGGCGCGGTAGCTCTGGGTGACGGCGCGACCACCGCAGCGGCTGTTGGCACACTCGACGCCACCATCGACGGTGTGACCTACACCTATGCCGGGCAGGCCCCGATAGCCACCGTCAGTGTAGGCACTGATACCGAGAAGCGCACCATCACTAATGTTGCCGCCGGTCGCGTCGGTGCCGCCAGCACCGATGCCATCAACGGCAGCCAGCTGTACGGCACCAACCAGGCGCTCAACGCGCTGGCCGATGATCTCGATACCGCCGGCGACTCCGTGGCCGACGTGTTGGGTGGCAATGCCAACTATGACCCGGACACCCACGAGGTGACCATGAGCAACATCGGCGGTACCGACGAGGATACCGTCCATGACGCCATCGCCTATGCCGCACAGGGCTGGAAGGTCGGCGCCAATGGTGAGACGGTTGCTGCGAACAACGTAGCTCCCGGCGGCTCGGTGGATTTCAGCAACACCGACGGCAATATCAACATCGCCCGCACCGGCACGAATTTGACCTTTAATCTGGACGACAATGTCGCGATCGGCACCAGCATCACTGTTGGCGGCACCGGCGGCACGGTCATCAATGGCAGCAGCGTCAGTACCACCAATCTGACGGCCACGGGTGTAACTCAGTTGGGTGATAACTTTGTAGTGGGCAACGACGGCGAAGTTACCTACAACGGTTCCGAAATCGCCACCCAGGCGGACGGCCTGCACTTTGCCGGCAATAGAGGCGCCACCCTCACCAGGACACTGGGTGATAACACGCCGCTGACCATCTCGGGCGAATTGGCTCCTGCTAATACAGACGTTACCGGCGAAAACCTGCGCGTGGACAGCGACGGCAATCAGCTGAACCTGGTAATGGCGCGCAACCTGACGGGGCTGGACAGTGTCACCATCCGCAATGGCGGTCCGGTGATCAACGGTACCGGCATCAATATGAACAGTACACAGATCACCAATCTGACCGAGGGCACTGCGGATCATCATGCGGTCAACCTGGGGCAGCTCAACGATCTGGCGGAAACGCCGCTGATCTTCGCAGGTGATACCGGCACGAATGTCAGCCGCGAGCTGGGTGATACGGTCCGTCTGGAGGGTGGCGCAAACAATGTAGCCGATTTGACCACTGGCAACATCGGTGTCGTGGCCGACGGCAATGCCACGCTGTCGATCCGCCTGAACAAGGATATCGACCTGACGGAACAGGGCAGTGTTGATATTGGCGACACGACACTCGACAACGAGGGTTTAGTGGTGGACGCAGGCGATGGCAGCACCGCCACGGTGGAAGCCGGCAAGGTGACAGTGACGGCAAATCCGTCTGGCGGGCCGGCCAACACCATCGAGCTCAATGCCGACACCGGCACAATCTCGGTGGGGGATGCGCAGGGCAACGAGACGACCATTGGTACCACCGAGATCGTGGTTGGTGGCGACAACCCGATCACCATCAGCGGCGACAGTGGCACGATCGAAGGTCTGAGCAACCGGACTCTTGATGAGGCTGATTTTGCCTCGGTAGGTCGGGCAGCGACGGAAGAACAACTTCAACTGGCCCGTGACGAGACGCAGGAACTGTCCGACCGTGCAGTGAAGTACGATCTCAATCCGGATGACTCGGTCAACTACGATCAGGTGACGATGGAGGGCGCAACGGGTACAGCGGACCTGAATTCAGATACGGGACGGATCAGCACGACGGGTGGCACACAGATCACCAACGTGGCGAGTGCGGGTGATTACACGGATGTGGACAATGCGCTGAACGTCGTCAACGCCGGTGATCTGAACAATGCGGTCCAGGATGTGACCAGTGCCGGGCTGGACTTCGCGGGTAACGTGGGCACTGACGTCCACCGCGATCTGGGTCAGACCCTGTCCATCCTGGGTGGCATGGATGCCACGACGCCGGTAGCGAATACCAGCGGTGAGAACGTGATTACGCGCACCACGGCTGACGGTATCAGCATCGAGCTGGCCAGGAATGTGGTGTTCGACAGCGTGACGACGGGTGATGCCGTCCTGGACACCGATGGCCTGACCGTGGTGGATACCGATGGCAATGAAACCAGCGTTTCTGCTGATGGCACGACGGTCAATGACGATGACGGCAACGTCACCACAGTGGCCGCCGATGGCACCACGGTAACGGATGGCACTGCCACCGCCAGCCTGGCTGCCGACGGTATGAACGTCAACGACGGTACCGGCAACAGCACGATAGTTGACGCAGGCAGCGTAGCAGTGACTGACGCAGGTAGTACGACGACCATCGGTGGCAATCAGATCCTTGTGGGTGGTGACAACTCCATTACGATCAGTGGTGACAGCGGCACCATCGAAGGTCTGAGCAACCGGACTCTTGATGAGACTGATTTTGCCACGGTAGGCCGGGCAGCGACGGAAGAACAGCTTCAACTGGCTCGTGGCGAGACGCAGGAACTGTCCGACCGCGCGGTGAAGTATGACCTCAACCCGGATGACACGGTCAACTACAACCAGGTAACGATGGCCGGTACGCCGGGCACTGCCAATCAGGACCCCAACACAGGCCGTATCCAGACTGCGGGTGGTACGCAGATCACCAACGTGGCGAGTGCGGGTGATTACACGGATGTGGACAATGCGCTGAACGTCGTCAACGCCGGTGATCTGAACAATGCGGTCCAGGATGTGACCAGTGCCGGGCTGGACTTCGCGGGTAACGTGGGCACTGACGTCCACCGCGATCTGGGTCAGACCCTGTCCATCCTGGGTGGCATGGATGCCACGACGCCGGTAGCGAATACCAGCGGTGAGAACGTGATTACGCGCACCACGGCTGACGGTATCAGCATCGAGCTGGCCAGGGATGTGGTGTTCGACAGCGTGACGACGGGTGATGCCGCCTTGGACACCGATGGCCTGACTGTGGTGGATACCGATGGCAATGAAACCAGCGTGTCTGCTGATGGCACGACGGTCAATGACGATGACGGCAACGTCACCACAGTGGCCGCCGATGGCACCACGGTCACGGATGGCACTGCCACCGCCAGCCTGGCTGCCGACGGTATGAACGTGAACGACGGTGCCGGCAACAGCACGGTAGTTGGTGCAGGCACGATTGCGGTAACCGACGCGACAGGCGCAACGACCATCAGTGGTAATCAGATCCTTGTGGGTGGTGACAACCCCGTTACGATCAGTGGCGACAGCGGCACCATCGAAGGTCTGAGCAACCGGACTCTTGATGAGACTGATTTTGCCACGGTAGGCCGCGCAGCGACGGAAGAGCAACTTCAACTGGCCCGTGACGAGACGCAGGAACTGTCCGACCGAGCAGTGAAGTACGATCTCAATCCGGATGACTCGGTCAACTACGATCAGGTGACGATGGCGGGCACGCCGGGCACTGCCAATCAGGACCCCAACACAGGCCGTATCCAGACTGCGGGCGGTACGCAGATCACCAACGTGGCGAGTGCCGGTGATTACACGGAAGTGACCAACGCGTTGAACGTCGTCAATGCCGGTGACCTGAACAATGCGGTTCAGGATGTGACCAGTGCCGGGTTGAACTTTGCGGGCAACGTGGGCACTGACGTTCACCGTGACCTGGGCGAGACGCTGTCCATCCTGGGTGGTATGGATGCTGCGACGCCGGTGGCGGATACCAGTGGCGAGAACGTTATTACGCGTACCACCGCCGATGGCATCAGCATTGAGCTGGCGAAGGATGTGGTGTTCGACAGCGTGACGACGGGTGATGCCGCACTGGACACCGACGGTCTGACCGTGGTCGATGCTGATGACAACGAAACCAAGGTTTCCGCGACAGGCACGACCGTCAGCGATGACGCCGGTAACCAAACGGTGGTGGCTGCGACAGGCACTACCGTGACCAACAGTGCCGGTGATACCACGACTGTCGGTGGTAACCAGATCGTCGTGGGTGGAACCCATGAGGTCACGATCGATGGCACCACTGGCACGATTGAAGGCCTGAGCAATGTGACGCTTGATGAGGCTGACTTTGCCACCCAAGGCCGTGCGGCGACGGAAGAGCAGCTGCAGCTGGCGCGTGACGAAACCCAGGAGCTGTCCGACCGTGCAGTGAAATACGACCTTAACCCGGATGAGTCAGTGAACTACAACCAAGTGACGATGGAAGGGACGCCGGGCGTGGCGAGCCAGGATCCCGACACGGGCCGGATCCTGACTGCGGGTGGTACACAAATCACCAACGTGGCGAGTGCGGGTGACTACACGCAGGTGGACAATGCGCTGAACGTGGTCAACGCCGGCGACCTGAACAATGCAGTCCAGGATGTGACCAGTGCCGGATTGAACTTTGCGGGCAATGTGGGTGCCGACGTTCACCGCGATCTGGGTGGGACGCTGTCCATTACGGGTGGTATGGTCGCCACGACGCCGGCTGGGGAGACCAGTGGTGAGAACGTTATTACGCGTACCACCGCCGATGGCATCAGCATTGAGCTGGCGAAGGATGTGGTGTTCGACAGCGTGACGACGGGTGATGCGGTACTGGACACCGACGGTCTGACCGTGGTCGATGCTGATGACAACGAAACCAAGGTTTCCGCGACAGGCACGACCGTCAGCGATGACGCCGGTAACCAAACGGTGGTGGCTGCGACAGGCACTACCGTGACCAACAGTGCCGGTGATACCACGACTGTCGGTGGTAACCAGATCGTCGTGGGTGGAACCCATGAGGTCACGATCGATGGCACCACTGGCACGATTGAAGGCCTGAGCAATGTGACGCTTGATGAGGCTGACTTTGCCACCCAAGGCCGTGCGGCGACGGAAGAGCAGCTGCAGCTGGCGCGTGACGAAACCCAGGAGCTGTCCGACCGTGCAGTGAAATACGACCTTAACCCGGATGAGTCAGTGAACTACAACCAAGTGACGATGGAAGGGACGCCGGGCGTGGCGAGCCAGGATCCCGACACGGGCCGGATCCTGACTGCGGGTGGTACACAAATCACCAACGTGGCGAGTGCGGGTGACTACACGCAGGTGGACAATGCGCTGAACGTGGTCAACGCCGGCGACCTGAACAATGCAGTCCAGGATGTGACCAGTGCCGGATTGAACTTTGCGGGCAATGTGGGTGCCGACGTTCACCGCGATCTGGGTGGGACGCTGTCCATTACGGGTGGTATGGTCGCCACGACGCCGGCTGGGGAGACCAGTGGTGAGAACGTTATTACGCGTACCACCGCCGATGGCATCAGCATTGAGCTGGCGAAGGATGTGGTGTTCGACAGCGTGACGACGGGTGATGCGGTACTGGACACCGACGGTCTGACCGTGGTCGATGCTGATGACAACGAAACCAAGGTTTCCGCGACAGGCACGACCGTCAGCGATGACGCCGGTAACCAAACGGTGGTGGCTGCGACAGGCACTACCGTGACCAACAGTGCCGGTGATACCACGACTGTTGGTGGTAACCAGATCGTCGTGGGGGGAACCCATGAGGTCACGATCAATGGCACCACTGGCACTGTCAATGGTCTGAACAACACTGATTGGGATCCGGAAAATAGGCCTATTGTCAGCGGCCAGGCAGCGACGGAAGATCAGCTCAAGGCGGTCAGCGACGTGGCCAACGCCGGCTGGAACCTGACCGGTTCCGGTGAGGACGAGGTGAATATCGGCCCGGACGGCTCGGTAAACTTCGAAGGTGACGAGAACATCACCGTGAGCCAGGAAGGTGAAGACGACGAGGGCGAGATCCTTATCACCCTGAACAAGCAGATCGATCTGAGTCAGGACGGCAGTGTCGCCATCGGTCAGACGTTCATCGACAACACCGGCGTAGGCGTTGGCTCCAACGTCCATCTGGGCAGTACTGGCCTGGTGATTACGGGTGGCCCGAGTGTTACCACCAGTGGTGTCGATGCCGGGGACATGAAGGTCACCAGCATGGCGCCGGGGGATGTGAATGCCACCAGCACGGATGGCGTGAACGGCAGCCAGCTGTTCGGTGTGGCCAACAACCTGGCCAATATCATTGGCGGCGAGACGGACATCGACCCCGATACCGGTGCGGTGACCACCACCAATATCGGCAACACGGGTGAGGACAATGTCCATGATGCCATTGATGCGGCTTACTCAGCGGCGACGGCGGGCTGGACTCTGTCGGATGGCGCCGAGGATGGCGTCAACGATGTCAACATCGGCCCGGATGGCAAGGTGACCTTCACGGGTGACGACAATATCACCGTGGCGCAGACCGGGGAGGACCAGGACGGCGAAATCCAGATCACGCTGAACAAGGACATCGATCTGGGTGACGATGGCAGCCTCACCATTGGCAAAACAGTGATCAATGACGATGGTGTCAAGGTTGGCGACAACGTGAGCCTGACCGAAGAAGGCCTGATCATTGCCGGTGGCCCCAGCGTGACCCAGGATGGCATCGACATGGGTGACAAGCAGATCACCAACCTGGCCGATGGCACCGAGGATGACCACGCCGTCAACCTCGGCCAGCTCAAGGCCGGTATCAAAGACGCCAAGGACTACACCGACGAGCAGATCGATGTGATCGAGGGCGATGTCGAGAACCTGCAGAATGGCGCCGACGGTATGTTCCAGGTGAGCCAGGAAGGCCCCATCGACAAACCCGATCCCTCCGGCGAGAACTCCGCAGCCGGTGGTAACGGCGCGGTGGCCAGCGGTGACAACAGTCTGGCGGTGGGCAACCAGTCGGAGGCCAGCGGTGACGACAGCACGGCTCTGGGCAATGGCGCGGTGGCCAGTGTGGACAACAGCGTGGCCCTGGGCGCCGGTTCGGAAACTTCCGAGGCGGTGGCCACCAGCTCCGGCACCATCGGTGGCAACACCTATCAGTATGCCGGCGGTGATCCCGCGGGCGTGGTGAGTGTCGGTTCCGAGGGTGAAGAGCGGCAGATCCAGAATGTCGCGGCGGGTCAGGTGAGCGCCACCAGCACCGATGCGGTGAACGGTTCGCAGCTGCACGCCACCAACCAGCAGGTTGATATCAACACCGACGATATCGCCGAGCTCGACGGCCGCGTGAGCGGGGTGGAAGGGGATGTGAGTAGCATTCGCGGCGATATCAACAATATCCGGGGCGATGTCACCAACATCAAGGGGGATATCACCAACATCAAGGGTGACATCACCACTATCCAGGGCGACATCACCAATCTGGACGAGCGTGTGACCGTGACGGAAGGCGATATCGTCGAGATCAAGGGCGATGTCAACAACCTCAACAACGGCTCGGCGGGTATGTTCCAGGTCAGCGAGGACTACAACACTGCGCCGCCGGCCGCCACGGGCATCAAATCAGTGGCGGGAGGTAACAATGCGGTGGCATCCGGCGACCATGCGCTGACGGTGGGCAACGACAGCGTTGCCTCGGCCGAGGGCAGCACGGCACTGGGCAACGGCGCGGTTTCCAGCGGCTACAACTCGGTGGTGCTGGGCCGCAACTCCACCGATGACGGTCAGGAGAACGTGGTGTCCGTCGGTTCCAGTGGCAATGAGCGGCGCATCGTCAACGTGGCGCCGGGCATTGCACCCACCGATGCGGTCAATGTCGGCCAGTTGCAGATGCTGGGCAGCCAGATGAGCCTGCACGTCAACCGCCTCGACAGGCGGATCAACAAGGTGCAGCGGGATGCCAGCGCGGGTATCGCTTCGGTGGCGGCGCTCGAATCGGCGCCTTACATTCCCGGCAAGTTCACTTATGCCGTGAGTGCAGCTCACCACAATGGCGAGGAAGCACTGGGTATTTCTATCCGCCGGTCGTCCGACAACGGGCGCTGGAGTCTCACCGGGGGCTTCTCTGAGTCCGCGGCGGGTTCCACAGTGCGCGTAGGCTTCTCTGGCGTAATCGACTGAGCGGCGCGCGGCTCGGGGTATTGCCCCCGGGCCGCGACTTTTCCTTTCTGCTATTGGGTTTGACGATGATGAAAAAATTACTATTGGTAGGTATGGGCCTGTCCGCGGTATTGCTCGGTGGTTGTACGGCGGCGACAGGGACAAAAAACGA
>Ga0265293_10003504_pt1 | contig 29096 bp, 29 predicted proteins | sample Munlanlewell138R_FD_192505 | JGI IMG/M metagenome (GOLD analysis project Ga0265293, IMG submission 192505) | Leachate microbial communities from a municipal landfill in Southern Ontario, Canada - Leachate well 138R | ecosystem: Engineered > Solid waste > Landfill > Unclassified | place: Canada... | reverse complement strand
AAATTAAACATTATTTTTCTCCCACTCATAAGCTGACTGGCAAATAAGATCTAAATCGTTATAATGCGGAGTCCAATGCATCTGAGAGATGACTTTTCGATTATCTGCTATCAATATAGCCGGATCCCCTGCCCTACGACTTGCTATCTCGACATCAAAATCGGTATTTGTAGCTTTTTTTACCGTATCGATAACCTCTTTGACTGAAAAACCTTTGCCGTATCCGAGATTAAATACATCACTAGGATTGGTTTCTAGGTAATCGATGGCTTTGATATGAGCAGCGGCAAGATCATCCACATGGATATAATCTCTTATGCATGTTCCATCATTTGTCGGATAATCATCACCGAATATCGACATCTTGGCTCTTTTGCCCACGGCACACTCACTTGCTATCTTGATCAGATGTGTAGCACCTGGGAAACTTTGACCTATACGAGGGCAAAGCTTGGTTGATGGTTGATGGTCGATGGTTGATGGTTGGTAGTGGATATCAGCACCTGCCACATTGAAGTATCTAAATATCACAAATTTAAAATCTTCATTTACTATAGCAACGTCTCTCAAAATCCGCTCGCTCATGAGTTTGCTCATACCGTAAGGATTGATAGGATTTGTGAGATAATTTTCATCTATGCCGCCCAAAGGAATATCGGTTGGTTCGCCATAAACTGCAGCTGTGGAGCTGAATATAAATTTTTTGACACTGTTATTTATAGCGCATTTGATGAGATTGGTAGTATTTACGGTATTGTTCATATAGTATTTAAGCGGATTTTCTACTGATTCTGACACTATGATACTGGCTGCAAAATGAATGATAGTATCTATCTTGTTTTTTTCTAAAACTTTGTTTACTTTTTTAAATTTTTTGAGATCTAGCTTGATGAATTTAAACTTTCTTATAGACTTTAGAGTATCAAGTGTTTTCTTGCTTCCTGTACTTAGATTATCAACTATAGTTATATTATGCTCTGTAGTTTCAAGAAGCTGTTTGGCTACATGACTACCGATATATCCGGCTCCGCCCGTGATAAGAATATTCATTTCATCTCCAAATTATTTAGATAATATTATATCAAAATAATATTATAATATTATTAGATTTATATAAGATTATTATTAAATTTTACTAATATCTAACATTGTTCTTTTTTAATATTTAAACCTTTTAATTTATTTTTGAGAATCGTTTTGCCGAGTTCGACACTCGGCTGGTCATATGTATCTACATCTATAAGCTGTCCTACTAATGATGTAAGTAATTCATAATAATATATAAGTTCCCCGATACTATGTTCGTCAACAGCCTTTATACTGATTTCATCAAGCGGGATGCTATCTTGAGTTTTTAGTGCTTCAAATGTCGCATCACACTGCATATTGATCAGCTTATGAAACTTGATATCGTTAATAATATCTAATGATTCAAGGTGAGGAAGTGATATATCAGGGATGGTAAGTTCATCTTTGAAATCTTCTATTTTTATAAATGTCGCGGATTTGTCTCTGGTTCCTTCCATGAGCAGCTGCAAAAAGGAGTGCTGGTCTTTGGGGCCGATGAGTCCCACAGGAGTTAAGCCTACATTGAAGGCACTATGGCGTTGTTTTTTGCCAAGGCTTTCTCCCCAAAGCTGTACATACCATTCACAAAAATATTTGAGTGTTTCAGAGTATGCAAATATACAATTGATGTGGTAAGCTGTATGATTTTTGGCATAAAATAGTGATTTGTCTAGAAGTATATCTCTGATATAACCGTCATCAAAGAAACTTGTCTTTATCTCTCTAGCCCCATTTAAAATAGCTTTTATATCAATTCCCCCAAGTGCTAATGGCAGCAATCCTACGACACTAAGTACAGAAAATCTGCCGCCTACATCTGAAGGTATATAAAAACATTTAGCATTCAAATCATTGGAGAGTTTATCTAGAGGCGAGTCTTGGTCAGTTATAAATGTATAGTATTTCGGGTCGTTTTGCAGAGAATAGATATATTTGAAAACTGCAATAGTCTCAATAGTAGTGCCAGATTTGCTAATGACCAAAAAATGGCTTTTTAATATATCGATCTGTGACAAAAAATGGGATATAGATACAGGGTCTGTGCTTTCAAAAAATACCAATTTTCTTTTATTGCCATTGCGAGGTTTGAGAAATTCATATATGGCTTTTGCACCAAGTGAACTGCCGCCTATACCCAAAACAACAATGTACTCTATACCATCATCAAATGATGCAGCGTATTTCAAAATATCAGATATATCTTGACTAGGGAGTTCATAATATCCTCGGATGTGCTTTTCATCTTTTATCTTATCAAAAAGCACTTTTTTTGTCTCTATGTTGTTTTTGGTGATATCAAAATAAAGTCGGTTTTTCATATCTCAAACTCCATTTCTGCCAATTACTATCATAGCTGTTTTCCATACGATTTTAAGCTCCAGCCATACACTCCAATACTTGATATAGTACAGATCATACATGAGTTTTTGTCTAGCGTCTTCTGTATTTGCCCCATATGGATAATTGACCTGTGCCCAACCGGTGACTCCAGGAGCTACCAAATGTCTTTGGCAATAGTATGGTATATCTTTTTTATAATTTTGTACGAGTTCGCTCCACTCTGCCCTTGGACCCACAAGATGCATTTCACCTTTTAAAATGTTCATAATCTGTGGTATTTCATCTATCCTCATCTTGCGCATAGTATTACCCCAAGGAAATATCCTAGGGTCATTTTCCTGGGTATAGTGATTGAAAAACTCACTGTTTTCATGCATACTTCTGAACTTCACACATTCAAAATTTTTATTGTATTTGCCTATGCGCCATTGTCTAAACAAAACTTTGCCCGGACTTTGCATTTTTATTTTGTAATAACTGTATATCATGACAGGCCATGAGAAAAAGAGCAGCCAAAACACTCCGAAATAATCAATACATCGTTTTTGAAAATATTGCCATTTGGAGTACGGCCTGATATTGTATAAGAAATCTAGATTGTCATTTTGAGAGGGTATGTAACATTTGTGCAATCTAGTTTCCAAGAAATGTTCCATAGTGCAAAATGATATATCTCTCTCAAATTGCAAACTAGTAAGATATGCGATGATATGTGGATGGACTTTGGAATCCATATTTAATACGATAGTGTCATGTTTCAATCGATGTAAATGGCTTTTGATATTTTCGATAGTCTTCTCCGGGTCTTTGAGCCCATCTTTGATATAATGGACCTCATTTTTGGAGATACCGAGTTTTGATTTTTCAAACTTTTGTAATTTGTATTTCACGCCTAGAATGATCACTTCAATCCTTTATCAAATATTTATCTATGCCTTTTAATTATCAACAACCTACCATGTAAACTTTATCATTCCTGCCTACGCAGGAATGACGGCAATTTAGATTCTAAAATTAAATAAGATGGTACACAAGCTCTATTATGCATCTATAACCAACTTATCATTCAAGATCTTATTATTGTCAAACAGATTTTTGTAAGCAGAATCCTTCATAGCTTTTTGCATATAGCTGGTGTGTTTTGAGTGATGCGTATCTGAGCCAACAAAATCAATAAATCCTTTTTGACTCAGATGTTTTGCCACATGCTCGACCGGCTTGGAATAGTAGCCTACTAGTGAATTTAGATTGATCTGGAAATGAATGCCGAGAGTTTTTAGATATTCATATCTATCTAGTTTGCTATGATAATAGAGATATCTCTCAGGATGAGCAAGCACAGGGATATAATTCCTGGCTTTTAGCTCATAGATAGTCTCTTCGAGATCAATAGGCGGCGTCATATAAGAAAATTCAAACAACACATGGCGACCTATGTGCAAGAGATTATCATCTTTGATAGCTTGCAAAAATGTTTTATCATAATAGTATTCGGCTGCTGCAACTATGGGCATATCTATACCATTTTTGACAAGCTCCTCTCGGAGCTCATGCAAGCCTTGAGTAATGATGGCAGCCGTATTGTCGAATTGTCCGCTTTTGATATGTGGAGTAGTGATGAGCTTGCGATACCCAAGAGCGGAGAGTTCTTTGATGAGCTCTAATGAATGTGCAATATCTTTGGCACCATCATCGATACCCGGGATCAGATGCGAATGAAAGTCTGTCCAAACTAACGGGTCGGGTAATTTTTTTCTAAAGAATATCATTTGGTTTTTTCGTCTGCCCCATAACCGTAGCCGTAGCCGTAGCCGTAATAATTACCTTTGCCTATTTTGACACCGTTTAAGATGAGGCCTACAGAGTGCAAGTGGTGCTTATGTGCCATTTTGTTGAAATTCACAAGCAATGCTTTGTCTGTGAATTCGGATCTAATGACTAGCAAAAAGAGATCATGGATGTGTTTTTTGAGCAGTATCATAGTATCCGTGACAAGTCCGATAGGCGCAGTATCTATAATGACATAATCATAACTATTTTTGAGTTCATTTATGATCTTGTCAATATTTGGAGAGAGCAGCAATTCTGATGGATTTGGCGGTACTTTACCTGCAAATATTATATCCAGATTTTCCTCAGCATGTACGATGACATCATCAAGCGCGGCTTTGCCGACAAGCAAAGAACTCATGCCATGTTTGATATTGACCTTTGGAAATTCTCTAAGCAGCTTGGATTTACGAATATCCAGATCAACTAAGATCACTTTTTTATTGCCTTTTGCTAATGTACCGGCAAGATTTGCCGAAACGGTAGTCTTGCCCTCTCCTGGAATATTTGAGCTTATCATGATGACTTTGCCCTTGTCTCCAGAAGAAATAAACTCCATATTGGTACGGATCATATTGAGTGACTCCATGAAGGCTGTCTCTTCGGCTTTATTATCCGGTATAACGCCGTACATAGGGGTATCTGTGATACGTTCTACGTCTTCAGGAGTGATGATCTTGTTGTTGAAAAACTCTCTTATAAATGCTGCAAATATACCAAGGATCAAGCCAAGGATCAAGCCCACCATCACTATCAGTGATCTTTTTGGCTTGACATGGTTAGGGTAAATGATAGCATTATCAAGTATCCTATTATGGGATATGGCTGATGCGTTCATGATCTCAAACTCTGCTTTTTTCTCAAGCAAGTAAGAATACATCTTTTCATTGACTTGAAAGTTGCGGCTCAGATTCATAAGTCCTAGCTCTGTGCCAGGCATACCGCTCAGAGATCTTTCGTACTTGTTTTTGGTCACTACTAGGTCAGATCTTTGTTTTTTGACGCTATTGTATAGGCTTCTAATGGAACCTCTCAGTGATGATTCAAGTGACCTGATCTCGCTTGAGAGCTCTACTACATCGGGGTGTTTATCTGTGAATTCAGCTAATAGTGCATTTCTAGCGGCGCTCTTTTGCTGCAGTGCGGTGATGATACTATTCATAGAAGACCCTGACTCACCAAGAGCATCGACAGAGATAGATGCCGCGCCTCTAGACGTGTTCATTTGTCTCATTAGGCCTTCTAGCACACCTAATTTCATATCGGCCCCGGCTATCTGGGTATCGATATCTACTAGTGTAGTCAGCAAAGTAGAAGCACTGTTTGGGATGGTTGCGATAGTATTTGATTGCTTGAAATCCTTGATCGCAACTTGCGATTGTGATAGATTGTCATGTATGCTAAGGAGCTGTTCATTGACAAATTTAAGCTTGTGCTCCACCTCTTCTCTTTGATAACCTAGTTTTTGGGCAAAATATACTTTGACTAGATTGTTTACTATATCTACGCCCCTTTGCGCAATTGCATCTTCAAACGTGACCTTGACAATAGAAGCTTTCTTGGATATCTGCGCTACGCTGAGATTGGGCCTAATGAAACTATCGATGAAACTATTTTTGTTCGTTTGGTACGTGATCTTGTATGAGCCGCTTTCTAACCCAAGAGCTTTTGTAGCTTTGAGAGCAAATGTAAAATATGGTGTTTTGATGGCTTGTCCAAATTTGTATTCTCCGTCAATTTCCAAAGGGTTTGCTGAGTTTTTTGCCACATCTGCTTGGATACGGTAATTATCTTTGTCGATCACTTCTATATCAAATACGATATTTTCATTGAGCTCTTTGGAGATATCACTCATCTGGAGATCGAAAGGTCTATTATCATATAGTTCGGTATCTTTTAGAATCCCATCTTGGAAATATCTCGCATTAAGAGGCATAACACTCATAAGCTTGAGCAATAGTTCTCTTGATTGAAGTATCTCTATCTCATTATCTATGCCAGAACCTCCTCCTATACCTCCGGCAAAAATATCAAGTTCGCTTGGCATTGAGGAAGTTTTTGATTTATCTTCGATCTCAATAGAAGCATATGTAGAATATATGTTTGTCGACCAAAGGGAGTAAATGACCGAGAGTAAAAAGACGACTCCTGCAATAGTTGCTATCAAAGATCTTCGACGGACTATAACGCTCCAAATCTCCTTGAGGTCTATCTCGTCTTCTTCTACAGAAGATGGTGTGTTTAATTCTGATAATGCTCTCATATTTTAATCTCTTAGGTATTTAATATTTACAAATGGTGTCAAAAGTTTGCCGATAGTATCGAGTAGCGGCGCAGTCTCTTTGAGGTATGTATTGTACACTTTGATGTCACGAGGCGGAATGTAAACTATATCGTTTGGTTTGAGTATCAAACTTGCAATATGGATAGATCCGCTTCTGGTCATATCTACGCTTCTAATACGCGGTTTGCCGTCAATATATGTCACGATCTTGACATCAGTTCTATCTGCATAATCTGTAAAATCTCCGACTTGGGCGAGCGCCTCGAAGAAATTGAGTGTTTCGTTATTTACAGGCACGATCCCCGGTTTTTGTACTTCACCGATGACGTAAACTCTTTGATTGAGGATATCGATTTTGACAAATGGAAATTTGAGATATTCACCGTAAGCTTTGGTCAGCCGTTCGCTAGCTTCTCTTTCGTCAAGTCCTGCAAGCTCCACATGGCCGACAAGCGGCAGATAGACGCTCCCGTTTTCTGAGACTAGATATCCTCTCTCGGGGTCTATATAGTTTTGTGAACCGCCGCCTAAACCTAGAGGTTTTTGGCCATTGAATACTTCGACTAATATTCTGTCTCTTGGGGATATTTTGTTGGAATAAGATATGCTAGACAGATGTGAAGCTTTGTTGCTATTTGGTGCGTTTTGATCGCCATCTTGAAAAAGGGTATGGTCCTTGGTGCTACATCCGCTAATAAATAAAAATAAAACAATAATTGTTAAATAACTTTTAAACATAATTCTAATCCACAATAATAATTTATCGAGTATTATATCAAAATATAATATATCTAAACTAAAAAAATATTATATTAATACATAATGATTAATCTATTTTTTATATGTATTTCTTAAAAAAACAGTTTGCCTGGTTCCCATCGTCCTCGATGGGAGTGTAATTTGTCTTTTAGGGTTTCGGTATGCATTCCCACGGAGACCATGGGAACGAGACTGATTTAAAAAATGAGTGGATACCCGCCTTCGCGAGTATGACGAATTGTGGTCATTCCTGCGAAGGCGGGAATCCATATATAATAAATAATGTCACACGAGCACTCGAAAAGCAGCTAGATTTTGAGCATATGTCGGAAAAATCTAGCGTTGCGGTTTGTGAGTGTGACGCTTTTCTTTGGTTACCTTTCTTTACTAAAAAGAAAGGTATAAATAATAGAAGATATTTTTTTCTTTGCAATTTATAATAGTGGGTTAGTAAACCAGTCCTACACTTTTTTCTTCAAAAAAACACCGCTTTCTATGTGTTCCGTATGAGGAAATTGGTCAAAAATAGCCGCGTCAAGCACGTCGTGTGTTTGGGACAAAACTGCCAGATCGCGTGCTAGAGTATCTGGATTGCAAGAGATATAGATGATATGATCTATATCTGAGATAAGCTCAATAGTACCACTATCAAGTCCGGCGCGAGGAGGGTCAACCAGCACACACGAAAAATCATAGGAGTCAAGATAAATATCCCTGAGGCGATTAAATGCTCTTTTGCCGTTCAAAGCTTCAGTCATCTCTTCAGATGAGAGGCGTATAAAATCTATATTAGTTATACCATTTAATACGCAATTCTCTTTGGCTGATGCGATAGAACGCTTGGATACCTCAGTGGCTAAAACTTTGTCAAAATGGGCTGCCAAGGGGATAGTGAAATTGCCAAGACCACAATAACTCTCCAGCAGATCGCCATGTCCTATGCTTTTTGCTTTTTCTTTCGCCCAAGATATCATTTTGGTATTTACAGCAGGATTTGGCTGAGTAAATCCGCCTTCATAATGCATATACCAAAAATTCTTGCCCTCGATAGCCAATCGCTCGCTGACAGATTCTTTGGACAAAACCAGTTTTTGTCCCCTGCTGCGTCCAATGACAGAAATATCGAGTTTGGCTTCCAAGCCTTTGGCTTCTTTTGCCCAATCATCATCCAGCTTTTTGTGATACAGCAAAGTCACCAATACCTCATCAAGCGATGAAGCTAGAAATTCTACTCCAAATAATTTATGGCTCAATAACTTAGAGGTATTGATGAGTTTTAGCATCTCCCACATTCTACTTTCGATAGGAGTAATGACCTTTGGACATTCGCTTATCATAACAACACCGTTTTTGGTGATATTACTCATAGCATAACTGCATTTATCGCCGTTGTGCCACACCTTAAACTCTGCTCTGGCACGATAGTGGCTCTGTGGTGAATCAAATGTAGTTATCTCTCCATCGTATACAGGAAGTAAGAGCTCTTTGACCCTTTGGATTTTGCCTAGGAGCTGCTCATCATAACTCAATTCATATAGCCCGCATGAGCCGCATTCTCCAAAATGTTCACAATACACTCTCGTCCTTTTTGTATCATTTAATCACAACTAAGATATAATCACAATAATAAAATATAATCCCTATGATCGTATATATTAATTATAATATTTTACCCAATAAAGGCTAAAAAAATGGCAGTAAGTGTAGTGATCCTAGCAGCCGGTCAAGGCACACGAATGAAATCAAAAACCCCGAAAGTACTACATGAGATATCAGGCAAGCCTATGCTTTTTCATGCCATTGAAGCAGCTGGGAAATTATCAGATGATATAACTGTGGTGCTCTACCATGAAGCTAATATGATTAAACAGCGTATAGAAAAGAACTTTTCAAATATACATTTCCATATCCAAGATGCCCTAAACTTCCCCGGAACCGGCGGAGCACTAAGAGGCATAGAGCCAAAACATGAAAAAACATTGATCTTGAACGGTGATATGCCGCTAGTGACCAATGAAGCTCTAGATAAACTTGTAAACAATGATGCTGATATCACCATGAGCGTCATTATGTTGGATAACCCTAACGGATACGGCAGAGTAATGATAGAAGACGGCAATGTCAAGCATATAATAGAACAAAAAGACTGTACGCCCGAACAATTGCTTATCAAAAGCGTAAATGCCGGAGTGTATGCAGTAAATAGCGGTTTGCTTACGCGTTATATACCTCTACTGGATAACAATAATGCTCAGCGTGAATATTATCTGACAGACATTGTTAAAATGGCAGTGAATGAAAAGCTGATGGTCCATTCTGTGATTGTAGAAGAAGAAGAGTTCAAGGGAGTCAACTCCAAGCTTGACCTTGCTCACGCTGAAGAGATAATGCAAGCTAGGATAAAAGCTAAATGGATGATGCAAGGCGTCACAATGAGACTGCCTCAAACTATTTACATCGATAGCCGTGCTACTTTCGAAGAAGAATGCATTATCGAAAATGGCGTAACACTTATCGGTAATACAAAAATCATCAACAGCCATATCAAAGCACACAGCGTCATAGAAGACAGCACTGTAGCAAATAGTGATATAGGGCCTATGGCGAGGATCCGCCCTCAAAGTATGATCACCGACACTCATATAGGCAACTTCGTAGAAGTCAAAAAAGGCGAACTCATAGGAGTCAAAGCCGGACATCTGAGTTACCTTGGGGATTGCAAGATAGATAGCGGTACCAATATCGGAGCCGGAGTGATCACATGCAACTATGACGGCAAGAACAAATACCAAACCACTATAGGTAAAAATGTATTTGTAGGAAGCGACAGTCAACTAGTAGCTCCCCTCAATATCCCTGATGATGTCATGATAGCGGCAGGCACAACCATAAACAAAGATCCGCTTAGCGGCGATTTGGTACTCTCTCGCACTCCGCAAAAAAGTATAGCTGGATTTTTTTGGAAATTTTTTAGGAAGTAATAGGTTGTTTTGTCATCCTGAACCTGTTTCAGGATCCAAATTTCCGTTCGCCTCATCGTCATTCCTGTGAAGATGAGAACCGATAACTAACGACAATTACTTGTCGTTAGTCGGTTCGGAACCAAAGGCGATGTCTTTAAGAGACCGCCAAAGGACAAATCCACCAACACTCCGTCATTCCTGCGAAGGCAGGAATCCATAAAAAATGATACAATTTATAAAAAGTCATAGCTATGAAACAACCAACAGTATATATTCTCACAAATAATAAAAATGGAACATTATATATAGGCGTTACGTCTAATTTAGCAAAAAGAGTTTATGAACATAAAAATCATTTGGTAGATGGATTTACAAAGCAATATGATATAGATATGTTAGTTTGGTATGAAATTCACGAAGAAATGATAGAAGCAATACAAAAAGAAAAACAACTAAAAAAATGGAAAAGAGAGTGGAAAATACGACTAATTGAGGAGAAAAATCCAAATTGGATAGATTTGTATGAAACTATAATATAAATTGTGGATTCCTGCCTTCGCAGGAATGACGTTCTTTGTCATCATCTGGCTTAAATCGAGGATCCAAATTGTGGATCCCCGCCTTTCGCAGGTACGTGTTAGCTGCTGCGACTTTTACAGAGTGTCGCAGCAGCAGCAATCAAAAACTAAAAATCGAAAATTTACAAATATTTGGATAAAATCTGCTTATAGAAAAAGGATATTTATGCTTTTAAAAAACAAGAAAATACTTTTGGGAGTCACCGGAAGCATCGCGGCATACAAGGCTTGTGATGTAGCAAGATTACTCATTAAAGCCGGAGCTAGCGTGCAAGTCGTGATGAGTGAAGCAGCTAAGAGATTCGTATCTCCTCTGACATTTGAAGCATTGACTAGAAATCCGGTATTGTGCGAAGAGAGCGAAAGCTGGGCAAACAATCTCAATCATATAGAGATCAGCAAAGATTGTGGCCTATTTGTCATAGCTCCTGCAACTGCAAACACTATCAATAAACTCAGCAAAGGAATAGCGGATAATATACTTTTACAAACCGCGTTGGCTTTCAATAAACCAATAGCTATAGCACCATCTGCAAATACCAATATGCTAAACAACCATCAAACCAAAAACTCTCTAAAAATGCTGGCTGTCAGCGATATAACTATCATAGAGCCTCAAGAGAAACTTCTAGCTTGCGGAGATGTTGGTGCTGGGGCACTAGCAGATCCGCAGGAGATATTTTGGGAATGTGCCAAGATTTTATTAAAAGACTCTTTTTGGACAGATAGAAGAGTAGTGGTAACCGGCGGCGGCACTATAGAAAAGATAGATGATGTGAGATACATATCAAACTTCTCAAGCGGCAAAATGGCAAATGCCATATCAACAGCACTTTATCTCAAAGGTGCGGATGTCTGTCTCATCACTGCAAGAGATACAAAAGAGTTGCCTAGCAATATCTATACGATAAATGTACAAAGCGCGGATGAGATGCTGGGCTTCAGTGAAGATGCTCTCAGGGTTGCACGTAAAGGCGTCAAAAGCAAACCAAGCCTAAATAATCCTGATGCAATAGGTATGATACAAAAAGAACCGTTTTTGTTCATGGTAGCAGCCGTGGCTGATTATACTCCGCTCTATCCACAATCCGGAAAGATCAAAAAAAGTATGATAGGCGAAAGTTGGAATATAGAGCTAAAACAAAATCCCGATATTCTCAAAACCATCAACAAAAATGGCATCAAAACTGTAGCCTTTAAAGCCGAAATGGATAGTGGCAATGGTCTGGACAATGCCGTAAATTTATTAGAAGATAAAGGAGCAGACGCAGTATGCTACAATCTGCTAACAGACGCTCAAAGCTTTGGCAGTGATGATAATGAAATAATCTGGATCACACCGAACGGGCAGACCACAATAGAAAAACAAGATAAACTTTCCCTTGCATTTAAAATACTAGAAAATGCCACAAAGCTCTGTGTATGAATAATGAACTAAAACATTTGGCTATCATCATGGACGGTAATGGCAGATGGGCAAAAAATAGAGGCTTAGCGCGTACCAAAGGGCATGAAAAAGGTGCCCAAATTATCAGAGACATCACGGAATATTGCTCAAACCACCCAACCCTTCAGACACTGACTCTTTATGCTTTTAGTACGGAAAATTGGAAAAGGCCCAAACTGGAAGTGGATTTTCTTATGCGCCTGCTTGATAATTATCTAACTAAAGAGCTTGATACTTATCATAAGTACAATGTCAAATTTGAAACTATTGGAGATGTCAGTAAATTCTCTTATGCTCTTCAAAAAAGAATCCAGAGTACAAAAGAAGCTACTAAACATTACACGAAATTGACTCAAATATTAGCACTCAATTATGGAAGTAGAGATGAGATAACCAGAGCTGTCAACAGGGTTCTAGAATCAAATTTGGCTATTACCGAAGAAAATATAAGCAAAATGCTTGATACCCCTTATAGTGATATAGACCTGCTTATTCGTACTAGCGGGGAGCAGAGGCTGAGTAATTTTTTGCTTTGGCAGGCAAGCTATAGCGAGTTTTATTTCACCTCTACTCTTTGGCCGGATTTTACTCCGCATGAACTTAATGAGATAATAGCCGGGTTTTTTGATAGAGACCGAACATTTGGCGGTTTATCATAATGATAGAAATTTTTATATTTATTCTGGGAGCCATCATAGGATCTTTTCTAAATGTAGTGATCTATCGTATACCTCTTGAAAAAAATATTGCATTCCCCACATCCCATTGCCCATCATGTAAAACTCCGCTAAAATGGTGGCATAATATACCTATTTTCTCTTGGCTGCTCCTAAGAGGCAAATGCTATTTTTGTCATGCACCTATATCCAAACGCTATCCTATCATCGAATTGATTAGCGGAATGCTTTTTTTGATCATATTTTTCAAGGTCGGTTTGGTATGGAATATGGCGTTTATATTTGCAAGCTTTGCTTCCCTGCTAGCTCTTAGCATAATAGATTTTGACCATATGGCTGTACCCGATAGCGTTAATATCGCAGCACTATTGTTTGCGCTGGTACAGCCTGATTTTATGCATGCTGCTTTGCATGCGCTAATTGCCGCGATTGGATTATTCGCCCTTGGATTGATAGCTTCCAAGTTAGCCAAAAAAGAAGCTATGGGCAGTGCAGATGTCATAGTAGCCGGTACGATGGGAGCCTTGCTTGGATTTCCGCTCTTTTTTGTCGCACTATTTTTATCTGCCATATTAGCTATGATACCGGCACTTATTTATAGCCAAAGAGGTGTACCTTTTGTGCCGTTTTTGGCGCTTGGGACATTGATAGTGTATATCTTTGATACCAGAGCCGATATAATTCTAACAGAGGTGCTTTATGGGTAGAATCAAAGATTATTTATCATCCAATTTTACAAAAACTTTTTCGGTTATTTTTCTTCCGTTCTTTGCTATTGTATCGTTGGTATATTTTATTCGTATTTCCGTGCTAACTGCACAAATACAACTAAATTTTCTAGAGCTTTTCGAGCTTTATGCGTATTTTTTACCTTCTATTTTATTTTATACTTTACCGATCTCGTTTGTTACTGCCATTGCGCTTGTTTTGGTACGGCTCTCTCAAGATAATGAACTCAATGCCTTATATGCATTAGGAATAGGCTCGAGTAAAATTATTAAAAATTACTTGCTATTAGCAATGCTTTTTTCGATCTTGCTTTTTTCGATCTCTTTTTTGGCTATGCCGATGACAAAACAGATGTATAATGCTTTTAGAGTAGAAAAATTATCTGAAGCTAAATTAAATATCAATACAGCATCACTTGGTCAAAAATTTGACAACTATTATCTTTATATAGGAAAACAGGTAGGCGATGAATTTCGTGATATAGTCATATATAATCCAAACGGTCAAACCCAAGAGAAAATTTTCATATCCAAAAGCGGTCAAATACTAAACAAACCTAACGAACAAGCTTCATTTGTATTAAAAGACGGATACGGATATACTTATTATAAAAACAACCTACAGCAATTTAAATTTCAAACTCTCAGAGCCTATGATACAAGCTCACGCGGAGAGATTGATTTTGAATCCATTTTGCACTATTGGAGTCAAATGAAAAATGATGACAGCATTATGAAAAGGGCTTTGTTTTTTATTTTTATTAGCCTTATACCCCTGCTCTCTATATATATCGTAGCGGCTTTTACAATGATCAATGCAAGATACCAAGGCAATCACTCTTTTGTAGTTATTTTTACTATTAGTTTGATCAGCTATGCATTTGCCTCTTTTCTAGAAGTATATGGAAATATTTATTGGCTGCTAGGAGGCATATTGCTATTTCTAGCAGTAGGATGGCGGCTTTTTGACAGATTAGCAGCAAGGCATTTTTGATGAGAGTAAAAGCTGTTATTGCTTATGACGGTTCGGCTTTTCATGGCTTTCAAAAACAATCACATACAGCTCAAACAGTCGCAACTGCTATAGAATCAGCTCTTAAAAATCTAAAGATCCAATCAAAAATAACAGGCTCGGGCCGGACGGATAGGGGCGTGCATGCTTCCAATCAAGTTATACATTTTGATCTGCCTTATTTTTGGGATGACCTCCAAAAACTAAAAATAGAACTAAACCGAAAATTAAAAGCTATAAAGATCAAACGTATCATTGAGGCTGATGAAAAATTCCATGCAAGATTTGATGCAAAAAGAAGACTTTATAGGTATTATTTCACCGCCACAAAACCAAGCGTATTTATGCAAAATTATTTAGCCTACTACGACTCTTTTGATAATGAGAAATTAACCAAAGCACTTTTGCTTTTTGCAGGAAAACATGATTTTAATAGTTTTTCCAAGAACGGCTCAGAACCAAACAGCACGATTCGTACTATATTTGGAAGCTACCACAAATATCACCATGGGGTGCATTGTATCACTTTTGAAGCAGACGGATTTTTGCGCTCACAAGTACGCATGATGGTAGCAGCTGCCATGAAATGCGCTCAAGACAAGTTAGAACTTTGGCAGCTAGAAGAACAACTGGATAATAAACATCTCCACTCTGTTATATTAGCCCCGCCAGAAGGGCTTTACCTCTCTCATGTATTTTATTAGCTTTTTTTGGCCAATGGCATCGGTGCGACAGTAGTGTTTATATCTTTTAGAGGCTTTTTCTTGGTAGCATTTTTATCGTCGCCTTTTAATTCATGATATGAAGCATTGAGATCTTCATAAGCACTTTGCAAATCAAACAGCTGATCATCGAGGGCTTTAACCTTCTGTATATTCGCGCCATGGACAATCACAAGTTCGCCGCCATCTTTGCCTTGTTTTAATATAAGCACAACAAAAAGTGCAAGTATGATCATATAGAGTATATTAAAGATCATGCTATTGGATATCAATGAAATTACTTTGAAAATCGCTACGGATGTAAAGCCAAACAATATAATATAAACGCCAAATGTTTTATGTGCTATTAGCGCTTCTTGTCCTTTTTCGTCAAGCAGATCCCATGCCTCTTTGCCATCGGTTGTGCCTGATATATATGCTCCTAGCAAAAAAATCAATAATAATGCAAGCAGTCCTATACTAACAACATCAAGGACTTTTCGTCTAAATACCAAATGGACTAATTCTATCAAAAATATTATAACAGGCAAAGCCACAACAAAGTGCACAATTGGCGGATGCATATGGATAGGTAAACTAACTAATTCGTCTAAAAAAGATATATTGATCTCCGGCAATCCCATGTAATACTCCAATTATATAAAATGATTTGAAATTATTATAACATATAATAACAACAATTCCAAAGAAACAATAAAAAAACAAAATTATTTTAAGTCTTGTCTAGTTCCCATCGTCCTCGATGGGAACCCATACTTGATTATACATGTGAGAGAGAAAAACTTTCTTTCTTTTACTACTTTTTTAGAAAAAGTAGCGCAAAAATCGTCATAATTGCAAAGACTCCGGCAAATGATAATTTTCTTGTAATGTTCTTTTACTGAGTGAAACATATTTTGTTTTTACTTGAATCTTTTTATAATGATGCAATTATGACAGAGATTTAAAAAAATAATTTTATCATCGTATAATTAAAAGTGAATCCTCGGGCTAGGATTTGCAGATGACGAAGAACGTCATTCCTGCGAAGGCAGGAATCCACAATTTATACTATGGTTTCATACAAATTTATCCAATTTGGATTTTTCTCCTCAATTGGTCGTATTTTCCACTCTCTTTTCAATTTTTTTAAGTTGTTTTTCTTTTTGTATTGCTTCTATCATTTCTTCGTGAATTTCATACCAAACTAACATATCTATATCATATTGCTTTGTAAATCCATCTACCAAGTGATTTTTGTGTTCATAAACTCTTTTTGCTAAATTAGACGTCACACCTATATATAATATTCCATTTTTATTATTTGTGAGTATATATACTGCGGGTTGTTTCACGGTTTATCTCTTTATTATGGATTCCTGCCTTCGCAGGAATGACGGGAGTGTTGGCGGGTTACTGTCTATGCAGATATGACGTCTTTCGTTAAGAACGAAGATCAAAAAGGTCTAACAATAACCATAACAACAATACCGATACTTAGTATAGTAGGGACTTCATTATAAAATCGAAAAAATTTACCGCTTTTTGCATTTTTATCTATAGCCAAAACTCGACGATAATAATCAAGAGAAAAACTATATAACATCAATAAAATAATCAACGTAAACTTGACATAAAACCATATGCCTTGCTGCAATATAGACGGATTTATCCACAATAGCCATGATCCGCTTATCACTGTTGCCCACATAGCAGGAGCACCAATGTACTTATATAGTTTATACTCTTGGATCTGGACAACCTCTAAAAACTGGTCTTTATCATTATGTTCACGATGATATACAAAAAGCCTAGGAAGGTAAAAAAGCATTGCCATCCAACTAAGAACACTCACTATATGAAACGCCAATATCCAACTGTAATATGCCACTATCTACTCCAAAATCTCAAAATCTTTTTTATTGTACACAACCAATTGTAATTTTTTATAATACCCCAAATGTCCATAAGATATCTTTATTTTGCTACCGTCTTGGGGCAAAGCAGTTCTGGTTTTAAAAAATATAGGCAAAGATCTATTTGAGAAATATATCTTTTTGTTTTTGTAAACACCTGATATATTTTGGATAACTTCGTTTTGCCTGTTTGCGATTGGCATATTGATATTTTTCACATTCAAAATAAATGGCTCTATAGCAATATCTGATATTTTTTGCTTTGCGATACTTAGATGGGTAACCTCTTTGAGACCATTATAGGTTTTGATCTCGTGAATAAGCAGATCATATTTACCACCCACTTTGAGCCCCTTGGCGCATTTATACAAAAAAACACCTCTTGCATTTGGAGCTTGTTTGATTATGGCATTTGCTCCTCTTTTCCATATAACCACTGCGTTTTCAAGTAAAACATCTCCATTTATGGCTTCATGCTTATAAAGATACTCTATAGGCTGTTTGGAGATTTTGTATTGGGCAATATTAGATCTTAACTTAAAAGGGGTCATGGTAAACCCGGCTTTTAAGGGCAAGTGGTCAGAATACCCCCTGCCCTTATGTTTGCCATTTTTGATCATCCAGCGATTGATGCCCCCATAGCGGTTTTTAAGATATGATGGTGCAAACACCATGAATGTTCCGTCTTTGTACTCTATTCCTTTTTTATCAAATAATGTTTGCGGCAACAATATATGATCTACTGTGCTTTTGTCACCAAAAAATTGGTGATTCCATCTATTGCTTGGCGCCAACTCGCCCCAAAGGTTATAATGCATTCCTTTTGGAGAAGTTATAATCTCTGCTTTATTGATCAAGCGATGATCTTTGTATGTATTGATCACATCTCCTATAGCAGTACGGCCTCCCGTATCGTCTAGCTTTGATTCAAGTGTATTTGGTGCATCATGTCTACTATTCAAATCTCCTATAATAATATACTCATCGCCTCTTGGAAGCTGGGAAATGCGGTTTGCAAGTGCAGTTGCCGAACGCACCCTGGCACTTTCCTTGCCGTTTTTGGATTTTGATTTCCAATGATTGACAAATATTCTAAGAGGCATATCCTCTGCTTCTAGATAAACTTCTAGGATATTTCTGACTTTTGGGCTGGAAGATACTATGATCTCTCGTTGGTATTTGATAGGGTACCTGGAAAGAAGAGCTACTTGTATGGGAGCATTGGACTTGGAAGTAATAGCGCTATATTTATATTCACATCCGACCTGCTCAAGCCTAGAGATCAATTCTTCGAATACATGCTTATTTTCTATCTCTTGAAGTCCAACAATGTCACTATTCAGATCACATATCACTTCGGCTGTGTGGTTAAGCTTGATCTGTGCCATGTGCTCATTCCAATTATGAGTACCGGGCTTATAGTCATTATACTCACTGCCTTGGCTTTTGGCATCAAAAAGATTTTCTACATTGTATGAGGCAACACTAAAATCAGCATATAACAGACTGCACAATAATAAAAATGATAAAAAACGCACTATAAACTCCATTGATTAAACAAAAGAGATTATAACATTAGAAATAAAAATAAAAATAAAAAATGCCAAAATGACATATAAGTAATATGCTAATCGACTATTGTAATACTATCGTCAGATAAGATTATTTGTTTAGATTCTATGAGTTTAGTTAGAGTACTTTTGAATTTCTTTTTGCTCATTCCAAACAACCCAGATATGACAGCAGCGTCGCTTTTATAAGTACACTCTACTTTTCCATGATTTACTTCAAGTACGTCTAAAATCTTTTGGCAGGCATCGTCTTGGTTTAATTTGGCACTTTTAAGTAAACAATCAAGCTTGCCGTCTTTGCGAATGGTTTTTATGATTCCATGCTTTTTATCTCCCACAGAAATAGGTTCAAAGATCTCATTAGCAAATAGCATACCTTCGAAAAGATTGTTGACCACCACTTTAAAGCCAAGCGGTGTTTGGGCTATGACAAACATATATACTTCTTGATTGGAAAATAGTCCTCTAGTATCAGCCGAGAGCCATTTGCCTATTTTTTGTGTGCCATATAGACGCCCTGTTTGTTCGTCCAAGCAAACCCTCAATACAAACCAATCATCTACATGAAAATAATCTTTTTGTTCAGAAATGGGGACAAACAGATCTTTTGGCAATCCCCAATCCACAAATGCGCCATACTGTTTATAGCTAACTACTCTAAAGTATCCATATTCGCCTAGCATCGCCTTTGGTTGTTCTGTGGTCGCTACTGGTCTATCTTCTGAATCTGTATACAAAAAAACATCTACAAGTTCTCCTATACCCATCGTATTTGGATCTACATATGCATTTGGCAACAGGACTTCGCTGCCGTCTTTAGCTTCCAAAAAAAGCCCGTAATCACTGTTTCTTACAACCTCTAGGGTATTTATCTTGCCGATTTGTAGAGTTTTATTCATTTGTATGCTTTGGCAAAGTCTCTAGATGTTTTATCAGTTTTTCAGGTGATACAAATCCTGTTATCGTATAGTCTTGCAAATATTCCCCTTTTGTATTAAAAAAGAGTATGTTCGGAGTACCAAATACCCCAAAATGCTTCAGCATTGCTGTGTCATCGGCTGTGTTGTCTGTTAGGTCAATTTGGATAAATAAATACTCTTTAAATGCCTCTTTGACTCTAGGGTCAACAAAGGTTATCACATCAAGTTCTTTGCAAGCCGCGCAAGACTCTTTGGTGAAGTCTACAATGACTGGCTTATTGGAAGCTTTTATCTCCTTTATTAATTTTTCTACAGAATAGCCTTTGCGTCCATGATATGCTGAAGGCGTTTGTTCTGAAGACAAATGAGACAATGGGCTCAAAGTAGAAGCAGCTCCGGTAAATGCTCCTACTACCCATACTGATCCTAGTGCAAATAGCAAGAGTATGATTATAGTTGATATGCTTTTGGCCATAGGGTTTATCAATACTTTTCTATTTTTATATAATCCCCATGCGCTGCCAAATGCCAATGTTGCAGATAATATCATTACCACGAAAACCGGAAAGATACGAGAGACCATCATAATAGCAAGAGCAAGCATGGCCACACCAAAAAATTTACTGACCAAACTCATCCAACCCCCCGGACGCGGCATCCATTTACCGGCTCCAATACCTACAAGCAATAATGGCACTCCCATACCCATACTCATTACAAACAGTGCCGTACCTCCAAGCAAAGCATCGCCGCTCTGTGAGATAAACAGTATCGCGCCTCCTAATGCCGGAGCAACGCAAGGTCCGACTATAAGAGCTGACAGGATTCCCATGATCGCAGTTCCAACTATTCCTTTGCTGCCGGCATTATCACTAATAGCTGATAGTTTGGTTTGCCACTTCATCGGCAATCCAATCTCATAATAACCAAACAATGACATAGCAAGAGCCACAAAAACTCCTGCGAACAGTATCAAAACAAATGGATTTTGCATGGCAGCTTGCATATCAAATCCAAGCAATCCTGCTACTACCCCGACAATAGCATATGTCAAGGACATAGCTAACACATAAACCAGTGATGTCAAAAATGCACGCATTGTGCTTGGTTTTTCATTGCCGGCTTGGGATACAATGATGGCTGATAATATAGGGATCATAGGAAAGATACAAGGGGTAAAAGCCAAGAGTAAACCGACCACAAAAAAAAGCAATACAATAAAACTAAAGCTCTCGCTTTGAATTGCTTTGGATATATCAGTCATACTTGTACTGCTGCTCAGATAGCCAAATTTTGACAAAAACCCGCCACCATCAATACCGTCAAATGAGAAACTTTTACTTACAGGCTGATAACATACGCCGCTTTTGGAGCATCCTTCAAAAGACACTTGGATCTGAAAAGCTTCATTTGTGATAGCTTCTATTTCTTTTTTGGGAATAGATACTTTTAGTTCTTTTTCATAGACAGCTTCATCATGAAAGTCAATAGATGCCGGAAGTGCAGTTTTTAAAGTTTTTAGTAAAGCAGCAGAAGGTTTGGTGATTTGAAATTTGATCGAATCCGCATAGATGTATATATCTTTACCCAAGGTTATAGTAGTAATAATGGAATTGTTCGCTTCGGTAGCTGTGACCTTAAAAGCATCTTCTGGTTTTAAAAATTCTTGTTGCTGTGCTTGGCCAAATCCAGCTGCAAAAATAAGGCTATTAATAGCCAATATTAACAATAATAAGCGTTTTATCATCATTGCCCTTATAGTTTTTAAGTTTTGTTATAGTATAAAATTACTTATTACCCAAAAATTAAGATATTTACTTAGCGTGGTAATTAATCGTTATTGTATCGGATATTAGCTAATCAAACATTAATTAAGGAGATTAAATGTTAAATCATCTCAAATCTGAAGCATCCGCTTACCTGCAGCAGCACGCGAATAATCCGGTAGATTGGTATCCATGGGGCGAGAAGGCTTTGCAAATTGCAAAAGATCAAAACAAACCTATATTTGTTTCGATTGGTTACAGCAGTTGTCATTGGTGTCATGTAATGGAACATGAATCTTTTGAAAATGAAAATATAGCCAAATTGCTTAATGAGCATTTTGTATCAATCAAAGTAGATAAAGAAGAACGTCCTGATATTGACAAGTATTTCCAAGAAGTTTATGCACTCATGAACGGCAGAGGCGGAGGATGGCCTACGTCTATATTTTTGACTCCTGATATGAAACCTTTTTATTCTGCTACATATATACCTTCTACTCCCAAATATGGTATGATGGCATTTGACGAGCTTTTGAACGCAATAGCTCAAAAATATGCCAAAGACCCTTCTTTGCTTGCACAAAAAGGCTCAGAGGTTCTAGATTTTCTAAAACCAAAAAGCAAAGTTGAAGCTACAAAACTTGATATTAGTATCATAGACAGATATATATCGCAAGCCAAAAGCCTTTTTGATAAACAATACGGCGGTTTTGGAAATGCGCCAAAATTCCCGCAAGTATCTACATATATGGCGCTTATAGATTTTTATAAAATGACAAATGACAAAGAGATACTGCAAATGATAGAAATATCGCTGGATTCTATGATCAGAGGCGGGTTATACGATAGGATAGATGGTGGATTTTGCAGATACAGTACTGATGAGAGATGGCTGGTACCTCATTTTGAAAAAATGACATACGATAATGCTCTTTTGGCTGAACTATACCTAAAAGCATATGTACTCACACAAAACAATATATACAAAGATATAGCTCTTGAAACTATAGAGTTTATGCGTGAATATATGAGTGAAGATGGACTTTTTTATGCAGCAAGTGACGCAGATACAGGCGGTTTAGAAGGAGAATATTTCATATATGACTATGATGAAGCTATTGAGGCATTTATCAAAATCGGCATACCCGCAAAAGACGCTATTAAAACGGCTGCTATGCTTGGCATTACCAAGAGCGGTAATTTCGAAGGCAGATCCATAGTCAATATCTCACAATCTGTCGATGAGATACAATATTATGATCTAGCTCTCTCAGTACTAAAAGAGATAAGAACCAAAAGAGAATATCCGTTTAGAGATACCAAAATCATAACAGCGTGGAATGCCATGATGATAAAAACTCTTTTTTATGCAAGCAAGATCGAGCCAAAATATTTTGATATTGCCAAAAATTCGATCTCCAAACTTTTGGATAAACTCTATATAGATGGTGTGCTTTATCATACTTTTATTGGCAATAATACTCCTAAAGTAGAGGCATTTTTAGAGGATTATGCCTATTTGACTCAAACACTTATAGAAGCACATCAAAGTACATTTGAACGACACTACCTTGATCTTGCGGTCAAACTTGCCAATGAAGCAATTCGAAAATTTTATACTCACAGAGAATGGAATTTTGCAATAGGAGAATTTGCAACAAAGGCTGAGACATATGACAGCTCATATCCATCATCTCTGGGCATAATGCTTGATGTGCTTGGCAAATTGGATATGTTATCCGATTTGGATTATGGTGATATTATTTTTGCCTCATTGGAGCGGCATTCTCATTCGCTTATGCGCCAACCAATTTCCAGTCCATGTATGAGCAATGTTATATCGCGTTATCTAAAAGGCCTAGTGGTACTAAAATCAACAAAAACAGCTCTTGACAAAAATCAAGATTCTATAGCTTCGCTCTCCAATCCATATCTTTTGCTTGAAGCCAGCGATGAAGATGGCTGGTCATTGTGCAAAAAAGGTGCGTGCTTTGCACATATAAAAACATTTAATGAGATTAAACTGCATATAGATTCTCTGGAAAGTAGATAAAATTTGCTATACTTCTTAAAAATAATAATTACCACACTAATGGAGAATTATGACTATTATTAAACAAATTATATCTGCATTTATTACACTTTTTGTCATGAATGGATGCACAACACTTGTAACTGCACCGATCGAGATAGCTGGAGCAACCGTGAGTGCTGTCATAGATGTCACAGGAAGTGCCGTACACGCAGTAGCCGGTGAAGATGAGGACGATGAGGACGATTAAAGTGAATTTACTCCCACTTATATTTACTCATAGGAGTATCTGTTCTATTTGCCCATTCTTTCATTGAGGCATCGTATAGTTTCACATCTTCGAATTGCAGTAAATTATGCAATACAAACCAATTCATAGAGGTTTCTAATCCACCTGTACAATAAGTAACAACGGTTTTTTTAGGATCTAATTTCAATCCGCCAACTAGCATTGCTCTTAGTTCGCTTGCAGGTTTTATCTTGCCATTTTCATCCAAGCTATACTGCCAAAAATAGTTTGTGGCTTTAGGGATATGCCCTGCTTTTAAGAGTTCTGGCTGTAATTTTGAACCAAAATAAAAATGTTCATTACGTGCATCTATCATTCTTGCTTTTCCTATATGTGAACGAATATACTCTATATCTGCAACCATATTATGATTTAGCACCGCTTTAAAATCACCCTTTGATACATTTGGTTTGTCATATGAAAGTGCATAACCTGCCTCTTGCCACGATTTTTGTCCTCCGTCTAGCAGTGCTACATTTTTATGACCCATTGCTTTGATAGCCCAAATAACATATGTTGGTTTGAGAATATCTTTTGAATCTGCATGATGAGAATAAACTACAATATCGCTTGTTTTATTCACACCTAGACTTTGTAAATGTTGCTCAATGGTTTCAGGCGTTTGCAATAAAAGATGTTCATCTTTTGCTACTCTCCATTTACTAATATCACTTGAGAGTGCATTTGGAATATGTCCTTTTTGATACAAACTATCGCCGGATATATCAATAATTACAAGATTATTATTATTTTTATCATTATTTAACCACTCGGCTGACACCAATGGCTCCATCCCAAAAATCCAAGAGACCGACAAAACAAAAGCTACTATAAAACGCATAAAAAACTCCTAATAAAATATAGATCATAGTAACGAAATTATTCTTAAAAAGAAAATTATTATCTTATAGAAAATTATAATATTTTACAATATTTTATAATAATAAATTAATTATATTTTATACTATTTTTGTCTAAATACGATATAATTTGCTTATATTTCAAAAGGCAAAATACATGAATACAAATACATGGTACGGACACTTTACAAAGAGTTTTGCTAGGATAACAGGTAAATCTATAACTTTTATTATCGCTATTACACTCATTTGTGTATGGATAATAAGCGGTCCCTTTTTTAATTTTAGCGATACCTGGCAACTGATAATAAACACTGCTACAACTATAATCACTTTTATTATGGTTTTTGTCATACAAAATACACAAAATCGTGATACAGAAGCTATACAAATCAAGCTAGACGAACTTATACGCGTCACCAAAAAAGCCCACAAAACACTTATGGACCTGGAAGAACTAGAAGATGAGCAAATAGATGCTTTGAGAACAAAATATACAGATCTTGCCAAAACAACACGTCAAAAGACACAAAAATAAAATTACTTTTGTTCTTTACTTAACTCTTTTCGTAACGGTAATTGATTTTCTCTAAAATCTTTGCTATCGCCGTAATTAATAAAATTTTTGTAATATGGATGCATGTATTTGACACGCTTAGCATGTCGGATAGGACACCAAAATTGCTCTGTTCGTCCGGCTATCTCAGAGACATATCCAAGTAAACCGTTAAAATAGCTGCAATACCAACAGTTTGCTTTTTCTATGATATTAAGATAGCCAAGCTTATGTCTGTCAATAATAATATAATCACTTCTTTTTACTTTTGATATTTTGTAAATCGGAAAACAAATTGTTTGAAACAATGAAGCTACAATGTCTAAAAAAAATGCAGGTATCAAGCATGCCCATATAATAGGAACACTTAGTACATATAATACAGGAGCATCTAAAAGATATACAAAGATATTTTCTTTATCTTGTTTGTATTTGGCTCTTAACTCTTCTTTTTTTTGAGTAATTTCGCAACTAAAGTTTTTATATTGTTCTTGAAGTTCTGTTTCTAACTCTGTCTCTAGTGATTTTATTTTATCTACTAATTGAGATATTTTTTCATTTTCCATCAAGTCCATATTATAGACTTTTAGCGTTTTTGAACTCTTCTATTTCGCTCTCTACCATTGCATCTATCATACGCACATAAAGGTCATTTATAAGATTTGGGGAAAGTCCCAACGATATAGCTTGGGCTCTTACTCGCGAAATGACATCCTTGATGCGTTCTTCGCCTTTTACCTCTTCTATGCTGTTTTTGAAATGTGCGATCTGCTTGATGTATTCATTGCGTTTAGCAATGAGGGCTACTATCTCATGATCTAGCTTATCTATTTCGTCTCTTACTTCTTGAAGGGTAGTACATTTTTTCATCGCTATTCCTTGTATGAGTATATAGTGATATTATAGCTTGTTATTTTTGAAAATGTTATGGCAATAAAATACAAATGATTGTTTCTTTGTATTTAGATTATTTATAGGAGTATATATGAATGTTTTTTGGTTAGAATATATTTTGTTTAGTCTATCGTGCCAAAACACGATAGACATAGATTTTAAACCAATTACTCTACTTCTGCATCGATGACATCATCATCTGGTTTTTTTTCACTTGATGGGGCAGCACCGCCTTGTTCTTTTGCATATAGAGCTTCGGCTAATTTATGGCTTTTTTCTGTAAGCACTTTTACTTTAGCTTCTATCTCTTCTTTTGTTGCGCTATCATTTTTGAGCGTACTTTCAAGATCTTCGATAGCACTTTCTATACCTGCTTTTTCAGATGCATCAAAGTTTTCGCCAAGCTCTCCAAGAGATTTTCTGGTTTGATGGATCAGTGCATCTGCTTGATTTTTGGTCTCTACCAATGCTTTTCTTTGCTCATCTTCTGCTTTATGAGCTTCAGCGTCAGCTACCATTTTAGCTATCTCTTCATCACTAAGTCCTGACGAACCTGTGATCTTGATCTCTTGAGATTTTCCTGTACCTTTATCTTGAGCTGAAACTGTCAAGATCCCATTGGCATCTATATCAAATGTTACTTCGATTTGAGGCACACCTCTTGGAGCTGCCGGGATATCTCTAAGCTCGAACATACCAAGAGATTTGTTATCTTTTGCAAATTCTCTTTCGCCTTGCAATACATGAATACTAACCGCAGGCTGATTGTCGTCTGCTGTTGAGAATACTTGTGACTTTTTGGCTGGGATCGTAGTACCTTTTTCGATAACTTTAGTTGTAACGCCGCCTAATGTTTCAATTCCAAGACTTAGCGGAGTAACATCTAGAAGCAATACATCTTTAACATCACCGGCCAATACACCGCCTTGGATAGCAGCACCGAGCGCAACAACTTCATCCGGATTTACTGATTTGTTAAGCTCTTTGCCAAAGAATTTTTTGACTTCTTCTTGTACTAATGGTACACGAGTAGATCCGCCTACCATCACGATCTCATTGATATCACTAGTCTTAACTCCTGCGTCTTTCAAAACTGCAGCGATAGTTTTGATAGTGCTTGCTACAAGGTCAGAGATAAGTGACTCAAATTTAGCTCTAGTGATCTTCATTACCAAGTGTTTTGGCCCGCTGGCATCAGCTGTGATAAACGGCAAATTAATCTCTGTTTCAGTAGCACTAGAGAGTTCTTTTTTGGCATTTTCAGCTGCATCTTTAAGTCTTTGCAATGCCATTACATCACTTTTTAGATCAACACCGTTTTCGTTTTTAAACTCACCGGCTACATAATCGATCACACGGTTATCGAAATCATCGCCGCCCAAGAACGCATCACCGCCTGTTGCCATAACCTCTACTACATTATCACCTGTTTCAAGCGTAGTAACGTCAAATGTTCCGCCGCCTAGGTCATAAACCACTATCTGTTCTGCACCTTTCTTATCAAGTCCATATGATAACGCAGCAGACGTTGGTTCATTGATAATACGAAGTACATTCAATCCTGCTATCGTCCCAGCTTCTTTGGTAGCTTTTCTTTGAGCATCGTTGAAATATGCCGGTACTGTGATAACTGCATCGGTAAGTTTTTCTCCTAGATAAGCTTCGGCATCTTCTTTGAGTTTCATAAGCACTTTTGCTGAAATCTCTTGAGGAGTATAAGTTTTGCCGGCCACTTCAATAGCACACGCTCCATTTCTATCTATTACATGATATGGCAGTCTACTTTTTGCCTCTTTTGCTTTTGGCTCATCACACATAAGACCCATAATTCTTTTTATAGAATAGATAGTCTTCTCTGGATTTGTAACTGCTTGACGTTTGGCAGCCTCACCGACTAATACCTCACCTTTATCTGTAAAAGCCACCACTGATGGAGTAGTGTTTTTGCCTTCTTTGTTTACAATAATTTTTGCCTCGCCATGGTCATATATCGCCATTGCTGAGTTTGTAGTTCCTAAATCTATTCCTAATACTTTTGCCATTTTTTATCCTTTATCTAATCAATTTGATTTTGCAGTGCTCACCATTGCAGGACGAAGCACTTGATCTTTTATGGTATAACCTTTTTGCAACACTTGTACGATAGCGCCATTCTCATGAGCTTCGCTTTCTACTTGCATGATAGCTTGATGAACTTCCGGGTTAAAACATCCTTCGCATTCTATCTCGCTTATACCATGTTTTTCCAACACTTTTTTGAGTTGCTCGTGTGTGTTTTGGATGCCTTCTTTTATTTTTTGCAAAACCGGAGACTCTTCACTGCCGGCAATTGCATCTATAGAGGCTACAGCGCCGTCAAAAGAATCCATAACACTCAAAATATCTTTTGCAAAACTTGTATTTGCATATACAACTGCATTTATCTTATCTTTTTCAAGACGTTTTTTAGTGTTTTCAAAGTCCGCATAAGCTCTTATGTATTTATCTTTATAATCTGCGACTTCGGCTTGAAGCTGTGCCACCTCGTCTAATGGCTCACTGATGTCCTCTGGCTGCTCTTGGCTTACCTCTTCTATAGGTTCGTTCTTTTCTTCTTGCGACACAGGTAACCTCCTTAAGTTGAAATGTATATATTATAGCAAGTTTAACATAATTATTTATAATTTGATATCATTATTGATAATGTTGCAACTGTGCTTATTGCCGCACCAAGTAAGTGCCTCGATTATACGCAAAATCATTTATATCAAATTTTAAGGCACTTACTTGGTGCGGTAATGTTTTGAATTATACAACATTGAGTGATAGTTTGTCAAGTCTTATATGAATATTTTTATATAATATAGTTTAGTCTATATGGCTCAAGTTAAAAATACACTAAAATATATTTATCCTCTCGCTCCT
>Ga0265293_10003503_pt1 | contig 29103 bp, 19 predicted proteins | sample Munlanlewell138R_FD_192505 | JGI IMG/M metagenome (GOLD analysis project Ga0265293, IMG submission 192505) | Leachate microbial communities from a municipal landfill in Southern Ontario, Canada - Leachate well 138R | ecosystem: Engineered > Solid waste > Landfill > Unclassified | place: Canada... | reverse complement strand
CTGTATGGGGCGCTCCTGTGCCTCAGAATAATCATGTTGAGCTTTCTGTAAGATGTGGTTTTGGAATGCTTAAAAAACTTGATGAACTTCAGGAAAAATGGAAAAAAGAAGGGGTGGAACCTTTTAATATTGGTATTGGTATTAATACAGGTGAGATGATTGTTGGAAATATGGGTTCACCAAAAAGAATGGATTATACTGTTATTGGAGATGCTGTTAACACCGGAGCCAGAATTGAGGCTCTTACAAGACAGTTTAAAACTTCTTTTATTGTAAGCGAATCAACCTATATTCATGTAAAAGATATTGTTGAAGCGGAATTGCTTGGAAAAGTTTCTGTTAAAGGTAAAGCTAATCAGATTAAAGTATATAAATTATCAAAGTTAATAGGGTGATTTTCACTTAAATTGAGAATTACTGTATTATTTTTTTAAAGTGTGATTTAAAGGGGGAAACCTGCTTAACAGAAAAGGTATTTCCATGATTACAATTTTCATGATTTTATCAACTCTGGCTATTTTTGCATATACTCTTGTAAGTATTGTTGATAGACAGCTTATGATGAGAGATAATACAAAAAACATTACCGCAATAAATTTTATAGCAGAATCCGTTTTATTTGAGGTAATGAATCATATTCGATTAAATCCTGATTTAATAAGAAATAAAGCCAGTATTTATGAAGGTGCAAAAATTATAAATATAACTTCCCGTGCTGAAGGTTATATTCCAGAGGATTTGATAGGTTCATATTATTCTTATAAAATGCCTGGAAAATTCATGTTTTCATCAAGTGATTTAGTTAAATCTGTTTTAATTGAATTTTCTGAACTTCTTGAAGCTTTTGTCATAGGGGTAAGGCATGAAGAAGGGGCAGGAATTAATCTTAATATTTATTATGGAACCAATCCCTCAGCAATGAATATTCTTTATGAGGCAGAAAAAGACAGTGTGAATGATATTACAGGTTCTGAAATATTTATTGAAAAAACTGATGGATTAACATTACAATATCTGCGTATTGTTTATGGAGATATTCCTGATAGAGAAATTGACAGTGTTTTTGTTTTCGACACCAGTTTTTATTATGAGGGAGAGATGAAAACTGATTTTTCTGATGAACTGAATAAACTCGTATATAACTATATTATTAAAGGGAACAGAATTTATCTTACAGCCAGATTAATTAGAAGAGAAAGCCAGTCTTCAAACTGGGTTGTTTTTTCTTCCCAGAGTATTGAAGCCACTTTTTACATTGATGAAGGTGGCAATCTTATAATATCGGATAGAAAAAACAGTCAGACTGTGCTTCCATTTCCTGATAAATATTTATCAGATAATTGAACTGTCAAAATTTTGAATTTATTGGATGGACTCAATTAATAAATTTAAATAAATTAATTTTTTTCCGATAAATAAAATATGAAAATCGATATTGATATTATTGTTAATAATTTTAAAAAAAGTCGAATTTACAGTAATTTATTCTCTGAAGAAGACAGCTGTAAAAAATACATTATATATGATATTGGATCAAATTCAATAAAAGCAGTTTTTGTTGAAATAACAGATAAGATTAATATTTTAGACTGCAAAAATGTTAAAATTAATACTGAAAAATATGGTGATTATGAGAAAGCTTTAGAAGCAGCCCTGAAAGATATCATTTACGGAAAAAGTGTTGAAAGTTATAAAGTTATTATTATTTTATCCGGTCAGTATATATTAAATCGATTTGTTATTCTTCCTAAAATACCTGATGATGAGCTTGATTCTGCATTAAAATTCGAAATAAAAAAAATTCTTCATACAGATATGAAAAACGTTTTTTACAATTACAAAATTGTTGAAACTTTAAAAGATGAGAAAGAAAAGGAAAAATATAAAATTTTTGTTGGGGTAGTAAGAGAAGAAGATATTTCATTGCTTGAAAAATTATTTAAAAAATTTGGAATGATAATAAATAATGTAACAATAGACAGCCTTCTTTATGCAGATTTATATAAAAAAATGGGTGAACATGAAAATTCTGTTGCTTTCATTGATATAGGTTCAGAAAATACAAATTTTAATATTGTAAAAAATGGAATTCTTGAATTTTCAAGAAATATTCCAATGGGTGGTAATGCCATTACTGAACTGATTGCCAAAGATATATCTGGCTCTCCAACAAATTTCAGAGAGTATATAGCTGAAAGCGAAGTCGAAAAAAAGAAAACAGTAGTGTATTCAGATGAAAATGAAATGGAAAAACTTGATGAAAGAAAAAAAATCATCGCTCTGAGCCTTGTTGATGGTATAAGCAGAATTATTCAGAGAATAAGATTAACAATAGGATATTACAAAACTCAGGTTAAAGGGCAGAATGTTTCAAAACTTTTTATTACAGGTGGAACTTCAAGTATAGGAAATATTGAGAGTTTTTTTGTTAAACATCTCGATACTGAAACATTTAAAATTGATAACAGTTTTTTAAATGAATTTAATTTTGAAGATGAACTATCAAAGAATAAAATGTTGGAAAATTCTTCAGTTTATTGGCTTACTGTCTGCTGTATTCTTCAGTTGAATTCAAAAGGGAGTGTAATTAATTTTTATCAGAAAAATCAGATGCAGAAAATAAACGCTGATTTTTTTATAAATTTATTTCCTGAACCTAAAAAAGTTTTTGGTCTTGCGGCTGGTTTGATATGTTTATACTATAGTGCTCTTATGGTTCCGCAGTATTTTACTACAAAAGCCCTTTATAACTCATATATCAGAGTTGACAATGTGGTGAAAAATTATAGAAGTATTGATAATGAGGTGAAATACTCATTAAAAATATTTAATGCAAACAATAAAAATGTTGTTGACTGGGTAAATGAGTTTAAAATTGCAAAAAAAGACTGGATTGATTTTTTCAGATTTATTTCTGAAACAATGCCAGATAATTCATACACATACAACTTAAACCTTAAACCATTAAGACAGTTTGCACCGGCAAAACAACAGTTGACGATAGAGTTTGAGTTTGAAGGTTATGAAAACTTACGTGAATTTCAGTATGAACTCAAAATATCAGAAAAAATGAATGAGATGTTTAAAATCGAAAAAATGGAGTTTAAGGAAAGAATGGTTTACACAAGAGATAATATAACGTATTACAGACTTATCATGGAGGCAATTTTAATATAATGGATAAAAAACAACAGATTATAGGCGGATTCCTTCTTATTCTATTACTTATTTTAATTTTTGAATGGATAATTATGGGAATGATTGATAAAAGTTTTGATGTTGAAGGTAAAAAAAGAATTTTATCCAGAGATATTAAAAATTTAATGGAATTTGTCCCTGTTGACAGTATGATAAATAATGCTGAAAAATTGAGAAGAGAGATAGAAAGAAATTTAAATGATTTAAAAATAGAAAGAGAGATGCTTTTTTCAAATAATCAGAATTATATTTCTCAAATCAAAGATTTTCTTGATAAAAATGTAATAAATGATTTTAATTTCATGCAGTTTGATTCGAGATTAAACACAATTATCAGAGAAAAAAATTATGATTTTAAAATGGGGTTACCCAGACAGGGAAATGAGGAAGTAAGAGAGTATGCAACAGTTGATCAGAATACCAGGATAAGAAGAATAAAAGTAATTTATCAGCCTATTGAATATACAATTGAGAATGCTGATTTTGAAATTTTCGGAGAATTTTTAAGAGAAGTACTTTCTTATGAAAAAGTTATTTTCCTTGGTGATATTAATATTGATAGAGTAGAAATAAATGATGGAAGAGTAAATGTTAGAATGGAGTTTATTGTTATAAAGGAAATTAAAGGCAGAACTCGTGACCAAGAGGTGGAACTCATTTGAATAAGTTGAAAATAATAATCATTTTTTTAATAACCTTTGGATTGTCAGGATTTCTTTTCTATTCCATGGATTTTTCTGAATCAAAAACCATAGATTCAGAACAAAAAATAGTAATTGAAGAAAAAAAAGAAATTCAAACAAATTTGAAGGAAATTAAAACAAATATACAAGAACCTGAAAAAAAGCCAGATACGAAAGAAATTCAGTTAAAAGAACCAAAAAAAGATAACATACAAATAGAATTGAATGAAGAAAAACATTTGGAAAAACTTTTTAAAAGAAATATTTTTGCAAAATTTCATAAAGAGCCGGAAGTTAAAAGTGTTACTGAAGTTATAGAAAAAAAAGAAGAGGTAATTGAAGATGTAATTATTACCGATATATTAAACAAGTTGATAGTGAATTTTATTCTGATTAGTGAATATGACAGAGTTGCTTTAATAAATCTTAAAAAATACAGAATCGATGACATAATTGATGATGTGCCGGGAAATGTAAAAATAATTGATATAACAAATGATACAGTAAAGATTTTTGTTCAGGGTGAGGAAAGAGAAATTAAAACAGGGAATGCGAGGTAAAAAAATGAAAAAATATATAACATTAATTATAACACTTATAATATCACTGCAATGTTTTGCTTCTCTCGACAGTTATGTATCAGAAGAATATTTTGGATATTCTGTTGTAAGAACACTGAACAAAATTGAGCATTTTGAAACAGCAAAGAGAATTACTGAAGGGAATGAAAAACTTACAAGAAGAACATTTGCTTCTCTTATTGCAATTTATATTAATAAAATTGATGAACTTTATGTTAAAAATGGTTATGTAGAAATCGATATTGAAACTCTTGCAGGAATCGAAAAAATGATTCTTGATTTTTTAAATGAAATAGAATTACTTTTCTCAGATAATTTATTTTCTCTTAGTCAGAAAATTACCACTCTTGAAATGAGTATTGCTCAAAAAAGTCGTTCGACTGGCCTTTTAAAACCTCATTATGATTATTCGAGAGGTCCGGAAAGTTTCAAACAGGAACAGAATATAACTAATACAGTAAATACTCCAAAAGAAGTCAAAGAAAATAATCTTAAAGAAGTAGCAAAAGTAATAGAGGAAAAAGCTATTGATTTAAAACAGGAAAATTCAGAAGTTAAAAAAGAGATATTACATCCAGATTTTGATAAAATGGTAAGTTTCAACGCATTTAATATTCCTGTAAAATTTGTTTTTGATGCTCTTATTGAAAATACATCACTCAGTCTTTTTGTTTCACCGGATATTAATAATATGGTAAGTGTTCAGATTAAAGATATGAAGCTTATAAATGCTTTAAAGAGAGTATCAGAACAGGCTAACTGTCTGCTTGAAATCGAAGGAACAAATATTAATTTAAAATCCAAAGATGAAATTATAGAAAAAGTAATAAAACTTAATTTTGCAAACCTTGACCATACTGTGGATTTTTTAAATAAAATTAAATCAACACGGGGAAGGATTATAAGTAATCCATTAAACAATTCCATAATTATTTACGACACAGTAGCTTCAGTAAAAAAAATGGAAGAAAGCATGAAGGATATTGATATAAAAGATGAAGGTTCTGAAATTGAAACAAAAGTAATTATGCTTAAATATGCTGAAGCTCAGGATGTTCTTAGCATGATACAGAATCTGAAATCGGATTCTGGAAGAATTGCGGCAAACACCAGAGCAAATTCTCTTATAATTGTAGATAAACAGAGTAATATTAAAGGAATAGAAAATTTAATATCTAAACTTGACATACCTTCTTTTGAAGCAAGACAGACAACTTTTATTTATAATGTTAGATATGGAGATGCAGCAAATATTATAAATATTTTAAAAAGTGATGCTTTTGCAGGAAGTGTGGCAAAAGATGTCAAAATGGTTACTGATGAAAGAACAAACAGTGTTGTTTTAACCGGGACAAATGAAACGATAAATAAAATTATTCATTATGTTGAACAGCTTGACGTAAGAACAAAGCAGGTTACAATAATGGCTAAAATAATTGAAGTTACTCTTGATGATAACAATTCAAATGGAGTTAACTGGTCAATGCTTGCTCCAACAGGCGCTTCGAATAAAACCATGAGCGAAGAAAATAGAATAGATTTAACAACTTTTGATTCGTTTGGTGAAAATCGTGCAAGAATGAAATTTGGAACTTTGGCAAGAGAGCAGGTTGAGATGGTTTTTGAAAGATTAATTTCAACATCTGATGCAAAAGTAATCTCTAATCCAACAATTACAACTTTAAATAATCAGGAAGCAAGAATTCTGATCGGGGAAAAAATACCTTTTGAAGAAACAACAACTACAGAGGGGAATACTTCTTCGAGTGTAAGTTTTAAAGATGTAGGTATAACTTTAACAGTTACTCCTAAAATATCTCCTGATAATTATGTAACATTGAAAGTCAGACCTGAAATAAGTCAGCAGAGCGGCTTAACAACAAAAGGTGAACCAATTATCGGCACAACTGAAGCAGATACAAACGTTATTATAAAAAATGGAGAAACTCTTGTTATAGGTGGTCTCATAAAAAATAATAATGTAAGAACAGTTTCTTCAATACCTGTTCTTGGGGATATTCCATTCTTGAGAAATGCATTCAGAAGTGTAAGAGTGGTATCTAAGAAAACAGAAACAATAGTTCTTATAACACCACATGTTATTGAAGATGTTATAAGAAACACTACGATGCATATGGAAAAATACAATGTGATAGGGGAGCAGGAGGCTTTTAATGGATAAATACATAAGATTACTTATTTCTTTATGTATATTTACTTTAATACTTACAGGATGTGGAGGCACAAGATTATTTTCGCCTAAATCTCTTGTTTTAATAAGTGATGTTTCAAATGCACCTTTAAATTATTCTGAACAGTCAAATGCAACAGAAATTTCCATGTCTGTGAGTACAGCGAATGGAGTAGGTGTAAATTTTACCACTTATGAAATAGAATATTTTTATATGGGGAATTTTAGAATTACAGCCCCTGGTGTATCAAAAAATGGGCCTTTGACAAAATTTATACCAGGTTATTCAAGTTCAAGTATTACTATAAGAGTTGTTACAGATGAATTATTGAATTTTGTAAATGGAAATCCTGAAACCAGTGAAGATAATATTTCAAATGTCAGAGCGAAAATTAGAATAATAGGTGTGGATGAAAATGAAAATACAATAAGTGCTGAATCAAATATTGAGATATTTTTCACCAACCCAGAATGATTTTTAAGGTTCACCCATGATTTATCAGTAGTTTCAAATTTTATGATTTACCTTACTCACTCATTCACTTACTTCTCTTAAGTTCTTGATTTATCCGATTACGGATTACCGATTACTTTTTACGGCTCTTAAGTTTCACCCGCGTTCCTCACGCGATTCTCACGCGTTTCATCCGCGTTTTTTCTGGTATTAATTGAGAATTACCGGTAATTATGTTAGCATAAATATATGAAAATTCTTAAAAAATTTATCATATTAATTTTAATTTTTATATTTTCAATACCTTCTTTTACTCTTCATCGAGATTATAAAATTTTATTTGAAATAGATAACAATGAAAATTATGAACTAAAAGACATAAGCAATCTCGAAAAATATTATAATAAAAATAGCTCAATAAAATGGTACAGCGCATATCTTTTATACAAATATTATAAAAATCAGAACAATTTTGATAAAACATGGGAGTATTTAAATCCTCTTTACAGATTCTCATATATTGACGATCCTGAAATTGCAGATGACTATATTGAATGGTGTATAAAAAAAGGAAATATTAACTCTGCTATCAAAGCAATAAATAAACATTCCTCTTTCTACAATGAAAAACTTAAAAAAATTATTATCGATAACAAAGAAGCAATAATCGAAGTTACAGGTAAAGATGATTTTTATAATATGCTTTATAAAATGGGTTTTTATGAGTATCTTATTCAAAACGAAGATTTACCTGATAATTTATATGTTAAATCAAAATATGGTTTGCGTAATCATAAAAAAGTAACTGACTTTTATGCTCAAAATCCTCAAATCGAAGATAGGGAAGCCAGATATTTTATATCAAGAAGCCTTGCAACACAGGGAAATTATAAAATGGCCTCTGATATATTAAAGTTTGCAGAAGATGGAAGGCATCAAACATATCTTTATTATTATATTTTTTATTCAATGCTTTCAGGAAATTGTGAACCTGCTTCTGAAAAATTTGAAACTATGAGAAATAATTATTTTAAAGCTAAAGTGGTTGAAACTGTTTATGAAAAATTTAATGATAATAATTTGTTTGACATGGTGAAAATTTATAATGATATTAAATCAGAAAATTTCATTTCATCAAAAATATATAACAGATATGGTGATGTTTTTAATCTTTCAAAACCTAATAATTATGAAAATTCAGTATATAGTTTAATACTGGAAAAAAATATATATAAGACAGAAAGAAAAATAAATTCACTGAAAAATTTTTTTATTTCACATGATGGTTTGATAAAAAAAATGGCACTAAAAAGACCTTATATTATTTATAATGATATAATGCTTACAAATTATGATAATCCCTATGAAAGAATGGTGGATTATTTTCGGTCTGAACTTCCGTATCACGGATTAAGAGAAAGCTATAAATTGAGTGGATTTTTAACTTATCATTTCAGGTATCCACTTGGTTATTTTGACAGAGTTATTACTGCATCAAAAAAAGCAAATGTTGATCCTTTTCTTGTGTGGGCTGTAATGCGGGAAGAAAGTGCTTTCAACTGGATAGTGTCTGAAAGAGGAGCTTCCGGTCTCATGCAGATAATGCCTGCAACAAGAGAATGGCTTAAAAACATTTTTAATTATCAGGATACAGATGATGAAATATATGATAATATTTTTCTTGGTGCAAGTTATCTTAAATTGCTTTATGATAAATATTCGAAATATGAAAATGGGCTTATCTATGCAATTATGGCTTATAATGGGGGGCAAGGTAACGTAGACAGATGGATTGAAAAAAATAAGACTATTGAAGATGTTGTTAGAAACATTCCTTATTTTGAAACTGAAAGATATTTATATAAAGTAATGGAAAGCTATGTTGAGTACATAAGAATTTATGAAAACCCAGAATTATAGACAGTGGATTATATCTTTATTAATTTTGTTTTTGTTTGCTCCTGTTTTTTATGGGGAGAAAATTTTTTCTCTGTATTTTTTCATAGTTATAATTTTTTGCACATATCCTTTTTTCTTTGAATATTCAACAGTTTTTCCAAGACTTGTTGTTTTTACTTCACTTTCTGTTCTTCTTTTTTCGGGTATAAGACATACTGGAAATAATTCAGGGTTAATAATCGCAAGTTATTCATTTATTCTTATTTTAACTTTTTACGATATTAAAAAGATTGGAAAGATTCTTTTTTATTCAGGAATTCTAATTTTAACTTTTTTTATTGTTTTAAATTATAAAAATTTAATAATAAACGGATTTGAATTTTATTTATTGGGTGACAAATTTTTTTATCCACACCTGTTTTTTATTTTGGCTGTTATTTCATTATTATTAAATCTATTTTCAGGGATTTTTTCAAAAAGCAGTATAGAAATTTTAAATGTATTGATAATAGGTGTTTTGTTTTTTCTTGTAGTTGACTATTTTAAAATTTATAAAAAATCATTTCTTTTTTCAGATTTTATAATTAAAGAAAACTTATCTATAGAAAATTTTTATATTGACAAAACTCTTTCAGTAGCAGCTGAATCGGATTTAAGTAATGATTTAAAAAAATATGTTGTTTTTTCGGAAAAAAATTTTGATGTTTATGCTGTAATGACTTCTTCATATCATCATGAAACAAAAATTGAAAAAGTTTTGACATTTAATAAGAAATTATTCGGTGTTGATTCTAAAAATATTTATGAGATAAATAAAAAAAGAGAGTTGAAAAAAATTTTTACACTAAATAATGGATTAATAAAAGATTTCAACATATATCAAAATCATATTTATTTTTCAGATTATGAAGGGAATTTATTTAAAAAACATATTGATGAAAATTTAATTGAAAATATTACATCAGAATATGGAAAAACCGAATTTTTCAGTTTTTATAACGGTGAACTTATAAAATATAATAATTCATGGTCGGGGAGTGTTTTTAATTTTGAGAGAAATTCAGATTTTTATAATATACCATATAAAAAAGTTGTTTTCGACTCAAAATTTTATTATTCAATTAGTGACAATCTTATAAACAGTAATAATCTTTTTTCTTTTAATGTAAATGAAGGAAAAGCCAGCAGAGTTTTTAACAGAAATATTAATATATATGATTTTGCAATAAACAGTAATGGTGAAATTCTTTTTCTTGATAAAAAAAGTGATTATAAATGTGATTTGATTTATTATGATAAAAATAAGAATTTTAAAATTCTGCCATATTCAGGCGGAAGTGGATTTTTAAATTTTATTAACGATGAAGAATTTGCAATTATAGATGATAATCTGATAACTTTTTACAAGTTGGAAAATATTCCAACTTATATTATGATTGGAGAAACAACAGAAGAAAAATTAAAAGTTGTTGAAAAGATAATTGAAAAAAATAATGGAATTAAAACCAAAATTCAATATGATAAAAAGGGGGATTTTTTTACAGTTAAAATTTCAAACAGAAGTAAAGATTTAAATGTAATTGTTTCAAGACTTGTTTTTTCAGCGGGAGTTTTAGCAAATCTTTTCAGATTTGAAAATCCGCAAAGCGGGTTAATTATTGAAACAGAATTTTACAAAGACAAAATTTTAATATCCACCGGTGTCAGAATTTTTGCAGATGCTTTAAACACAGCATCACCAGGTTACGTTGCAGAAAATATTAATTTGAAAATTAATAATACTACATTCAGAGTAAAGGGAGGAATTTAATGGAAAATAATTCAGAAAATTTCAAAATGCCACAGATACCTAAAATACCAAGTTTAAGTAATGTTTTTTTTGTTATTTTTATACTGGCAGCTATTTTTTACTTTTCACGTACAATTTTTACAGTTCAGCCAAATGAACTTGCTGTTATTAAAAGATTTGGTCAGTATAATAGAACCGTAAGCTCAGGTCTGAGATACAGACTTCCAGAGCCTTTTGAAACAGCAACAATTGTAGATGTAACAAATATCAGAAGAGAAGAATTAGGATTTAAAACCGATTTAAGGAATCCAGGTAAATTTTTATCTGTTCCTCAGGAAGCTTTGATGCTTACAGGGGATGAAAGTATTGTAAATATTGAGTTTATAATTCAATACAGAATAAAAAATGTTGAAGATTTTGTTTTTAAATTGAGAGATGTAAAAGAAACATTGAGAAAAAGTGCTGAATCAGCTATGAGACAGGTTATTGGTTCAAGAGAAATAGATGATGCGCTTAATAGAAATAAAGCTGCAATACAGAATGAAACAATGCTTATTTTACAGGATATCATGGATAAATATAATAGTGGGATTCAGATAGTAGCCTGCCAACTTCAGGATGTTTTTCCTCCACAGCAGGTTAGTGCTGCTTTCAAAGATGTTACTTCAGCAAGAGAAGACAAAAATAGATTTATAAGCGAAGCTGAAGCTTACGCTAATGAAATTATCCCTCAGACAAAGGGAGAAGCAGCAAAAATTATAAACAGTGCCAGAGGTGATGCAGCAAGAATAGTAAATACAGCAAAAGGTGATACTGCTAAATTTATCCAGATGAATATGGAATATAAACAGAGTCCTGAAATTACAGCCAAAAGACTATATTATGAAAAATTGACCAGTTCCTTTTCAAAAGATTTTGAAAAAATTATTATTGATTCTGCTGATAAAGGTATTTTTGAGCTTTTCAAAATAATTGAAGGCGGAAGACAGGGAGGTGTAAAATGAAAAATTTTCTTATAGCACTTGTCATATTAACATTACTTCTTTTTAACATGTTTGTGTTTTTTGTTGATCAGACAGAGTATGCAATAGTTTTAAGATTTGGTGAGTTCAACAGAGAAGAAAAAGAGGCTGGCTTAAAATTCAGAATACCTTTTATTGAAACAGTATATTTTTTTGATAATCGTGTATTAGACTATGATTCAGAACCAACTGAGATAATTACAAAAGATAAGAAAACTATGGTTGTGGATAATTTTGCAAAATGGAAAATTATTGATCCGCTTACTTTCTTTAAATCAGTTACTAATGTTGCGGGTATGCTTGCTCGTTTAGATGATATTATTTATTCGAAGTTGAGAGTAGATCTTGGCAAATATGATTTTGCAGAAATAATAGGACCTGACAGAACAACAATAATGGAAAATGTTACAAGAAGATGTAATGAGGTTGGTGTTGAATATGGTATTGAAATTATTGATGTAAGAATAAAACGAGCTGATCTTCCAAAAGAAAATGAACAGGCAGTTTTTTCTCAGATGAAGGCTGAAAGAAATAGAATAGCAAGGCAGTATAGAGCTGAAGGTCAAGAGGAAGCTCAAAAAATAACTTCTGATGCTGACAGAATAGTTAAGGAAATTCTATCTGAAGCATATAAAGTTTCACAGGAAACTCTTGGAGAAGCTGAAAAAGAAGCAATTAAAATTTATGCAGATGCTTATGATGAAGGGAAAGAATTTTTTGTTTTTCTGAAAAATCTTGAACTTTTTGAAAAATCTTTTGATACTAAAACAAAACTTATCCTTTCAACTGATAATGAAATTTTCAGATTGCTTAAAACAATGGAGTAGTATAAATTTTTATGAACAGAGAACTGCTTCCTGTTGAATCTACTCAGAATTCTGCGGAGTATTTTGACATGCTCCGCATGAAATTTGAGTTTTACATGATATTTGAAAAAATATATCATGAAGTCCTTTATAACAAAGATTTTGAAACATTTCTCAACTCTGTTTTTCAATTTATTGGGAATTATCAGACTGAAAATTCATTTAGAATTTTTATTGAGTCATGGGGTGAAGTAAAAAGCGGAGACAGATTTTCTGTTCAAAATGAAAATTCAGAAAACGAACACGAAAAAACAGTATATGAAAAAAATCTTGATTTTCTTGGAATAAAGCTTGGTAAGATAGAGGTTTTCGGAAAAGAGTTTTCGATTTTTGAAAAAAAACTTTTTGATTATATTTCTTCTCAGATTACTCTTTTTTATGTTTTTGAAAAAAACAAAGATTTTTTTACTTTAAAATCAAGCCAGATAAATGAACTTGAAAAACTGAATTTTATAAATGAAAATATCATAAAGTTTTTATCGGTTCTGAATGAAAAATTAATGGAAGATTTTGAATGTGATAATATTTATATCTTTTCAAAAGATTCAAGAGGATTGAATTACATAAAAAATTTCAGAGAAAAAAAAACTAACTTCAATAAAAGAATACTTCCTGATATTGTTGATTTTCTGTTTGAAAAATCGATTTATGAAAATTATAATTTTTATACATTTAAAGATGATGAAAAAATTGAAGTATCAAAAATATTAGGAATGAAAACAAATAATTCGCTTGTAATATCTGTTCGTAATATTGAAGAACTTCTCGGAATGACAGTGCTTGTAAATATAAAAAAACCAGAAACAGGTTTTGAAAAAATATTAGATATTTATTCACTTTATTTTGAAAAAGTTTTTACAGTGTTAAAAAACACCACAAGGGAAAAAAGAAATGCTGAGCTAATGGGAATTTACAGTCTTATAGCTGAGCTTGTTGAAAAAGGTGAACATGAAGATTTTGTAAAAATACTTGAACATTTTTTTAAATATTTCCAGAATTATTTTAATCTTACTGATTCAGGAATGTTTTTTTTTAACACTGAAAAAGAATATGAAAAATGGTATTCTTCAACTGAAAAACTTTCTTCTGTTGTCGAAAAGCTTTCACTTGAGAATACCTCGGGAACGCTTGATACAGGATTTGAAAATAATTATTATTACTTTGTTTTTGGAACAAAAGAAAGTGGAAGATGTGTGCTTTTGTTCAGATATAGAAGTGAAGACAGAATTATAATTAATAGCGATAAATCAATCTATTATGTTGGTTTGCTTCTTTTTAATATTTTGTATAATAGAAAAATGGCTCAGAAAATAAAAGAATTAGACAGATATGCCATTGTTGGAAAAATGGCTCAGGAAATGGCGCATGAAATAAGAAACCCACTTGGTGGGATTAAACTTTATATTGATATTTTAAAAAGACGGACAGAGCGTTTTGATGATGAAGTATTTCAGGGTCTTGATAAAGGAATTGACAGCATAAATTCTGTAATAACAGAAATGCTTGATTTTACACGTGAAACTCAGATTGAAAAAAAGCAGAATGATATTATAAAACTTTTTAATAATTCGGTGAAAATGCTTCCCGAATTAAATTCTATTGAAATTGACATACACAATAACAGTTCGAATTGTCAGTTAGAAGTAGATGGTCAAAAATTTGAAAGAGTGTTTGTAAATATTCTTAAAAATGCATATCAGGCTATTTCAGAAAATAACGAGATTAAAAATGGGAAAATAAGATTTGTTTTTTATAAAGATGAAAAAAACTGTGTTATAGAAATATGGAATAATGGTGGAGAAATTGAAGAGCTGCATAAAAAGCAGATATTTGCTCCGTTTTATACTACCAGGAAAAACGGTAATGGACTAGGGTTGGTTATTACAAGAAAAATTATTAATGCCCACAATGGAAGTATTGAATTGATGTGTGAAAATGGCTGGACTGGGTTTAAAATTGTATTAAAAAATCAAACAGGGAATATTTGAGAATTGATGTGAGGGAGAGATTCATGATTAAAGTTTTAGTAGTTGATGATGAAGAATTAATGTGTAACAGTCTTTATCTTCACCTGAAAGAAGAAGGTTATCAGGCTTTCAGGGCTTATTCTGGAAAAGAAGCGCTTGATTTTTTTGAAAAAAATACAGTTGATATCGTTATAACTGATTTAAGACTTGGTGATATTGATGGAATAGAGCTTATAAAAAGAGTTAAAGAAAAGCATGATAATATTTATTTTATAGTAATGACAGCTTTTGGTACTATGGAGAAAGCTCTTGAGGCAGGTAAATTAGGAGTTTTTCATTTTATTACAAAACCATTTTCAATGGAACAGATTAATTCACTACTTTCAAAAATAAAAGAAAATATTGAGCTTAAAATTGAAAATTCTGAATATAAGAAAATACTTGGTAAAAGATATGAGTTTTCTAACATAATTGGAAAATGTGAAAGTATGCAGAAAATTTTTGATATTATTGAAAAGGTTGCAACAATAGATGTTACAGTTTTAATAACAGGAGAATCTGGAACAGGAAAAGAACTTGTTGCAAACGCAATTCATTATAATTCTCTTAGAAAAAATAAACCTCTTGTGAAAATTAACTGTTCAGCTTTACCCGAAAACCTTCTTGAATCAGAACTTTTTGGTTATGAAAAAGGAGCATTTACTGGTGCTGATAAAAATCATAAAGGAAGATTTGAACTTGCGGAAAATGGAACAATTTTTCTTGATGAAATTGGAGACATGCAGCTTAATCTTCAGGCAAAAATTTTAAGAGTGCTTCAGAATAAAACAATAGAGCCTCTCGGAAGTGCAAAAACTGTTAATGTAAATGCAAGAGTTATTGCAGCAACTAATCATGATCTTGAAAAAAAAGTTGACAAGCAGGAATTTAGAGAAGATTTATTTTACAGACTGAATGTTGTAAATATTAAACTCCCTCCTCTGAGGGAGAGAACTGGTGATATAGAAGTGCTTTCTGATTATATGATTAAAAAATTTAATCAGGAGTTTAACCGTAACATTAAAGGAATAAGCAGAGAGGTATTAAAAGAATTTTTAAAGTACGGTTGGCCGGGTAATATAAGAGAACTTGAAAATGTTATTCAGCACGGGATAATTTTTTCAGAAAGTGATATAATAGATATTAAAGATTTACCTGTAACCTTTAATAAAAAACACAGTAAAATTTCTTCAGGTGATAAATCTCTTGAAGGAGTTGAAAAACAGCATATTTTTGAAATACTTGAAGAAACTTCACACAATATTTCAAAAGCTGCAAAAATATTAGGAATAGACAGAAAAACTTTATATAATAAAATGGCCAAATATGGATTTTCTGAAAGACAAAAACAATAAAATAATTGATTTGAATAAATTTATATTTAAAAAAACTGAGTTTGTTCCAGAAAAAAATATAGAAAATTTTGATGATGAACTCGCAAAATTTAAAGAAAATATAAATTTTAATCCTTTTTCTGAAGAACATTATATTCTTCTATCAGATTTCTCATTAAGGTATGAAATGCACTCAGAGGCTTTAGAATTTTTAAAAAAAGCCATTGAAATCAATGATAAAAACTGGGAATCTTATTATAATCTTGCTGTAATTTACCATTCCTTTAAGCACATGGACTCAGCAAAACAGAATTTTTTAAAAGTTATTGAACTTAACCCCACCCATATTTATACTTATCTTAATCTAACTAATATTTTAATTGCAGGAAATGAGCTTGAAGAAGCAAAGCATATTTTAAAACAGGGCTTAGAATATAATCCAGGCAACAGACTTCTTTTGAATAATTATGGTGTAATACTTGCCAGGCTTGAGGAATACAGCGAAGCTATAAAAGCCTGGGAAGAACTTGAAAAACTTGTTCCAGATGAAGTTGAAGCTCATTACAATCAGGCAATCACATATTCGAGAATGGGCATGCTTGAAATAGCGATTGCCAAATTTAATAAAATTTTACAGATGGTTAGCGATGATTTTGGTGTTTATGCTAATCTTGCAGCTTTGTATGAGAAAAAAAACGATTTTGAAAACTCAAAACTCATGTATGAAAAAGCTATTGAAATTGAACCTGAAAACTATCAGGTTCTTGCTTCTTACGGATTGATGTTTGCTAAAATGGGTGACTATAATCAGGCAATAAAAATATACAGAGAAATTTGCCACAAACAACCTGGAAATATGAAAAATCTGATGAATTTATCAATGATATATGCAATTCAGGGTAAATATAAAGAAGCGGTTTCAATTCTTACAGAAGCTGAAAAAATTGAAGCTGATGATCCCGAGCTTCTTTTGAATATGGCTTTAAATTATTCAAATATGGGTAAATATGAAATTGCAGAGAACTATTTTGAAAAATCAATTAAATTAAATCCACATAATGAAGAAATTTATATTCATCTGGCTAAAAGTCTTATTGAGAGAGAAAAATTTTCAGAAGCTATTGAAATTCTCGAAAAAGGAATTTCCAGAATTGAAAACAGTTCAGCACTGAATTATCTGCTTGCAAAAACTTTGATTTCAAGTGCCAGATACTCCGATGCATCAATAATACTTAAAAAACTGATAAAACTTAATCCTGAAATTTATAACCCTTATGAACTTCTTATTGAAGTATATAAAAAAAAGAAAAGTTATTCAAAAGTAAATGTAGTTTATGAAGAAGCAATTAAAAATATTATTGATAATGGGGATTTATACCTTGCCTATTCTAAAGAATTAATTGAAAGCTCGAATTACGAAAAAGCCTATGAATATCTCCTTAAAGCAAAAGAATATATTAAACAGTCTCAGGAGCTTTATTACTATTTATATTATGTATGCAGAGTTTTAAATAAAATCGAAGAGTGTGAGCAGTACAAAACCTGTTGTTTAAAGCTGAATCCATTTTCAAACTGGGCTAAAAAGTGTGAATAAAAAAATTTTCAGCATTCTTCTTGTATCAGCATCAGTAATTATTTACATAATACTTTTTTATAATGAAAATAAAAAAACTGCTGATTTACCCGAATTTTTGTCAGAAATTAATATTGTTCCTGCTCCTCAAAAAGTTGATTATAAAGGTTATCTTCTTGGAGTTCCAAGAAATTTCATGCAGAAATATGATAATACCTGTGCCGCTTCTGCATTAAGATTTTATCTTAACATGAAAAAAATCCGAGTGAGTGAAGAAGAACTTGCAGAAAAACTTGAAATAACCTCTGAAGGTACAAGTTTTGCCAGTATTGTTAAAGTGGCAAAAGAATATGGAATAAATTTTACAGGATTAAGAACCGACATTGATACAATAAGAAACAGAACAGCAATTATTCAACTTAAATTTGGTCATTTTGCAGTTTATCTTCAAAGCGGTAAATATCATAGTGATGCTTATATTTTCGATCCAGCTTATGGATATGTTTTTATTTTTGAAAGAGATTTAAAAAAAGTATGGAAGGGTTATGCACTTGTTGAAGATTTTTAATGTTTTATTTTGGGCTTTGCTGGTGTTTTTATCAATGCCTGGGAATTATACCAGTATTGTTTTCATAGCTTTCGTACCTTGTTTTTATATTTTAAAGCAAAAAAAATTAAAAAATATTTTTATAATGGGAGCATGCGCTGGAATACTTGCAGGTGTGCTTATTTACCGAGGATTCAGCCTTTACAGTAATCTGATATATATTTATTCAATAATTTTTTTAGCACTTCATTTTGGATTGTTTTTAGTAGTTTCAAAAAAGTATGGAATTTTTTCAGGAATGATGTTTTATATTGTTTTTGAATTTATAAGAACACTTGGAAGATTTGGGATTCCATCAAATCTCGGTTTGTCATTTTATCAATATTCTTCTGTTATAAAAATTGCTTCTATTGGTGGGATTTATATTATTTCCTTATATATTATGATTATAAATTTTACAATTTACGATTTTATTTTTAATTTCAGAAAAAAAAGGAAATACTTGGGTTTAATTGCTCTTATTGGTTTAACATTATTAAATTTTGCCCCGTTGTCAACCAGTAGCAATGGAGATTTAAAAGTCGCTGTTATTCAGGGAGGGATTCCTGACTGGATGTATTCGATGGAATACTTTGACCGAACTTTTAATGAAACCATAGAAAAAAGTTATATGGAATTGACAGAAAGTGTTGTAAAAAAAACTGATTTAATTGTCTGGCCTGAAACTGCAATAAAAGATTTTATATTTTCAAAAAACAAAATGTTTTATACAAATTATTTTAAATTAAAAAGCCAGGAACAGAATGTAAACTTTATTATTGGAACACCCCATCTTGAAAATAATGGAACTGAAACGAATTCGATTTTCTTTATTGAAAAAGGAAATTTTTACAGATATGACAAAATAGACACAGTACCGATAGTGGAAGACCATTTTGTGAGAGGGAAAGTTTTCGATGTAATGAAAGGTGAAAAATACAATTTTATTCCAGTAATATGTTTTGAATCAATTTTTGAAAGAAATATTATAAGAAAACAACCAGAAAATGCCGATTTTATAGTGGTAACAACAAATGATGCAGGATTTAGACATTCCATATTAAAACATACACATGCTGCTTACAGTGTTTTCAGAGCAGTTGAAACAGGAAAACCTTTAATAAGAGCTGCCCAAAGTGGAATAAGTATGATTATTGATTCTGAAGGAAGAATTTTAAAAAAACTGGATAAATTTCAGTCAGCAGTTCTTGAAGGAAAAATAAATACCACAGAAGGAACAACTGTTTTTGCAGAATATTACAGCATAATTATTTCATTTTATTTTCTGCTGTGTGGCGCTGGTATATTTTATGCTTTAAAAAAGGGAAAACAAAATAATTATGAAAAAAATTTTTAAAATAGTATTATTGTTTATTTCATTGACAGCAAATTCATTTTCGTTTGAAGACTGTATGGAAAAAGCTTCTGAAAATAAAGAAATTATACAGACAAGACGTATGCTTGAAGTTTCAAGACTTGAAATTATTGAAGCTGAAAAAAAAGCATTACCAGCAGTTTCAATAGAATTACAGGAAAATGTTATTGATACAAGAAAAGCTTTGCTTACAGCAAGTCCAAAAAAAGAAACTGAACCAACTGCTTCTCTCAAAATGTCTTTACCTGTTTCAACAGATGGAAGTTTATCCTCAAATATTTTATTAAGAAGAAAAACTCACAATATAAATGCAATGCTGTATGATTTTGAATACACAACTCTAAAATTATCAGTTTTACTGAAATATATCGATGTATTAAAATCGTTCAGGCAAATGGAAATGTCTGCTGAAATTTCAAACAGAGCCGATTCACTGCTTAATATTTATGAAGAATTGTATAAAATGAATAAAATTACAAGACTTGAGCTTCTGAATGCAAGAAAAGAATCGGGAAAGCTAAAATATGAAGTTTTTCTGAGCGAAAAAGTATTCAGCGACAGTTATATTTATCTTCTCAAAGAAATAAATGGTGTTTATAGTGAATTAAAAAATATTAAAGATGTTGATGTTGATATGAATTTTGAAATTGATATAACAGAAGCTTCAAAACATATATTAGACAGCAGAATTGAAGTGCAAATTTACAAGGCAGAGAAAGAAGTGGCTGAAATTGCTGAAAAACTTGCCATGCCAAAAAATAATTTTTATTTAAATTTTGAATATATAAGAGGGGGGGATTATAATACAGACAGAAATGAATTTTATTATCCTCTCAGCAAAGAAGGTCATATTTTTGGTTTATACTTTGAAAGACCTATTGGAAATCATATGATAAAATATAACAGAGAATACGAAAAAATTGGAAGAAAGCCTGGTGGCGGATATCTTGAAAAAACGAAGCTTGTAAATGATAAACTTACCTTTCAATTTTTTGATAACGGAACAGAAAAATCACTTATTGAAACAAAAAAGATAGAGGCGGATTTCTACAGAAGAAAACTTGATGAATATATAAAAAACATTAAACTTGATTTAAGAGCAGCATATTATAATATGCAGAGCGCGAGAGAGCTTATAAAAGTTCAGCAGGAAACTGTTGCATACTTTGATGAGAAGATTGAAATTGAAGAAGAAAAATACAGACTGGGAAAATTTTCACTTCCAGAACTTCTTGAAAGTCATGTTGATGCTTTAAGAGAAAAACAGAAATATATTGAAGCATTATATGATTATAAAAGCGCATTTTTTAATCTTAAATATCAGCTGGGAGAGCTTAATGAGACAATTTAGCAGAATAATTATATTAATCCTGATATTATTAATTTCAGGCTGTACTGTAGAAGAAAAAAACTCGACAAGTGATGAAAAAAATGAGATTTCAGCATTAAAAGTAAGAGTAAGTACGGTTGAAGAGCGAGTTGTTAAAACAGGGACATCGGTTATTGGAACAGCAGAAGCTGAATTTGATATAACTCTTGAAGCTGAGGTTGAGGGAAGAGTTATTAATGTTTTCAAAAGTGAAGGTGATCTTATTGTTGAAAATGAAATAATTGCCTCAATTGATGACAGTGATATAAAACTTAGAATGGAACAGATTGAAATTAAAATTAGAGATGCAAAATCTGAAGTAGAAATGTCAAAAATTCACAGAGAAGAAAAATTACTTGAACTGGAAAGAGAACTTGCGCAGAATGAAGCAGATTATCTGAGAAAAAAAATACTATATGAACAGTCAGAAGATGAGGTTACAAGCAGAAGAAATCTTTTCAGAATTAAAGCTTCAACTTTAGAAGAAGTTAAAGAAGCAGAACGAAATTACGAGAAAGCAAAAATTGATTATGAACTATCCAAAAACAACTATGAAACTGGATTAAAATTATATGGTGAGGAAAAAAATCTGAGAGAGAAATCGCTTCAGCTTTCAATTGAAAAAGCAGAGAATAATTTACTTGGTGCAATTAATGAAAAAGATATTCTTATTAACGAACATTCCAGATACAGTATTAAATCACCAGTTTCAGGAATGGTAGCAGAACTTTATACAGCAAGGAATCATTCAGTTTCCCTTCAGAGACCTGAAATTGCAAGAATAATGGGTGTTGGAAAAATAAACATTAAAACTAATATCAGCGAAAGCGATGTTTCATCAATTAAACCAGGTGATGAAGTAACAGTATGGTTTGATGCACTTAAAAAAGATCCTTTTTATGGAAAAATAATATCAATAAGACCGGTTATAGATTCTGCAAGCAGAACATTTCCTGTAAGAATAGAAGTTAACAATCTTGCTCAGACTATAAAACCTGGTATGTTTGCAAGAGTAGATATTGCTGATAAAGGTGAAGCAAAAGCTCTCTGGATTTCAACAAATTCAATTAGAAAAACAGGTAATGTTTCCTATGTTTTCAGAGTAAGAGAAAATACAGCTCTCAGAACAAATATAACAACTGGTCGTCAGTCAGAAGGCATGACAGAAGTATTGTCTGGATTAGCAGCCGGTGAAACTATTATTACAGAAGGTGTTGACAGAATTACTGACATGGCAAAAATAGAGGTTATAAGATGAAAATTTTTTTTTTTAAAAACAGACCAGAATCAGTAATTGCATTTTTTCTTCTTCTTTTTTTTCTCGGTTCAATAGCTTTTTTTAAAATTCCAGTAACTCTTCTTCCAGATATAAATTATCCACTTCTTACTGTTGAAACAGAATATGAAAATGCCTCAGCAGAGCAGGTTGAAGAAAAAATTACAGAAATACTTGAAAAAAGCATTTCAGTTCTTCCTGGTTTAAAATATCATAAATCGGTTTCTTATCCGGGTAAAAGTATTATTTATGCAGTGTTTAATGAATCCACCGAAGATAATTTAAATCAGTATTACATTCGTATGAGAGAAAAAATTGAAACAGCCAGAGCCCAACTTCCCTTTGAAGCTAAATATCCAGTAGTTTCACTTTACGATCCTGAAAATATGCCATCTTTAACGTTTGCATTTCATGAAGACCTAACCTCTTATGAAAGTTTTAATGAAAGAATAAATCACGTAAAAAATATTATTGAAAGTATAGATCTTGTAGCTAAAGTAAATATAAATGGAATGGTAACCAGAAAAATGTTTATTTCACCTGATTTTACAAAAATGTCACTTACAGGAATTAAAATTACAGATGTTATTGAAAAAATCAGAGATAATAATTTTGATTTTCCAGGGGGCGTTCTTAGCACCAGTGAAAAAGAAATTAATATAAATATTAAAGGAAGAATTTCTGCTCAGCATGAACTTGAAAATCTTCTTATAAAATATTCACCAGAAACTCAGACAAGAATATACCTTAAAGATATAGCAACTGTTAATGTTAAAAATACTGAAACAAATTATGCTTATGTTGATGGAAAAAAAACTGCGCTTTTTGAAGTTTACGGAAATCATGGTGCTGGACTTGTAAAACTATCTCAGGCAGTAAATAACAGACTTTCTCAATCAGATTTTTCTTATACAGTAATTTCAGATTTTTCAGAATATATAACAATTTCTTATAGAGAACTAATCTTAACTATGATTACAGCAATTATAATAACATTGATAATAACAGCACTTTTTTTTGGGAATTTAAAACTTGCATTAATAGTATGTACGGTAATTCCATTTTCAATAGTTATTAATATGATAATGATGTATTTTCTGAAAATCAGTCTTAATACACTTTCAATGGCAGGTCTTGTAATTTCAGTTGGACTTATAGTTGATAATGCTCTGGTTGTGTGTGACAAGCTGTATTATAATAAAAACCTGAAAATTAGAAAATATATTTTTAAAACACTTTCTCAGACATCATTTGCCCTCATAGCTTCTACTCTTACAACAATAATAGCTTTTTTACCAGTAATTTTTCTTGATGGAATAACAGGTGAATTTTTTCGACAGACCGCTTATGCAATAAGTTTTACGCTTATTATTTCACTTTTTACATCATTTTTTCTAATACCTGCTTTATTTTCTATAACATTCAAAGGGAAAGTTAAAAGTCACAGTATGCTTGGTTTTATTATTAGAAAAACTAAAAGTGCAGTATGTTATTCAGGTATAAAATTTTTAAAACATTATTACATAGCGTGTTTTGCAGTTTTATTAGTTTTTACACTCTCAGTTATTTTACTTTATACATTTGAAAGAGAATTCATGCCTGAAACAATTGAAAATACTTTCGCAGCAGACATTGATTCAGGAAATGTCTCAGATGATGATATTGCTTCAATGGCAGCAAACATTTCCAGTTATATAAATTCAGAATTGAAAAATAAAATTGTCACACACAGCATATCAGTTGACCTTGAGAAAAAGAAAATAAGGCTGAATATCAGAGCTGATTCAGAAAATAAAAATTCAGTTTATGAAAAATTAAGACAATACTTTGAAATCAATGATACAGGAGCAGACCTTATATCGTCGCCTTCATGGAATATACCAGAAAGTTTCCGAATGTATGTAAGGTTAAATATTATTGAAAATGAACTTGACAAACTATATTCTGTATCGGAAAATCTTTCAGAAAAACAGGATTTTCCTTTTTTTACAGACAGATTTGAAAACAGAGATTCAATAAATATAATACCAGAAATTCAAAAAACTGAACTTCTTGATCTTGAAAGTGAAGAAATAGTTAATACAATAAAAGCTGGATTTTCCTCTGTCAAAGTTACAGAAGTTATTATTGATGATGAAAGTCTTGATGTTTTTATGGAAAATGCTGATTATTATTCAAATCCTGAATCAATATCAGTTGTAAGTAAATCTGGTCAGACTGTTTTTCTAAAAGATGTTGCCAATATTAATAATTCCACAGAATATTCACCAATTTACAGATATGAAGGAAAAAGAGCACTTCAATACAGATTTTCAATTTTTAACAGAATTGATGAAACAGTTGAAAAAATAAAATCATCTGTTATTCCATATAATGTTGATTATTCATTTACCGGTCTTTCAGAAACAAAAGATTCAATGATTTCAAGCATGTTTTTTTCATTAATGGTAGCTGTTGTTCTGATATATTTAATACTTGTAATTCAGTTTGAATCATTTACAATGCCTTTTATAATCATAATTCTGATACCTGTATCATATCTTGGGGCTTTTTTTGGCTGGAAATATTTTAATATTTCACTTAACATGATGAGTCTTCTTGGATTAATAATTCTTACAGGAATAACAGTTAATAACTCAATTATTGTGCTTACAGAAATAATAAAGAGAAAAAGTGTAAAAAAAGCTATATTGTCTAGAACAAAAGCTGTAATAATTACTACCTTGACAACCATAACCGGAAGCATTCCAATGATTTTTGGCAACACTTCAGAGCTTAGAACCCCGATGGCTATTACAGTAATAGGTGGAATGGCATTATCATGGATATTTTCGCTTGTGCTTCTTCCTGGATTATATGGATTTTTAAAAAAATATGAAAAAACTGTTTAACATATTAATTAAAACAAAACCAAGAACAATACCAGTGATTTATGTTCTGATTATTGTCACTGGATTGATATCATTATCATTTCTGAATATTGAATATTTGCCCGATATTAACTATGGAGAGACGACAGTTTTAGTTCAGGCTTCAGGATTAAGACCAGATGAAATTCTTAGAGAAATTTCAAAACCTCTTGAAGATGATTTTAGAACAATAAAAGGTGTTGTAGGAGTTTATTCAAACATAACAAGAGGAAATCTGAAAATTCTAATAAAGACTGAAAAGGGGATAAATTCAGATACTGTTTTTTCTTCAATTAGTCATATTTGTCAGGTGAAATATAACAGATTTCCACCGAATGTATCAAAACCGATAGTTTTAAAATACTCAACAGACGACATGCCAGTTATAGTTTTTTCACTTCCTTCAGATACTAATGAGGAAAAAGCTGATAATCTGAGACAGGAATTATCAAGAATTGAAGGGGTAAGTAAAGTTGAAATATCAGGAATTAAAACTGAAAGTTACGAATTAATTATTGATAGAGAAAAAATAAATGTTTTAAATATTAATCTTGCACAGATTTCAGACATAATTACAAATTTTTCAGACAAAATTACAGTTAATGGAGAAAATTTTATAATTGTTTTTGACACTCCTTTTACAGTTAAGGAAAACCTTCTGAATGCACCAGTTAAAAATCTTGAAGGCAAAGCATATTTTATTAAGGATTTTGCAGAACTTATAAAAAAAACAGACACTTCATCAAACAAATCAAGAATTGATGGAAAAGAAAAAATTACCGGGTTTGTTTTTAAAGAAGCAAATTCAAATGTTGAAAAAATTACCCGAAAAATTGAACATTTTTTAACACACCTGAAAGAAGTTGATATTTTATATAATCAGGGTGAATTTATAAGAGACAGTATTAAGTCAATGTTTTATGCAATTATGGTGGGTGCAATAGTATCTTCTGTTTTCATGTTTTTAATGCTTGGTAAAATTAAAACAGTTTTTCCGGTAATTTTTTCAATTCCATTAAATTTTCTTGCCTGTTTTATTTTCATGTATTTCAGAAAAATTACAATAAACGTCATGTCAATGTCAGGATTTTTATTTGCTTTCGGAATGCTTTATGATAATTCAGTTATTGTAATGGAGCATCTTCTTAGAATGAAAGAAAGAAAACCGGATTCAGGGATTTATCAGATATATAAATCTGTTATGAAAATTTCAAGTCCAATTTTGATTTCAACAGTAACAACTTTTTCAGTTTTTATTCCAGTAATTTTTATGAGAAAAGATTTATATATAATGTATAAGGATTTTACTGAAGTGCTTTCTTTTTCTCTTTTTCTTTCATTTTTTTCAAGTATTATAATAATACCATATTTTATTTATCACTTTGATTTTCTTAAAGGTAAAAAAACAAAAAAATATAAAAATTACGAGTATTTTAATACTTATTTTATTGCAAAAACACTCGTTTACAGAAAATATATAGCTGTAATTTTCTGTTTAATAATAATATCAGGGTTAATATCATACATATTCACAGGTAACTCATCAATTGGGCAGACACCAGATAACACTTTCATACTTCACTGTCAGCCGGGGCTTTCAACTTCAGCTGAAAAATTTACTGCTGATATGATTAAAATTGAAGAATATCTTGTAACACATGATGAAGTAGAAAAAATTTTTTCAACAAAAAATGATGAAAATTATCGAGTTGTAATTAGAGTAAAAAAAGGAAAAGTAAGACAATTTATAAAAAAATATGAAGAGATAACAGATAGTCTGACACTTTACCCAGATGTTCATGTTTTTTTAATTAATGCACCTGGTGAAACATTTAAAAATATTGATTTGCTGATTTATGATAAATCATACACTGAAAGATTCAGGAAAGCACATATTGTTTATTCAACACTTTCAGAAAATTTAAAAAATTCTCAGATTGTAATAAAAGAAAAACCACCAGTTGATGAAATGGATATAATATTATCAAGAGAAAAACTGATAAGTGCAGGTTTTTCGTTAAAAGAGACTGCATATATTCTGCGTGCCTATCTTGAAGGACCAAAATTTGATCTTGGATTTGATAATAAAATTACAGAAACCAGAATGAAACTTGAAAATATTACAGATGTTGAAGAAATAAAGAGTTTAATATTAAGAAAACTTAATTTTCTGACTTTGAAAGATATTTCAGATATTAAATTATCAAGAAATCCATCGGTAATAAATACAGAAAATGGACAACCAGTTACTAAAATCGGGATAATGTGGACAGGTGAGAGTGAAAGTGCTGTGATGAAAAAAATAACAGAAATACTTAATGAATTAAACTCAAAAAGAAATCAGAAAATAATATGGGAATTTGATGAAAGTTCAAGAAGAATATATGAAGACAGAAATGAAATGACAAAAACAGTTCTATACACATTGATTCTTTTAACGATTATTCTTTACATGTATTACGGAAGTTTTAAAGATGTAATTCTCGTTTTTTCTGTAATACCATTTACATATTCTGTTATAATCATACTCATGGCTGTTTTTAAAATACCATGGTCTTTACCTGTATATATTGCTTTCTTACTTCTGTCAGGAATAATAATTAATAACAGTATTTTAATTATTGATTTAATTGAAAAAGATAAATCATTTTCAATACTTTTTAAAATAGCTCACAGTATTAATGATAAATTCAGAGCAATAGTAATTACAACTGCTACAACAGCATTAGGAATTTTTCCACTTGTTTTTGCAGAAGGTTTCTGGCAGATAATGGGAATAATTTCAATTGCCGGATTGATAACTGGAATGCTTGCTTCTTTATATTTAATACCTGTGTTATACTATCTTACAGGAGAATATTTTGGAAAAAGTAATTCAGCTTGATACAACAAATAAATGCAATTTAAAATGTATATTCTGTAATAAATATTTAAATCAAAACTGTCAGCCTGAAACTTTTTTCATGTCAGTTAAAGAGGCAAAAAAGCTTCTTTATGAAAACGAAGATTATCTTGCAATAACACTTCAGAACAATGGAGAGTTTTTTCTTAATCCTGAATGGGAAAAAATACTTGAACTCACATTCAAAAGAGCTTCAGAAAAAAAATGTAAAATAATTCTTGCCACCAACGGGACTTTAGTAAATAGAGAAAAAGCTTCAGTAATATGTGAATTAGCAGAATTATACAAAGCAGAAATTTATATAACAGTTTCAATAAACGTGTTAAGCTCTGAACTCTATCAAAAAATAATGGGTTATAATTTATGTGAACAAGTTATTGAAAATACAGAATATTTAATTGAATACTCAAATAAAAAGACAGAATTTGTAAATGTATCAGTTCAGTTTATGGTAATGGAAAAAACAGCAGGAAAAGAAGCAGAAGCTTTTATTAATTTCTGGAAAGATTTTTTTGAAAAAAAACATATTGAATATGACATTGTCAGAGATGGATATCCAAGCGAAAAAAGATTTCTTGTTTCACTGAGAAGATGTTATACAGGTAAAAGAGAAGATTTTTATACTTATGAAAATGAGCTTAAACGATTAAAAAATATTTTTAATATTAAAGAAATTAAAGAAAAAATTGAAACATGTGATAATGTTTTTAAAAGAAAAATATGCTCTTATCTTTTTGAGGCACCTGTTGTCAGAGATAATATTAAATGTATATGCTGTCGGGATTTAAACTTTGAAAACAGTTTCAACCTTGATAATCCGGCTGCTTCAGAAATAGAAAAATATTACAAATCAATACATTATACAGGTTATTTTGAAAAAATTAATGTATGTAATTATTGTCTGAATTTTCCTTATGTTGACGAGTATAAACAATACAATAAATTCTGCTGTGATTTTGCAGAGAAATCATATTTCAACCGTCTGAAAAAAGGAGTAAGTTTTGATTTTTACAATATTGATTTTTCGGATAATGACGAAAAAAAAAGAGCTGAATTATTTCTGAAAAACAATAATTATAATGCTTTATGT